>ERZ827528.7-NODE-7-length-338869-cov-38.395769_pt1 | contig 338869 bp, 294 predicted proteins | sample MGYA00519768_ERZ827528 | MGnify/ENA primary metagenome ERZ827528 (study PRJEB31778, sample SAMEA3449343) | human gut metagenome | biome: human gut; feature: human-associated habitat; material: faeces | place: United Kingdom | collected 2010/2012 ...
TTTTATCAAAACATGTATCGTAAAGTTAATATTAATCCGGTTAATGACAAATATTTCATGCTGAAAAACACGGCGGAGGGACGGGTTCCGTCTGATTCCGTTGTGGAAGATGGTAGGGACGAAGATAAAAAAAGCGAGGTGCGGACATTGCCGTACCTCGCTCATTTCTGTGCGGAGATTGCCTAGGGTCAGGGCTTTTCGTATATCCAGAGTTCGTTGTTCACCCCTGCGAGTGCCCGCTTGCGGGCCTCGACAGCGGCGCGGTCGGTCGAGGAGAAGACGCTGACGAGCGTCTTGCCGCCGCTGAAACCGACTTTCCGGTAGTTGGCGCTTCCGATACCCAACGGGTCGGCTGCTATCAGCCGGTCGGCATTCGCCGGGTCGGAGAATACGCCGGCTACAAGGTGGAATTCCGGCCCTGAAGCGACGTTCGGAGAGGCGTATTCTTCCAGGCTGCGCTGTATCTCGTCCGCAATCGCATCGTTCGCCGTACCGTTCTCCATGTCCGTTGCGGTGGCCACAGTGCCTGCGGAGCGGTTCTCCGTTTCGGCGTTCTTTCCGGTTGTTGTCCCGACCGTCCGGTTGTCGGCGACGGTTTCCTCTTTCACCTCTTCCGCTACGGCGGGCGCTATCGTGCTCTCTCCGCGGGATGAGGCGCCTGCGGCCTCTTCACGGGCGATGCGTATTGCGGCGGGAGTTTCGCCGGTATCGGCTTTGCGGTCGGCGAAGCGGCTGATTTGAACGACAACCGCCATGACGAGGGCTGCAACGGCTATCACGCCGATGCCGATGAGCAGCTTTCTGCCCGTCCCGTAACGGGGCTTCACCGGTACCGGTTCCGTCCCCTGCGGATTGAGCAGTTCGTACAGTTCGACGGCGGGATAGAATACGCCTCCGCGCAGTACGCCTACGCCGTTTATCTCCCGGACATCTCCCTCCTGCTGCGAATGGAGTGCCCACTCCTCATACCCCTCCAGCGTGCCTGCGGAAGGATATGCCGGATTCTCCGCCGGCGAGAACGCTATCCGGTTGTATGGCGGTCGGAGCGATTTTCCGGAGATGAACTCCGCCGGTCTCTGCTCGACATAAAGCGCTCCTATTCCCGGCAGGTTGATACCCCGGCCGGCCGCGAGCGTGTCGAATATCGTTTTTTCGATGGCGTTCATAGCGGTATGGTTTTAAGGTCGGAAATGCTGCATCGGACGGTCCTTTTCCCCGGAGAGGAGGCAATCCCGTCCGGAAACTCCCGCAGTGGCGGCCTCTTCCGCCGCCACTGCGGCCCCCCTATTTCTTGCGTTTGCCGTTGTTTTTGGCATTGCGTGCTGTCGTCTGCGCGTCGCGTTTTGCGGCGAGCGCCTGTACTTCTGCGAGCGGGGGAGGCGTCTGTTTGTGATGCAGGGCGTAAACTATCATCACGATGCCGGCGATGATGAACGGCACGCTGAGCCACTGGCCCATGTTAAGGAACATGGTGGCCTCGAAATCCACCTGGTCGTTCTTGACGTATTCGATGAGGAAGCGTGACAGGAAGATGCCTATCAGTCCCACGCCGAACAGCAGGCCCGGGTAGCGCCTGCCCGCATCCTTGCGGTAATAGAGGTAACAGAGCAGGGCGAACAACACGAGGTAGGCGAGGGCTTCGTATATCTGCGTCGGATGGCTGGGCGGCCCGTACACCGGTTCGGCGCCGTTCATCCAGGCGTTTACGTTCTCGATGAACCGGAATCCCCACGGCCTGTCGGTCGGGTGGCCGTATATTTCGTGGTTGAAAAGGTTACCCATCCGGACGAAAGCACCGCCTACGGCCACGGGAATCATCACCCGATCCAGCGACCACAGGTAGGGCATCCTGTTCTTCCGCGAAAAGAGCCACAGACCGATGAGGAGTCCTATGGCCGCTCCGTGGCTCGCCATGCCGCCGTCGCGGAAGGCCAGCAGCTTGAGCGGATTGGCCAGATAGTACCCCGGTTCGTAAAACAGGCAGTGGCCCAGGCGGGCGCCGATGATGGTGGCCAGTGCCCCGTAAATGAATATCGAGTCGGCGAGCTTTGCGGGAAGCCCCTCTCGCTTGCAGAACTGTACGAAAAAGAAGGCTCCGAGCCCGATGGCGATGGCCCACATCACGCCGTACCAGCGGATGTCGAGCGACCCTATTCTGATGAATGTGGGATTGAAGTGCCAGACTACCGTAAGAAATTGGTTGAACATCTCTTGTATGGTTGGTTTACAAATCGTCGCGGCACAGCCGCATGCTCCTAATACTGCCAAAGGTACGAAGAAAATCCTTTTTCCTGTATCGCTGCCGGTTATTTGTTGCCGGAGCCGGCCGCCGCCGGGGGTATCGCGGCAGGGGACGTGGCGGGCCGGAAGAATCCGAATATTTGCCGGTATGATTATATATGTTTGAAAATCCGTATCTTTGTAGCATTGGAATAAGCGGTTTCATTTGGTTTCCGGTAATTTAAAAAGTTCAGTATGAGAAAATTTTACACGAATTATGTGCTGCCGGCCGCGGTATTCGCCGTATCTCTCCTGTCGTACGGGTGCGTGGACAGGGAGTACAGCCTCGACAATATCGACGGCGGCGGGAGTATCAGTGTGGGCGATGTGATAACGACGCCGCCGGTGACCGCCCACCTCACTTTCGAGGGTATTTTGGGCGGTATGGACGAAGTGGAGAGGATACTGGAGGAGAACGGCCTGTCGTTCGAGGACATAGGTTTCGTGGAGATGTATATCGGCGAAGAGCTCTTTCTGGTGAATCTGCCGCTCGACATTCCGCTGATACCGGAAGGGATGACGGATACGTTCCTGCCCGAGGGCGACGACAAAGTGGAACTGCTGCTGGATATTGCCAGTACGCTTCCCATGGCGATGGATTTGAAAATCGAGTTTACCGATGCGTCCGGCGCGGTCGTGACCGCTTTCGACACGATTTCCATAGCGAAGGCCGGGGAGGGCGAAGAGTTCGGTGCGCAGGAGCGGCTGGATATCACGGATGTGATTGGCCGCATATCGGATATCGAGGGGATGAACGTCACCCTGTTGCGTCCCGATTTGGAGAAGGTCAAATTCCTGCTCGACAACTATATCGAAGTCGGAGTCCGGCTTGAGAAAACGGGCGGTATCAAGTTGCCGCTTTAAAAACCCAATCCTGCCATGAAGAGACTATGTTTTGTATCCGCCCTGATGCTGTTGGCGGCTTCCGGGGCTTCGGCCCAGCAATACCGGACCTCCTATTTCATGGAGGGTTCCACGATTCGCGGTTACCTCAATCCCGCCCTGCGTCCCGACAGAGGGTACGTTTACATCCCCGTGTTGGGTACGACATCCGTAAATTTTAATTCCAATGCACTTACGTTCAAAACGATATTCTATCCGGTAGGGGACAACGGGCAGTTGGTGTCGCTGTTGGACGACCGGGTGACGTGGCATGACATAGAACCGAATCTGAAGACGATGAACAAGGTCGGTTTCGACCTGCACATGACGCTTCTCGGTGCCGGTTTCTATACGGGCCGCGATTTCTGGACCATCGAGGCAGGACTCGATGTGACAGGGGGATTTCATCTTCCCAAAAGTTTCGTGGAGTTCGTCAAGCTCGGCTCCAAGGCCAATGCCTACGACATGGGTGGCCTGATGGCCGGTGCCGATGCGGTGATGAACATTTCGGCGGGATACTCGCGTCGTATCAATGACGAGCTTACGGTCGGCGGACGGGTGAACTTCAAGGGAGGGCTCGCCCGGGCCAACATGAATTACGACCGGCTCAACGTTACCCTGAACGGGGAGAAGTGGGCCGTGGATGCGGGCGGGAATCTCGCCCTGAGCCTGAACGGACTGGATGTACCGACCGATGCGGAAGGATACGTCGACATGGACAGGCTGGATGCAGAGTCGTTCGTTTCGAATATCCGCGGCCTGGCGGGTTTCGGCCTGACGTTCGACATAGGCGCCGAATACGTGTGGATGGAACGGTTCAAATTCTCGGCGGCCATCCTGAACCTCGGCTTCATGAACTGGAGTGAAAAACATACGTTCGTGGGACGTTCGGAGGCTTCGTACGACTTCGTGGGAATGCGCTACGATTTCAATCCGGAGACGAATCAGTGGGAGACCGTCGGAGAGGGCGGGGATTTCAACTTCGATGAGTTCGCCAAGTTCAAGGAGGCGTCCGGTAGGGCACGGACCAAAATGTATCCGGGCTTCGTGCTGGGTGCCGAATACGACATTTTCGGCAACAACCTGCTGGGTGCAGGTGCGTTGTTCACCCACCGGAAGAACGAATATTATGCCCGTACCGAAGTGGCGCTGTCGGCGACGGTACGCCCCATCGAGTGGTTCACGGCTTCGCTGAGCTGGTCGGTCGGCAACTACAAGAATATCGGCGACAATTTCTTCAACTCGTTCGGTTTCGCCTTCAATTTCCATACGGGGTGGATAAACTTCTTCGCCGGGACGGATTTCCTCATGTTCAAGGTCAATCCGCAGTTCATACCGGTCGGGCAGAAGGTGTTCAACATCACTGTCGGCCTCTCCGTTCCGCTCGGCCCTTCGCCGTACTGCCGTTACGGAAAGTGCTGAAAGACGATGCCGCAATACCGTATCGAGAGTATATTGCACGGGGGATGTCCGGTCGGGGCATCCCCCGCGGTTTTGTCGGCCGGTTTCGCGGCGGATATCTGGATGCGGTGCGCCGGTTTCCCGCAGGGGATACCCGTGCCTGTCCGGCGATGAAAATTGCCGATTTGTTTGTTATTTAAAAAACAATGGGATACCTTTGCGAGCGGTAACCATTTGTAGGTATAGGCGGCCTGCCGCCGGACTTTCCGGGTCAATACAAACACAAAATAACATATTCGTTCTATGGCCAACATCTTTACTTCATCTATCGGCAAGAAGCTGATTATGAGTATTACGGGAGCGTTTCTGATACTGTTCCTGACCTTCCACATGATTATGAACGGGGCGCTGGTCTTCTCCGACGACGCTTACAACGCCATCGTGAATTTCCTCGGGGCCAACTGGTATGCGCTCGTGGGGACCGTCATCCTGGCGGCGGGCGTGGTGTTCCACTTCGTGTACGCCATCATCCTCACCGTGGGTAACCTTCGGGCACGCGGAAAGGTTCGCTATGCCGAGACCAAACGCGAGAACGGCGTGGAGTGGTCCTCCAAGAACATGTTCGTTCTCGGACTCGTCGTATTGGGCGGACTGCTGCTCCATCTCTTCAACTTCTGGTACAACATGCAGTGGACCGAGATAATCGGCAGGCATGTGAACAGCCTCGGCTTCGGTCCGAAGGAGGGTGCCGAGATGGTGAGGTTCGTCTTCTCGCACGTAGGGTATGTCATCGCCTATATCGTATGGCTCGTGGCGCTCTGGTTCCACCTTACGCACGGTATGTGGAGCATGATGCAGACCGTGGGATGGAACAGCAAGGTGTGGATGAAAAGGCTGAAGTGCATCGCCTATATCCTTTCGACGCTTATCGTCGGCTGTTTCATGCTGATAGTCATTATCCTGTATGTACAGAGCCTGATGTAGTTTTAACTAACCGCTGAATAATAAAAAAGCAAGATATGACAAAGATAGAATCCCATGTGCCGCAGGGCCCCATTACCGAGAAATGGAGCAAGCATAAGGCCGACATCAAGGTGGTCAGCCCGGCCAACAAGCGTAAACTCGATATCATCGTCGTAGGTACCGGCCTCGGCGGCGCGTCGGCTGCTGCCTCGCTGGGCGAACTCGGCTACAATGTCAAGATATTCTGTATCTCCGACTCGCCGCGCAGGGCGCACTCCATCGCCGCGCAGGGCGGTATCAACGCTGCGAAGAACTATCAGAACGACAACGACTCCGTCTTCAGGCTCTTTTACGACACCGTCAAGGGCGGCGACTACCGTGCCCGTGAAGCGAATGTCTATCGTCTGGCGGAAGTTTCCAACAATATCATCGACCAGTGCGTCGCACAGGGCGTGCCGTTCGCACGCGACTACGGCGGGCTGCTCGCCAACCGTTCGTTCGGCGGCGCGCAGGTATCGCGTACCTTCTATGCCCGCGGCCAGACGGGACAGCAGCTTCTGCTCGGCGCTTATGCGGCGCTCAACCGGCAGATAGCCAAAGGGTCGGTGAAAAGCTATCCACGCCATGAGATGCTCGACCTGGTGATGATAGACGGCAAGGCGCGCGGTATCATCACGCGTAATCTCGTAACGGGCGAAATCGAACGTTTCGGCGCACATGCCGTGGTTATCGCCACGGGCGGTTACGGCAACGTCTTCTTTCTCTCGACCAATGCGATGAACTCCAACGGTTCGGCCGCCTGGCAGTGCTACAAGAAGGGGGCGATGTTTGCCAATCCCTGCTTCACGCAGATACACCCGACCTGTATTCCGGTGCACGGCGAACACCAGAGCAAGCTGACGCTCATGTCGGAGTCGCTCCGCAACGACGGCCGCATCTGGGTACCCAAGAAGAAGGAGGATGTGGAGAAGCTCCGCGCCAAACTCAAAAAGGCTTCCGAAATCGCGGAGGAGGACAGGGATTACTACCTCGAACGCCGGTATCCTGCATTCGGTAACCTCGTTCCCCGCGACGTGGCTTCCCGTGCCGCCAAGGAGCGCTGCGATGCCGGTTTCGGCGTGAACGAAACGGGGCTCGCCGTATTCCTCGACTTCAAGACCGCTATCGAAAGGCTCGGCAAGGATGTCATCAAGGCCCGCTACGGCAACCTGTTCCAGATGTACGAAAAGATTACCGACGTGGACCCGTACGAGGAGCCGATGATGATTTATCCGGCCGTACACTATACCATGGGCGGCATCTGGGTGGATTACAACCTGATGACCACCATTCCCGGCCTTTACGCCATCGGCGAGGCCAACTTCTCCGACCACGGTGCCAACCGCCTCGGTGCATCGGCCCTCATGCAGGGACTGGCCGACGGTTACTTCGTACTGCCCTATACCATTGGCGATTATCTGTCGCATGACATCCAGACGCCGAAGATAGATACCAACGCTCCGGAATTTGCCGAAGCGGAGAAGAACGTCCGTGCACGCATCGAGAAGCTCTTCTCCATCAAGGGCAAGCAGACGGTGGACGAAATCCACAAGAAACTCGGCCACATCATGTGGGAGAACGTAGGCATGGCCCGTTCCAAAGAGTCCCTTGAAAAGGCGCTCGTCGAGATAAGGAAGGTGAGGAAAGAGTTCTGGGAGGATGTCAAGGTTCCGGGTAAGAACGAAGAGTTCAACCAGGAGCTCGAAAAGGCGCTGCGTGTGGCCGACTTCCTCGAAGAGGGCGAACTCATGGCCCGCGACGCGCTCCAGCGCAACGAATCCTGCGGCGGCCACTTCCGCGTGGAGTACCAGACACCCGACGGAGAGGCGCTCCGCGACGACGAACATTTCGCTTTCGTCGCCATCTGGGAATACAAGGGAGAAAACGAGGAACCTGTCATGCACAAGGAACCGCTCACTTTCGAGGCCATCAAGGTGGCACAGCGTAATTACAAGGACTAACCGGTAAAAACAAAGGACGATGAATTTCAAACTTAAGATATGGCGTCAGGCGGACGCCAAGGCAAAAGGCGGGTTCGAGACGTACGAGGTGAACGATATCTCCGAAGACACGTCGTTCCTCGAAATGCTCGATATCTTGAACAACAACCTGATACACGAGGGCAAAGAACCGGTGGCGTTCGACCACGACTGCCGTGAGGGTATCTGCGGCATGTGTTCGCTGCATATCAACGGCGAGGCGCACGGTCCGGATACCGAAGTGACCACCTGCCAGCTCCACATGCGCAAGTTCCATGACGGCGATACGATTACCATCGAACCGTGGCGTTCGGCCGCTTTCCCTGTCATCAAGGACCTCGTCGTGGAGCGAAGCGCGTTCGATAAAATCATGCAGGCCGGCGGATTCATATCGGTCAATACGGGCGGCGTTCCCGATGCCAATACCATCCCCGTACCGCGTGACGATGCCGAGGAGAGCATGGACGCTGCCGCTTGCATCGGTTGCGGTGCCTGCGTGGCTACCTGCAAAAACGGTTCGGCCATGCTGTTCGTAGCGGCCCGCGTTTCGTCGCTGGCCAAGCTGCCGCAGGGCAAGGTCGAAACTCTGCGTCGAGCCAAGGCCATGATTGCCAAGATGGACGAACTCGGGTTCGGCGGCTGTACGAATACGCGTGCCTGCGAAGCGGAGTGTCCGAAGAGCATCTCCATCTCGCATATCGCACGTCTGAACCGCAAATTCCTGACGGCCAAGTTCAAAGACTGACGGTAAGAAAACCTTCTCCGTGCGGTATCCGTGCGGCGGAACGGTTTCGGCTTTCTTCTCATATCCGGCGTACATGAATGTACGCCGGATTTTTTGTTGTCGGAATCTGGAAATGGAGTTGACCAATTGCCGTTCAGCGGGTTGCGGAGCGGGGCTTCCCCGGCTCCGTATCGTGAAACGGTTCATTCATGTCGCCCGATGCGGTTGGAAGCCAGCATGCTTCCGGATGAGAATCGTCCGATTGTGTCAATTTTTCACGTTTGGCTGACAATTTTGCAGTCAGAAGCCCTTTCGCGGTCATGGCATACTCTTTGTCTATTCTATAAATGACTTCGGGCAGCGGCCTGAAGGATGGAATGAAGCGGACGGCCGTAAGGCCGGACAAATATTGATAATACTGATTAAAGTTAGGAGGACAAAATTATGATGCCAGTTAGAAGAACACAGGGATGGTTACCGGGGATTCTGGATGATTTCTTCGGGAACGAATGGGTGGACAAGACCAGCTCGACGGCTCCTGCCGTGAACGTGATAGAGACCGACAAGGAGTACAAGGTCGAAATAGCTGCGCCGGGTTTGACCCGCGACGATTTCAAAATAGATATCAACGAAGATAACGAGCTCACCGTTTCGATGGAGAAGAAGGTCGAGAAGAACGAAGAGTCGGAAAAAGAGGGCAAGAAACATACCTATCTCCGCCGCGAGTTCTCGTACAGCAGTTTCCGTCAACGCATGATACTGCCCGACAATGTGAATGTGGACAACATCGACGCGAAGATGGAGAACGGCGTTCTGACTATCGATATTCCCAAGAAGACCGAGGAGGAGAAACGTAAAAACATGCGCCAGATTGATATTAAATAGGGAGCAGAAGCGAGGGCGGTACCGCTCTCATCGTGGTGAAAGACCGGGGTACGGAGTGTCCGTACTCCGGTTTTTTCATGCCGTTCGCGGCGGGTTCCGGCGGCAGGCAAGTCGGACGGTGATTCCGGCGAGGGGGCGACGGGTTTCGTAGGGCTGCGGTTCCCCGTATGCGTGCGGAACCGTTACGCCCGCTGTCGTCCGGGCCTGATTTTTGAAACGTAAGCGCACGGCGCTGCCGGCGGGGAGTGATGTCCGGGGCGGCGTAACATAATCGTAATATTTTTTTAACACCATGTAAGGGCGGCGGTTCGTACCTTTAGGGCCGTTTGGCATGTGGATATTAAAGCGGTTCGTTTATGGAGAAAGATTATGTAGAGAGGGATGTCAGTTGGATGTATTTCAACAGGCGTATCTTGCTGGAGGCTGAGAAAGAGGAGGTACCGCTGCTGGAACGGCTCGGTTTTCTCGGCATCTATTCCAACAACCTCGACGAGTTTTTCCGTGTCCGGGTGGCGACGCTCAACCGTATCATCGAGTATGAGGACAAAGGCATCAAGCGGGAGCAGCAGACCGCTGTCGATACGTACAGGGAGATAACGAGGCTCAATGCCCAGTACTCCGTGCGGTTCGAGGAGATTTTCGCCCGTCTGAAGGAGGAGCTCGGACAGCACGGTATCTGGCTGCTGGACGAGACGCAGTTGAACGAAGTGCAGCGCCAGTATATCTGTTCCCTCTACGATACCCGGCTCAACGGTTCTACGAATCCGTTGTTCGTCTCCTGTTTCCGTCAGCTCGACGACCAGCCCGACGATGCGATATACCTCGCCGTCCGGCTCCGTGCGGAGGAGGGCAAGGTTGCGGATGAGTATGCGCTTATCGAGCTGCCCGTACAGGAGTTCGGGCGTTTCGTGCGCCTGCCCGACGACGGGGAGAGAAAGTGCCTGATGTTCCTCGACGATGCGGTGCGTCTCTGCCTGCCTTTCATCTTCGAGGGGCTGCCCTATACGGAGTTCGAGGCCTATACCTTCAAGTTCACCAAGGATGCCGAGATGGAGCTCGACAGCGACATGCGCAACGGGGTGCTTCAAAAGATATCCAAGGGGGTGAAGAGCCGGAAGAAGGGCGAACCCATCCGGCTTGTCTATGATTCGGCCATGCCCCGCCGTATGCTCCGCAGCATCGCCAAGATGTTGCACATAGACAAATGGGATACGCAGGTGGCCGGCGGGCGTTACCACAACATGAAAGACCTCATGCGTTTCCCGGACTGCGGCCGCAGTGACCTGCGTTATCCGGCACTCGAACCCGTGCTGAAACCCGAATTTACGGCGCATGGCAGCATGCTCGATGCGATACGCGCCCGCGACCGGTTTCTGCACTATCCCTATCACGGTTTTTCGTCGTTCCTGAGGGTACTGCGCGAAGCGGCCATCTCTCCCGACGTTACCGCCATACGCATGACGATGTATCGGCTGGCCCGCAATTCAAAGGTGGTGAAGACGCTGATTTGCGCCGCTCGCAACGGCAAGAAGGTAACCGTCGTCATCGAACTGCTGGCCCGTTTCGATGAGGAGTCGAACATCAACTGGTCGAAACAGATGCAGGATGCGGGCATCAACGTGGTGTTCGGTATGGAGGGGCTGAAGGTGCACTCCAAACTCGTGCATATCAGCAGCCGCAAAGGGGACGTCGCCTGCATCAGTACGGGCAACTTCCACGAAGGCAACGCGGCGCAGTACACCGACGTGACGCTCTTTACCGCCCGCAAGAGGGTGGTGCAGGAGGTCGGCACCGTCTTCGGTTTCATCCAGAAACCTTATGTTCCCATCCGGTTCAAGGAACTGCTCGTATCGCCCAACGACATGCGCCGCCGGTTGCTCGCCCGTATCGACAAGGAGATACGCAATGCCGCTGCAGGCAAACCGGCGTATATTATGGGTAAGCTCAACCACATCACCGACCGTGCTCTGGTGCAGAAGCTCTACGAGGCTTCGGCCGCCGGCGTCAGGATAGACCTCCTCGTGCGGGGCAACTGTTCGCTCGTGACGGGTATTCCCGGCAGGAGCGACAACATCCGGATTAACGGCATCATCGATCGGTACCTGGAGCACTCCCGCATCCTCATCTTCGCCAACGGGGGCAAGGAGGCCTACTATATCGGTTCGGCGGACTGGATGCCGCGCAATTTCGATAACCGCATCGAAGTGATGGCTCCGGTACACGATACCGAGATACGCCGGGAACTGAAACGGATAATCACGTATGGACTGCGCGATACGTTCCAGGGACATACCGTAGACGGTACCGGCAGGAATCTGCCCTGGACCTTGCCGGAGGGTTACGGCGAGGCGCTGCGTTCCCAGTCTGCCCTGTATGCGTATTATCGGGAGCAGGCGGAGCAGGCCGCCCTGCGCGGAAGCCTTGCCCGGCGCCGTCGGCCCGGCCCGGATGCGGGAGAGGAGAAGAAGATTTTGATATCGGAATAATATGGAAAAGACGAATTATGCGGCGATAGACATCGGGTCCAATGCCGTCAGGCTGCTTATAAAAAGCGTGGATATGGAGGAGGGGACAGCCTCTTTCGTAAAGGAACAGCTTCTCAGGGTGCCGCTGAGGCTCGGAGAGGATACCTTTTCGGTCGGGACAATCTCCAAGGAGAAGGGAAAGCGGTTGCTGCGCCTGATGAAGTCGTACCGGCAACTGATGAAGATATACGGCGTGAAACGCTACCGGGCGTGCGCTACCTCGGCTGTCCGCGATGCGGCCAACGGGCCGGAGCTTATCCGGGAGATAAGCCGCAAGACGGGAATAAAGATAGAAGTAATCGGCGGAGAAGAGGAGGCCCGTCTGATATACGACAACCATATTGAGGAGATGCTCGACAGGAGGTACGATTACCTGTACGTGGATGTGGGCGGCGGAAGTACCGAGATAAGTCTCATCAGCGGCGGGGTGTTGCAGAGCTCCCGGTCGTACGACATCGGGACGGTGCGCCTGCTCGAAGGGCGCGTGAAGGAGGAGTCCGTGGCCTCCCTGCGGAACGACATGCGGGAACTCGGAGCAGGGCATCCCGGTTTGCGTATCATCGGCTCGGGCGGCAATATCAACAAACTCTACCGCCTGGCCGCTGCCGGATGCAAGAACGGCATGGAACTTCCGGTGAGCGAACTCTCCGTTATCAACGGCGTACTCAAGTCGATGTCCTCCGAGGAGCGTGTGCGTGTCTTCAGGATGCGTCCCGACCGGGCCGACGTCATCACCTTCGCAGCGGATATCTTTCTGGAGATAGCCGGGCAGTGCGGCGCCTCGGTCATCCTCGTGCCGACCATAGGACTGGCCGACGGCATCATCGACAGCCTTTATGCCGAGGATGCGGAGCGGGCAGGCAGGCGTTGATTCATTTTCCTGCCGTCGGTGGCGGCTTAGAATATTTCGCCGAGGATACGGAGTGACTGCACCTTGTTGATGGCATCGAGGTGGTAGCCGAAGTAGTGCAGCATGTCCGAAAGAAAATCGGCCCGCTGCGTGCGTGACAGGCGCAGGGTGCCGAGCTCTTCCGCTTCTGCGGACATGAGCGTGGCCAGCAGGGCGGCGTTGGGGCGGTTGATGGCGACGGCATGTTCCGGGAAACCGGCAGTGAACGACCCTTCGACGATGTCGAACCAGTCCCCTTCGGTGTATTCATTGCCCGGATAGAATCCGAGGAAAGCGCTTAACTGGACGAGGAACCACAGGTGGAAGTTTGAGATTCCCTCTTCCATCTGGTCGAGCGCCATGACCGAGGCGCGGACGAAACCGAACAGCGGAGAGTTGGGTTCGACCTCCTTGATGAGCCTGTAAAGGACTTCGGCCATGAAGAGCGAAATGGTGCTTTTGCGGACGTCGAACGGGATATGCTGGAGGGGGTGCGACAGCCGGACGTCTTTCATGCGGTCCATCTGCGACCGGTGCGAGGGGATGCCTTCGAATTCCAACAGGAACATGGGTTGCAGCAAGGCGGCCTTGTTTCCCTTTCCCTTGCCGCTTTTTACCCCTTGTACCAGGTAGTTCCGGCGACCGTAGGTGTCGGTCAGAATGTAGGCCACTACCGACGTATCGCCGTATTTTATCGTGTGCAGTACGATGCCGTGTGCTTTGTAAGAGTCCATCTGGAGGCGTCGAGTTCGGGTGTCCAAGCCTGTGAATGAGGCAAAATTACGAAATATAAAATCAGCAGGCCGAACTTTCGGCAGAATAAACCTATGATTTTTTTCTGTAATTTAATATGTTTGCAGAAGCGATTTAAAAATCTTTTCCTTATATTTGCATAAATATGTGACAGAAAATCCATGTGTTATGAGCAAAAAAACTGAAAGACTGGATGTTATAAGGAATCTGATAGATTCCGAGCAGATATCTTCACAGGAAGAGCTGTTGTCATGGCTGAAAAGGGTGGGTATCGATGCTACTCAGAGTACCCTTTCGCGCGATATGAAGGAGTTGCGGGCCATCAAGGTTCCCGATGCGGAGAAGGGCTATGTCTATCTGCTGCCCGAGACACTGCAGGGAGAACAGACCTCGGGCAAGGTCTCCTCATCGGTGACGGACAACATCAGGTACATCGAGTTTTCGGGCAATATGATTGTCATACGCACGAAGGCCGGTTATGCGAAAGCCGTGGGGGTGATGGTTGATAATGAAGATTACGACGATGTGTTGGGTACGCTTTCAGGCGATGATACCGTATTCGTACTGCTGGCCGAAGGGGTGAAGCCGCTCGATTTCCTGCCGTCGTTCGATTCGATACATCCCAATATCAAGACGCTTTACAATCCCGAAGGACGGAAAAAGAATAACGGTGCCATGCGCCGCCGTTTCTTCTGACCGAGGACGGGGTGGAATTCGGCCGCGGGGACAACGCATGTGCGTTGTCCCCGCGGTGTTTTCGGACCCGGAGAAAAAGTTCCGGAAAAGCCTCGCGGGCGGGCGGTGGCTCCTCTTCGTTGGAAAAAGCAGACGGTTTCGCAGGAAGACAGGCGATTTTTACAGGTAGCGATACGGTGCAGATACTGTTGCATAATGCAATGAAAATTAATATCTTATATGTCGGTTCTGCGCCGGCCGGCTGCCGGGGAGGTGTGCGTTTTCCGCAGATTGAAGTATGCACAAGGAAGGTTTTGCACATAATTTGTTTATCTATCGGGAGAAAGGGTCGTTTCGTGCGGCCTGCCGAACTGCAGAACGGTTCGTACAAGATGATATTCACATTAAAATTACTGAGATGAAAAGAATTACGTTATTGTTGGCAGCGGTGGCCCTGTTGGTAGGGAGTGCCGCTACGGCGCAGGACCTCAGGCGTGAGGAGCGTACCATGAAACGGTACGGGCAGCAGGCCGAGAATGAGATGCGCAGAGAGATGCGCGGAGTACGCGCAGAGGAGAGGCGTGCGGAAAATGAGATGCGCAGGGAGATGCGCCGCGCGGAACGCCAGATGCAGCACATGCATGCGCCTGCCCGTCAGGCCGTGAAGGTCGTGTCGTACCGTTCTACCATGGTGGGTGACCTGACCGACCTGGATTTCATGATAAACTTCGACGGCGTCATGCTTGACCCGAACGAGGAGTTCGTAATTACACCCTATCTCGTCAAGGGCGAGAACATGCTATGGCTGGAGCCCGTCGTGATAGTGGGCGAGCGGCGTTACAAGGAGTTGGAACGCGGCGGGGAACTGAATGCCAATCCTTCCGGGCTGATGCCTTACGAAACGGTGGTGCAGTCGCGTCGGTACGTGCGCGAGATGCGTCGCGAGGCCCGGAAAAACGGTATGCAGTGGGCGCCCGATTCACCCAATACGGTGATGTACTCCGCTTCGTTTCCTTATGAGGCGTGGATGGACGGAGCCGAAATAAAGCTTGACCATGTCTATTCGAGGCGGAGCGTGATAGCCGAGTATCCCACGCTCGTGGGAACGCTTTACAATCCGATGCCCCCGCAGGTGATGTTCCTCGTTCCGGAAGTGGAGGTTGTCAAGGCCCGTTCGGAAACCATGACGGCCCGTATCGTGTTCCAGGTAAGCAAGACCACGATAGACATGAACATATTCGACAATGCTGCCGAGCTGGAGAATATATACAGGTTTACCGGCCGTCTTGCCGGTGACGACAAGGTGAAGGTCACGGGTATCCGGATGACGGGATATGCGTCGCCCGAAGGCTCCTACGACTTCAACGCGAAACTGTCGCTCGGGCGCGTGAATACCATTCGCGACCTTGTACAGAAGCGGTTCCCCAGTATCGCAAAGTCGCTTTATACCGTCGGCAATGTGCCGGAGGATTGGGACAGTGTGCGCCATTGGGTAGCTGCTTCCGATATCCGTTACCGGGATGAGGTGCTCGCCATTATCGACAACTACGCTCCCGATGCCCGTGATGTGAAGATACGTGCGCTTGACAAGGGCGCTACCTACAACATGCTGCTGCACGACGTCTATCCCGGTCTGCGCCGGACAGACTATACGATTGATTACACCGTGCTGCCTTTCACGGTAGAGGAGGGAAAGAAGGTCATTCGGACGAATCCCCAATACCTCAGCCTGAACGAACTGTACCAGATAGCCCTGTCGTATCCGCAGGATTCACCCGAGTACGAGGAGGTGTTCATGATAGCCCTGCGGTATTATCCGGACGACCCCGTAGCCAATAACAACATGGCGGCCATTGCGCTCCGCAAGAACGACCTCAAGGAGGCTCACAAGTATCTCGACAGGCTCGGCGACTTCGCCGGTGCACATAACAATATCGGTGTCTTGAAAGCCCTCGAAGGGGATTACCGTGCTGCCGAGGCGCACTTCCGCAAGGCCATCGAGCACGGCAGCAAGGAGGCGAAGTTCAACCTCGAAAACCTCACCTCGCTGCGCAGGCATTGATGCCGGGCCATTGTCCGGAGCGCCGCCCTTGCGGAAAGAGTGTTCCGGACCGCCAGCCGATACTATGGATGAAGGGACTGCCTTTTAAGGCAGTCCCTTCATCGTGTCGTCCGTGTATGGGGGAGCCGGCGGTTCCGTACGGAGTCTGCCGCCTGCTGCACACAGAGGAGGGGCGGAGAGCTTTCCTTTTTCCGATGTCGGTACGCCTTATCGGACAGGCTGCGGCGGAGAACTCTTACCAGAGTTGTTCGGGGTATTCGCCCGCATCCACCAGGGCGCGTATCTTCTCCACTACACCCGGCCGGTCGGCCGCATAGGTGACACCGAACCAGCTTGCGTCGGTATCGAGTACCTTTACCTTCGCCGCTCCGCAGCGGATGGCTTCATTGACGACGGTCGGAATGTAGAATTCGCTTTTCAGTTCGTGGCCGCGCTCCGCCAGAAAGCGTGCGAACAGCCGGGCGGAGAAATCCATGTAGTCGGGCGTGAAGCCCCACATGTTCATGGAGACCGGTGTTTCGGGAGCCAGCGCATGGTATTCGTCCTGTTCGTCGCGGAAGATGATGCCGCGGCCCTCCTGACGGCGTATTTCGGTGCATTCCGTGACCGATGTAAGGAATCCGTCCGTATCGGTTTCACATACGCCGCGCGACACCGACCCGCTTTCGGAGAGGGTATTGCCGACCCGGTAGCCGACCATGCAGTATTGTCCGGTACCGTCGGTCCCGGCGAGGAACCGTGCGAGCACCTCAAAGCCATTGCGGCCGTAGAAGTCGTCGGCGTTTATCACGGCGAACGGTTCGCGTACCGTTCCGGCGGCCGTCAGTACGGCGTGTCCCGTACCCCACGGTTTTACTCTGTCAGCGGGCGGAACGAATCCGTCCGGCAGCGCATCTACCGATTGGAATACCACTTCGGTCGGAATGCGTCCTTCGTACTTGGCGAGTACCTTTTCGCGGAAATCCCGTTCGAAGTGGCGGCCTATGACGAAGACCACCTTTCCGAATCCTGCCCTCGCGGCATCGAAGACCGAGTAGTCCATGATGGTTTCGCCCGAAGGGCCCACCCCGTCGAGCTGTTTGAGGCCGCCGTACCGGGAACCCATGCCGGCCGCCATTATCAGTAGTGTCGGTTTCATGTGAATGCTTTTTTACCGGTGCAAAGATAATGGTTTGTCGGTGGTTCGCATAGGGAAACGGAGAGCCTCTGCCTTCTGTTCGCTCTTTTCGCCTTTGCTGCGGAGACTGTCGGCGGACTGGGGAACGGCGTTTCCTTCGTTCCCTACATCTTCGGCGGTATCCGCCGGATGTCCGGTCGTTCTCCGTGCCTTCCGGCACCCCGTTCCGTTTCCTCTGCGCGGATTAGAATACCCGTTTCAGTATCTCGCAGATGTTTCCCGAACGGCTCATGGTATAGAAATGGATGGCCGGTACACCCGCCGCCTTCAGCTCTTTGGCCTGTCCGACGCTCCATTCAATGCCCACCTCCTTGGCCTGTTCGTCGGTACGGCAACGCGACAGCTCCTCGGTGAGCGCTTCCGGCATATCGATGTGGAACGTCCGCGGGAGCATTTCGAGGTGTTTCAGCGACGAGACGGGTTTCAGTCCCGGTATTATCGGTACCGTAATACCTTCGGCGCGGCACCGCTCCACGAAGTCGAAGAAACGGGCGTTGTCGAAGAAGAGCTGCGTGACGATGTAGTCGGCCCCCGCGTCCACTTTTCGCTTCAGGTTCCGGATGTCCTGCGAGAGGTTGGGCGATTCGTAATGTTTTTCCGGATAACCGGCGACCCCGATGCAGAAGTGGGTGGGGATGGGGTTCTGCTGGAGTTCGTCGAGGTAGACGCCCCGGTTCATGTCGCTGATTTGCCGCACGAGGTCGGAACAGTAGGCGTGTCCTCCTCTGGTGGGGGTGAAGAAGCGTTCGCCCGGAGCGGGGTCGCCCCGCAGCGCCATCACGTTGTCGATGTCGAGGAAGTTGAGGTCTATCAGGATATTCTCTATCGTATGGCGGTCGAGGCCGCCGCAGACCAGATGGGGAACCACTTCCACGTCGTAACGTTTCATGATGGCCGCCGCCAATGCCACCGTTCCGGGGCGTTTCGTGACCGTGATGCGCTCCAGCGTTCCGTCCGGCCGCTGGCGTATCACCTCCTCGTCGCGGTGGTAGGTAAGATTGATGAAGGAGGGCGAGAACTCCATAAGCGGTTCGATGGCGTTGTAGACCTTCCCGATGTCGCCGCCCTTCAGCGGCGGCAGGAGCTCGAACGAGATGAGCGTCCTGTCCGATGCTGCCAATATCTCTTTTACTTTCATTGTGCCGTGTTTGCGTGCCGTTCCGTGCGGGCACAGGTACAGGGATATTCACCGGAAACCGCGGCCGGCTTCCGTATCCTTCTGTCCTGCGTTCGCTTTCGGAACGGTTCCCTTATCTTATCGTATCAGGGGTTGTTTCCATATTTTGAGTCCGTATTCGCCGCAGATGCCGAACATGTCGTCCTTGATGCAGATGGCTCCCGAAATGGCGGGGATTTTCCGTATCTCGGCGATTACGTTGTTGATGTCCTGTTTGGTGTGTATCTTGTTGGCGAAGGCGGTCGCGTAGCTGTCGGCCAGTGCGGCGTCGCTGCAGACTATCATCACGGCATCGGCCATTCCGAAACTGAGTGATGGCCCGACCGTGCCGGAAGATGTGCAGATGCTGATTCTTCCTCCCTCCGGAATGAAGATGCCGACCTTCTCCGAGAGCGGCGACTGTCCCGCGAATACGGGTATGTCCATCCCCTCGACAATGTCGGCGTAGATGTCGCCGCCGTTTTCGACGATGACTTCCCGGCAGTCGTACTCCGTCTTGAGGCGTCGGCCGATGTACTCCGCTATCGCTCCTGCAACGGCGGCCATGGGGCCGACGCCCGCCGTTGCTGCGGCTTCTGCCATCCGTACCAGTATCCCGGGCGCACCGGCGGCCGGGAAATAGGGGGAGAGGATGACCGCGTAGGTCGGGTCGTTCGTAATGTATGCGTCCATTTCGAGCCGTAGTTCACGGAGAATCTGTCCGGCGAAGAGATTCATTTCGGGGACGTACGATGCAGTGTCGATGCCGATGCAGAGGTCGCTCTCCTTGTAGCTTATCGTGAAGGTTTGCCAACGGTCGCGGTTGAAATTGTCGCGGTATATCCGAATTTTGTACTCTTTCATCGTTAGTCGTTTGCTATGGTGAATAAATGTTGCGGGCATGCCGTCAGGCACAGTTTGCACAATATGCAGTTTTCCCGCTGGAAGGAGAGTTTCCAGTCGGGCGGCCCGATGGTCAGTGCTTTGGAGAAGCAGGCCAGCGCACAACTGCCGCACTGTACGCACCGCTCCTCACGGAAGATGATTTTGTCCGTGACGAGGGCTGTTCCTACCCCTTGGGCGGCAAGGAATTCAAGTGCCTGTGCGATGTCCCCTTCAGGAGCGCTGAACTCCGCGAGCATGGACCCGGCCAGTCCCGGCGCCATCTCCGCCTTGATGATATTGATGCATATGTCGAAACGTTTTATCAGGTCGTGTATTATCGGTTTGTCGCCCGTGCTCTCCGAGAACGACAGCATATATTTCCTTTTCATGTTTTTTCGTATTTCAATGGTTTCTTCCGGGTTCTTCGCGTATTTGCAGTTTCTTGGTCGTAGTACCCGTAGGCATGGGGCGTACCGGCTCGCTCAGCAGGAATTTGCCGCTCCGGATGCGCTCCCTGAGCAGTTCCGCTATCTCGCGGGCTTTGGCGAGGCTCGACACGGGGGCTGTTCTTATCCGGTGGCCGCCGACCTCTATCTCGCCGCTCCGCAGGGCAGCGTAGTTGGTCTTGCCGAGCACCCTGTTGCCGTTGCCGTAATCCACCACGGTCGTTTCAATCTGTTCGTTGCGGATGGATACGCGGCGGGCCAGGTCGGCGTCGAGTATCGGTATCGGAATACCGATGCCGACGAAGAGACTGCATCCGTACTTCTCGTAATACATGCCCCGCAGGTATTCGGTACTCATCTCACGCAGGTCGCCTATGACGGCGATGGTGCGGGCATTGCTTGTCGGGATACCGTATTCGTTCGTCTCCTTGGAGGTGTTGAACTGCGTCCCGTTCCACGCCACATACCCTTCCGCACCGGCGAGAAAGATGCGCGTACCGAGTCCTATCGTGCGGCACTCCGGGTCGTTCAGCAGGGGCGACAGCTCGCCGGAGGTGGAGTAGCTGGCGTTCTTCATCTTCGGTAGGAGCGTACCCATGTAGGTATGGATGGTGCGGTCGGAGGTGTTGGTCGCCACATTGTAGTTCTGGTAGGCGTTGCGCGGATTGTAGAGATAGGCTTCGTTCACCGTATCCCGGTTGATGTAGGTGCGGATGTGGCGGCGGGGATAGCAGTCGGTCCCTTTGCCCCAGGCCTCCAGCAGAATGTCCTTGCCGTTGATGAAGTCTTCGATGATATGCGCTCCGCCGTATTCGGGATTGGCCGGGTTGCAGTCGGTGGCCCCTATGTAGGTATCCACGGCAGCGAGTCCGCCGCTTACGCCCACACCGTTGAGTTCGATGCGTTCCATGCGGATGGGCGGGTCGGAGTGTCCGAAGTTGATGAAGGCGCCCGAAGAGCACATGGCGCCGAAAGTACCGGTGGTTACGACGTCCACCTTGTCGGCTATCTCTTCCGGCGACATCGTGAGGGCGAGTTGCGACACCTCCTCGGCAGTCAGTACGACCGCTTCGCCGTTCTTAATCCGTTCGTTTATCTGTTGATATGTTTTCGCCATGGTAATGAAATTACAGGGCATAGCTAATGCTATGCGTTGATTGTTAATAATATGCGTGTTTGATTACATGATGCCGTAAGGATACGGCGAACTATGCACGGCCTGTCTTACAGGTCTGTCGATAGTATGTTCCGGGAATAAGATAAGATTAGCGCGCTTGGCGCATACGCATATCCATGGAGAAAAGACTGCGCGACGAACCGCCGCAGTAACATGTCGTTGAAAAAGCTTCTCCTGAAATAGTCGTTTTCATAGCCTTCATGGTTAATTATATTTCCTGTCCTTGGCAGGTCGGGACGTGGCACCTTATCGTTGCGATAGGTTGCCGAAGTTTCATAGAGCCCGTTCTCTCCGCTTCTCGTTATAATTCGGCACTACTTTCACTCATAGTGTTGCCACAAAGGTATGCAAATTTTCATTAAAACCAAACATATTTTTGAAAAAGTGGGAAACTATACAGAAAACGGCTTTTGAAACGGTCCCGTCCGGGTGTTCCGGTCAAGGTCGCATTCGCAGACCTGTCGCGGAGCGGTGCTGCGGCAGTCGGTTTCGGACTCCGGATGGAGCGGAAAACGGAAGGTCGGGAGCCGCCGCGAGGCCGGTTTGCCGAATGGCCGCCGCGTTCCGGGGTTTCGTCTGCTCCCTGCTGTTTCCGTGTATCGGGATAATCCGTCCGTTTCGCTTGGCGGCATTGGCTCCGCCGCCGTGTCCCGATTCGGCATCCCCGGCTTGTACCGTTATATTTCGATGATATATTTTCTATCTTTGCGGATGCAAGACAAAAATACAGTGACGAATTTATGGAGTACAATTTCCGCGAAATAGAGCCGCGCTGGCAGAAGGAGTGGGAGCGGCGCAGGACTTACAGGGTGGATGCGGACGCTTCCCGCCCCAAGTATTATGTGCTCGACATGTTTCCTTATCCGTCCGGGGCGGGCCTCCACGTCGGGCATCCGCTGGGGTATATCGCTTCGGACATCTATACGCGCTATAAACGGCTCTGCGGGTTCAACGTGCTGCATCCGATGGGGTTCGATGCTTTCGGGCTTCCGGCCGAGCAGTATGCTATCCAAACGGGGCAGCATCCCGCGGTCACCACGGCGCAGAACGTGGCGCGTTACCGGGAACAGCTCGACAAGCTCGGATTCTCGTACGACTGGGACAGGCAGGTGGTGACCAGCGACCCCGCATATTACCGGTGGACGCAGTGGGCGTTCCTGAAGATGTTCGACAGCTATTACTGTTACGACCGGCAGCAGGCGCGCCCCATCGCCGAACTGACCGAGGCGTTCGCCCTCCGGGGAACGGAGGGGCTGCATGTCGCTTGTACCGAGCGGATGGAGTTCACCGCCGCCGAATGGAATGCGATGGACGGGAAACGGCGACAGGAGGTGTTGCTGAACTACCGACTGGCTTACCGGGCCGACACGACGGTGAACTGGTGCGAAGGACTCGGTACGGTGCTTGCCAACGACGAGGTGGTGAACGGCCTTTCGGTGCGGGGCGGTTTCCCGGTAGTGCAGAAGCGCATGAAGCAGTGGCTGCTGCGGGTGAGCGCCTATGCCGAACGGCTGCTCGACGGCATGGAGCGGCTTGATTGGAGCGAATCGCTCAAGGAGATACAGCGCAACTGGATAGGGCGCAGCACCGGAGCGCAGATGTTCTTCGGCATCCGGGGCAGCGGGCGGAAACTGGAGATATTCACCACACGGCCCGATACCGTTTTCGGATGCACGTTCATGGTCATCGCGCCGGAACACGAACAGGTGTGCGCACTGACGACCGACGCACAACGGGCGGAGGTCGAGCGCTATATCGAAGAGACGAAGAGGCGTTCCGAGCGCGAACGGATGGCCGATACCAAACGGGTCAGCGGCGTTTTCACCGGTTCTTATGCGATTAATCCGTTCACCGGCACGGAACTGCCGGTTTATATCAGCGACTACGTGCTGGCGGGGTACGGTACGGGAGCCATCATGGCCGTACCGGCGCACGATGCGCGCGACTACGCCTTCGCCAAACATTTCGGACTCGGCATCGTGCCGGTGGTCGAGGGGGGCGACATCGACGTCGCAAGTTACGATGCGAAGGAGGGGCGGATGATGAATTCCGGGTTCCTCGACGGCCTGGACGTGAAGGAGGCCATCGAGCGGATGTTCGCGGAGATAGAGGCGCGGGGCATTGGCCGGAAGAAGGTCAATTACCGCCTGCGCGACGCCATCTTCAGCCGTCAGCGTTATTGGGGAGAGCCCTTCCCGATTTATTATAAGGACGATACGGCCTGCCCGTTGCCGGAGGATGCGCTGCCGCTTACGCTGCCCGATGTGCCGGAGTTCCGTCCGACGAGCTCCGGAGAACCGCCGCTCGCCCGTGCCGAGGGGTGGCATACGGCCGAAGGGTATCCGTATGAGACGAGCACCATGCCGGGTTTCGCCGGTTCGTCGGCCTACTATTTGCGCTACATGGACCCGCACAACGACCGGGAGCTGGTGAGCCGCGAGGCGAACGCCTACTGGCGCAGCGTGGACCTCTACATCGGCGGTATCGAACATGCCACGGGGCACCTCATCTATTCCCGTTTCTGGAACAAGTTCCTGTATGACATCGGTGTGGCCGTCGAGGACGAACCGTTCCGCAAATTGGTGAACCAGGGGATGATACAGGGACGTTCCAATTTCGTTTACCGGGTTGCCGGGACGAATACTTTCGTATCGCTCGGTCTGAAGGACGGGTACGAGACGCAGCCGATTCATGTGGACGTGAACATCGTGAAGAACGATATCCTCGACCTGGAGGCATTCCGGGCGTGGCGGCCGGAGTTCGCCGACGCGCAGTTTATCCTGGAAGAAGGCCGCTACGTTTGCGGCTGGGCGGTGGAGAAGATGAGCAAGTCGATGTACAACGTGGTCAATCCCGATTATATCGTGGAGCATTACGGAGCCGATACCCTGCGCATGTACGAGATGTTCCTCGGTCCGCTCGAACAGAGCAAGCCGTGGGATACGAACGGCATCGACGGCGTGCACAAGTTCCTGCGCCGCTTCTGGAGGCTGTTCCATGCCGGGGGCGGGGAGCTTTCGGTAAACGAGGAGGCCCCTACGCCGCAGGAACTCAAGGTGCTGCACAAGACGATAAAGAAAGTCAGCGAGGATATCGAGAACTTCTCGTTCAACACGTCGGTCAGCGCTTTTATGATATGCCTGAACGAGCTCGGCGACTGCAGCAAGCGGGCGGTACTCGAACCGCTCCTCGTCCTGTTGTCGCCTTTCGCTCCCCACATCGCCGAAGAGCTGTGGCACGAACTGGGGCACGAGGGAACCATTTTCGACGAGCGCTACCCGGTCTTCGACCCCGCCTGCCTCGTGGAGAACAGTTTCGACTATCCGGTTTCGGTGAACGGGAAGATGCGCTTCAAGAAGGAATTTCCGCTCGGTGCCGCGGCGAGCGAAATCGAAGCCGCCGTGCTCGCCGACCCGCAGATGGAGAAATACACTGCCGGGAAGGAAGTTCGGAAGGTCATCGTCGTACCGGGCAAGATTATCAACGTCGTCGTGTGACGTCCGTCGGTGTCGTGCGGCATTGCGGTGCCGGTGCGTGCGGCTCTTCCGGAACGTGACCGAAGGCCGGTCGGAAAAACAGACTTTTCCGACCGGCCTTCGTCGTTTCTCGGCTGCGTAGCAGTTGCGGTCACCGGCTTGCGCCGTTCTCTCCTCGCCGCAGCGCGGAGGCAGGCCGATGTCATTTCCGGAAGAGGTAGAACTTCAGGTCCAGCGTGGCGCTGTGTTCGTATCTCCACGGTCTTGTAGTGCCGAATTGGAAGAAGGTGGGACGATAGGTGGCTCCGAACATGATTTTGGGCGTGATGTTGATGTAGGCGGCCACCATGATGCCTGCCGCCCAGTACCGGTCGTCGAGGCGCGTATCGCCCAGGTAGTTCGTTCCGAAACCGGGGTAAGGCGGTTTGTAGGTGTACTTGTTCCGTGCCGCATTCAGGCCGTACCCTACGGTGAAACGGCGGAAATGGAAGTATTCGGCTAGGGAGATGTGTATGGCAGACCATTCTTCGTTGGGCGGCGGGTCGATGCTGGCAGCCGGTCCCCAGATAGTGGCATATCCGGCCAATGCACTTGCTTCCAGTGCGATGCCGCGCTTGTCGCGGTAGAGGTATTCGATGCCTGCGGCGATTCCGATACATCCGCCGTTGTTTCGGCGTATTCCTGTCGAAACGGGAGAAAACGAATAGAGTTGCAGCCACGGGAAGGCCAGCGAAACGTTGACGCGTCCTTTCTGGAACGAGTTTGCATAGCGTGTCGCACGGCGCCCCCCGCGTCTTTCGGTGGCTTTCAGTACGGACCGGTATCGCGGGCGTACGCCCAGCGTCCAGTCGTTCTTGCGGAAGGTACGGTAGCCGTCGCCGGTCCAATAGAGGTCGGGATGTTCGTAGCGGTTGTCGTTGCCGCGGTCTTCGAACATTCCTATCCCCAACGAGAGGAAATTGAGCCAGAAGAGGTCGCTGTTGTAGGCTGCCAGACGGTAGGAGTAGGTGGTGTCGGCGGCGTGTATCTCCACCGACAGCGGTTCCGGGGTGGCGTCGTAAAAGCCGTAGGCCGTCTGCGGCGAGTTGGCTGCATAGACAATCCGGGACATTCGGGCGAGGTTCTTTCCCGACGGTTCCACTCCGAGTTCCAGGGCCATGTCGCGGGGCGTGAGGCCGTAGCGGAGCGTGTCGCCGTTCATGACCACCGTCTCCCCTTCGGGGGTGTCCACGGCGACGTATTTCCGGGAGGTGCTGTAAGTCGTCACGCAGGAGGCGAATAGAAGACATGCGGAGAGCGGCAGGAGGAGTGTTCGGTTCATAGGCATTGGCGTTTTGGGTTTGTAATATACAGATGCATCTCCCCGTCGTTTTGTTGCACGGCCGGTCGTTTTTTCGGAAAGGCGCTCTTCCGGTGCCGGAAGGGTCGCCTCTGCCGTTCCCGTAGCGGAACATCCGGACGGCATCTCTCTCCGGAGGCTATCTCAGCAGGTAGAATTTCAGTTCGATGGCAATCGTATGTTCGTATCGCCACGGTTCGGGATTGCCGAACCGCAGGAAGGTGGGCTTGTACGATACGCCGAAAAGAATTCGGGGTGTGATGTTGACGTATCCGGCGACCGAAACGCCCGCCGCCCAGTAATGGTCGCGGAAGCTTTCGCGTCCCAGCGGTGCCGGCGGCATTTCGCCCTCTTCCGGTATGTCGTAATGGTAAGCCCAAAGATAGCGGGTGCAGTTGAGACCGTAGCCGAATGTGAACCGGCGAAGATGATGGTAGGCCGAGATGCCGGCCGTCATGACGGAATACCCCTCGTGGGGGCTGTTCCATACAATGTCGAGCGGTGCCAGGACGGGGATGAAGGAGAAGAGCATCCCGCTCCACTCGGCGGCTATTCCCTGTTTGTCGCGGTAGAGGTATTCGATGCCGGCTCCTGCCCCGATGAAACCGCAGAAGCGCCGTCCGCCGCCTGCTGCTGCGGGGTGGCAGGAGGAGAAGTGTGTCCACGGAAGAGACAGGGAGAGGTTGAGACTGCCCGGTCGGAATGTGCCGTCGAAACGCATACGGCGCAGTTGTTCCCGATGCCTTGTGGGAAAGAAGTCCCTTTTCGGGGTGAGGCGGTATCCGGCTCCGTCGCGGCAGATGTCGGGGGCGGGCGAATACTTCTTCTGCCGACGTTGTACCGTTGTTTGCCGGTGTGACCTTTTGTCCCGTTCGTTCGGCCCGATGGCGAAGACGAAGGTCGAATCGCGGGTCTGTATCTCGACCGTTACCCTTTCGGATGTCGTCGGAAATACACCGTAAACCGTATGTGGCGGATTCAGGTCGTGGATTATCTGGGCGAATTTGTCGAGTTCCTTCCGGTCGCTTTGGAGATGCAGCTGTTCGACCAGTCGCTCCGGTGTCATGCCGTAACGGAGGGTGTCGCCGTCGAGGAGGACGGTTTCGTCGCAGGGCGTCTCTACTGCGACATAATCGTAGGCGGGCGGGGCGGGCGGTTGGTAGAGGAGGAATTGGGGGGTACAGGCATAAGCCGCAGTGCAGCAAATGGCGGAAAGGAGCGCGTAAATGGAGTGTTTCATGCCGTTGCTTTTCTGTAAGATGCACCGGGGAGCGGGAATGTTGCACCGGTGCGAAGAAATTTTTATGGCGGGAAGGGCGGGGTGTCGCCTGCTGTGTGCAGTCGTATCCCGTCGCAGCGACATGCGGCCGCACACGGCAGGAGCGATTCGTCGGATGTATCCGCATAGGAAGCTGCCGACGTTTGAATGCGGAAAGACTTGCAGCAGGCCGGTCGGGAAAAAGTCGGACAGCGGATTTTGCCGGACCGTGGACTGAAGCGGGAGAAGAGTGGCGGCGGAATTACAGGTAAAGGTCGAGGAGTCCTTCCGGGAGCACAAAGGTTATCTCCCGTGCGTCGATGTCGAGGGCCGATATCATCTCTTCGGCGGCGGGTACGAGGATTTCCCTCCCTTCGGCCGTAATTGCGAACAGCGGGTTCTGTTCGCTGTCGATATAGTCCGTGATTTCTCCCCGAAGCGGATGACCGTCGAACGTCGCCCGGAAGCCGACCAAATCCTCCAGATAGATGATGTCGTCGTCCGCCTCCTCATCGTCCGTGCGCAGGGAGAGTTCCAGACCGACAAGTTCCGCGGCCCGTTCCTGCGTGTCGAAATCCGCGAATGTAACGAGTGCGCTGCTGCGGCCGCGTCGCTCGAATTTCTCGATAAAAAGAGGAACCGCCAGCGCATCGATAGATGCGAAGAGCGGTTCCCTTTTATCGAATTCTTCCGGAAAAGTGTCGTACAGGTTGATTATCAGTTCGCCTTCGCGGCCGAACGGTTTGGATACCTTGCCGACGGTTTCCAGCGTATTCATCGTCTTACTCGGCGGCGGGAGCTTCCCCTTCGGCAGGAGCCTCCGCTTCCTCGGTTTGTGCGGCGGCAGCGGCTGCTGCTTCAGCCCTTTTGGCCTCGATAGCCTTCGCCTTCTTTTCGTTGGCTTCTTTCTCCGCTGCGAGGCGTGCCTTTTCGGACTTCTCCTTTTCGCCGGTCAGCTTCTGCGTCTTGGCGGATATCTTGGCGGCCTTCTCGCTCATCCATTTTTCGAACTTGGCATCGGCTGCGGCTTCGTCGAAAGCTCCTTTGGCAACGCCTCCGAGGAGGTGTTTCTTGTACATCACACCCTTGTAGGAGAGGATGGCGCGGCAGGTGTCCGTGGGCTGTGCACCCTTCTGGAGCCATTCCAGGGCTTTGTCGAAATTCAGGTCGATGGTAGCAGGATTCGTGTTCGGATTGTAGGTACCAATCTTTTCGATGAACTTGCCATCGCGTGGCGCCCTGCTGTCTGCGACAACGATATGATAAAAGGCGTAGCCTTTCTTACCGTGGCGCGCAAGTCTGATTTTTACAGGCATTTGTTTGAATGTGTTAGATTAACAATCGTTGTTGTCCTGCCGTTTTCACGAAACGGCCTGCAAATGTAAGGAGTTTTTGCCGAACTGCCAAACGCTCCGGGGGAATAACTTCCTGCGGTACCGGTTGCGGAGAGGGACTACCGGGCCGTCTGTTTCCGGTGCCGTGCCCGTGCGACGGCCCGCCACGCCTCTCCTGCCCACAGCACGAGCGAGGTGCCTGCCGTGATGAGGAGCCATTCGTGCAGCGGCAGCGGTTCCGTCCGGAATACTTCGCCTCCGAACGTGACGATGATTATCTGGCCGGCGAGTATCAGCAGGGCGGTCCAGAGCAGTCCCTTCGCCCGCGAAGCGTCCCGGAAGACGGAGTGGTCGGTGCCGAAGACGCCTGCGTTGAAGAGGTTCCAGAATTGCAGCATGACGAATACGGTGAAAAAGACCGTCAGCCGGTGGGTATCCATGCCGCCGGGGAGGGCGTTCATCCAGGCCAGCAGCCCCATGAGGAGGACGATGAAAGCGATGCCGACGCCGAGGATGGCGTTGCGCATGGCGGGCGTGATGATGAAGTCGCTTTGTTTGCGGGGCTTCTCGGCCATTACGTCCGGGCTCGGAGGTATGGAGGCCAGCGCCATGGCGGCGAAAGTATCCATGATGAGGTTCACCCAGAGCATCTGCGTGACGGTGAGCGGCAGCGCCGTGCCGAAGAAGGCGCCCAGCAGGACGCTCAACAGCGCCACGATGTTGATGGTGAGCTGGAAGACGATGAACCGCTGGATGTTCTTGTAGAGCGAACGCCCCCACATGACGGCCGTGGCGATGCTGCGGAACGAGTCGTCGAGCAGGGTGATGTCGCTCGCCTCCTTGGCCACCGAAGTACCCGTGCCCATCGAAAGGCCCACCTGGGCGTGGTTGAGTGCCGGGGCGTCGTTCGTACCGTCGCCCGTAACGGCTACCACCGCTCCCTTTTGCTGGAGCAGTTGTACGAGCCGCTGTTTGTCCATGGGGCGTGCACGGCTCATCACTTTCAGGTCGAGTACCCGGTCAAGCGCCTCCTCGTCGCTCAGCGCGGCGAATTCGGCTCCCGTGATGCGGTTGCGGTCGGTGTCCTCCGGTGTCCAGAGCCCTATCTGGCGGGCTATTTCGGTTGCCGTGCCGGGTGTGTCGCCGGTCACTATCTTGACCGCTATCCCGGCCGATTGGCACTGCCGGACGGCATCGGGGACATCGGGACGTATCGGGTCGCTGATGGCGAAGATGCCCAGGAAGGTGAGCCCTCCTGCGGCGACGAGCTCCGCACAGTCGGTTGGAGCATCGGCTGGAATGACCTTGTAGGCCAGTCCGAGGGTACGCATGGCCTTGTTCTGGTAGGCGAGCAGTGCCTCTTCGTACTCTCTTTTCCGGGCTTCGTCCAGCGTACACCTGCTCATCACGATTTCAGGCGCCCCCTTGACGTAGAGTACGCGGCTCCCCGCAACAGGCGACTCCACGAGCGTCGCCATGTATTTGCGTTCGGTGGAGAAGGTGAGCTGGTCGAGCACCCGGGCCTGCGAACGGAGCGCCATGTAGTCCCTTCCGCGGCCTTGCAGCCACAGCAGCAGCGCCACCTCCGTCGGGTTTCCGACCCCCGCGGGTCGTTCCCCTTCGCCTTTCTCCTCCAGGAAGGCCGTCGAGTTGGCCGCGATGCCTTCGGCGACGATGTCGGGGCATGTCTCGTCGAGCTGCGTTTCATAGACCTGCATCAGGTTCTGTGTCAAGGTGCCCGTCTTGTCGGTGCAGATGACCGTAATCGCTCCCATCGTTTCGCAGGCGTGCATCTTGCGCACGAGGTTGTTTGTCCGGAGCATGCGCCGCATGTTGAGCGCAAGGCTGAGAGTAACGCTCATGGGCAGCCCTTCCGGAACGGCCACGACGATGAGCGTCACGGCCATCATGAAGTATTTCAGGACGATGTTGGCGATGTCGAGCCACTGCTCCCAGCCCGTCACCGTGTGGACGGAGAGATAGGCGTAGAGGTCCTTGCCCGTAAAGATGAGGAAGGTGAGTATCGCAATGGTGAAACCCGCCCGCCCAATCAGCTTCGCCAGCCGCGAAAGCTGGATGTTCAGCGGTGTCCGTTCGGTTCCCTGTTCAGTCGCCTGCCGGGCTACTTTCCCGATTTCGGTCGCATCTCCGACGCGCTCCACCCGCATGACGCCGTGGCCGTCGGTGACCGTCGTGCCGCGCATGACGGCGTTGGAGGGATAGGTCGCTTCGGCGTCGAAGGCCGTCTCCTCGACCGTCTTGTTTACCATGAGTTCCCCTGTCAGGTTCGATTCGTTTATCTGTAGCGAGACGGCTTCGAGCAGCGTGCCGTCCGCGGGAACCTCTTCGCCGGTGTTGAGGATGACGATGTCGCCCACTACGATATCCTTGCGGGGAATTTCCCGGATTTTCCCGTTGCGGACGACCGATACGGGCGTCTCTTCGCCCACGGTGTTTAGCAGGTCGAATTTCCGGTTGGCGTCGTACTCGAACCAGAAGCCGATGCCCGTCGCCAGAAAGATGGCGAAGAAGATGCCTATCGTTTCGGCGTATTCGCCCTCGATGACGGAGATGACCAGCGAGAAGCAGGCCGCTACGAGCAGTACCTTGATGACGGGGTCTTTGAACTTTTCGAGATAGAGCCTCCACATGGAGGGGCGTTTAGGCGGGGTGAGCAGGTTTTGGCCGTGCTGTCGCCGGCTCTCCTCCACCTCGCGGTCGGTCAGGCCGGTCAGGTGCGGCCCGTTCGCGTTTTGTGTCATGTCGTTTCTGTGCGTTTGGTTCGTTTTGCAGTTTTCGGGCCCGGGAGACTGCGGAGTCGGGATAGCTTGTCGTACCGCTCCGCAGGTGCATTGCCGTCGGGTAGGGATTTAGCCTTCCGGCATCGGTCCCTGTCGTTTTGGGAACGCTGTTCCGTTCGGCCGGAATCTGCTTGTCGGCTGCAAAAATGGTGTACATATGGAAAAATATCGTTATGTTTACGGGAGAAAAAATGTGTAAAAGGTCGGATTGAACGGATATGGAGCCTGATGGAGATTTGCACGGAATGGCGGCGGGCGAGCCGTCGCAGGAAAAGGAGGTTTCGGTCGGGGCAGGTGTCCGCTTCTCCCTGCACGACAGAGCGGAGCATTTTTACCACGGCGAGACACCGTTTATTCTCGACGGCTTTATTCTGGGGCTCTGTCTACGGGGCAGCGAGGAAATCCGTGTGAACGGGAAGGCTTATTCCGTCGTTCCCGGCACGGTCGTCCTGCTGTCGCCGAATCAGTTGGTGGAGCACGGCGGGGCTTCGGAGGATTTGGAACGGCACACGGTAGCGATGTCGCTGGAACTGGTATTGGAGTTTCCTTCGCCGGTCGATATCGAAATACTGAGTATGGCCCGCACCATGCCTGTGGTGCGGGCTTCTGCGGAGGAGATGGATGGATTGACGGTATATTACCGTTTCCTTGAGAAGCAGTATGCCTCCGAAACGGGCGTCTACCGCGAGGAGATAGCCAAGGCGCTGCTCTATGCGCTGATGTTGAAACTCTGTGAAGTGTACCGTCGGGAAGCGGGGACGGCCTCGCATGTCGCCAAGCCTCGGAACGAACAGCTGACCGACGATTTTTTCGTCCTCCTGTCGCGTCACTACCGCAGGGAACGGAGCGTGAAGTTTTATGCTTCCCGAATGAACCGCACACCGAAATACCTTTCCGGGGCGGTGAAGCGTATTACAGGCCGTTCGATATCCGACTGGATTGACGAGGTGGTGGTGATTGAAATCAAAAGGCAGTTGAAGACGACCGACCGGACCGTTCTTCAGATATCCGAAGAGCTCAATTTTTCGAGTCCCTCGGTGTTCGTGCAGTATTTCAGGCATCATACGGGGATGACGCCGCGGCAATACCGGAAAGAGGGTCTTTGACGGATACCATATTTGTTTTGGCAGGGTCGTTTCGTACTCCTGTGTCCTGCTTCATCGCCCCGATTACGGCCCTATTTGCACAAGTGGCGGAAAAGCATTACTTTTGTGGACCTTTGCGGACCTTGAGGCCGCAGGGGTTCTATCGATAAGGTTCCGTAGCTCAGTTGGATAGAGCAACAGCCTTCTAAGCTGTGGGTCTTGGGTTCGAATCCCAACGGAATCACGCAGCGGGTATTCCGGAGAAGTCCCGGTACCCGGCTTTCCGCTACCGGAGGGTAATCGCATTTACATACATGACGCGGCGGCCGATGGTTATTCCGGTCTGTGTCGGCTCGGAAAGCGTCTGCTTCGCAGTGGGCGGTCGCTCCTCTCTTTTTGCATCCTTTTTTCGTTTTGGAAATCGGTTCATTCCGCAGGAGTGCGGTACGTTATGCCCCGTTCGAACACGGACATCCGGCAGGCCATTGCGCGCTCATGCGGGACGCTGGCGGTTTTCAGGTGCGGATTCCATGCTGTGTGCAGGTATGTTGTTTTCAATCATGTGTTTACGTTGTATGTTTCTGTTTCTTAAATGTGTATTTTCTATGCGTTTAAAAAAACGATAAGCAAAAAGAATAGCGCAAAGGGGCGGCAGACGTGAAAAACGCTGTAAATCCGGCCGAAACAGGTGAAAAAAGTTGTCGCTTCATATACCGTTTCGGAAATTTTGCCTATATTTGCACTCCGTTTTGATTGCGGAATTACGAGAAAACAACAGTTAAGTTACTCAAACTAAAGGACAAAAGTTTTAAAGATGCCAACTATTCAACAGTTAGTTCGGAAAGGACGGGTGCAGATGGAGGACAAGAGCAAGGCTCCGGCACTCGACGCATGTCCGCAGAGGCGCGGCGTGTGCGTGCGTGTGTACACCACCACACCCAAGAAGCCTAACTCTGCAATGCGTAAGGTCGCCAGGGTGAAGCTGACCAACCAGAAAGAGGTGAATGCCTATATTCCCGGAGAGGGGCATAACCTGCAGGAACACTCCATCGTGCTTGTGCGCGGAGGCCGTGTGAAGGACCTCCCCGGTGTACGTTACCACCTCGTGCGCGGTGCGCTCGACTCGGCAGGTGTGGACGGCCGTCGCCAGCGTCGCTCCAAATACGGTGCGAAGAGGCCCAAGGCAGGCGCTGCTCCCGCCAAGAAGAAATAGCGGCCCGTACTTTTCGTGATGCGGACGCGGCTTCCGGTGCCGGGCGCGTGACGCAGGGAATCGACAAACGAGGCGCCGCCAAACAAACGAAGAATTTTTAAATAAAATGAGAAAAGCTAAGCCTAAAAAGCGAATTCTACTTCCGGATCCCAAGTTCAACGACGTACTTGTGACAAGGTTTGTAAACAACCTGATGGTGGATGGTAAGAAGAGTATTGCTTACACGATATTTTACGATGCGTTGGATATCGTCGGCGAGAAGATGAAGGACGCGGACAAGGCTCCTCTGGAGATTTGGAAGCAGGCATTGGAAAATATCACACCGCAGGTGGAGGTGAAATCCCGCCGCATCGGTGGTGCCACGTTCCAGGTTCCTACCGAAGTGAGGCCCGAGCGCAAGATTTCCCTTTCGATGAAGAATCTTGTCCTTTATTCTCGTAAACGCGCCGGGAAATCCATGGCCGAGAAGCTGTCGGCCGAGATAATAGCTGCCTACAACCAGGAAGGCGCTGCCTTTAAACGGAAAGAGGAGATGCACCGTATGGCCGAGGCCAACAAGGCGTTTGCTCACTTTAGATTTTAGGAGGCTGCAATCATATGGCAAAAGACCTTAAATTTACACGCAACATAGGCATCATGGCCCACATCGATGCCGGTAAAACCACGACGTCCGAACGTATCCTTTTCTACACCGGCAAGACGCACAAAATCGGCGAGGTGCACGAAGGGGCCGCCACGATGGACTGGATGGTGCAGGAACAGGAGAGGGGTATTACCATTACCTCCGCCGCCACCACCGCTTTCTGGCGTTATGAGGACAAGACCTATCAAATCAACCTCATCGACACTCCCGGACACGTGGACTTTACCGTGGAGGTGGAGCGTTCGCTCCGTGTGCTCGACGGTGCCGTGGCTACCTTCTGTGCAGTCGGCGGCGTGGAACCCCAGTCCGAAACCGTATGGCGCCAGGCCGACAAATACAATGTGCCCCGTATCGGTTACGTCAACAAGATGGACCGTACCGGTGCCGACTTCCTGGCCGTATGCGCACAGGTGAAGGAGCGCCTCGGAGCCAATGCGGTGCCCATCGCCCTGCCTATCGGAGCCGAAGACAAGTTCGCTGGCGTGATAGACCTTATATATAATAGGGCGCTCATATACGACGATGCCAAGAAGAACGAACTCGTTAACTATACCTACGAGGAGGTTCCGGCCAACATGAAGGCCGAGGTGGAGGAATACCGTGCGAAACTCATCGAAGAGGTCGCTACCGTGGACGAGGCTCTGATGGAGAAGTTCTTCGAGGACCCGGATTCGATAACCCCCGAAGAACTGAAAGCGGCCATCCGCAAGGCGACCATCGAGATGACCATCGTACCGATGCTCTGCGGCTCCTCGTTCAAGAACAAGGGTGTGCAGCTGTTGCTCGACTCCGTCGTGGCGTTCCTGCCCTCGCCGCTCGATATCGAAGCCATCAAGGGTGTGAATCCCGCTACCGGCGAAGAGGTGGTACGCCATCCGTCGGAATCGGAACCTTTCTGCGCCCTCGCGTTCAAGATAGCCACCGACCCCTATGTGGGCCGCCTCGCTTTTGTGCGCGTCTATTCGGGCAAGCTCGATGCGGGAAGCTACGTGTTCAACTCCCGGTCGGGCAAGAAGGAGCGTATCAGCCGTATCTACCAGATGCACTCCAACAAGCAGAATCCGCTTGAAACGGTGGGTGCCGGTGACATCTGTGCCGTAGTCGGTTTCAAGGATGTACGCACGGGCGATACGCTCTGCGATGAGAAGGCTCCGATAATTCTCGAATCCATGACCTTCCCCGAACCGGTAATCGGTCTGGCGGTAGAGCCCAAGACGCAGAAAGACCTCGACAAACTCGGCGTCGCACTCGGCAAGCTGGCCGAGGAGGACCCGACCTTCACGGTGGAGACCGACGAGGAGAACGGCCAGACCATCATACGCGGTATGGGCGAGCTTCACCTCGATATCATCGTGGACCGTCTGAAACGCGAGTTCGGCGTGGAAATCAACCAGGGACAGCCTCAGGTGAATTACAAGGAGGCGCTGACCGCTCCCGTGGAACACCGCGAAGTGTTCAAGAAGCAGTCGGGCGGCCGCGGTAAGTTCGCCGACATCGTATTCCAGCTCGGTCCGGCCGACGAGGGCGTTACCGGACTCCAGTTCATCGACGAGGTGAAGGGCGGTAACATTCCGAAGGAGTATATTCCCTCGGTGCAGAAGGGTTTTACGGCTGCCATGGCCAACGGCCCGCTCGCAGGGTTCGGCGTGGACAGCATGAAGGTGATTCTCCGCGACGGTTCGTTCCACCCGGTGGACTCCGACTCGCTCTCTTTCGAAATCGCTGCCCGTAATGCGTTCCGTGCCGCAGGCGTGAAGGCCCGGCCGGTCATCAAGGAGCCGGTGATGTCCGTAGAGGTGGTGACTCCCGAGGAGTACATGGGCGATATCATAGGCGACCTGAACAAACGCCGCGGACAGGTATCCGGTATGGAGCAGAAGGGCAATGCCCGTGCCATCAAGGCGAAGGTGCCCCTCTCGGAGATGTTCGGTTACGTGACCGTGCTCAGGACGCTCTCTTCGGGTCGTGCGACGTCCTCCATGGAGTTCTCGCACTTCGAGGAGGTACCCGCCAACATCGCCAAGGAGATTATCGAGAAGAATGCCGGACGCCGGAAAGACGTGGAGTAACCCTTTACAGACAATTTGAATAACAATTAAAATTAAGGTTCTAACGATATGAGCCAAAAAATCAGAATAAAGCTTAAATCTTACGACCACAATCTGGTCGATAAATCGGCTGAAAAGATTGTGAAGACCGTAAAGGGTACGGGTGCCGTGGTGAGCGGTCCGATACCGCTGCCTACCCAGAAGCAGATTTTTACGGTAAACCGTTCGACGTTCGTCAACAAGAAGGCACGCGAGCAGTTCCAGCTCTCCACCTTCAAGCGGATATTGGACATTTACAGCTCCACGCCCAAAACCATCGACGCGCTCATGAAACTGGAGCTGCCGTCGGGTGTCGAGGTCGAGATTAAGGTCTGACCGGAGCCGGCGGAACGTGCGGAGCCTGCCTGGCGGGAGGCTTCGCATGAAACGTACGGCGTGCGTACGGAACCGCCGCGAGTGCCGTGCCGGGTCCGGGTAAACCGCAGACCGGAAGAGAGAATATACGCAAAAGATTCATAACAACACCAAGTAACAAGTAATCAGACGACTAAAATGTCAGGACTAATTGGAAAAAAAATCGGAATGACTTCCGTTTTCAGTGCCGAGGGTAAGAATATACCATGCACTGTTATCGAAGCTGGTCCCTGTGTAGTTACGCAAATCAAAACCGTGGAGAAGGATGGCTACGAAGCGGTTCAGATTGCCTATGACGACAAAAGCGAAAAACACACCAGCAAAAGTCTGTCAGGACACTTCGCGAAAGCAGGTACGACTCCCAAACGCAAGGTGGCGGAGTTCAGGGATTTCCATGAAGTGAACCTTGGTGATACCATCACGGTGGATTCCATTGCCGACGGCGAATGGGTGGATGTGACGGGCATCTCCAAAGGAAAAGGTTATCAGGGCGTCGTAAAGCGCCATGGCTTTGCAGGTGTGGGCGGACAGACACACGGTCAGCACAACCGTCAGCGCAAACCGGGTTCGCTCGGTGCATCTTCGTATCCTTCGAGGGTGTTCAAAGGCAAGAGGCTTCCCGGCCAGGCGGGCGGTACGCAGGTTAAAGTCCTTAACCTGAAGGTTCTCAAGGTAATTCCCGAAAATAACCTTATCCTCGTGAAGGGTTCAATCCCGGGAGCAAAGGGTTCTTATTTATTAATCGAGAAGTAGGAGATGGAATTAACTGTTTACAAGACCTCAGGAGAGGAGACCGCCAAGAAAGTAGTCCTCGAGGATACGGTCTTCGGCGTGGAGCCTAACGACCACGCTATATACCTGGACGTGAAGCAATATCTCGCCAATGCACGCCAGGGTACACACAAGTCGAAACAGCGCAACGAAGTCGCAGGTTCGACCCGCAAACTGAAACGCCAGAAAGGTACCGGCGGCGCCCGTTCGGGCAGCATCCTTTCGCCGCTCTTCCCCGGCGGAGGCCGCGTATTCGGTCCCGTGCCGCGTGACTACAGCTTCAAGCTCAACAAGAAGCTCAAGAGGCTGGCCCGCCGCAGCGCACTCTCTTATAAGATGAAGGACGAAGCCATCAAGGTCGTGGAGGATTTCGCTATCGAGGCTCCGCGCACCAAGACCATTGTAGCCATGATGAACGGTCTCAAAGTGAGCGACAAGAAGATACTGGTCGTTCTTCCGGAGTCGAACCGGAATATCCTGCTGTCGGCACGCAACCTTCAGAACGTAAAGGTAATCCCTGCCGCAAACCTCAATACCTACGACGTGATGAACGCTTCGAGCGTACTGATTGCCGAGGGGGCGGTCAATGTAATCAACGAAATGTTAGCTTAGGAGAATCATGGAAATGCAGATTATTATCAGGCCGGTACTTACCGAGAAGATGACCGCGCAGGGCGAGAAGCTCAACCGCTTCGCCTTCATAGTGGACCGCAGGGCTAACAAGATTCAGATTCGCCAGGCCGTGGAGGATATGTACGGTGTCGTGGTTACGGATGTGAATACCGTGAACTACATGGGCAAGGAGAAGAGCCGTTATACCAAGAGCGGTCTCCTCGAAGGGCGCTCGAACCACTTCAAGAAGGCGATTGTAACCCTGAAGGAGGGAGATACCATTGATTTTTACAGTAATATCTAAGAGAGATGGCAGTAAGAAAGTTCAAACCCGTTACTCCGGGTACAAGACATAAAATCGCCGGAACGTTTGAGGAGGTTACCAAGAGCGCTCCCGAAAAGTCGTTGCTCGAACCGAAAAAGAGCACCGGCGGCCGCAACAGCAACGGCAAGATGACCGTCCGCTACCGCGGCGGCGGCCACAAGCAGATGTACCGTATCATCGACTTCAAGCGGACCAACGACGGAATGCCTGCCACGGTGAAGGCCATCGAGTACGACCCGAACCGTTCGGCCCGCATCGCGCTCATCGTCTATGCCAACGGCGAAAAGAGCTACATCCTCGCTCCGAACGGCCTCAAGGTGGGGCAGACCATCGTGAGTGGTTCGGGTGTCGCTCCCGAAGTGGGCAACACGCTTCCGCTGGCCGAGATTCCGCTCGGTACGGTGATACACGCCATAGAACTCTATCCCGGTCAGGGTGCCGCCATGGCACGCAGCGCCGGTACTTACGCGCAGCTTCTCGCCCGCGAAGGTAAATATGCTATTATCAAACTCCCTTCGGGTGAAACCCGCATGGTGCTGACCACGTGCCGCGCAACCGTAGGCGTCGTGTCGAACCCTGACCACAGCCTCGAACAGCACGGTAAAGCCGGCCGCCGCCGCTGGCTGGGCCGCAGGCCGCATAACCGCGGTGTCACCATGAACCCAGTAGACCACCCCATGGGTGGTGGCGAGGGCCGTTCCTCGGGTGGGCACCCGCGTTCGCGCAAAGGTTTGCTCGCCAAAGGCTACAAGACCCGCAACCCGAAAAAGACTACCTCGAAGTTCATTATTTCAAGGAAAAAGTAGGGCCGCATGAGCGCCTTGCCTGAACAAAAAGGAAAATTTAAAAGGTAAAAAATAGTAGCATAATGAGTCGTTCATTAAAAAAAGGACCATATATCGAACCGAAACTCGAAAAGCGCGTCATTGCGCAGAACGAGGGCGGTAAGAAAAGCGTCATCAAGACCTGGTCGAGGGCAAGCATGATTTCCCCCGATTTCGTGGGGCAGACCATCGCCGTCCACAACGGGAACAAGTTCATCCCGGTTTATGTAACAGAGAATATGGTAGGCCACAAACTCGGTGAGTTCGCGCCGACGCGCAACTTCCGCGGTCACGCCGGTAACAGAAAAAAATAAGTAGGAAATGGGCTCGAGAAAACATGAAATGGCCGAGAGGATGAAGGCCGAGAAGAAGCAGATAGCCATTGCCTCCCTGCGTGACTGCCCGACCTCCCCGCGTAAAATGCGTATCGTTGCGGATACCATCCGCGGCGTCGAGGTGAACCGGGCGCTGGCACTGCTGCGTTACTCCAAGAAAGAGGCTTCCATCAGGTTGGAGAAGCTGCTCCGTTCGGCTATTGCGAACTGGGAAGCGAAGAACGAGGGCGAAAGACTTGAAGACAATACCCTTTACGTAAAGGAGATTATGGTCGACAGCGCACGCATCCTCAAGAGGATACAGCCCGCTCCCCGGGGGCGCGCACACCGTATCCGCAAGCGTTCCAACCACGTTACGATTGTAGTAGATAAAAAGATAACCGAAGAAAAAGCGAACTAAGATGGGACAGAAAGTAAATCCGATAGCTAACCGCCTCGGCGTAATCCGCGGCTGGGACTCCAACTGGTACGGTGGGAAAGACTTCTCGTCCAAGCTGGTGGAGGATGCTAAAATCCGCGAATACTTGAACGCCCGTCTGGCCAAGGCAAGTATCTCGAAGATTATCATAGAAAGGACGCTGAAGCTCGTCACCGTTACCATCTCGACCGCACGCCCCGGTATCATCATCGGCAAGGGCGGCCAGGAGGTCGACAAACTGAAGGAAGAGCTCAAGAAACTCACCGGCAAGGAGGTGCAGATAAACATCTTCGAGGTGAAGCGTCCGGAGGTGGATGCGGTGATTGTCGCCAACAACATCGCCCGTCAGCTCGAAGGCCGCGTATCGTACCGCCGTGCCGTGAAGACCGCTATCGCATCGACCATGCGTATGGGAGCCGAGGGCATCAAGATACAGATATCCGGCCGTGTGGGCGGCGCCGAGATGGCCCGCAGCGAAACTTACAAGGAGGGACGTATCCCGTTGCATACTTTCCGTGCCGATGTCGATTACGCACTGGCCGAAGCCATCACCAAGGTGGGTATTCTCGGCGTGAAGGTGTGGATTTGTACCGGCGAAGTATATGGTAAGCGCGACTTGTTCGAGATATCGGGCGCAAGCTCGTTCTCCGGTACGGGTGAGGGCGGCCGCAGGGATGACCGCGGTCCGCGCGGCAAGCGTGACGGTAACAGGAAGAGAAGGGGAGGCGACCGTCCGGCACGTTAATGTCGCCGGCCGGTATCCGGCAGGGTCCGATGCGGAACGCTCCGCGCTACGGAGCGGAAAGGCTGAGGGCCGATGCGGAGCCGAACCGATTAAATGCAACAATTAAAAAACAGAAATAACAATGTTACAGCCAAAAAAGACCAAATACAGAAGGATGCAGAAGGGGCGCATGAAAGGTCTTGCCCAGAGGGGTAACCAGCTTGCGTTCGGCTCTTTCGGAATCAAGGCGCTCGACTCTACCTGGATTACCGGACGCCAGATTGAGGCGGCCCGTCAGGCTATCGTGCGTTACATGAAGCGTGAAGGTCAGATATGGATAAGGATTTTCCCGGACAAGCCCATCACCAAGAAGCCTGCCGAGGTACGTATGGGTAAGGGTAAAGGTTCGCCCGAAGGGTTCGTGGCTCCCGTTACCCCCGGCCGTATCCTCATAGAGGCCGAAGGGGTGCCGTTGGAAGTGGCTCAGGAGGCACTCCGTCTGGGTGCGCAGAAGCTCCCCATCGCAACCAAGTTCGTCGTAAGAAGGGACTATACCGAAAACCAAAACTAACAGATAGACCATGAAAGCAGTAGAGATTAAGGAGCTCTCCGTGGCAGACCTGCAGGAGCGCATTGAGGCTGAAAAGGCGAATCTGAACAAGTTGAAGGTGACGCATGCAGTCTCTCAGATAGAGAATCCGCAGAACATCAAGAAGGCACGCCGCGATATCGCACGCATGATGACCATTCTGCATGAAAAGATGAACAAATAATTACCGCTACTATGGAAAGGAATCTCAGAAAAGAAAGAATCGGGGTGGTTGTCAGCAATAAAATGGACAAATCCATTGTGGTGGCAGTTAAGAGGAAGGTTAAACACCCTATCTACGGCAAGTTCGTGAACAAGACGACCAAGTTCACCGCTCAGGACGATACCAATACGTGCAATGAGGGCGATACCGTCCGTATCATGGAGACCCGTCCGCTGAGCAAGACGAAACGTTGGAGGTTGGTTGAAATAATAGAAAGAGCTAAATAGTCATGATACAACAGGAAAGCAGACTTACAGTAGCCGACAACAGCGGTGCGAAAGAGGTTCTTTGCATCCGCGTGCTGGGCGGAACGCGCAAGCGTTACGCCACGATTGGCGACAAGATAGTAGTTAGCGTGAAAAGCGCTACGCCTTCGGGGGATATCAAGAAGGGGACGGTTTCCAAAGCCGTCGTCGTAAGGACCAAGAAGGAGATAAGGCGCGCGAACGGCTCTTATATTCGTTTCGACGACAATGCCGTGGTACTTCTGAACAACCAGGGAGAAATGAGAGGCACCCGTATCTTCGGGCCGGTGGCACGCGAACTCCGCGACCAGTACATGAAGATTATCTCTCTTGCACCCGAAGTATTGTAGAACTGATTATTCATTTTAGTTTAGCGCGGCGGTCGGCCGACAAGTGCGAACGGCGCTTCGGCGCAGGGAGCGGAAACGGCAGTACAGCGGCGCGGAACAAGAAACAAACAGGAAAATGTCAGCAAAATTACATATCAAGAAAGGGGACACCGTCTATGTGATTGCCGGTGAAAGCAAGAGCAAGGAGAAAACGGGCCGCGTGCTTGAGGTCGATGTGAAGAACCAGCGGGCTATCGTCGAGGGTTTCAACATGGTCAAGAAGCACACCAAACCCAACTCTGCACACCCCCAGGGTGGAATCATTGAGCAGGAGGCTCCCATCCATATATCGAACCTGATGCTGGCCGACCCCAAGACGGGTGCACCGACCCGTGTGGGACGCCGTGCAGGTGAGAAAGGTAAATTAGTTCGTTACGCTAAAAAGTCAGGGGAGGAGATTAAATAATGGCAACGTACACACCTACACTCAAGACGAATTACAGGGAGCAGATAGTTCCTGCCCTGATGAAGGAGTTCGGTTACAAGAGCATCATGCAGGTACCCAGGCTCCAGAAGATAGTGGTAAACCAGGGAATGGGCCAGGCTGTTGCCGACAAGAAGCTCATCGAAGTGGCTGCCGAGGAGCTCTCCCTCATCACCGGTCAGAAGGCCGTTACCACCAAGTCGAGGAAGGACATTTCGAACTTCAAGCTCCGTAAGGGCATGCCCATCGGCGTGATGGTGACCCTCCGGTCGGACAGGATGTACGAGTTCCTCGAAAGGCTTATCGCCGTTGCCCTGCCGCGTATCCGCGACTTCAAGGGCATCAACGAGAAGTTCGACGGCAAGGGGAACTATACCCTCGGTGTTGCCGAACAGATAATCTTCCCGGAAATCGACATCGACAAGATTACCAAGATATTCGGTATGGAGATTACGTTCGTGACCAGTGCGAAGAGCGATGAGGAAGCTTATGCGCTGCTCCGGGAATTCGGCCTGCCGTTCAAAAACGCAAAAAAGAACTAACGAATATTGTGGGCACTCCCCGGAACGGCTCGATGCCGGTGCCGGGGTGGGCACATGAAAATAACAGACATTCGATATGGCAAAAGAATCGATGAAAGCCCGCGAGGTAAAACGCCAGAAACTCGTGAACAGGTATGCTGAGAAGCGCGCTGCCCTCAAGGCGGCCGGTGACCAGGAGGGTTTGAGCAAGCTCCCGCGCAACTCGAACCCCATCCGTCTGCACAACCGCTGCATGATTACCGGACGTCCGAAAGGATACATGCGCCAGTTCGGTATCAGCCGTATCCAGTTCCGCGAGATGGCTTCCAAAGGGCTCATCCCCGGAGTGAAGAAGGCTTCCTGGTAGGAGCGCTGCCCCGGCCGGTTTCCGCAATGCGGAGCCGTCGCCGGAGGAGTGGCCGGGAGTTCCCGGAGCGCTCGGCAGGAGAGACGGAAGCGGACCGAAATGGAGGATTTACGCTTTTTTTACGCTCGGGAATAGTGAATTGTGCCGATAAAAGTGTACTTTTGTGCGGTCTTTTTGTGGACTAACGGATATTTTCCGGGAGGACATCCGCCCGGAATATCCGTAAAATCCACATTATATGATAAATAGGTGGCTTGTGTCTATCTGCAGTACGGCGGGCGGAATGTTCCGCTTGTGCTGTTTCCGCAGTAGCGATGCAGGTGCCGAATGATGAAACTTTAATTTTTAACTTCTAAATCATTATGACAGATCCAATTGCGGATTTTCTGACAAGAATTAGAAACGCGGTGAAAGCCAACCACAAGGTGGTTGAAGCTCCCGGTTCAAAAATTAAGCAGGAAATTACCAAGATTCTGTACGATCAGGGGTATATCCTTGCGTACAAATTCGGGGAAGACGAGAGGGGACATGCTACCATCAAGATAGCCCTCAAGTACAACCCCCAGACCAAGGTCAATGCAATCAAGGGACTGGAGCGGGTGAGCCGTCCGGGCCTGCGCCGCTATGCGGGTGCGAAGGAGATGCCGAAGGTGCTCAACGGTCTCGGAATCGCCATCGTCTCCACTCCGAAGGGCATCATGACCGACAAGCGTGCCCGCGAGGAGAACGTAGGCGGGGAAGTATTGTGTTATATCTACTAAAACGGAAGGGCCGCGAGATATTTTCCGCGGGAGAATCCGCCGGTGTGCTGCCGGGAGGATGTGCCTCCGCAGAAGCGAAGATATCTTCGGGCGCTTTCGCAAACCAAGCAAAATAAAAGAACAATGTCAAGGATTGGAAAATTACCTGTAAACCTGCCCGCCGGGGTTACCGTGACGGTATCCGATAAGAACGTGGTAAGCGTGAAAGGACCTCTGGGCGAACTGAGCCAGAAGGTAGACCCGGACATCAAGGTCGCCGTAGAGGGGAACGTATTGACAGTGACACGTCCTACGGACCAGCCCCGCCACCGCTCCATGCATGGTCTCTACCGTGCGCTTATCCATAACATGGTGGTCGGCGTATCGAAGGGATACGAGATAAGGCAGGAGCTCATCGGCGTCGGTTACAAGGCCGAGGTCAAAGGACAGATTATCGAATTCTCCCTCGGCTTCTCGCATGATATCTTCTTCATGCTGCCGCCGGAGGTGAAGGCCGAAGTTATCCAGGAGAAGAAGAACGCTCCTATTTTAATCCTCAAGAGTTGCGACAAACAGCTTATCGGTCAGGTTGCCGCCAAGATACGTTCGTTCCGCAAACCGGAACCGTACAAGGGCAAGGGTATCCGCTTCGTGGGTGAAGAGCTCCGCCGCAAGGCTGGTAAGAGCGCTAATGCTAAATAGTAAAAACGTAAGGCTATGTCAATTAATAAGATAGAAAGACGCAACAGGATTAAGATGCGTGTCCGCAAAAAAGTGAGCGGAACCGCCGAGAGGCCTCGTATGACCGTGTTCAGGAGTAACAAGCAGATTTACGTTCAGTTCATAGACGACCTGCGCGGGGTTACCTTGGCGTCGGCATCTTCGCTGGACAAGGAGGTTGCCGAACAGATGAAGGGCATCAACAAGTGTCAGGAGGCGGCCATCGTCGGCAAGCTCGCAGCAGAGCGTGCCGCAGCCAAGGGCATCACGATGGTATCTTTCGACCGCAACGGTTACCTTTACCACGGACGAGTTAAACAGTTGGCCGACGCCGCAAGGGAAGGCGGACTTAAATTTTAAGCGATTATGTCAAATACCAACATAAAGAAAGTAAGAACGAGCGACCTCGAGCTCAAGGACAGGCTCGTGAGCATACAGCGCGTCACGAAAGTGACGAAGGGCGGTCGTACATTCAGCTTTTCCGCGATTGTTGTGGTAGGCAACGAAAACGGCGTGGTAGGCTACGGGCTGGGCAAGGCCAGCGAAGTTACCGCCGCCATTGCGAAGGGCGTGGAGGACGCCAAGAAGAACCTCGTGAAGATACCGATAATCAACGGGACCATTCCTCATTTCCAGGAGTACCGTTTCGGCGGTTCGCAGGTTATCGTGCGTCCGGCTGCCCCCGGTACGGGAGTGATAGCCGGCGGTGCCATGCGTGCCGTGTTCGAGAGCGTGGGTATCAAGAACATCCTCGCCAAGAGCAAGGGTTCGTCCAACCCCCACAACCTCGTGAAGGCGACCATAGGCGCGCTTACCGAACTTCGCGATGCGCATACCGTGGCACAGGCCCGCGGCATTTCGCTCAGTAAAGTGTTTAACGGTTAATACGAAAGCGTTATGGCAAAATTGAAAATCACTCAGGTACGCAGCCGTATCGGCGCTACCGAACGTCAAAAGAGGAACCTCGACGCGCTCGGACTCCACAAGATGAACCAGACCGTGGAACACGAAGATTCCGCCATCATCATGGGGATGCTCGAAAAGGTGAAGCACCTCGTCCGTGTAGAAGCGGCGAAATAGGAGGTATCCGTTGCGGAGGATGTTTGCCGTAGGCAGGCATCCGGCCTGCGGCGGATTGTGCGCCGGATTCTTGCAAGGAAGTTGTCCCGTACAGGAGGAAGGCGGCAAAACGGTTTGTAAATTAAAAAACAACATAACGATGAATCTGAATAATCTTAAACCCGCAGAAGGCTCGACCCATCACGACAGACGGATTGGCCGCGGACAGGGTTCCGGGCGCGGCGGTACTTCCACCCGTGGCCACAAGGGTGCCCAGTCGCGTTCGGGCTATTCGCGCAAGCTCGGTTTCGAGGGCGGCCAGATGCCTCTGCAGAGGCGCTTGCCCAAGTACGGTTTTACCAACCTCAAGAGGATCGAATACAAGCCTATCAATCTGAGCGTCATCGATGCGCTCGTGACCAAGGGCAACCTTACCGAAGTCAATGTCGAGACGCTTATCGAAGGAGGCTACGTTTCGAAAAACGACCGCGTGAAAATCCTCGGTAACGGTACGCTCAGCAAAGCGGTCAAGGTTACGGCCCATGCTTTCAGCAAGAGTGCCGTGGCGGCCATAGAGGCCAAGGAAGGCTCCGTTGTAAAACTCTAATATTTCGACGACCGTGAAGAAACTTATCCAAACATTCCAGAACATATTTAAGATAGAGGAACTGAAGAAGAGAATACTCTATACTTTGGGCCTTCTTCTTATATATAGGTTCGGTAGTTTTGTGGTGATTCCCGGTATCAATCCCAATGCATTGTCTTCGCTTGCCGACCAGGTGTCGGGGACCGGTTTGCTCGGCCTGCTGGATATCTTCTCCGGCGGTGCTTTCGCCAACGCGTCGATATTCGCACTGGGCGTGATGCCTTACATCTCCGCCTCCATCATCATGCAGCTGGTGGGTATGGTGATACCCTATTTCCAGCGGATGCAGCGCGAGGGGGAGAGTGGACGCCGCAAAATGAACCAGTGGACAAGGTACCTTACCATCATCGTGCTCCTGTTGCAAGGTTCGGCCTATATCGCCAATCTTTACCACAAGCTCCCGAGCGAGGCATTCGTCCTCGGGCCCGACAACTTCCTGTTCAAGGTCAGCACGATAGTGGTACTTACCGCCGGCACCATGTTCGTCATGTGGCTCGGTGAGAAGATTACGGACAAGGGTCTTGGTAACGGTATTTCGCTCATCATCATGGTGGGTATCATCGCCCGCCTGCCCCAGGCGCTTCTGGTGGAGTTCAACATGCGTTGGGCCGAGGCCGTCGGAGGCATGGTGATGCTGGTTGTCGAGATAGTCATTCTCTACCTCGTCTTCATGGCCACGATTTCCGTATTGCAGGCTGTGAGAAAGGTGCCCGTACAGTATGCCAAGCGTATCGTGGGCAACAAGCAGTACGGCGGCGTACGTCAGTACATTCCGCTTAAGCTCAATGCTGCCAACGTGATGCCTATCATTTTCGCCCAGGCGATTATGTTCATCCCGATGCTTTTCGGAGGGAAGGTAGGCGCTGCAATGGCCAACTATACCGGCTTCTGGTACAACTTCGTATTTGCGATACTGGTAATCCTGTTCACTTATTTCTATACAGCGATTATCGTGAACCCCAACATGATGGCCGATGAACTGAAGCGTAACGGCGGTTTCATTCCCGGCGTGAAACCCGGCAAGGAGACCTCCCGCTATCTGGACACCATCATGACGAGAATTACACTTCCGGGCTCCATCTTCCTTGCTATCGTGGCTATTCTGCCGGCGTTCGCATCGAAGCTGGGCATCAGCCAGCAGTTCTCCCTCTTTTTCGGAGGTACCTCGCTGCTGATTCTCATCGGAGTTATTCTCGACACTCTCAAGCAGGTCGAAAGCTACCTCCTGCTGCGCCATTACGACGGTCTGATGAAGACCGGACGTGTGAAAGGCCGCAACGGTTGATGCTACGGCTGCTTTAATGAGTTTTAATGGTATCTGATGATAACGATAAAGACAGAGGAAGAGATAGGGCTGCTTCGTGAGAACAACCTGCTGGTGAGCGCGACGCTCGCCGAGGTGGCAAAGCACGTGGCTCCGGGTGTCACCACGCTTGAGCTGGATCGCATTGCCGAGGAGTTCATCCGTTCGCACGGAGCAGTCCCGGGCTTCCTCGGGTACGGCGGATTCCCGAATACGCTTTGCATCTCTGTAAACGAACAGGTGGTGCACGGTATTCCGTCGGATTACGCACTCAGGGAAGGCGATGTAGTTTCGGTAGACTGTGGCACCGTTATGAAGGGGTTCTATGGCGATTCCGCCTATACGTTCGCGGTCGGCAGTATCGACCCGCAGGTGGCGAAGTTACTGCAAGTGACCAAAGAAGCTCTTTATAAAGGTGTCGCACAGGCGAAGGCGGGCAACCGCGTCGGAGATATCTCTGCGGCTGTGCAGCAACATGCCGAATCGAACGGCTTTTCGGTGGTGCGCGAACTGGTGGGGCACGGGCTCGGCAGGGACATGCATGAAGACCCGGAGGTGCCCAATTACGGAGCCCGCGGACGCGGCCCGCTGCTCAAGGAGGGAATGGTCATCTGCATCGAACCCATGATTAACATGGGGCGCAGGCAGGTGGTGTTCGAGAAGGACGGATGGACAGTACGTACCGCAGACCGCAAACCTTCGGCCCATTTCGAATTTGCAGTGGCTATCCGCAAGGGAGGCCCCGACGTACTGACCGATTTCGGAATTATCGAGAAAGCGATTTCATGACGGGGGCGGGATTTCTTTTACCTGTGCAGCGGAACACGGTTCCCGGCAGAGGAAGAGAAAAGTTTTCCGGATGGAAGAAAATTTAAGACTCTATGGCAAAACAGGCTGCTATTGAAAAGGACGGAACGATTATCGAAGCGTTGTCCAATGCGATGTTCCGGGTGGAACTCGACAACGGTCATATCATTACCGCCCACATCTCGGGAAAGATGAGGATGCACTACATCAAAATCCTTCCCGGTGACAAGGTAAAAGTGGAGATGTCCCCCTATGATTTGACGAAGGGGAGGATATCGTTCCGCTACAAATAGGGAACGGTTGCGGGAGGGACCGTAACGGATGGAACCCTGTCGTCTCTCTGCATGACGCGGAGCGCGTCGGAGCAGAAGAATAGGGACGGCGGGAGTCTGCGCGGTACGGCGAAAAGGTTCGCAATGCAATCCCTTACTATTGACAATTAGAAAGATGTTTCAAGATGAAAGTAAAAGCATCAATTAAAAAAAGAAGCGAGGACTGCAAGATTGTAAGGCGTAAGGGGAAACTCTACGTTATCTGCAAGAAAACTCCCAAGTACAAAATGCGCCAAGGCTAATTAAAATTAAAGAAAAGATTTATGGCACGTATAGTAGGTGTAGATTTACCCAAAAACAAACGCGGCGAAATAGGCCTTACCTATATCTACGGCATAGGCCGCAGCACTTCGCGCAGGATTCTCGATATGGCCGGCGTGGACCCCAACATGAAAGTACAGGATTGGAACGACGACCAGGTTGCAGCCATTCGTAACGCCATCGCCGAAAGCGGTATCAAGGTGGAGGGCGAATGCCGTTCGCAGGTACAGCTCAACATCAAACGTCTGATGGATATCGGTTGTTACCGCGGCATCCGTCACCGTCTGGGCCTTCCGGTACGCGGACAGAGTACCAAGAACAATGCCCGTACCCGCAAGGGAAAGAAGAAAACCGTGGCTAACAAGAAAAAAGCAACCAAGTAATAATTTCGAAGAGTTAATATGGCAAAGAAAACAAGTACGACTAAGAAAAGGGTTGTCAAGGTTGAGCCCGTGGGTATGGCGTTTGTCCATTCTACCTTCAACAACGTCATCGTCACCCTTACCAACGGCATCGGAGAGGTTATTAGTTGGAGTTCGGCAGGCAAGATGGGCTTCAGGGGGTCCAAGAAGAACACCCCCTACGCTGCCCAGATGGCTGCTGCGGACTGTGCGAAAGTGGCATACGATGCCGGTCTGCGCAAGGTGAAGGTTTACGTCAAGGGTCCGGGTGCCGGCCGCGAATCGGCTATCCGTACGATACACGGTTCGGGCATCGAGGTGATGGAAATCATCGACGTTACGCCGCTGCCGCACAACGGTTGCCGTGCTCCTAACCGTCGCAGGGTATAAGCGGCAGGAGGAACGGAATATCCGTCAGCGGAATCTGCAATTAGGTAAGTGGCGCCGACCGGTCGGCATAGGGTTCCGGGAAGCGCGGTATGCTTAAAAACAAAAATTAAAAAACAATGGCAAGATATATAGGACCAAAAACCAAGATTGCACGTAAGTTCGGTGAGCCTATCTATGGGGTCGACAAGACTCTGGAGAAGAAGAACTATCCTCCTGGACAGCACGGCATCAACCGTAAACGCAAGAAAGTATCGGAATACGGTACTCAGCTCAGCGAGAAACAGAAGGCGAAATATACCTACGGTGTACTCGAAAAACAGTTCCACAAGACTTTTGAAGAGGCTGCCCGTATGGGCGGTATCACGGGTGAGAACCTGCTCAAGCTGCTCGAATCGCGCCTCGACAACGTGGTATACAGGTTGGGCATCGCTCCTTCGCGTGCGGCTGCGCGTCAGCTCGTTTCTCACCGTCATATCACTGTGAACGGCAACGTAGTGAACATTCCTTCGTACAGCCTGAAAGTGGGCGACGTGGTGGCCGTCAGGGAGAAATCCAAGAGCCTCGAGGTCATCACCGAATCTCTGGCAGGAAAACGCAACCGTTATCCGTGGCTGGAGTGGGACGGTGCGACGATGAGCGGACGTTTCCTCCAGAAACCGGAGCGTGAGGATATTCCCGAGAATATCAAGGAACAGTTGATAGTCGAGCTCTACTCGAAATAGCCCCTGATCTGTCGCGGTACGCCGCGACGGTCATGCGGATATCCGGCGGGAGGTACGCGGCGTGAGCCGGGTACCCCGCGGCCCGGAGGGTCGGGATGACCGTAACGGCGATGCGGAGGCCGGCAACCGCAGGACTTCGGCCGCGATGATGAACACTGAAAGAATATAAAGAAAAATAAGGAGCGAAAATTATGGCAATACTAGCATTCCAGAAGCCTGAAAAGGTCATCATGCTTGAGTCCACTTCGGAGTTCGGGAAATTCGAGTTCCGTCCTCTGGAGCCGGGATTCGGTATGACTATCGGAAATGCCCTGCGCCGTATCCTGTTGTCCTCTCTGGAGGGTTACGCGATAACGAACGTAAGGATTACCGGTGTCGACCACGAGTTTGCCGCCATCCCCGGAGTGATGGAGGGCGTAATCGATATCATCCTCAATCTCAAGCAGGTGCGGTTTATCAGGACGGTGGAGAATGTGGACACGGAAACCGTGACCATCAATGTCGCGGGACAGAGTGAACTGACGGCGGGCAACATCTCGAATTTCATGACGAACTTCAAGGTGCTCAATCCCGACCTCGTTATCTGCCACCTGACTCCTGAGACCAAACTGCAGATGGAGCTTACCATCAACAAAGGTCGCGGGTATGTCCCGGCAGACGAGAACCGTCAGCCGGATGCCGAATTTGGTGTCCTGGCCATTGACTCTATCCACACTCCCATTAAGAACGTAAAATATTCTGTGGAGAACTACCGTGTGGAACAGAAGACCGACTATGAGAAACTCAACATCGAGATTACCACGGACGGTTCCATCCACCCGAAGGATGCTTTGAAAGAGGCGGCTAAAATCCTTATCCACCACTTCATGCTCTTCTCCGACGAGAAGATTACGCTCAATATGGAAGAGAATAACATGTCCGAGGAGTTCGATGAAGATGTTCTCCATATGAGGCAGCTGCTCAAGACGAAACTGTCCGACCAGGACCTTTCCGTGCGTGCGCTCAACTGCCTCAAGGCGGCCGAAGTCGATACGATAGGCGATTTGGTTCGTTACAACCGCAACGACCTGCTGAAGTTCCGCAACTTCGGCAAGAAGTCGCTCACGGAGTTGGACGACCTGCTGGCCAATCTCAATCTCCACTTCGGCATGGATGTCACACCGTATAAACTCGATAAGGATTAGGGCCGAAGTGCCGTTCACAGTTTTTGTCTCCCGTACGGCGGGATGACGGAAATTTCTTAACCGATACGTAATTATGAGACACAATAAGAAAATCAACCATCTTGGTCGTCAGGCAGGTCACCGCAAAGCGTTGATGTCTAACATGGCAAGTTCCCTGATTCTCCACAAGAGGATAGAGACGACCGTTGCTAAGGCAAAAGCGCTCAGGAAGTTTGTAGAGCCGCTGATAACCAAATCGAAAGAGGATACTACCCATTCGCGCCGCGTCGTTTTCAGTTATCTGAAGGACAAGCATGCGGTTACGGAGCTGTTCCGCGAGGTGGCTCCCCGCGTAGCCGACCGTCCGGGCGGTTACACCCGCATCCTGCATACGGGCTTCCGTCTTGGTGACGGTTCGGAGATGTGTATCATCGAGCTTGTCGATTTCAATGAGACTTATAAGGCTGGTGCGGCTCCCGAGGCGAAAGCCCGTACGCGTCGCAGCCGTGGCGGTGCTGCCAAGAAGGCGGCTGCTCCGGTGGCTGAGGAGACGGTGGGCGCTGAGGCAGATGTTCCTGCAGAGGGGACCGAGGAGGTTCAGAAGACTTCTGCAAAGAAGGCTCCTGCAAAGACCGCTGCTCCCAAGCCGGTTGCTAAGCCTGCTCCCAAGACTTCGGGGGCGAAGAGTGCCGCTGTTAAGACGGGGGCGACGAAAAAAGGGTGATAGAACATTAATAGCCAGATATTTGATAGCGGAGCGGAGTGCCTGTATGGTACTCCGTTCTGTTTTCTTGATGGGGTCCGACGGGGCGAGTGTCTGTCGGAGGGCAAGCGTTGCGGGTGTGGAAGCTCCGTATGTCTCTGCGGGGGCGGTCTTTGCTTCGTCTCCAATGTATGATTCGAGGCGCAAGGTTTTACTCTACCCTGAAACCGGAGTGGGACGGAGCCGCTGTCTGTAGGATACGGTTCGCCTTGCGGTTTTACGAGAAAGGTAAGTGTTAAAGCTCTTTTTCGGGGGCGGGTATTGCTTCCCGGATAGTTGGCGTTGATTTGATGCGTTGTCCGGTTTGTGCTTTTTTCGGCAAGGCAGGCCGTTGGAGCTTTCTTTCGGGTGTCGCTCTTCGGGCGTCGGATTGTATCGGGACATATCTTGTCCCTCTCGGAGTAGGCGGAACGGCCTTATCCGGTCGGGATGGTCGGACATGTTCCGGCCTGAGGGTCCCCGAAGTGGCTGCTCTCTGTGCTTACCGTTTGGTTGTCAGGCGGACAAGTTATTTTAAAAAAATTTAATTTTGTTGTTTAATATCGGGCAATGTCGTAATTTTGCGTGTTCGGAGATGCGGTACGGTTGTTGTCGCCTCCCCGTCGGGTAACAGGCAGTTTAAGGTTGTATAACATTTTAAATATGAAAGAGATGTCAGAGATTGTAAGTGTACATGCAAGGGAGATAATCGACTCCCGAGGAAATCCCACGGTAGAGGTCGAGGTGACGACGGCCAGCGGTGCTTTCGGCCGTGCTGCGGTTCCGAGCGGTGCCTCCACGGGTGAACATGAGGCGCTAGAGCTGCGCGACGGAGACAAGGGGCGTTACCTGGGTAAGGGCGTGCTGAAAGCCGTGGCCAATGTAAACGATGTGATTGCTCCGGAAATTATCGGAATGGAGGTTACCGACCAGGTAGGTATCGATAAGACGATGCTTCAACTCGACGGGACTCCTACCAAAAGCAATCTCGGGGCCAATGCGATACTCGGTGTTTCGCTTGCTTGTGCGCGTGCGGCGGCAGACCTGCTCGGCATGCCGCTCTACCGTTATATCGGCGGGGTGAATGCCAAGACGCTGCCGGTTCCCATGATGAACATCATCAACGGCGGCTCCCACTCCGATGCGCCCATTGCGTTCCAGGAGTTCATGATACGTCCGGTAGGTGCACCCTCTTTCCGAGAGGGACTCAGGATGGGGTCGGAAGTATTCCACAACCTCAAGAAAGTGCTGCATGAACGCGGCCTGAGCACCGCAGTGGGTGACGAGGGCGGTTTCGCCCCGGCACTGAACGGTACCGAAGATGCAATCGAATCCATCATAGAGGCTATCAAAAGGGCAGGTTACAAGCCGGGACGCAAGGAGGATGGCGGCGATGTGGCCATTGCCATGGACTGTGCGTCGAGCGAGTTCTATGCGGACGGCATCTACGATTACACCAAGTTTGAAGGTGCCAAGGGTGCCAAGCGTACCTCGGCCGAGCAGGTGGCTTATCTTGAAGAGCTCGTTGCGAAATATCCGATAGATTCGATAGAGGACGGTATGAGCGAGAACGACTGGGAAGGGTGGCAGCTTCTTACGGCGAAACTCGGTGGACGCTGCCAGCTCGTGGGCGACGACCTCTTCGTGACGAACGTGGAGTTCCTCAAAAAAGGAATCGAGATGGGGTGTGCCAATTCCATCCTGATCAAGGTGAATCAGATAGGTACGCTGACCGAGACGATGGACGCCATCGAGATGGCCCATCGTGCCGGCTATACCAGCGTGACTTCGCACCGTTCCGGAGAGACGGAGGATGCAACCATCGCCGACATTGCGGTGGCTACGAACTCCGGCCAGATTAAGACCGGTTCGATGTCGCGTTCCGACCGTATGGCCAAGTACAATCAGTTGCTCCGTATCGAGGAGGAGCTCGGCGACGAGGCGGTTTACGGATACGCCAAGATTTACAGAAAGTAGATGGTATCCTGCCCCTCTTCTTTTGGGAGAGGCAGGAGCATCGGTAGGCTGTGTGCAAGTCGGCCTGCAATGTGTGAAAGCGGGGAGGAGAGTGATTTCTTTCCCGTTTTCTTGTTTGTATTGGAGGGTATTTAAATAGTTGCAACGGAGGTGTCCCGGTGGAAATTTCCTGTGCCGTACGCTCCTGCCGCATCGGAGAGCGGTTCATACAGATACAGAAAAAGGGAAAAGTGTAATCCGTTCCGTCCTTCCTGCAAACGCAATTCGAATCGATTCAACCTTCCGTCTCCGAAGTTCATGCCGAATTTCAAAGTACTTGGCTGTCGCATTTTTTCGTCAAATCTTCCTGGGCTGTCGCTTATCCTTTTTGTATTTTCCCCGTGTAGGCGGCAGTGTCTTACCGCGGCATAATCTCTGGAAAAGAAAAAGGGGAGGAACCATGTTCCTCCCCTTTTTCCCACTCTTTGCAACGGTTATTTCGCTTCTGCGTTTTCCGCCATCGCTTCGTACTCCTTCTGCGAACCCACGAGGATGTGGTCCCAGTCGCGGACACCCGTACCGGCAGGTATCAGGTGACCGCAGATGACGTTCTCCTTGAGGTTTTCCAGCGGGTCCACCTTGCCGTGGATGGCCGCTTCGTTGAGCACTTTGGTCGTCTCCTGGAAAGATGCCGCCGACATGAAACTGCTCGTCTGAAGGGCCGCCCGAGTGATACCTTGCAGGATCTGGCTCGATGTGGCCGGTACGATATCCCGTACCTCGACCAGTTTCTGGTCCTTGCGTTTGAGGATGGAGTTCTCGTCGCGCAGCTTGCGCATCGAAATTATCATGCCCGGCTGTACGTTCTGCGAATCTCCGGCATCGGTTACGACCACCTTGTCGTAGAGGGAGTCGTTCTCCTCCATGAATTCCCACTTGTCCACGATTTGCTCTTCGAGGAACCGCGTGTCGCCCGGGTCCTGAATCTGCACCTTGTTCATCATCTGGCGCACGATAATCTCGAAATGCTTATCGTTTATCTTCACGCCCTGTCCGCGGTACACTTCCTGTACTTCGTTTACGATGTACTCCTGTACCTTGGTCGGGCCCTGAATGGCGAGGATGTCACTCGGGGTGATGGCTCCGTCGGAGAGCGGCATGCCTGCTTTCACGTAGTCGTTCTCCTGAACAAGTATCTGGCGCGACAGCGGCACGAGATACCGGCGGATATCGCCGCCCTTGGAGGTGATGATAATCTCGCGGTTACCACGCTTGATTTTGCCGAACGAAACCTCGCCGTCGATTTCCGACACGATGGCCGGGTTCGACGGGTTGCGGGCCTCGAACAGCTCCGTAACGCGGGGCAGACCGCCCGTGATGTCGCCCGCCTTGCCGAAGGCACGCGGTATCTTGATGAGGGTATCGCCCGCCTTGATTTTGGCGTTCTCCTTCACCACGATGTGTGCGCCTACCGGCAGGTTGTACTGTTTCACTTCGTTGCCCTCGTTGTCGAGGATGCGGATGACGGGGTTCTTCGTCTTGTCCCTGCTTTCGATGATGACCTTCTCGCGCAGACCGGTCTGTTCGTCGGACTCGTCGCGGTAGGTGACGCCTTCGATGATGTTGTCAAATGCTATCTTACCGTCGTGTTCCGATATGATGACCGCGTTGAACGGGTCCCATTCGCAGATGACGTCGCCGTTCTGGATTTCGTCCCCGTCGAACTTGAAGAGGTGCGAACCGTAAGGCAGGTTGTGCGTGTAGAGCACGATATCCGTGTGGTTGTCCACGATACGCATTTCGGAGAGACGGCTCACCACGATGTTGACCGTTTCGCCGTCCTTGTCCTTGTGCTTGATGACCTTCAGGTCGTCGATTTCCAGACGGCCGCCGTAGCGTGCGACGACCTGGTTGTCCACCGCCGAACCGCTGGCCACACCGCCGACGTGGAATGTACGAAGCGTCAGCTGCGTACCCGGCTCGCCGATACTCTGTGCGGCGATTACGCCGACCGCTTCACCCTTCTGAACCATGCGGCCCGTGGAGAGGTTGCGGCCGTAGCACTTCGCACATACGCCGTGGCGCGATTCGCAGGTGAGTGCCGAACGTATCTCCACCTGTTCGATGGGCGATTTTTCGATGATTTCGGCGGCTTCCTCCGTAATCTCCTCGCCGGCACGCACGATGATGTCGCCCGTGAGCGGATGGATGACATCGGTAAGTGCCACACGCCCCAGTATCTTCTCGTAAAGTGTCTGCACGACGGCTTCGTTCCGTTTGGTCGCCGTGGCCGTGAGTCCGCGGAGCGTGCCGCAGTCCTCTTCGTTCACGATGACGTCGTTGGCCACGTCCACCAGACGACGGGTGAGGTAACCTGCATCGGCCGTCTTCAGTGCGGTATCGGCCAAACCTTTACGCGCACCGTGCGTCGATATGAAGTATTCCAGCACCGAAAGACCCTCCTTGAAGTTCGAAAGAATCGGGTTCTCGATGACCTGACCGCCTTCCGCACCGGATTTCTGCGGCTTGGCCATCAGACCGCGCATACCGGAGAGCTGACGTATCTGTTCGCGCGAACCGCGGGCGCCGGAGTCGAGCATCATGAATACCGGGTTGAAACCCTCCATGTCGGCTTCGAGTTGGCGGGACACCGTTTCGGTGAGCTCCGAGTTCACGCGCGTCCAGATGTCTATGACCTGATTGTAACGCTCGTTGTTGGTGATGAAGCCCATGTTGTAGCTTTCGTACACCTCGTCCACCTTTTCGTAACCTTCCCGAACGAGCTGTTCCTTTTCTTTCGGTATCAGTACCGCGTCGAGGTTGAACGAAAGGCCGCCCTTGAAGGCCATCTGATATCCGAGCGCCTTGATGTCGTCGAGGAACACGGCGGCCTTGTCGGCGCCCGCTTTCTTCATGATGACGCCGATGATGTCGCGCAGGTTCTTCTTCTTCAGGAGGGTGTTGATATATCCCACCTCCTTCGGAACCACCTGGTTGAAAAGGATACGGCCGATAGTCGTCTCCTTGATGAGTTCGCGTTTCGGGTTGCCCTCCTCATCCACCGTATCGACCATTACGCTTACCTTGGCGTGCAGGTCGGCACGGCCCTCGTTGTAGGCGATAATCGCCTCCTCCGGGCCGTAGAATACCAGCCCTTCGCCTTTGGCGCCGGGGCGCGATTTGGTGATGTAGTAGAGGCCGAGCACCATGTCCTGCGAGGGAACGGTGATAGGCGCTCCGTTGGCCGGGTTCAGGATGTTGTGCGAACCGAGCATGAGAATTTGCGCCTCCAGAATGGCGGCATTGCCCAGCGGCAGGTGTACGGCCATCTGGTCGCCGTCGAAGTCGGCGTTGAATGCCGTACATGCCAGCGGATGGAGCTGCAGGGCCTTGCCTTCGATGAGCTTCGGCTGGAAGGCCTGGATACCGAGGCGGTGCAGGGTAGGGGCACGGTTCATTAGTACCGGGTGCCCTTTTATCACATTTTCGAGGATGTCCCAGATGACGGGGTCTTTCCTGTCGATGATTTTCTTTGCCGATTTGACGGTCTTGACAATGCCGCGTTCGATGAGCTTGCGGATGATGAACGGCTTGTAGAGTTCTGCCGCCATATCCTTCGGAATACCCATCTCGTGCATCTTGAGCTCCGGGCCCACGACGATGACCGAACGGGCCGAGTAGTCTACGCGCTTACCGAGGAGGTTCTGGCGGAAACGTCCCTGTTTCCCCTTGAGACTGTCGCTGAGCGATTTCAGCGGTCGGTTGCTCTCCGTTTTTACCGCGTTGTTCTTACGCGAGTTATCGAACAGGCTGTCCACCGCCTCCTGAAGCATGCGCTTCTCGTTGCGGAGGATGACTTCCGGTGCCTTGATTTCGATGAGCCTCTTGAGGCGGTTGTTGCGGATGATAACGCGGCGGTAGAGGTCGTTCAAGTCGGAGGTGGCGAAACGTCCGCCGTCCAGCGGGACGAGGGGCCTCAGTTCCGGCGGAATGACCGGAATGACCTTCAGCACCATCCATTCGGGTTTGTTGATTTCGCGCGACTCGCGGAACGCCTCGATGATGTGGAGCCTCTTGAGGGCTTCGGCCTTGCGCTGCTGCGAGGTCTCCGTGCTGGCCTTGTGGCGGAGCGAATAGGAGAGCGTATCGAGGTCGAGTCTGCGGAGCATCAGGTCGATGGCTTCCGCACCCATGAGGGCGATGAACTTGTTCGGGTCGTCGTCGTCGAGCTGGGCGTTGCCTTTCGGAAGCTGGGCGAGGATGTCGAGGTACTCCTTCTCCGCCAGCAGGTCCTTCTCCGAAACGCCTAACTCGGCGGCCGCGCCGGGCTGTACCACGATGTACCGCTCGTAATAGATGACCGCATCGAGCATCTTGGTGGGGATGCCGAGCAGGTAGCCTATCTTCGATGGAAGCGAACGGAAATACCAGATGTGCACCACCGGGACGACGAGCGATATGTGCCCCATACGCTCCCTGCGCACCTTCTTCTCGGTCACCTCCACACCGCACCGGTCGCAAACGATACCCTTGTAGCGGATGCGTTTGTATTTTCCGCAATGGCATTCGAAGTCCTTGACCGGACCGAATATCCTTTCGCAGAAAAGCCCGTCCCGCTCCGGTTTGTAGGTGCGGTAGTTGATGGTTTCGGGCTTCAGAACTTCGCCGCTCGAGTTTTCGAGTATCTCCTCGGGCGATGCCAGCCCTATCGATATCTTGCTGAAATTCGAAGTTTTGTTCTCTTTCTTGATTGGCATATCTTTTACTTTCTAAATTATCCGACATGCGGAAAACCGTTTCCGGCCTCCCGGACTCTCCGGCCTGTCGCCGGAAGCTGCCGCCGGCGCCGTCCCTGCCGAGAGGGACGGCGGACGGGGCATCGTCTTACTCCAGCTTGACGCTCAGCGCCAGGCCCCTCAGCTCGTGCAGGAGCACGTTGAGCGATTCCGGGATACCGGCCGGCGGGAGGTTGTCTCCCTTGACGATGGCTTCGTAGGCCTTCGCACGCCCCATGACGTCGTCGCTCTTGATGGTCAGTATCTCCTGCAAGATGTTGGCTGCACCGAACGCTTCGAGCGCCCAGACCTCCATCTCTCCGAATCGCTGGCCGCCGAACTGCGCCTTACCGCCGAGCGGCTGCTGGGTGATGAGCGAATAGGGACCGATGGAACGCGCGTGCATCTTGTCGTCTATCATGTGGCCGAGCTTCAGCATGTATATCACGCCTACGGTAGCCGGCTGGTCGAACTGTTCGCCGGTTCCTCCGTCGCGCAGATAGGTGCGGCCGCTGCGCGGAATGCCCGCCTTGGCCGTGTACTCGTTTATCTCGTCGAGCGTGGCGCCGTCGAAGATGGGGGTGGCGAACTTGAGCCCGAGTTCCTTGCCCGCCCATCCGAGTACGGTTTCGTAAATCTGGCCGAGGTTCATTCGGGAGGGCACGCCCAGCGGGTTCAGTACGATATCCACTATCGAACCGTCGTCGAGGAAAGGCATGTCCTCGTCGCGCACCACTTTCGCCACGATACCCTTGTTACCGTGGCGGCCCGCCATCTTGTCGCCTACTTTCAGCTTGCGTTTCTTGGCGATGTAAACCTTGGCGAGCTGGATGATGCCTGCCGGCAGCTCGTCGCCGTTGGTGAGGTTGTACTTCTCGCGTTTCACGCGGGCATCGAGCTCCTTGTACTTGATGATGTAGTTGTTGATGGTCTGTCCGACGAGGCGGTCTATGCGTTCGTCGCCCACCCACTTGTCCGTATTGAGGTTCAGGTAGTCTATCTCTTCGAGCATCTTGCGGCTGAACTTCGCGCCCTTGCCGTAGAGCTCCGCGCCGAGGTAGTCCTTGATACCCTGCGTGGTCTTGTCCTTCAGTATCGTCCACAGCTTATCCACCAGGACGGCTTTCAGGGCGGCGGCCTCCTTGGCGAACTGTGCGTCGATTTTGTCGAGCTGCACCTTTTCGGCCTGTTTGCCCTTCTTGTTGTCCTTGTTCACGCGGCTGAAGAGCTTCTTGTCTATCACCACACCGTAGAGCGAAGGCTGTGCCTTGAGCGAGGCATCCTTCACGTCGCCGGCTTTGTCGCCGAAAATAGCGCGCAGCAGCTTCTCCTCCGGACTCGGGTCGCTCTCTCCCTTCGGGGTTATCTTGCCGATGAGGATATCGCCCGGCTTGACGTTCGCACCGATGCGGATGATACCGTTCTCGTCGAGGTCTTTGGTCGCATCCTCGCTGACGTTCGGGATGTCGGAGGTCAGCTCCTCCATACCGCGCTTGGTCTCGCGCACCTCCATGATGTACTCGTCCACGTGCACCGAAGTGAAGAGGTCTTCCCGTACGAGGCGTTCCGATATCACGATGGCATCCTCGAAGTTGTATCCCTTCCAGGGCATGAACGCCACCTTGAGGTTGCGGCCCAGGGCGAGTTCGCCGTTGTCGGTCGAATACCCTTCGGTGAGTATCTGGCCTTTCGTTACCTTTTCGCCCTGCATGACGGTGGGGCGCAGCGTGATGGACATGTTCTGGTTGGTCTTGCGGTAGCGCGGCAGGATATAGGTGGTCACTTCCGGGTCGAAGCTGACGAGCTTTTCGTCCTCCGTGCGTTCGTAGCGTACCTGTATCTGCTGGGCGTCGGCAAATACCACCTCGCCGTCCTTCTCGGCGACGATATGGATGCGGCTGTCGCCCATCATCTCCGATTCGAGACCTGTGCCCACGATGGGGGCTTCGGGGTTGATGAGGGGCACGGCCTGGCGCATCATGTTCGAGCCCATGAGAGCACGGTTGGCATCGTCGTGTTCGAGGAACGGGATGAGGCTCGCCGCAATGGAGGCTATCTGATTCGGTGCCACGTCCACCAGATTCACCTGCTGGGCGTTCACCGTCGGATAATCGGCCTCCACGCGTGCCTTGATGCGGTCCGGTTCGAGGAAGTTACCCTCCTCGTCGATACCGGCCGTGGCCTGCGCGATGATGAGGTTCTCCTCCTCTTCGGCGCTCATGTAGACGATGTCCTCGTCCTTCATGTCCACTTTGCCGTTTTCCACGCGGCGGTAAGGCGTCTCGATGAATCCCATGTCGCTTATCTTCGCATAGACGCAAAGCGAGGAGATAAGACCGATATTCGGGCCTTCCGGCGTCTCGATGGGGCAGAGGCGTCCGTAATGCGTGTAGTGTACGTCTCGTACTTCGAAACCTGCCCTGTCGCGCGACAGACCGCCCGGACCGAGGGCCGACAGACGGCGCTTGTGCGTCATTTCGGCCAGCGGGTTTATCTGGTCCATGAACTGCGAGAGCTGGTTCGTGCCGAAGAACGAGTTGATGACGCTCGAGAGCGTCTTGGCGTTGATGAGGTCTATCGGGGTGAAGACTTCGTTGTCGCGCACGTTCATCCGTTCGCGGATGGTACGCGCCATCCTGACGAAGCCCACCGAGAACTGGTTGGAGAGCTGCTCTCCGACGGTCCTTACGCGGCGGTTGCTCAGGTGGTCGATGTCGTCCACGTCGGTCTTGGAGTTGATGAGCGAGATGAGGTATTTGATAATGGCTATCATGTCCTCTTTCGTCAGCACCCTGATTTGCGGGTCGATGTCGAGTTCGAGCTTCTTGTTTATCCGGAAACGGCCCACTTCGCCCAGGTCGTAGCGTTTGTCGGAGAAGAAGAGCTTGTCGATGACATCCCTTGCCGTCGCCTCGTCGGGTGGTTCGGAATTGCGCAGCTGTCTGTATATGTAAACCACCGCTTCCTTTTCGGAGTTGCAGGGGTCTTTCTGTAACGTGTTGTATATGATGGAATAGTCGTTGCCCGTCGCATTCTCCTTGTGCAGGAGGATGCTTTTGGCGCCGCTGTCGATGATTCGGTCTATGTCGTCGGCTTCGAGCACCGTTTCGCGGTCGATGATGACGTCGTTACGCTCGATGGATACCACTTCGCCGGTGTCCTCGTCAACGAAGTCTTCCACCCAGGTGCTCAGTACCCTTGCGGCCAGCTTGCGGCCTACGGCCTTTTTAAGGTTCGCACGGTTTACTTTCACCTCGTCCGCCAGGTCGAATATCTCCAGTATCTGCTGGTCGTTCTCGTAGCCGATGGCACGCAGCAGCGTCGTGACGGGGAGCTTCTTCTTGCGGTCGATGTAGGCGTACATCACGTTGTTGATGTCCGTGGCGAACTCTATCCACGACCCCTTGAACGGAATGATACGTGCGGAGTAGAGTTTGGTGCCGTTGGTGTGTACGCTCTGCCCGAAGAATACGCCCGGCGAACGGTGGAGCTGCGATACGATGACCCTCTCGGCACCGTTGATGACGAATGTGCCGCGCGGCGTCATGTAGGGGATGGTACCGAAATAGACATCCTGTACCACCGTGTCGAAGTCCTCGTGTTCCGAGTCCGTACAGTAGAGTTTCAGTTTCGCCTTGAGCGGGACGCTGTAGGTCAGGCCGCGTTCGAGGCACTCCTCTATGGAATAGCGGGGCGGGTCGATATAGTAATCGATGAATTCCAGAACGAAGTTGTTCCTTGTATCGGTTATCGGGAAATTTTCCATGAACACTTTGTAGAGCCCCTCGTTCTTGCGGTTCTCTGCGGTGGTGTCGAGCTGGAAAAAGTCGTGGAATGATTTGAGCTGAATCTCCAGAAAATCGGGATAGTGCATCCTTTTTTTCACTGAAGAGAAGCTTATTCTCGGGTTATTTGCTTTTAAGGACATGTAACAAATATGTTTTTGAGTTGAACCCGCGGCATTCGTGGCGCCGTTGCGGGTAGCACATTCTAATCCAAGATAAGTTGGCGTCTATCGCTTGTCAGGTAGTAGTCGCCGGTCGGTTGAGGGTAGGGGGAACCCCGGTGGGCAGGCCGGTAGCCGTTCAGGCCGTGCTTCCTTGTGCGGGGGACCGTTTGTCTTCGCCGGTTAATCACCCTTTTCGTTTCTCGACACAGAAAGCGGCCGTAGCCGCATCCTGTCTTCGTGCGGATGCGGGCGGTGTACAGCCCTCTCCGCTTTCCGTCGCATATCGCCGCAGTTCCCGTTCCGGAGTATCCGAAAGGTGTTTACCCGTTTCGGTGTCTCTCCGGCCTCCGCCCGCGGCGGTCGTTCCGGATAACTCTTTGCCGTTCGTTTTGGCGGATGTCGCTCCCGCCGCTGTGACGTCTCCGCCATCGCTTCCCGGCACCTCTGCTTCGCCCTGCGGCATCTGCTGCCGTGCCTTGTGACAAAATAAACGGCAAAAGGTATAGAGCCTGTCGCCAGACTCTATACCTGAATATGTTCCGAGTTAGAAGTATAAACTATTTAAGTTCAACTTCAGCTCCTGCTTCTTCGAGTTGAGATTTGATAGACTCAGCTTCCTCTTTGGAAACACCTTCCTTGATAGCTTTGGGAGCGCCGTCAACGAGGTCCTTGGCTTCCTTGAGACCGAGACCGGTGATTTCCTTAACGACCTTGATAACACCTACTTTGGCCTGACCTGCGCTGGTGAGGACAACGTCGTAAGTGGATTTCTCGGCTGCACCTCCTTCGGCTGCACCTGCTGCGGGAGCTGCTGCAACTGCAACTGCTGCGGCTGCAGGTTCGATGCCGTACTCGTCCTTGAGGATAGCGGCCAATTCGGTTACTTCCTTAACTGTCAGGTTTACCAACTCTTCAGCTAATTTCTTGATGTCTGCCATTGTTGTATTGATTATTGTTTGTTTAATGTTTTTGTTAATGTCTTATTGCCTCCCGGCGACCTTCAAGCGGCTGTCGCAGCCGTTTCTTTCTGTACAGATGCCGGTAGGACTTCCGCTAATTGTTCCTCTCTTCGAGAGCTTTTACGATACCTGCGACCTTCTGTCCCGCAGCGCCGGCAAGGGCGGAAATAACGTTCTTGGCCGGAGACTGGAGCAGACCGATGATATCCCCGATAAGCTCTTCGCGGCTCTTGATGGCTACGAGCATGTCGAGGTTCTGGTCGCCGACATAAATACAATCCTCTACGTATGCAGCCTTGAGCACCGGTTTCCCCTGCGGGTTCTTCTTACGGAACTCCTTGATGACCTGTGCCGGAGCTTTGTTTACGGAGGAGAACATAATCGAAGTCGCGCCGCTGAGCACTCCGATGAGCTGCTCGTCGGCCTTGTCGGTTGCCTCCAGTGCTTTCTCGAAAAGGGTATTCTTCACGACCATGAGATTTACCTCCTTTTCGAAGCACTGACGGCGGAGTGCCGCAGTCTGCTCGGCGTTGAGTTCGGCTATGTCCGTTATGTAGAAATGAGGGTATTCGTTGAGCTTGGCGGCCAGAGACTCTATTACCTGTCTTTTTTCTTCCCTGTTCATTGTCTTCGGAATTTTTATTTCGTGTCAATAGATTTGGGATCTATCTGTAAGCCGCAGCTCATTGTCGAGGAGAGATAGATGCTGAGGATGTAGGAACCCTTAGCGGCGGACGGTTTCAACTTGATGATTGTTCCGAGGAACTCCTTCGCGTTGTCGGCTATCTGTTCGGCAGTGAACGAAGCCTTGCCTATCGAAGAGTGGATGATGCCGTACTTGTCGACCTTGAAGTCGATTTTACCGGCCTTGACCTCTTTGACCGCTTTGCCCACCTCCATGGTGACCGTACCGGTCTTGGGGTTCGGCATGAGTCCGCGCGGACCGAGAATACGGCCCAGCGCACCTACTTTCGCCATTACGTTGGGAGTAGTGATGATGACGTCCACATCGGTCCAACCTCCTTTGATTTTCTCGATGTATTCGTCGAGTCCCACGTAATCGGCGCCGGCCTCTTTCGCTTCGTTCTCCTTGTCGGGAGTACAAAGCACGAGCACCCTTACTGTTTTACCTGTACCATGCGGCAGGGTAACGACACCCCTGACCATCTGGTTTGCCTTGCGGGGGTCTACGCCCAGGCGTACGTCCATGTCCACGGACGCGTCGAATTTCGTAAAGGTAATCTCCTTCAGAAGTTCGGCGGCCTCACTCAGTTTGTAAACCTTGTTCGGCTCCACCTTCGCAAGCATTGCTTTCTGATTCTTGGTCAGCTTACTCATCTTCGTCTATTCAATTACTTTTTAGGAAATTCGCCGACAACGCTGACACCCATGCTGCGGGCCGTTCCGGCAACCATGCGCATTGCAGACTCGACCGTGAAGCAGTTCATATCGCTCATCTTATCCTTGGCGATAGCCTCGACCTGCTCCCACGTAATCTGACCGACCTTGTTGCGGTTCGGCTCGGCTGACGCAGTGCTAATCTTGGCTGCTTCCTTAATCTGGACGGCTACGGGCGGCTGTTTAACGACGAAGTCGAACGACTTGTCGCTGTACACGGTGATGATAACCGGCAGGACCTTCCCCGCCTTGTCCTGGGTACGCGCATTGAACTGCTTGCAGAAGTCCATGATATTGACTCCCTTCGAACCGAGCGCGGGACCCACGGGGGGTGAAGGATTTGCGGCACCACCTTTTATCTGCAATTTAATAAATGCAGCAACCTCTTTTGCCATAGTTTTCCTTGGTTAATTACTCTTTTTCAACTTGCATAAAACTCAACTCCATAGGAGTCTTGCGTCCGAATATCTTCACGGAGACCGTGAGCTTCTTGCGGTCGTTGTCGACGGCCTCTATGACCCCCGAGAAACTTGAGAACGGCCCATCCGTAACCTTGACCGTCTCGCCGACAAAGAAAGGAATCTCGTTCTCCTCCTCACCCTGACTCAATTCGTCGACCCTGCCGAGGATGCGCGCCACCTCCTGTGGACGGAGCGGCGTGGCAATCATGCGTTTGCTGTCCTCCTTGGAGTCGCCGAGGAAGCCGAGTACATTGGGCGTGTTGCGAAGTACATACGGAATTTCTCCTACCATCGCTGCTTCGACAAGTACGTAGCCCGGATACGACACCTTTTCCTTGCTGATTTTCTTTCCGTTGCGGATGGTGTAAACCTTTTCCGTCGGAATCAGCACCTGCGAAATGTACTCCTCAAGGTGGGAGTTGTGAACCATCGTTTCGATGTACTCCTTGACCTTTTTTTCCTTTCCGCCGACGGCGCGTATCACGTACCACTGTCTGGCCTCTTTTTCACTCATAATCTGTAACCTGATTAATAATGAATTACCTTGCCAGATACCTGTAGACTACTTTCATGATATTCTCGAAAGAGAGGTCCATCGCCAGTACGACCACAGCGAATATCAAGGAAGCTACCATGACGGTAATTGCTAAACTCTGTAGCTCCTTCACCGGCGTCCAGGAAACCTTATGAACCAGCTCCGAATAGGATTCTTTGAAATAACGTATAAGTTTTTTCATACTTATATTTTCTTGTTTGCAGGAATGGAGGGATTCGAACCCCCATCAACGGTTTTGGAGACCGCTATTCTACCCTTGAACTACATTCCTATGATGCGGCCGGATTGTCGTAAAGCCTTTAATATTCAGCCCCCGGCCGCATATCGGTAAACGGGCACAGCGCATCTGCCGCGCCCGTCGTAATCATCGTCGGTTACTCGATAATCTTGGTTATCTGACCGGCACCTACCGTACGGCCGCCTTCACGGATAGCGAAACGGAGACCTACGTTGAGGGCAACCGGGTAGATAAGCTCTACGGTAATCGTCGTATTGTCACCCGGCATGACCATATCCACGCCCTCCGGGAGGTGTACCTCGCCGGTTACGTCGAGCGTACGGAGGTAGAACTGCGGACGGTATTTGTTGTGGAACGGGGTGTGCCGACCTCCCTCGTCTTTCTTCAGGATATAAACCTCAGCCTCGAACTTGGTGTGAGGGGTTATGGAACCGGGTTTCGCAACTACCATACCGCGTTTCACATCCTTCTTGTCGATACCGCGCATGAGCAGACCTACGTTGTCGCCGGCTTCACCCTCGTCGAGCAGCTTGCGGAACATCTCCACGCCCGTGCAGGTAGAGGAGAGTTTCTGGCCGATACCGATGATTTCCACCGGGTCGCCTACGTGGATAACGCCGGTTTCGATACGGCCGGTAAGCACCGTACCGCGGCCCGTAATCGAGAATACGTCCTCGACAGGCATGAGGAACGGCTTGTCCACTTCACGCGGAGGCAGCGGTATGTAGCTGTCCACAGCGTCCATGAGCTCCATCACCTTCTCTTCCCACTTCGGTTCGCCGTTGAGTGCGCCGAGTGCGGAACCGCGGATGATGGGAGCGTTGTCGCCGTCGTAGTTGTAGAAGTTGAGCAGGTCGCGGAGCTCCATCTCTACGAGGTCGAGCATCTCCGGGTCGTCCACCATGTCCACCTTGTTCATGAACACTACGATTCTCGGAACGTTCACCTGACGGGCGAGAAGCACGTGCTCGCGGGTCTGGGGCATGGGACCGTCGGTTGCGGCAACCACAAGGATGGCACCGTCCATCTGGGCGGCACCGGTAACCATGTTCTTCACATAGTCGGCGTGACCGGGGCAGTCCACGTGTGCATAGTGACGGGAAGCCGTCTGGTACTCTACGTGCGAGGTATTAATCGTGATACCGCGTTCCTTCTCCTCCGGAGCGTTGTCGATAGAGTCGAAGCTGCGGAGTTCCGAGAGGCCCTTCTTTGCAAGTACGGTGGTAATTGCGGCGGTGAGGGTCGTTTTACCGTGGTCCACGTGTCCGATGGTACCGATATTTACGTGCGGCTTGGACCTGTCAAATTTCTCTTTTGCCATAATTTGATAGTTATTTAGGAATTAATTTAAAAAAATTCTTGCCGTTTCTTACGGAACTTCCGGCCCGGTTTTCGTCGTTTCGGCGACCTGTTTTCCGGTCCCTGCGCTCTACGGACAAATCCGGCGGCAAGGGCATATTTTACCCGCCTGGCCGGAAAACGGATAAATCCGCCGTGCACTCCGTTCGCAAAAAACGCAGTGATATAAAAAACGTCCTCCGGACATTTGTCCGCAAAAGAACCTGCTGATTTTTATACCACCTCGCCCGAATCGTTCATGGCCGGCCGGCGCGAGCAGGACGGTCATGCATATCATCCTTTTTTGAGCGGAAGACGAGGCTCAAACTCGCGACCCTCAGCTTGGAAGGCTGATGCTCTATCAACTGAGCTACTTCCGCTTGTTGGTAAAGGTCGCTATCCCGTCGGGAATCCCGTCCGGAATATCAGCCTTTACTAAAGCCACTTCGGCTTCGTGGGAGAAGATGGATTCGAACCACCGAAGGTATAAACCAGCAGATTTACAGTCTGCCCCATTTGGCCACTCTGGTATTCTCCCGTATCTTGTTAAAACGTTTTCCGCGCTCTTTTGCCGTTCTCCTCTTTTGTGATGCGGTGTCCGGCTTTTCCGCCCCTCCTTCGAGCCGATGGAGGGATTCGAACCCCCGACCAGCTGATTACAAATCAGCTGCTCTGGCCAACTGAGCTACATCGGCATGGCTTTCGGGGTGACAAAAATAGCGATAAAATCTTAATGTGCAAAAAATAAGCGCAAAAAAACGTCGCGTATCTCAAAATGCAAAGAACCGTTTTCTTTCCTTTCCGTCCCCGCGGGATTCCGGCGTTTTTTGCCGGGCCGTGCGAAGAGGAAAATTCGCCCGCAAAAGTACGACAGTTTTTCAGAATAAAAAATAATGGGCGACTTTTTTCCGCACAAACCGTCGTGTCGGAGGCTTTGCGGTGGAGGACAAGGCGGTTCGGGACGGGCATGATGGGAAAGGAGGCTTTCGGGAGGCGGCGATATCGTTTGCGGTTTGAGCAGTCCGGATGTGCAAATGTGTATATATTGTTGCAAATTCTATCCGTATGTACTATCATTGCCGGAGATTGTTGTATCTGATATTTATCTGTTAACCAAAAACTTTCTGACTCATGAAAAAATGTTTTGTGACTTTGGCGGCTGCCCTGGCGATGTGTGGGACGGCTGTGGCCCAGATTTCTGCCGGCGATTACATGATAAAAGGCCGCGTGGGGTTGAATACGGCAGGGGTACTGCCGTATGAAAGTCCGTTCGGAGGGAAATACGCAAGCTCTTATAACCTCGTGGCCTTTACACCGCAGTTTGAATATTTTGCTACGGACAGACTGTCGGTCGGTTTTTCTGCGGGGATATTGAATGCATGGTCGAGAGACAAGGCGGACTACGAACAGTTGGGAAAAAGCATTGATAAAGACGGGGTATTGGGCTACTTCGTAGGGCCTTCCGTCAATTATTATATACCTCTCGGCAATAGGTTCTATTTGTCTTTCAATGGATTCATCGGGTATTTCGGGATGTCGTCGTGGTCGGTGTACAAAGTCGGTGACAACAAGGAAAAGGGTAGCAGTTGTGCGAATTTCGGAATACTCTCCGTCGTGCCCATGCTGAATTATTTCATCAATGACCGTTGGATGCTTACCCTTTCCGCAGGGAATGCTGCACTTGCATTGGGCGGTGAGGACGGTATGGATACTCCGATGTATTATGCCGGCGTCAATTGGGGAACACCCATGTTGGGCATCGGGTTCAAGTTCTGACGGATAGAGGACCGTTTTCCGTCCGGTGCCGGTACGATGCGTGCCGTCGGCCGGTCGGGAGCCGTATGCGGCGGTTTTCCTGCGGGAAAGCCTGCCGCTTTTTATTCGTCGTATCTGCAAAAATGATTGACTTTTATGTCGTTGCATTTTTCCGTCGGGCGACGTATCTTCGCCGGAGACTCGGCGGTGTTCTTGATTCGCGGGAGAAGGGGACGTTGTCGTATTGGGTAATCCGACCGACAGGCCGGATGCCGGATTCATTCATGTTAAAATGACGGGACGATGAGATTTTATGGTTTGTGCGCGGTTGCTTGCGGTGTGTTGCTGGCGGCCGTATCCTGCAAGGAAAAGACGGTGGACGGCACCGGCGGAACGGAGCGGCAGGAGGGGATTCATTACGTGAAATCCGTGAAGAGCGTTTGCGAACTCTTTGGGGCCGTTTCCGAAAGCAAAGCTGTATTTCGTTACGACGATGCCTGGCGGCTGTCGCGTATCGATGTTACCGATGAGGACGGCAGCTATGCGGTCGGATATGCGTGGGAGGAGACAAAGCTCACGGTAACTACCGATTACGGCGATGGAGAGAGCTTCCGGGGTACCTTCTCGCTGGACGGTTCCGGTCGGATAACGGAACTGACGATTACCGGCGGCGAGGAGGCTGTGCGGTGGAAATATACCTATGAGAACGGCGCGGTCGTCGAGTATCGCAGCAATCTGGTAACGCGGGTCGGTGGTATCGTATGGGATGCCGGGAATATCGTTTCGGCCGATTTGCTGTATGCGTTCGAGGACCCGGACGATGACGAGGGGGATGTGTGGACCGAGTCGTTGACATGTACTTACAGTCCGCACGCCAATACCTACAGTATCGACATGAATGCGTTGACATGCAGTTATTTTAATCCCCTTTCAACGGTGGTTCCCCGTTTCGAGGGGGTCTCTTGTGCCGGACTGCTTTCGTCGTTCCGATGCGCGGAGAGTTCCTATGGCGAGACGGAGGCTGCGGAGATATCGTATGAAACGGACACAGCGGGCCGCATTGTCCGTATGACGGTGAACTATGGTTACGGGAGTAGCGACAGGTATGCTTTTACCTATTACGACTGACGGCCGAACCGGAAAGGCGGTCAGTAGGAATCGGCGGGGGCGTTCGTTTTTGCGGGTACTCCTGTTCGTTGCGCGTTGGAGGCTGCGAAGGGATGTGCATCGGGTGCATGACGGCGGCTGCAGTGATGGGAACGGTGCCCGTTTTTATATTCGATTCTGCGTGCCGTGTGCGGATTGCCGGCTGTAGGAGTACGAACGAGGGTGCCCGCTAAAGCGGGCACCCTCGTTCGTCATTGTATGGCGTGCCGTGCGGAGGGGATTACTCCTGCATGAGAATTTCGAGTATCTTGATAGCTGCCGTGGCTATCGGCGTGCCGGGGCCGAAGATGGCGGCGGCGCCGTCGGCATAGAGTTCCTCGTAATCCTGCGCAGGGATGACGCCGCCCACGATGACCACGATGTCCTCGCGGCCCAGCTTTTTGAGTTCGGCGATTATCTGCGGGACGAGGGTGAGGTGCCCTGCGGCGAGCGACGATACGCCCACCACGTGCACGTCGTTTTCGACGGCCTGTTTGGCCGCTTCGGCCGGTGTCTGGAAGAGCGGGCCCATGTCCACGTCGAACCCGATGTCGGCATAGCCCGTAGCCACCACTTTGGCGCCGCGGTCGTGGCCGTCCTGACCGAGTTTGGCAATCATGATGCGCGGCTGGCGCCCCTCCCTGCGTGCGAACTCCTCGGCCATCGCCTTGGCTTTCGCGAAATTCTCGTCTGTCTTCACTTCGCTTGAATAAACTCCCGATATGGAACGTATCACGGCTTTGTAGCGGCCGACCACCACTTCGCAGGCATCCGATATCTCGCCGAGCGTCGCCCGCACCTTCGCGGCCTCCACGGCGAGTTCGAGCAGGTTGCCCTTTCCGCTGCGGACGCATTCGGTGATGGCGGCCAGCGCCCGCTGCACGTCGGCCTCGTTGCGGTTGGCCCGCAGGTCATGCAGTCGCTTGATTTGCGCCTCGCGTACGGCCGTGTTGTCCACGGCGAGGATGTCGATGGGGTCTTCCTTCGGCAGGCGGTATTTGTTCACGCCTACGATGATTTCGCTGCCGGAGTCGATGTGGGCCTGCTTGCGTGCGGCCGCCTCCTCGATGCGCATCTTTGGAATACCCGTTTCGATGGCTTTCGCCATGCCGCCGAGGCTTTCGATTTCCTGGATGTGTTCCCATGCCTTGTGGGCGATTTCGTGCGTCAGCGCCTCCACGTAATAGGAACCTGCCCACGGGTCTACCTCCTTCGTGATGTAGGTCTCTTCCTGGATGTAAATCTGCGTGTTGCGGGCGATACGCGCGGAGAAGTCCGTCGGCAGCGCGATGGCCTCGTCCAGCGCGTTGGTGTGCAGCGACTGCGTGTGACCGAGTGCCGCACCCATGGCCTCGATGGCGGTGCGGGCCACGTTGTTGAACGGGTCCTGCTCGGTGAGCGACCAGCCGGAGGTCTGGCAGTGCGTGCGCAGCGCCATGGATTTCGGGTTCTTCGGGTTGAACTGGCTCACGATTTTAGCCCACAGGAGCCTTGCGGCACGCATCTTGGCGATTTCCATGAAGTGGTTCATGCCCACGCCCCAGAAAAATGAAAGGCGCGGCGCGAACTGGTCCACGGTCATGCCCGCATTGATACCGGCGCGGATGTACTCCAGACCGTCGGCCAGCGTATAGGCCAGCTCGATGTCGGCCGTCGCCCCCGCCTCCTGCATGTGGTAGCCGGAAATGGAGATGGAGTTGAACTTGGGCATGTTCTTGGCCGTGTATTCGAAGATGTCGGCGATAATCCGCATGGAGAATTCGGGCGGGTAGATGTAGGTGTTGCGCACCATGAACTCCTTGAGGATGTCGTTCTGTATCGTGCCGGCCATCTGGTCGAGACGGACGCCCTGTTCGAGCCCAGAGACGATGTAGAAGGCCAGTACCGGGAGCACGGCGCCGTTCATCGTCATCGATACGGACATCTGGTCGAGCGGAATGCCGTCGAAGAGCACTTTCATGTCCTCCACGGAGCATATCGAAACGCCCGCCTTGCCCACGTCGCCCACCACGCGCGGATGGTCGGCGTCGTAGCCGCGGTGGGTGGCGAGGTCGAACGCCACCGAAAGACCCTTCTGCCCCGATGCGAGGTTGCGGCGGTAGAAGGCGTTGCTCTCTTCGGCGGTCGAGAAGCCGGCGTACTGACGGATGGTCCACGGACGCATCACGTACATCGTGCTGTACGGGCCGCGCAGGAACGGGGCGATGCCGGCCGCATAGTTGAGGTGTTCGAGCCCTTCGAGGTCCTTTTCCGTATAGGAGCCCTTGACGGGTATCTGTTCGGCGGTCATCCACACGCTTTCGCCGTGGCCGCCCTTTCCGGCGTGGCAGCACTTGGCGGGCCCGCCTTCGTATGTCATTTCTGAAAATTTTGCTCTCATCGTTCTGTCGTGTGTTACCCCTTGTTAGATTCCGAGTTCCTTAACGTATTCCCTGAGGGTTTCGAGTACGTTGCTCCTTACGCTGATGAAGCGGGTGATGCCCTGCGCTTCGAGTTCGGGCTGCGATGCTGGTGCACCGGCCACGACGAAGAGTGCCCGTTCGCCGAGCAGCTCCTTCGCTTTCGGGGCGAGGGTTGCGTAATCGTCGTCCGCGGCGCAGATGACCACGATTTCGGCTCCGGAGTCGAGCGCGGCTTTCGCGCCCTCCTCCACCGAATGGAAGAAGGTGTTGTCCACTACCCGGATGCCTGCACAGGCGAAGAAGTTGCAGGCGAACTGCGAACGCGCGCGCGCCATGGCGAGCGTGCCGCAGGTGAGCATGAAGGCCCGCGGACTGCGGCCGCTGCGGTCCACTTTCAGGCGGAGCTGTTCGAACGACATGCCGCCGCGGTAGGGGCGCAGTACCTTGGCATCCCATGCCTGCGGTGTGATGCATGCCTCGGTGATGGAGCTGTCGGCCACCTCGTTGAAATTCGGATACTGGTTCGTGCCGAGGAGTACGATGCGGCGCGTGGCCACGGCGTTGTCCTTCGCCTCTGCCGAAGCCTTCACGGCGTCGGGAATGAAACCGTCGCGGAAAGCGGCCGTATAACCGCCCCGTTCCTCCACTTCCTTGAAGAGCTTCCATGCCTGTTCGGCGATGCTCTGCGTGAGGTTTTCGATGTAGTAGGAACCGCCGGCGGGGTCTACCACGTTGTCGAAATGGGACTCGTTCTTGAGCAGCAGTTGCACGTTGCGGGCGATGCGCGAGGAGAACTCCGTGGGGCTCTCGTAGGCTGTATCGAACGGGAGCACTTCCAGCGAATGCACGCCTGCGAGGGATGCACTCATCGCCTCGGTCGTACCGCGCAGCATGTTCACGTAGGGGTCGTAGGCGGTGATGTTCCAGCCCGATGTCACGGCGTGGGTGAACATTTTGCGGGCGCAACCGCCTGTGTAGGCGTTTACGATGTTGGCCCACAGCATACGTCCGGCACGGAACTTGGCCATCTCCATGAAGTAATTGGAGCTGACCGCCATCGAGAAGCGGATGGTCCGGGCAGCCTCTTCGGCGCTCAGCCCTGCTTCCGTCAGTTTTACGAGGTATTCGTGTCCTGCCGCGAGCGTGAAGGCCAACTCCTGCGTAATGGTCGAACCGCTGTTCTGGAACGTTTCGCCCGAGACGGTCACGAATTTCGCCTTGGGCCACGCCTTGGCCCCCCGGACGAACCCGGCGATGGTCTTGTAACACTGCTGTCCGTCGTCGCCGTCGCAGAAGGCGCCCGTGAGCGAAAGCTGCCGGATGAGCGGGTCGAAGCCGAAAAATACACGGAATTTCTCCGGGTCCGCCTTTTTGGCTTCGGCCACCGACAGCACCTTGTCGGGCAGTTCGGCATCCGGTTTTCCGCTGAAAGCCAGTTCGGTGGCGTTCAGGTCGATGCCGGCCATGAGGTCGGCGACCTGCTGCGCGGAGAGCTTTTCCGACAGGTCGAAACCGATGGAGTCGGCACCCGCTTCCACCGCATGTAGGGCGAGACGGTTGGCCTCGGCCACGTCTTTCACCGCGATGGTTTCGTGGATGCGCCAGCGGTTGTTGCACCGATTCCCCCTGACGTAGGGGAATTCGCCGCTTTTTTTACCTAAATACTTGATTCCTTCGAGGTCTTCGGCCCGGTAGTACGGGCGGACATTGAACCCCTCGGTCGTGCGCCATACCAGTTTTTTCTGGTAATCGGCTCCCTTGAGGTCGGCCGTTATCGCCGCTTCCCACTGTTCGGTGCTCACCGGCGGGAATTGGGAGAACAGCTTCTCTTCCGTGTTATTTGCCATAACTTTTATATGAAGGTTAATATCTTGTCGTCACTTAGGATTCTTAATCGCTTCAACCTACAAAGTTATAAATTTTTTGATAAGGTGATGGGACCGGCATTAAATTGTTAGCGGATTCACAGTGTTGCCGGACCGTTTACCGTTCCACCCGTGCAATGAGGCTGATGGGAAAGCGGAACGACCACTCTGTATCCTCCCACGCATCGCCCTGGTTGTATCGGACGCAGCTCCGGGCGCCCGTGAGGCCTATCGGAAAACGGATTTGCCCGGTCAGGGAACTGCTGATATGCTGGTAGGCTACGATGAGGTCGTCATCGGTCACGATGTGGAGGTCGGCGAGGTTTATCGTTACGGTAGTCGGGTCGTCGGTTCGCGGTATGGAGGCGTAGATGGGTTGGCGAAGGATGTTCACGAAGCGTCCCATTTCGTCCCGGCCGTAGATGTTGAGCCGGAAGGTCAGGTCGTCGTACGAACAGCTCAGGACGTTTATCCGGACTTCTTCCAGCCAGGTCCTTTTTTTGATTTTGATTATCGTACCGAATTCTACGCCGGTCAGGTCATCCTGATGCACCGCCTCCATCAGCGGCGACCTGAAATTGTTGCCCAGCCGTTTGAGCCGGGTTTTCACCGGTACGACGGTCACTTCCTCGATGACCTGGGGTACGGGGGCGAGGAAGGCGTCGAACGTGCCGTCCTGCGGGATGTCCCGCAGACGGACGGTGCATGTGTCGTAACCGATACAGTTGAAGCTGAGCGTATGGTCGGGGGTGACGGTACCTGCGTCGATCGAATAGATGCCGTGCCCGTCGGCGACCGTACCGCGGCCCGTGCCGTTGAACCAGATGTTCGCGTAGCCGACCGGCTCTCCGGTCGTGCGGTCGGTGACGGTACCGTGTACGGTCTGTCCGGAAACCGTGCTCCATGCCTGCGGCAGCAGGAGGGCAAAGCAGAGAAGCGATGCGAATTTCATCCGTGTGTCGTTTGCCGGGCGGAATGTCCGTCCGAAAGTTATGACCCGAATCGGCTAAATTGATTACTTTTGTAAAAATAGAAATAATTCTGCTTATGTACGGCAGTTTGCGGGAATATATCGACCTGCTCGAACGGGAGGGCGAGTTGGTACGGATAAAGGCATGCGTGAATCCTGTGGAGGAGATGGCGGAGATAGCCGACCGGGTGGTGAAGCATGGCGGGCGGGCGCTGCTTTTCGAGAATACGGGAACGGCGTTTCCGGTGGCGATGAACCTCTTCGGTTCCGACCGTCGGATGGCGCTGGCCCTCGGCGTCGCTTCGCTGGATGAACTTCCGGCCCGGATAGAGCGGCTGGTCGGCGAGGTCATGTCGCCCAAAGGTTCGTTCGTCCAGAAAATAGGGGCCTTGCCGCTGCTGGGCGAAGCGGCCCGCTGGTTCCCGAAACGGATGCGCGGTCGCGGTGCGTGTCAGCAGGTCGTCCGGATGGGCGGCGATGCCTCGCTTGACCTGCTTCCGGTGCTTAAGTGCTGGCCCGCCGACGGCGGGCGCTTCGTGACGCTGCCCATGGTGAATACGGCAGACCCGGCGACCGGAGCGGTCAATGTGGGCATGTACCGCATGCAGGTGTTCGATGGCCGCACCACGGGGATGCACTGGCACATGCACAAGACCGGCGCGAAACATTACGAAGCCTATCGGCGTGCGGGACGGCGGATGCCCGTGAGTGTCTGCCTCGGCGGCGATCCGGCCTACACCTACGCCGCCACTGCGCCCGTGCCGGACGGCATCGACGAGTATCTGCTGGCGGGATTCCTGCGGGGTCGGCCCGTGCGGCTGGTCAGGTGCGTGACGAACGACCTCTATGTCCCGGCCGACTGTGATTTCGTAATAGAGGGGTACGTGGACCCGGCCGAAGAGAAGGCGGTGGAGGGCCCCTTTGGCGACCATACCGGTTTCTACTCCCTCGAAGACCGTTATCCGCTCTTTCATGTTACGGCGGTGACGCACCGCCGTGACGCTGTGTGGCCCGCCACGGTGGTGGGTATTCCGGTGCAGGAGGACTATTATATGGCGCAGGCGACGGAGAAGATATTCCTCGCCCCCATCCGGCTCGCCCTGCAGCCCGATATGGAGGAGATGTATATGCCTGCCCCGGGGGTGGCGCACAACCTCGCCGTCGTGGGACTGCATGTCCGTTATCCGGGGCATGTGCGACAGGCCGTCTCTTCGCTGTGGGGAGCGGGGCAGATGATGTTTAACAAATACATGCTCGTCGCACCGGCGGGCAGCGACGTGCGTACTCCGCAGGAGTTGGCCCGGCTGCTGCGCGGCGTGGAGCCGGAACGGGCGGCCATTCGCGGCGAAGGGGCACTCGACGTGCTCGACCACGCTGCGGCCGAGACCGGTTACGGAGGCAAGCTCGCACTCGACCTGACCGGTGTTCCGGAGGGAGAGGTACCCCTCCTGGCCGTGCCGGAGCGAATCGTTCCTGCGGGGGGTATCGCGGCGTGGAGCATGGCATTCTATGCGGAGTGGGGTATCGTGGCGCTTTATGCCGAGCCCGGTGCCGAGGCGGACATTGCCGCTTTCGTCCGGGAGAACTGTCCGGAGGCCCGCATCGCCGTGCTCTTCGATACCGCTGCGCAGGGGTTGGACGGCGGCGACCTGCTGTGGCTGGCCACGGCCGATACCGATGCCGGGCGCGATATCCGTTTCAGCGGCGGTACGCTGCTGGCCGATGCGCGGACGAAGCTGCCGGGGAGCGGGACGGACTATCCTCCGCGTTTCCCGAATGTGGTCGCCGCTTCCGAAGCCACGATTGCGCTTGTGGATGCACGGTGGAAGGAGTATGACATAGGCGAGTTTCTGCCCTCTCCTTCGGACCGTTACTGTCGGCTGCTGCGCGGCGGAGGGGCGGAGATTTCGTAGGAGCGGCGGGGTATCCGAACGGTTGCGTGCCGTTCGTGAGGCGTGACCTTGCATGTTTGCAGTACAAACAGAGACAGTATAATAATATATGGCTTCCGACAGGAATCGTACCCGGCGGTGCTGGGAGTTCCCGGCCCGTGAGCGCAGGGCGGTATTGTTGCTGCTCCCGTTGCTCGGTGCGCTCGTGTGGCTCGTGTCGGAGACGCTCCGGCCCCGGTTCGGCGACAGTGCCCCGCTGCTGGGCGATACGCTTGCCGAGGAGGAGAAACACCCGGCCGATGGTGCCGATACGGTTGGAGTGCGCAGGCTCCGGTTGTTCCGTTTCGACCCCAATACCGTAACGTATGAGGAGTTGCGCCGGCTGGGGATTGCTCCGCGTACCGCCGCGGGTATCGTCAAGTACCGGACAGCGGGCAAGGTGTTCGCCATCCCGGAAGATTTCGCCGCCTGTTACGGCATCACCGATTCGGCGTATGCCGTACTGAAACCTTATATTGATATAGGAGAAGCCTACCGGATGCGGATACGGGAGCCTCGGACGGCGGAACGGCCGCAGCATTCCTCCGTGTTGCCGCAAGGAGCGGGGCGGACTGCGGTATTGCGCGCCGGGGCGGATGTTTCCGATACGGCTTCCGGTGCCGAAAACGGGCTGGTACCGTTCGACCCGAATGCGCTCGGCGAGGAGGGATTCGTCGGACTCGGTTTTACGCCCCGTCAGGCCCGGACAATCATCAACTTCCGTGAAGCCTGCGGCGGTTTCCGCACGGCGGCCGATTTTGCCCGTTCCTATGTGGTATCCGAGGAGATGTTTGCCCGGTTGAAACCTTATATCGTCATCGCTCCGCCTGAGGAAGAGTCAGCCGGGAAAGAGAGCGGACAGGCGGCAGGGAACGGCGGTGCGGCGGCCTCCCTGCCGGTGGAACTGAACCGTGCCGATTCCGCAGCGCTGGTGGCCGTAAGCGGGATAGGGCCCGCGACCGCATCGGCCATCCTCGCCTATCGGGAGCGTCTGGGCGGATTCTGCAATCGGAGACAGGTGGTGGAGACCGGGGTGGTGACGGAACGCAATTGGGAGCGGATGAAGGAACAAATTTGGGCGGACAGTTGTGCAATTCGGAAAATTGATATTAACTTTGCAGCCCCGAACGCTGTTGCAAGGCATCCCTACATTACGCCGCGGACACTGCGGAAGATACTTCGCAACAGGCAATTGAAAGGAGGTTGGAGTACGATTGAGGATATGGTCGAAGACAATACGTTGACGAACGAGGAGGCCGGAAGACTGGCCCCGTATCTTCATTTCGGCACCGTCCCCCTGTGAGGGACGGGCCGCGCCGGAGGTTCCGGTACCGCAGCGGATGCGGAAGGTGTCCGCAGGGACATGCAACCGAATTTCAATAACCAAAAATAGTTACGACAATGATTATCATGCCTATCAAGGAGGGTGAAAACATCGAGAGGGCCCTCAAAAAGTTCAAACGTAAATACGAAAGGACGGGAGTTCTCAAGGAGCTCCGTCGCCGCCAGTACTTTACCAAACCTTCGGTGGTGAAGCGCGAGCAGAAAATACATGCCATTTACGTAGAGCAGCTCCACCGCAACGAAGAGGAGTAGCGTTCCGGCCGGCTGCCGCTCCCTGCAGGTTATTCGTACCGTACGGTACGGAGGCTGGGGGCGGGAATGGAAATGAGGACGGGGCGACGGGTTTTCCGCCGCCCCGTTTTGTATCTCCTACCTGAGTAGCTGGCGGAAAAGAACGTGCGCTTTTCGGCATTTTTCTCGTTCGGCCGAAGCGAACGGCCGGAAGGCGGAGATTTGTGGGTAGGAAGGCCGCGGAGGAGTTTTCGGGGAGGGGGCTGCACAGAGGGGGGAACGTGTGTGCGGCCCGCTGTCGCGCGGACGGAAAATTCGGCCGGCGTTCTTACAGAATGCCGCTCTCCACGATGAGTTTGCAGAGTTGGGTACGGGCGCGGTGTATCTGCGTTTTGACCGTTCCGAGCGGGATGTCGAGTTCGGCGGCTATCTCCTCGTAGGAGTACTCCTTGAAGAAACGCAGTTCTATCAGCCGCCGGTAACGCGGCGTCATGTGCGAGAGGTGATTCTCGAGCTGTTTGCCGTTCTGGTTGTTGATGACGCGCTCTTCGGGCGTAGCCTCGTGCGAAGGGGGATTGATGTAAGCCGTCCCGCCTGCCGGGGAGGTGTCTATCTGCAGGTCGTCGCGCCTTTTGCGCATGAAGTCGATGAAGGTGTTCCGCGCGATGGTATATATCCACTGGCCGAAAGTGAAGGCCGTATCGTATTTGCCGAGGTTGAGGAAGACCTTGATGAAAGTCTCCTGCAGCAGGTCGTCGGCATCGTCGCGGTTGCCTCCCGTCCGGTTGAGGTAGAGTTTGTAGATGCCGTCCCGATAGCGGTTGAAAAGCGTCTCGAAAGCTACGGCATCCCCGTCGTGGGCAAGGGTGACGAGCTGCTGGTCGGTGAGTATGATGTAGTTGCTTATCTCCATAGTCCCGGCGAACGTCTGAATTTACGGTCTGCGGCCATCCATGCCTCGTACAGCGGCGAGCAGAGGTCGTAGAGGGGAACGGCCCTCATCAATCCCTTCTCGGAAAGCCGTCGCGTGATGCGCCGCATCTCGAAGAGAATCAGGCCGAAACGTATCAGCAGCAATCCTGCCGCGAAGAGTTTTAGTTCCGGCGGAAACAGGACGACGGCCGCGGCGGCCGCGGCGAAAAAGAGCGCCCGGCTCCAGAGCTCGGCGGCAACAAAAGTCTTCACCTTCGCCGGATAGTGGCGGAATGCGTTGCTGCGCATGCAGCGGTCGGCATACCACCAGCCCGTTCCGCCCCATATCTTCTGCCGGACGGTCGAATTGGATGAGACGATGACTGCTGCGGCGGTACCCGTTTCCAGCAGTTTCTGGATGAAGAGGTCGTCCTCGCCGATATTCATGTTGAGGTAATTGAATCCTCCGTTGCCGAAGTAAAGAGCCTTGGTGAAGCCGATGTTCTGGAGCGTACCCCGGTAGGGTTTCCCGTGCATGGCCGCACTCAGCCAGCGGATGGCCCGGGCCGCATTGTCCAGCCTTATCAGGCGGGAGGAGAAGGCGGAGGCTCCTTCCATGCCGCAGTAACCTATCACGATACCTGCACCGTCGAATCCGCGTGCCATGCGGGCTATCCACTGGAGCGATGCCGGGCGGCTGTCTACCGTGGTCAGCAGGATGTTGTCGTAGCGTGCCGCCTTGATGGCCACGTTGAACGCCATCTTGTCGCTTATCGGAAAACGGGCGTCGCGTACCATGCGGGTGACGTTGAAACGGGGGTTGTGTTCGGCGATAACCGCGAGCGCCTCTCCGAACTCCACATCCCCGGAGAGGTCGGTCACGATGATTTCAAAGTCGTCGTACTCCTGTCCCAAAAGTACCGGAAGTCCGTTTTCCAGAAAATCGTAGTCGGGTTCGTGCACCACCAGGGCAACGGAGACCGGCGGACGGGCGTCGCCTGCGCGGGCGTTCCGGTAGGAGGGGATGCGTCCGTAGTACCCCACCCAATACCAGAACTGGACGAAAAAGAGGATTATCATGCAGGCCAGCAGGGCGATGCCCCACGGTCCGCAGGTTTCCCAAAGGTATGCGTATGCGGATGAGAGTCTTTCCATGTTCGTCGGCGGATACGAAGACAAAAGTAGTGTTTTTCGGCCAACATCCCTTGTCCTGCCGGCAATAAACCGTTCCCGTGTCGGAGAGGGCTGCGGAATGCGGCGCTGCTCCGGTGCGGAGGCGGGAATCTCGGCGGAATTGAGTACCTTTGGCCCGTTGAAACCGTTGAAATTCCATATGCCCCGTACGATAACGCTTACTCTTTCGCCGAAACAGGCCGCCGACCGGAAAGTTTATACGGAGATAGCTGCCCGGCGGGCGGGGGTGCCGCCTGCCGATGTGGCGTTGGTACGTATCCTGAAGCGTTCGGTGGATGCCCGCGGGCGTTCGGTACGGGTGAATCTGACGCTCGAACTCTATGCCGACGGCGACGGGCCCGCTCCGGAGGTCCGCTTCGACTATCCGGACGTGTCGCATGCCGAGGAGGTCGTCATCGTGGGCGGAGGCCCTGCCGGCCTCTTCTGTGCGCTGCGGCTCATCGAATCGGGATACCGGCCCGTCATCCTCGAACGGGGCCGGGAGGTGTCGGTACGCCGCCGCGACGTGGCAGAACTGAACCGCAACGGCCGGCTCGACCCCGACTCCAACTATGCCTTCGGCGAAGGAGGTGCGGGTACCTTTTCCGACGGCAAGCTCTTTACCCGGAGCAAGAAGCGCGGAGATTACAGCAAGGCGCTCCGTACGCTCGTCTTCCACGGTGCCGACGAGGCGATACTCTGTGAAGCCCATCCGCATATCGGTACCGACCGGCTGCCCGGTATCATGACCGCCATCCGCCGGACAATCACCTCCTGCGGCGGCGAAGTGCGGTTCGGCAGTCGGGTGACAGAGCTGTTGCTGCACGGGGACGCCGTAGCCGGCGTGGTGTGCGGCGGTGAGCGGATAGAGGCCCGCAGCGTGGTGCTGGCCACGGGCCACTCGGCGGACGATGTCTACGCGATGCTCTACCGGCAGGGGGTGCTGCTGCAGGCCAAGCCGTTCGCCATGGGCGTCCGGGTGGAGCATCCGCAAGCTCTCATCGACGAGATACAGTATCACGGTGCCGGACGCGAATACCTGCCCGCGGCCTCCTATACCCTGACGGCCCAGGTGGGCGGACGGGGTGTCTACTCGTTCTGCATGTGTCCGGGCGGCGTCATCGTACCTGCCATGACCGACCCGTCGGAGAGTGTCGTGAACGGCATGTCCTCGTCGGGGCGCAATTCGCGGTGGGCCAATTCGGGCATCGTGACGGAAGTGCGGCTGTCCGATTTCGAGCATTTGCGCGGGGAGTGGGGCGAGCTGGCCGGACTGAAGTTCCGCCGCGACTTCGAGCAGGCCGCCCGGCGGGCCGGGGGCAGCGCACAGGTGGCGCCGGCCCAGCGGCTGACCGATTTCGTTGCCGACCGCAGGTCGGCCGACCTGCCGGCGACCTCGTATGTGCCGGGAACGGTGCCCTCGCGTTTCTCCGAATGGATGCCGGAGTTCATCGGCGGTGCGCTGCGTGAAGGGTTTGCGGTGTTTGGCCGCCGCATGCACGGGTTCCTGACCGACGGGGCGCAGGTGGTGGGGGTGGAGTCGCGCACCTCCTCGCCGGTGCGGATTCCGCGCGACCCCGTCACGTTGATGCATGTGTCCGTGCGCGGACTCTATCCTGCCGCAGAGGGGGCCGGGTATGCGGGCGGCATCATTTCGGCGGCTCTCGACGGGGAGCGTATCGCGGAGGCCATCGTGCGCAATCTCGGCTGAACGGGCGGCTTTTTGGACAGGGAATTTTAAAAGGATGGTTCATATGGAACTTATCGAGAAATATTTCGGCGGGGAACTCACTCCGCTGCAACGGGAACGCTTCGTCCGTTTGTACGACCTCTATGCGGAGTGGAACGCCCGTATCAACGTGGTGTCACGCAAGGATTTCGACAGCCTTTACCTGAAGCATGTGCTTCATTCGCTGGCCATTGCTTGCGCGTGCCGTTTCGACGGCGGGGCGCAGGTGTGCGACGTCGGGACGGGAGGGGGGTTCCCTGCCGTGCCGCTTGCCATCTTCTTACCCGGGGCACACTTCACCGCAGTGGACTCCATCGGCAAAAAGATTACGGTGGTACGGGCGGTTGCCTCAGCCCTCGGTCTCGATAACCTGGAGGCGGTGAATTGCCGGGCGGAGGCGCTGCCGGGCGGATACGATTACGTAGTCAGCCGGGCCGTTACGGAGATGTCGGTGCTGAAGGGATGGATGTGGAACAAGATAACGCCCGGCCGGAAGGGAACGCTTCCCAACGGCATGCTCGTGCTGAAGGGCGGCGATCTGACCGCGGAGCTGACCGCGGCAGGGGGGCGTTTCGAGGTGTACGATATAGCGCAGTGGTTCGGCGAGGCGTTTTTCGAAACGAAAAAGGTGGTTTATGCTCCCCGCTGAATTCCGGCCTTGTCCGCGGGGTTCTCGCCGGAGGAGACTCCGGCATGACGGAAGGTCCCGTTCGGAGAGTAAATAAAAAACCCGGAGGGGGATATTTCCGCCCTCCGGGCCGACAAAGCCGAAAGTTGGGGGTTCTCAATGGTATCCCGGTGCAGGCGGTCGGAGACCTTGCCTGTCCGGCTGCTTTCGTGACATGCCGTTATGTCGCCGTTCCTGCGGAGATATATCTTCGCAGTCGTTTTCCTTTTCCGGTTTTTGCGGTGCAAATATATATAATTTTTCTCCCGATTGAATGTTGTTTGTGTGGAAAACGGTTTCGTATACAGGCGATTGTACGTTGCAAGGGCCTGCAGGGCCATTTTTCCCGACAGATTTCCTTCCGGAAGAGGGCGGCGCGCACGCTGGCGGATACATCTCCTCCCGGAGGGGAAACGGCGCATCCCTATGTTTTGATACGCATGTGATTATTTTGCCGTATTTCTTTTGTAAATCGTAAAAATGGTTTACCTTTGCACTCCGCAAAGAGTGGACGAAAAGTAAAAATATAGACAGCCATGAAAAGGACTTTCCAACCCTCCCGTCGCAAGAGGATAAACAAACACGGTTTCCGCCAGAGGATGGCGACCGTAAACGGCCGCAAGGTTCTCGCAGCACGCCGTGCCAAAGGCCGTAAGAAACTGACGGTATCGGACGAAACGCGTTTCAAGTAGCGTTCAGCCGTCCGGTTTCCGGTAGACAAGATACGTACAGCCGCCCTCAAGGCGGCTGTTCATGTTTGCCGCGTTCGGGCGGTGTTTGTAGATTTCTTTTTCGTATCTTTGAAAACTATGTCTGACAAGGAGAGAGTATGTGGCGGCATAGCGGAACGGGTGGCCGCCGGCGGACGCATATCCCGCGATGAGGCGGAGACACTGTGGAACGATGCGCCGCTGTCGCTGCTGGCCGAATTGGCTTGTGGTATGCGGCATCGCAAAAGCGGCGACGTGGTCTATTACAACCGCAATTTCCATATCGAACCGACGAACATCTGCGTCTTCAACTGCCGTTTCTGTTCGTACCGTCGCGGGGCTGGCGAACCGGGGGCGTGGAACCATTCGTTGGCCGAAATAGAGGAAATCGTGCGTGCCCGCCGCGACAGCGGGGTGACGGAGGTGCATATCGTGGGCGGCGTGCATCCCGACCATGACATCCGGTTCTATGCCGAAATGATACGTCTCGTAAAACGTATTATGCCGCAGGTGGCCGTGAAGGCGTTCACGGCGATAGAACTCGCCTATATGATAGAGAAGGCGGGTATGGGATACGACGAGGGACTGCGGCTGCTGCAGGAGGCCGGTATGGAGGCCATACCGGGCGGCGGTGCCGAGATATTCGACGAGGAGCTCCGTGCACGGGTATGTCCGGAGAAGGGGAGTTCTCAGGTGTGGCTGTCGCTCCACCGGGCCGCACACCGGCTCGGCATACGGAGCAATGCCACCATGCTTTACGGCCATGTGGAGACGGTTGCCCAGCGGATAGACCATCTCGACCGGCTCCGGACGCTGCAGGACGAGACGGGCGGTTTCGACGCCTTCATTCCGCTCAAGTTCCGCCGGGCGGGCAATCGCCTCGGCGAGGGGCTGGAGGAGGTGCCCGTAACGGAAGACATGCGGACGCTGGCCATGTCGCGTATCTATCTCGATAACTTCCCGCACATCAAGGCCTACTGGGTGATGTACGGCAAGCAGACGGCGGAGATGGCGCTCGGCTTCGGAGCCGACGACATGGACGGTACGATAGACGACTCGACCAAAATATACTCCATGGCGGGGGCGGAGGAGAAACCCCGGCTCACGGTGGATGATATGCGGGCCATGGCCGCATCGGCCGGACTGCGGGCGGTCGAAAGGGATACGTTTTATAACGAAATCGTCCGGTAGGCCCGGCCTGCCGGTCAAATCACGTGTTGTATGGGAGACAACGGAAAACATTCCGGACAGGGGTGGTTGCGCAGAATGTGGGGCAACTATGTGGTGCGCAATATCGTGTTGGCGGTAAGCCTGCTCGTCATCGTACTTTTTGCAGCGAACCTGCTGCTGAACCTCTTCACGCGTCACAACAAGCATGTCGAGGTGCCCGATTTCATGAACATGACGCTCGACGAGGCGTTGGCGGCTTCCCGCGGGGACAAGCTGCGGATAGAGGTGAACGATTCGCTCTATGTACCCGCCTTCGACCCGGGCGTCATTCTCGAACAGCGTCCGGCTGCCGGTACGGAGGTGAAGCCCGGCCGCCATATCTATGTGACGGTGAACTCTTCGCAGCAGCGGATGATAGATGTGCCCTATGTCGCGGGGTATTCGCTCCGTCAGGCCAAGAATATTCTGGAGACTGCAGGGCTGGAGATAGAGAAACTCGTCTATGTGGACGACATCGCAACCAACAACGTGCTTGAACAGCGGGTGGGGCCGGAGGTGGTGGCTGCCGACAACCGGGTTCAGGCCCGTGTGGGAAGCGGCGTGGTGCTGACCGTGGGTCGTGCGCCCGGAGCCGACCTCGTCTCCGTGCCCCGCGTGGTGGGACTGCCGCTGCGGGAGGCCAAGAGCCGTATCTGGGAGGCCGGACTTAATGTAGCCGGCGTAACGCTGGCGGAGGATATCGACCGGATGAATCTCCGCCAGGCCCGTGTATATCTTCAGCAACCCGACCAGGGGCACCGCGTGGTGCTCGGGACGGGGATTTCCATCGCCCTGTCGCTCGACTCGCTTACCGTAGCGTCCGGCGTTTCGCGTTCGGACCGGTATGGAAACAGGGTGGCTGCCCGGGAACAGGCCCTGCGGGACAGTCTGGCGGCCGAAGGGTATTCGGGCGACGAACTGCAGGAGGAGATGGACTGGATAATCCGGATAGAGAACGGCGAAGCGACGCCGGCAGAGAGGAGACGTGAAGAGGAGGATGCCATCGTGCGTTCGTTGGAAGAGTACGGCGGAACGGTACGGCATGACGACGAGAGCGAGTTTTTCGAATAGCGGGACGGCGAATGCGTGCGCCCGATACGTTTGTGCGGATGCGGAAAGACGGCTGCCGGGAAACGGTGCCGCCTGCCGCTTCGGGATTAAAGGATTTGTGCGAGGTGGAGAGTGCCGAAATGGAATACGCCGGGGAGGTACCGGAGGAGCTGGAGGAGCAGCAGGATGAACTGTACGAGCATTTCGCCGTCACGGTAGACCGGGGGCAGGCCATGCTCCGTATCGACAAATATCTGGCGGTGAGACTGGAGAACTGTTCGCGGAGCCGGGTGCAGGCCGCAGCCGACAGCGGAAATATCCTTGTGAACGGCATTCCCGTGAAGTCGAGCTACAAGGTGAAGCCGCTCGACCGTATTGCCCTCGTGATGGCCTATCCCAAGCGGGAGGTGGAAATTATTCCGGAGGATATTCCGCTCGACATCCTGTATGAAGACGACGACCTCATCGTACTGAACAAGCCGGCCGGGCTCGTGGTGCATCCGGGGCACGGCAATTACAGCGGGACACTCGTCAATGCCCTGACCTGGCATCTGAAGGATTTGCCCCTGTTTCAGGAGGGGGACATGCGGGCCGGATTGGTGCACCGTATCGACAAGAACACTTCCGGACTGCTGGTGGTGGCCAAAAACGAGCGGGCCCATGCCCGTCTGGCCCGGCAGTTTTTCGACCATACGGTTTCGCGACGCTATGTGGCCCTTGTGTGGGGCAATTTCGAGGAGGACGAAGGCACGGTGACCGGCAACATTGGCCGCAGTGTGCGCGACCGGCTGCGCATGGCCGTCTATCCCGACGGCAGCGACGGCAAACATGCCGTGACGCACTACCGGGTATTGAAGCGCTACGGCTATGTAACACTCGTAGAGTGTCGACTCGAGACAGGACGCACTCACCAGATACGTGTCCACATGGAGTATATCGGCCATCCGCTTTTCAATGACGAACGTTACGGGGGCGACCGTATTCTGAAAGGAACGACATTCGCCAAATACAAGCAGTTTATCGATAACTGCTTCTCTGTCATGCCGAGACATGCCCTGCATGCGCGAAGCCTCGGATTCGAGCATCCCTCCACCCGTCGGCGCATGGAGTTCGACAGCGAGCTGCCGGCCGATTTCCGGGCTGTTCTCGACAAGTGGGACGCTTATACGGCCGCCCGGCCGGCGGAGGAAGAGTAGCGGGGCGGCCCCGTACGTCGGCGGGGATTCCTGCCGGCGGACAGGTGCGGCCGTCCTCTTTGCCGGATGCTCGCCTTGTTCCTGCGGTTGTCTGGACACAGACGGTCGGTGCGGCGGTCGGCTGCGGAACGGTTTTTGCACGGGTCGTGGCGGCGGGTGCGTACCTGCCGTCGTGTTTTCGTATAATGCAGTTCGCCATGGAAGAGAGGACTTTCACCATCATCAAGCCGAATGCCGTTGCAATGGGTGTTACGGGCCGGATAATCGACGCTTTTCTGCAGGACGGCTTCCGGATACTCGCCATGCGCCTGGTCTGCATGAGCCGTAACGATGCCGAGAAGTTTTATGCCATACACCGGGGGCGGGAGTTTTTCAGTCGGCTCGTCGATTTCATGACATCGGGGCCCTGCGTGGTGATGTTGCTGGAGCGGGAGGATGCCGTCGCCGAACTGCGGCGGCTCGTCGGAAACACCGACCCGGCCCGAGCGGCGGAGGGTACGCTGCGCCGGATGTACGGCGAAAATGTCACGCGCAATGCGGTGCATGCCTCCGACAGCGTGGAGAATGCCCGTATGGAGGCCTCCCGTTTTTTCCGCGAAGAGGATATCGTCGTGGCCCGATACGAGCCGAAGGAGGAGTAAGCGCGGCAGGGCCGACGGAGGAAAGACCGGCCGGAGGGGACAGAACAAGCTGTCCCCTCCGGCCGGTTTCTGTTTCCCGACGGATACGGTTAGGCTGTCGGCATTATTCTGCAACCTGTTTTATCCATGCCGCGATATCGGCGAGCACTTCGGGCGAGAGGGTCTCCTCTATCTCCCCGTATTCCGCAGGCAGGCCCGTTCCGGCGTGCTGGAAGAGGTGGTTGAGGTCCGGGTACACCTTGACGGTGAGGTCTGCAGCCGGGTTGATGCCTTCGCGCAGCGGGAGTTCCACGACTGAGGGCGGTACCTGTACGTCCTTCTCGCCCACCAGAGCCAGCACCGGGCAGGTGATGCATGCAAGGTCTGCGGCCGGGTCGTAACGCCTGAGCGATACCATCTCGGGTACGGCGGATTGCAGAAGTCCCGTTTTGATTTGGTTTACGGCGAGCGTATCGTTACGCATGAAGGCCGGCAGCACGGTCGCTGCAAGCGAATCGAGGTGCGTTTCTACATAGTCGTAGGGGTATCGGTCGGTCACCTCTATCATGTACTCCACCATCTGTTCGTTCTGGCGGAAGGCCGATTCGGGAAGGCCCATCCTTTCGGTGATGAGGTGGCGCTGTTCACGCATGAATTCCGTCCCCTTGACGGCCGGTCCCGCCATCGAAACGATGAAGTCGGGGGCCTCTCCGCCGCCGGCCAGCATGTAGGCGATGATGCCCCCTTCGCTGTGGCCGATAATGCCTGTGGCGGCCGTTTCGGGCTGTGCGGCGAGCCAGCGCCGGGCGCTTGCCGCATCGGAGGCGAAATCCTGCAGCGTGGCGGAGGCGTAGTCGCCTTCCGAAGCGGCCGTTCCGCGGTCGTCATAGCGCAGGACGGCGATGCCGTTGCGTGTCAGCCAGTCGGCCAGTACGAGGAACGGTTTGTGGCCGAGGAGCTCTTCGTCGCGGTTCTGTGCCCCCGAACCGGTCACGAGGACAACGGCGGGGAAGGGACCTTCTCCGGCGGGCAGTGTCAGGGTTCCTGCAAGCGTGATGCCCGCAGCGGAGTTGTCGAATGCGACCTCTTTCGCGGTGTAGGGGAAGGGCGGCTGGGGCGACTGCGGCCTCGCCCGTTCCGCTTTATGGCGCGTGAAGGTCAGCGGCAGGGCGAGCCCTCCCTGCCGGAACGTTCCCTTCAGGGTATCGGCGGCGAATGCGCCTTCGTAGGTCATTCCCAGAGCGGCGGCCCGGACGGTCAGGGTCGTGCCGTCGAATACGGTCGAAGAGGTCTCCAATCCTTCGGCATGCTGGTCGGGGCTGTCCATGACGGTCGCGTATCTCCCTTCGTTTTCGCTGATATGGAAGACCAGGGCGAGCTTTTGCGGGCCTATTTCGAGGGTTCCGTACCAGTCGCCCGTAATGTCCTGTCCTCTGGCCGGAGCGAAAGCCAATGTTATAGCCAGGAGCGGCAGCAGCAATCTTTTCATTCTGTCGGTGTTTTTTGTCGAATCGTCGTCGTGCGGTAATGTTACCGATTGCAAGGTACGGATTCTGTTCGGAATGCACAATGATTGTCGTTGCGGTCGGAACGGTTTATTTTTCTATCTTAGCACCGCAGTATTCCGCGCCGGCTGCCCGAAACGATTATGGCACGGGTGTCCCGTGCGGGAATTCAAAAATGGTTTTTGTCTATGACGGACGAATGTTACGGGACGGGATTCGCCCTGAGCGGCGGTTTCGTGAAGGGATATGCGCATCTCGGTGCGCTACAGGCGCTTTTCGAGTACGGCATCAGGCCGGAAATCATCGCAGGGGTCAGCATCGGCGCGGTGGCGGGTGTATTCATCGCCGACGGCAAGAGGCCGGAGGAGGTGTTGGAACTCTTCATGAGCAGGGAGTTCCGGAGTTTTACGGGTTTTACCCGTTCGCGCGGCGGTTTCATGAACCTCGATAACTTCTACGGTTTCCTGCGCGACACCCTGTCGGTCGGGCGCATCGAAGAGCTCTCCTTGCCGCTGGCGGTGACGGCGACCAACCTCGATACGGGGCGGAGCGTCCACTTCCGGGAGGGGGAGATAGCGCCCCGCATCGCGGCCTCGTGCTGCGTGCCCGGCCTTTTCACCCCCATCGAGATAGAGGGCGACCACTACGTGGACGGCGGCGTGCTGATGAACCTGCCCGTGTCGGTCATCCGCGGCCGGTGCGAGAAGGTGGTGGCCGTGAACCTCAGCAAAATCGTGCCCGACAGGGATTACCGCCACAACGTATTCGGTATCCTGATGCGCACCTATCACCTGATGTCGCACTGCAACGTCATCCACGACCGGCGTAATGCCGACATACTGATAGAACCCGACGGGCTCTCCATCTACGGCAATACCCAGCTCGACAAGGGCAGGGAGATTTTCGACATCGGATACGAGGCGGCGCGGAAGGTCATCGAACAGGTGAAGGATATCGTTTACCCCCGCTCCGGGGAGGCGTGATGCCGTACCGTTCGGGGCGTCCTGCGCGGGAAAAGGGTCCGTCCCTGCGGGTGACGGGGGAGTGCCGCGGGAGGGCATGTCCGGCGGCGGTTGCGGCGTATCTCTGAAAAAAGCGGAAAGGAGCGTTCCGTATATCCGAAAAAAGGTTAAATTTGAGGGATTCTAAATTTCTAACCTACTATTTTATGAACAACGCTCTATTCAAATTTCAGAAGCCGTGTAACGAACCGGTGAAGGGATACGCTCCCGGTTCGGAGGAGAAGGCGGAACTTAAAAAGGCACTCCACCGGCTCGCATCCGAGAAGTGGGAGATACCGCTCGTTATCGGCGGCCGCGAGGTACGCACGGGTGATACCGGCGAAGTGGTGATGCCGCACGACCACAGACATGTACTCGCTACCTATCACAAGGCCGGAGAGAAGGAGGTGCGGATGGCGATAGAGGCTGCCATGAAGGCCCACCGCGAGTGGGCCCGGATGCCGTGGGTGGAACGCGCCTCCATCCTGCAGCGTGCGGCGGAACTTATCGCCACGAAATATCGTTACCTCGTCAATGCCTCGGTGATGCTCGGCCAGAGTAAAAATCCTTTCCAGGCCGAAATAGACGCCCCGTGCGAACTGGTGGATTTCCTGCGCTTCAACAACTTCTTCGCGGGAGATATCTATGCCGACCAGCCCTGTTCGGAAAAAGGAGTCATCAACCGCATGGAATACCGGCCCCTGGAGGGTTTCGTGTTCGCCCTCACGCCGTTCAACTTTACGGCCATCGCTTCCAACCTCAACATGTCGCCCGTGCTGATGGGCAATACGACGATATGGAAGCCTTCGACCACCGCCCTCTACTCCAATTATCTCGTAATGCAGATATTCCGCGAGGCGGGCCTGCCCGATGGCGTGGTGAACTTCGTCCCCGGCCAGGGGAGCCTGATGGGCAAGGTGATAACGGCGAGTCCCGACCTGGGCGGCTTCCACTTCACCGGCTCGACGGCGACCTTCAACTACCTCTGGGGGCAAATCGGTGCCAATCTCGCGGGCTATAAGTCCTATCCCAGAATCGTGGGCGAAACGGGCGGCAAGGACTTCATCTTCGTACACCCCTCTTCCCCGACGACGGAAGTGGCAGCGGCCATTGTGCGCGGCGCGTTCGAGTATCAGGGGCAGAAGTGTTCCGCAGCTTCGAGGGCATACATCCCGAAATCGCTCTGGGGCAGTATACGTTCCGAAATAGGGGATATGCTGCGGGAGGTGAAGATGGGCGATGTGCGCGACTTTACCAATCTCGTGAATGCCGTCATCGACGAACCTTCGTTCGACAACATCATGGCGAACATCGAGTATGCGAAACATTCGTCCGACGCCGAGGTCGTATTCGGCGGCAGGGGGGACAAGTCCGTGGGTTATTTCATCGAACCTACCGTCATCGTCACCACCGACCCGAAGTTCAAGACCATGGTGGAGGAGCTATTCGGTCCGGTCATCACCGTCTTCGTGTACGACGATGCGAAATACGAGGAGACGCTCGACCTGTGCGACGCCTCTTCGCCCTATGCTCTGACCGGTTCCATCTTCGCCCGCGACCGCGCGGCGATAACGACCGCGATGGAGAGACTCCGCTATGCGGCCGGCAACTTCTATATCAACGACAAGCCTACGGGGGCTGTCGTGTCGCAGCAGCCTTTCGGCGGTTCACGAGCTTCGGGTACCAACGACAAGGCGGGCAGCGCCCTCAACCTGATACGTTGGACGAATGTGCGGGCCATCAAGGAGACGCTTGTTCCCCCGACGGATTTCCGCTATCCGTTCCTCGGCGAGAAATAGGGGACGGTCATGTTGGATTTCAACGATACCAAGACCGCATTCGCCCGCAAAAGCGACGGCGAGATGCGGAACGCCCTCATGCTCTTCCGTATGATGAAGAGGCCCGGCCTCGTGAAGGCCGGCAAGCGGGCGTGCGGTGCGGCTGCCCGGCTGCATCTGCCGGTGGGGTGGATTGTGAAACCGACCCTTTACCGGCAGTTCGTCGGCGGAGAGACGCTCGAGGAGTGCGGGCCGACGGTGGACGGTCTCGAACGGGCGGGTGTGAAGGCGGCTCTCGACTACTCGGCCGAGAGCGAACAGACGCCCGTGGGAATTGAGGCGGTTTTCGCCGAGACCGAACGTTCGATAGAGTATGCCGCTCGTAACAAGAACGTTGCCTACGCGGTGTTCAAGCCTTCGACGCTTACGACGGATACCCTGCTGGCCAAGGCATCGGAGCACCCGGAGACGCTCACGGCTGCGGAGCGTACCGGATTCGATGCATTCGCCGCGCGTTTCGATGCGCTCTGCGCTCTGGCTCACAGGCATGGGGTGCGGATACTCGTCGATGCCGAAGATGTCCGGTTCCAGGATGCGGTGGACCGGCTGACGGAGGAGGCCATGCACAGGTACAACGGCGGACGGGCCATCGTATTCGCCACGCTCCAGATGTACCGCTGCGACCGGTTGCCCTATCTGCGCAGGCTGTACGAAGATGTCCGGCAGGCGGATTGTGTGGCCGGCGTGAAGTTCGTGCGCGGCGCTTATATGGAGGAGGAGCGTGCACGGGCTGCAGCAATGGGGTATCCCGACCCGATATGCCCCACGAAAGAGGCCACCGATGCCAATTTTGACGAAGGCGTGGCGTTCGCGGTGGAGCATATCGACCGGATGGAGATTTTCATGGGCAGCCACAACGAAACGAGCAATTACCGGCTTGCACGGCTGATGGATGAGAAGGGGCTGGAGCGCAACGACCGGCGTATCTTCTTCGCCCAGCTCCACGGCATGGGCGACCATATCTCTTTCAATCTGGCGGCCGCGGGATACAACGTGGTCAAGTACGTGCCTTATGCCCGGGTACGGGACGTGCTTCCGTATCTTATCCGCCGTGCGGAGGAGAACACCTCCATGGCGGGGCAGACCACACGCGAGCTCGACGTGCTTCGGGCCGAGATGAAGCGCCGTCGGGAGGCCCGTCGGGAGCGGTGATTCCGGTCGGAAAGCGCAGATGAATTCAGGGGCGGGAACAAACTGTTCCCGCCCCTGAATTTGCTTGGCCGGCCCGTGCGGAGGCATCCGCAAGTTTCGTCCGCCGGCGGGGGATTACATTACGATATCCGTGACGCCGGCGAAGGAGGTCTTCCAGAGATAATTCCAGAACGATTTCTGCGGGTCGCGTTCATAGAAGCCGTGCCCGATGCGGAGTTTGCCGCCTTCGGGATTGTCCCGGTGCAGTACCATGCCGTTCGCGATGGTGGTGAGCAATTCCCGTTCCCGTTCGGGGTCTTTCTTGTGCAAAATGGCTATTTGCAGGTTGTTATAACGCATGTCCACGACCGACTGCGCCTTGACGGAGCTTCCGGAGAGCTCCACGTTCACCGAATGGAGGTCGCCCGATACGATGCGAACGTTGGCGATGGGTTCGGTGACCGGCGAGGCGATGGTGGCCGACATGGGTCCTACCTCCGCCTTGAGCGAAAAGCGGTCGTTGCTGCTGTCGGCGGGGAGAGAGAGGGTGGTTTTGACGAGAGCTCCGCCGAACATGTACCCTTCGGCGTAAATTCGATATTGCTGTGTCGGCTTTTGGGGTCGGTTCGTCAGGCCGGTTATCCGGGCGTCCATGTCGGTGAAGGTGACGACGCCGGGTACGGTGGCCCCTTTCGATACCTCCTCGTAGCGGATGTTGATGCCGCGGGCGTCGATGACGGGAAAATCAATGCCGACGGGGATACGTTGTACCGATGTGTAGAGCATCTGCCGGAATGCAGGCGACTGGAGCTGGTTGCGGTCCTTGTAGCTGTCTATCTCTACGCTCCCCACGCTGACCGAGTCGGCGTGCAGCATGTCGTGACCGGAGAGATAGGGAAGGCTGACACCTGAACAGGCTATCTCCCGCACGTCGAGCATCACCCAGTCGGTGTGGTCGCCCACGCGCACGGCATACTGGTACTTGTCGTACTGCGGGAGCAGGGCCAGCCGTCCGGCCGAAAGGATTCCTTTCCCCGAATCCAGCGAGAGGGTGTCCGCCTCCATCTTAAGTGCTCCGTTCTTGAAAACGTAGGCGAGGGTTCGGACGGAGAGGCTGACGGCCGAGACGCCGGCCGGAACGCTGTCCGCCTGTCGGAGCGTCTCCTTCGGTATCCCGCTCCCGAAGGACAGGCGCAGCAGCGTCAGGTCGAGGCCTTCGGCAGTGAAATTGTTCTTTTCGCTCCCTTCCCAGATGCCGGCGTGTATCGTGGCTCCGCTTATTCCGAAACGTTCGATGTCGATTTTCATTGGCTTGTTCCTCTTTCCGGCAGCAGCGGTACGGCAGGTGTCCCCTTCGGGGCAGGGAACGCCCTCGAATATCACCTCGGGAGCGGTGACTTCGAGGCTGCGTATGTGCAGTGCCCCCGGCACGGTATCCCTTCCCTTACGATAGTGGATGCCCGATGCGCTTACCTTTTCGGCACGGGCCTCGAGAACGGGCACGGGGCCTTGCTTCCGTGTACGGGAGTTCTTCTGTGTCTTTACGCTGACTCCGTGCAGGGTGACGCTCCGTCGGGCGAGGTCTACCCGTACTCTGCCGACGTCGGTTATGTAGGCGCTTCCGTCGAGGTTGAGCGGTTCGCTCTCCAGTAGTTTCGTCACTTCGCGACCCAACCACGCCTGTATGCCGAACCATGCGCCCAGCAGAACGGCGACCGCGATGCCGCTTATCAAAAGGATGCGGCCCGTCCGCGAGAGCCGCTTGTTGTTGTCTCTGTTCATGTATGATGTCTGTTTCCCGATTTTTAAAGATATGCAATTATTCTGCCTTTTTCGTACCGGGCCCGACGAATCTTTCCAAGTCCGGCGTAAAATGGTCTCTCTCCGGGCCTTATTGCGCCGGGTGGTGGCGATAACCCGTTTTTTATGTGTACCTTTGGGCCGAGAAATAACGATGATATGTCTAAGAAGAAGACTGAAGGGGGGCCGAAGGGGACCCCGAAGAGGCGTGGCGCCGACCGCAGCGCCGTCATAGCGGAACTGTTCCGCTCGTTTCCGGGCAAGCAGTACACGATAAAGAACCTTGCTGCGGCCAGCGGCGGAAACGACAAGGAGGGGCGTTACCGCACCAAAGAGATTGTGGACGCCATGGTAAAGGAGGGAGTGGTTGTGGAAGCCCTCCCCGGGAAATACAGGCTGAGCACCTCGCAGATGCCTTCCTACGAAGGGGTCGTGGACCTCGTACCTTCCGGAGCCGCATACGTTAAAGTAGAGGGCTTTGATAAGGATGTCTATATCGACGGGCGCAATACGAATCATGCGCTGCAGGACGACGTGGTGAAACTGGTCGTCATCCGCCGCAAGCGCAACGGCGACCCGGAAGGAGAGATAACCGAAATCGTGAAGCGGGCCGACAGGCAGTACGTGGGCCGGGTGGAACTTACCCGCAACCACGCCTTCGTGCGGGTGGATTCGCGCAAGATGCCCTATGACATATTCGTCTATACCAAAGGGATGGAACTCCACGACGGAGACAAGGTCGTGGTGAAGATAAAGGAGTGGCCGGCAGACACCAAGTCGCCTACGGGCGAAATCATCGACGTGCTCGGTCCGGCGGGCGACAACGATACCGAAATGCATGCCATCCTCGCCGAATTCAACCTGCCCTATAAATATCCGGAGGAGGTAGAGAAGGCGGCCGATGCCATTCCGGAGCTGATACCGGCCGAAGAGATAGCCCGGCGGCGCGATTTCCGCGGAGTGACGACCTTTACCATCGACCCGGCCGATGCCAAGGATTTCGACGATGCGCTCTCGATACGTCCTGTAGGGGAGAACCGATGGGAAGTGGGCGTACACATTGCCGATGTCACCTATTATGTGCAGGAAGAGAGCATCATAGAAGCCGAAGGCCGTGAGCGCGCCACTTCGGTCTATCTGGTGGACCGTACGATACCGATGTTGCCGGAGAAACTCTCCAATTACCTCTGTTCGCTGAGGCCCGATGAGGAGAAACTCTGTTTCTCGGCCGTGTTCGAGATGGATGCCGACCTGAATATCACGAACGAATGGCTGGGCCGTACCGTCATCCGTTCCGACAGGCGCTTTACCTACGAGGAGGCGCAGCGCATTATCGAAACCGGCGAGGGGAATTTCAGGGAGGAGGTGCTCACGCTGAACATGCTTGCCCAGAAGATGCGTGCGGAGCGTTTCCGCAACGGCGCCATCACGTTCGGCCGCGAGGAGGCGAAGTTTACCCTCGACGAGCAAGGCAAACCCACAGGCGTCTATTTCAAAGTACAGAAAGAGGCCAACCAGCTTATCGAGGAGTTCATGCTGCTGGCCAACCGCAAGGTGGCCGAGTTTGTGGGGAAAAAACGGGGCAAGGGTGCCAATGCGGAGCGGACGTTCGTCTACCGCGTGCACGACAAGCCCGACCCCGACAAGCTGGAGCGTTTCAGCAACTTCATCCTCAAGTTCGGCTACTATTTCAAACCGGACGCCAAGGGAAAGGAGATTTCGCGCGAGATTAACAGGCTGCTCAAGGAGATAAAGGGCAAAAGCGAAGAGAATGTCATCTCGACGCTCGCCATCCGCTCCATGGCGAAAGCCTACTATTCGACCGACAACATCGGACACTACGGACTCGCGTTTCCTTACTATACCCATTTCACCTCGCCCATCCGCCGTTATCCGGACATGATGGTACACCGGCTGCTCGCCCGTTACCTTGCCGGCGGCAAGTCGCCCGACGTGGCGTTTTACAACGAGCAGTGCGAACACTCCTCCGATATGGAGGTGGTGGCTGCCGAGGCGGAGCGTGCATCGGTGAAGTATAAGATGGTGGAGTTCATGGAGGACAAGATTGGACAGGAGTTCGACGGCGTCATATCGGGCGTTACCGAGTGGGGCGTCTATGTGGAGCTCGACGATACGCATATCGAAGGCATGGTCTCCACACGGGATATAACCGACGATGTCTATTCGTTCGACGAGGAGAATTATGCCCTGCGCGGTCACCGTACCGGTCGCACCCTTACGCTAGGAGAGAATGTGCGCATTCGGGTGAAAAATGCCGATCTTGCCCGCAAACTGCTGGATTTCGAACTGGTGGGAACCATCGAGTTCGGTACCGGCAGGCTGCATCCGATGGGGCAGGCCGCGGCCGGAAAGCAGGGCGGAGCACCGGACAGGCAGCCGGGAAAGTCCAGAGGAAGGCATCGCCGCTGAGCGGGTGACGGCCGGTCGGCGGAGGATGCTCTACGGACCGTGTCCGGAACGAATCGGGCGGCCTGCCCGGACAATAGATGCAAAGCGAGGGGAAACGGATAACGTTTCCCCTCGCTGTTGTGTGGACGGTCTCCTTACTTTTTGACGTTGGGCAGTTCCAAACCGTAGTGGTTCTTCGTGTCGAGCCGTTTGAGCCAGATGCCGAGGAAGAAGGCGAGGACACCGAGACTCGCAAAGACAAGCATCGGTACCGTATAGTTGTAGGTTACGCCCTCCACGCCTGCCTGTATCTGTTCCGATACACCGGGGTTGGTAGCCTGGAGCGTTTTGCCGATGATGAGCGGGAAGGCCCACAGACCGAGGTTCTGTATCCAGAAGATGACCGAGTAGCCCGAACCGAGGTACCGGCCGTCCACCAGCTTGGGTACCGAAGGCCACAGGGCGGCGGGAACGAGCGAGAACGACACGCCGAGCAGAATGATGGCGATGTAGGCGATGGGCTTGGTCAACGGGACGAGCGCGAAAGTGAGGTGGCATGCACACATCAGAATGGCGCCGAGAATGAGCATCGTGGCTCCCTTGCCCCTGAAGTCGAGGAATGCACCGAGGAGCGGCGTGAGTATCATCGCTCCGATGGGGAACCATGCGAAGAGGTCGGAAGCCTCCTGGCTGGAGATGGCGAGCGTGTTCTGTAGCATGGGAACGGCGAACTTCTGGAAGGGGAAGATGGCCGAATAGTAGAGCACGCAGAGGAATGCCACTATCATGAAGGTTTTGCTTCCGAAGAGGTTGCCGAGGTCTTTTACCTTGAATTTGTCCTCCTCTATCTCTTCGATGTTACCCATTTGCCGGTCGAGTTTCCGGTCCATGAACGTGAAGACGAGGAAGGTGAGAAAGCCGATGCAGAGCAGGGCGCCTACGACCGCTACCGGGCGCACGACGCTTTCGGGTGCGATTGCGGCCAGACGGGGCGAGAGGAAGAAGACGGCCGTCACGCCGAGGCGTGCAATGGCCATCTCCACACCCATGGCGAGCGCCATCTCCTTGCCGTCAAACCAGCGTGCGATGGCTCGCGAAACCGTCACGCCCGCCATTTCGGCGCCGCATCCGAAGATGGCGAAACCGATGCATGCCACCTTTGCGCTGCCGGGCATCGAGGGCCAGAATGAATTGAAGAATTCCCAGCCGAAACCGCCGCCCACGAAGTAGTCGCTGATACCGTAGAGCTTAATTCCGGCACCTATTATCATCAGGCCGGCCGAGAGGAGTCCCGTGAAGCGCACCCCCATCTTGTCGAGGATGATGCCTGCGAATATCAGGAAAAGTACGAATACGTTGAGGAAATACTCCGAACCTACGACCGTGCCGTAAACGTCCGGCGACCACCCCCGCTGCGTCTCCAAAAGGGACGATATCGGGGAGATAACGTCCACGAACATGTAGGCGAAGAACATCATCAGTGCGATGAGTATCAGCGCCCCCCATCTTGCCACGACCGAGTCGTTGAGCTTTCTTTGCATTGTCTGTGTCATTTTTTCTTCATTTGATATTTTATGGTTTATGTCAGTTGTCCGTGTCGTTCGGCATGCCGGCGGCCGAGTAGAGCCGGAGCAGGTCGTAGGCTTCGCCGATGCCGAGTTCGCCCGCCTTGCTGATGTCGAGCAGCCCCTTGCGGGTATCCTTCATGTATATCTGTACCAAGCCCCTGTTGAAATAGGCTTCGGCGAGGCCCGGGTCGAGGGCGATAGCGTGCGAATACTCCTCGAATGCCTCCGGGAAGCGTCCCGACAGGGCGAACAGATTGCCCCGGTTGTAGTAGATGCAGGGGAGGTTCGGATTGAGTTTGGCCGCCTTGTTCAGGTCGGAGATGGCTTCGTCGTAGTCGTACGTCCGTGCCGCGTCGCGCATCCTGGCCGAACGGTCGCTTTCGGGCGAAATGCGCGAATAACCGTTGTCCATGGAGGAGATGAAATCCGTCATTTCGGCCTGTACGGCGCTGCGGGCGATGTAGAGGAACGGGTTGCGCGGAGAGAGCGTGATGGCAGTCGAAAGGGCTCCGACCGCGTTGGTGTACTGTTTCAGCAGCGCCTGTGTCATGCCCCGCATGAAATAGGCCTGCCAGCGGCTGCCGTTGGCGGCGATGTCCGCCGAGACGGCCTCGTCCTTCCTGACGAGGGCGGCGGCCGCCATGTCGCTTCCTTCGCATCCGAAGACGACCGATGCGTCGCCCAGCGAAGCGATGAACTCTTCCGCCTCGGCCTCTCCGGGGTGCAGGATGAGGCCCCGGCCTGGCTCCGCATCCGAACGGAGGGTGAAGCCGTAGGAGGGGCGCAGCGTTATTCGCTCTTTCGTTCCCATTGCCGTATTGCGTACCGGTCCGTCGGAGAGCTGCGTGTCGAACGACAGCAGTTTGTCGAATTGCCGGGAGGTGTCGGCAAAGGAGACTTCGCTTTCCCCTTCGAGCCGTGCCCGGTATTCGGCGATTTTGCGTTCGGCGACACTGCGGTCCCGTTCGGCGCCTTCGCTGTCACGGAGCAGGTATTTGACCGAAGCCCGGCCGAGGTAGGCGTTGGCGAAGTCGGGATAGAGTTCGATGGCGCGGTCGTAGTCTTCCAGCGCCCCCTGCAATTCGCCGAGTCTGAAGCGGAGGCCGGCCCGGTTGTAGTAGACGATGACGTTGCCCGGCGAGTAGGCGGCTACCTGGTCGTAATCCTCCAGGGCCCGGTTGTAGTCACCCGTTTCGGTGCGCACCAGCGCCCGGTTGAAGTAGGTTACCGAACTGGTCGGGTCGAGCTCCAATACCCGGTCGAAATCGGCGAGTGCGGCCTGCAGGTTGTGCTTCCTGTAATAGGCCATGGCCCGGCTGAAGTAGGCCGGTATGTACGACGTGTCGCACCGTACGGCCGTATCGAAATCGGCGAGCGCTTCGTCGTACCTGCCCTGCTCCATGTAGAGCGAACCGCGTTCGAGGTAACCGCGCGGATACTCCCGATTGGTGCGGATGGCCCTGCCGAAGTCCTCGTATGCGGCGACCGTATCCTGCAGGTGGAGGTACGCTGTGCCCCGGTTGGCGTAGGCGTCGGCGTCGCGCTGGTTGAAGCGCATGTACATGTTGAAGTCATCGACGGCTTCGCGGTAGCGCCCCGTGAGGATGTTCGTGACGCCCCGGCTGTAATAGGGGGCCGGATAATCGGGACGCAGTTCGATGGCTTCGTCGAAGTCTTTCATCGCGTCGTCGTAGTTGCCGAGCCGCGAACGGGTGAGTGCACGGAATTGGTAGGCGTTGGTGTAAACCGGATTTTTTGCGAGTGTCAGGGTGAAATCCCGTTCGGCGCCCAGCAGGTCGTCGAGGTGATACTTCGCGATACCGCGCCAGAAGTAACCTTCGTAGGCGTCCGGGTCGGCGCGCAGCAGAATGTTGAGCGTCTCTATCGCTTCCCGGTAGCGGCTGTCCATAACCATGTCGCGGCCTACCCACACGAAATACTGTTTGTTGACCTGCGCTCCGGCGTTGTCTGCGAACATGCAGAAAAGGAATAGTATGGCCCCAATGAATTTACGCATTCCCGGATTTTAAGCTTGCTAATATAACGATTATAATCCTAATACGGATGCGCCGGAGGCGTTTTCGGAGCGGCAGCGGTCTGAGAGGACTTGTTAAGTGGCTGGATGTTAGTGTATTCGTATCCGATGGACGGTCGGCCGACGGGAAAGCCCCGAAAAAACGGGACGTTTATGCACCTTTCTCGGAAAAAAGAGTAAATTTGCATCCGGCCCTAATTTGGAACGGTGTATTTGCAGCTATCCCGGCTATGTAGAGATAGTATTGTCATACAGTATGTTGCAATGCAAAGGCAGGATGCCGGGCCGTCTTGCAGGGCCGTGGCGGGGCATGTCGGCGGCGGTGTCGGCAGGAGCCTTCGGAAATCGGTGATATTAAAAGGAATCCCGTGCGGCGCAGCCCGCACGCGGTTCGGTTACTAAATAAAAGTTAAGCTAATGGGAAAACAGTTGAAAGTAGTTGTACTCGCCAAGCAGGTTCCCGACACGCGCAACGTGGGCAAGGATGCCATGAAGGCCGACGGTACGGTGAACCGTGCCGCCCTGCCGGCCATCTTCAACCCCGAAGACCTGAATGCGCTCGAACAGGCACTGACCATCAAGGACATGTGCGAAGGGAGTACGGTATATATCCTGACCATGGGGCCGCTGCGTGCTGCGGATATCATACGCGATGCCATGTTCCGCGGTGCCGACGGCGGATACCTTCTTACGGACAGGGCATTCGCCGGTGCGGATACCCTCGCCACCTCCTATGCCCTTTCGCGGGCGCTGGCCGAGATAAAGCCCGATATCATCGTGGCGGGCCGGCAGGCCATCGACGGCGATACCGCGCAGGTGGGGCCGCAGGTGGCTGAGAAACTCGGTCTTCCGCAGGTGACCTATGCGGAACAAATCGTGTCGATAGACGACAGCCGCATCGTCATCAAACGTCGTCTGGAACATGGCGTGGAGACCGTTTCGTCGCCTTATCCGATGCTGATGACGGTGAACGGTTCGGCTCCCGAATGCCGTCCCCAGAACGCGAAACGGGTGATGAAGTACAAGCATGCCCGTACCCGCAGCGAACTGCAGGAGCTCGGCGAGGATTACTACATGCAGCTCCTCGAAGCCAAGAGTTACCTGAAAATCAATGAGTGGAACGTCGGCGATATCGATGCGGACCCCCAGCAGCTCGGACTGCTCGGTTCGCCCACCAAGGTAAAACAGATAGAGAACGTGGTATTCCAGGCCAAGGAGTCGCGCAGACTGACCGCTTCGGACGGGGATATCGATTCACTGATGGTCGAACTTATTTCCAGCCACACGCTCGGATAGAGGAGGAATGTAAGATGAACAACGTATTCGTATATATTGAAACGGAAGGCGGCAAGGTGGCTGATGTCAGCCTGGAGCTGCTCACCAAAGGCCGCGAACTGGCCGACCGCCTCGGGTGCAAACTGGAAGCGCTCGCCCTCGGTCACGAACTCAAGGAGATGGATAAGATTGTCGGACGCTACGGAGCCGATACGCTCTGGCTGGCGGACGATGCGGAGCTCGCTCCGTACCGCACCCTGCCCCATACGGCGGTGGTTTGCGGTATCTTCGAAGAGGAGAAACCCCAGATAGCCCTGTTCGGTGCGACGCCGGTGGGGCGCGACCTCGCTCCGCGCGTCTCCTCCACGCTGCGCAGCGGGCTCACGGCCGACTGTACGAGCCTCGTCATAGGCGACCATACCGATGCCAAGAGCGGCCGGTCGTACGAGAACCTGCTCTATCAGATTCGTCCTGCCTTCGGCGGCAACATCATCGCCACCATCGTCAATCCCGACCATCGTCCGCAAATGGCGACCGTCCGCGAGGGCGTGATGCGCAAGGAAGAGCTCAAGGAGCCGAAGCATCCGGAGGTGAAACGGGTGGACGTGGCGAAGTTCGTGAAGGAGAGCGACCTCGTCGTGAAAATAATCGACCGGCATATCGAGGAGCGGGGCATCGACATCAAGAACGCCCCGGTTATCGTGGCCGGCGGTTACGGCATGGGGTCGAAGGAGAATTTCGCCATGCTGCATGAACTGGCCGACCTGCTCGGCGGCGAGGTGGGCGCGTCGCGTGCCGCCGTGGATGCGGGATTTACCGACCATGCCCGTCAGGTGGGGCAGACCGGCGTGACGGTTCGGCCGAAACTCTACATCGCCTGCGGCATCTCCGGTCAGATACAGCATACGGCGGGAATGGACCAGGCCTCCATCGTGATAGCCATCAATACCGACCCGGAGGCGCCCATCAACAAATTCGCCGATTATGTGATTACCGGCAGTGCCCTGGAGGTCGTGCCCAAAATGATAAAGTTCTATAAACAAAACTCCAAATAGGCGGGAGCCGTTTCCGGGGAGGGCCGAGAGAGACGCCGCTTCCCGTATCCGGGAACCTGCCGCAAGGCAAGATATGGGAAACTTTTTTTTAGACAATAAAGACCTGCAGTTCCACCTGAATCATCCGCTGATGAAGAAAATCGTGGAGCTGCGCGAGAAGAATTTCGCCGACAAGGATGTGTACGACTATGCACCGGCGGATTTCGAGGATGCGATGGACAGCTACCGCCGCGTATTGGAGATAACGGGCGGAATATGCGCCGACGTAATAGCGGCCAATGCCGAGGATGTCGATAAGGAGGGACCGCGGGTGGTGGATGACCATGTCGTCTATGCACGCGGTACGCAGGCTAACCTCGATGCCATCCGCAAGGCCGGATTGGGCGGTATCCACCTGCCCCGCAAGTACGAAGGACTCAACATGTCGCTCATCTGCTTCGTGATGGCCAACGAGATGGTGGCCCGCGGCGATGCCGGTTTCGAGAATATCTGGGGATTGCAGGACTGCGCCGAAACCATCAACGAGTTCGCCAGCGAGGAGATAAAGCAGAAATATCTGCCGCTCGTATCGCGGGGGGCTACCTGCGCCATGGCGCTTACCGAGCCCGATGCCGGTTCCGACCTGCAGGCGGTGATGCTTCGGGCGCATTACGACGAGGCCAGCGGCAAGTGGTTGCTCAACGGCGTGAAGCGGTTCATCACCAACGGCGACGGCGACATCTCGCTCGTGCTCGCCCGCTCGGAAGAGGGGACGAAGGACGGACGCGGTCTCTCCATGTTCGTCTATGACCGCCGCGACGGCGGAGTGAAGGTGCGTCGCATCGAGAACAAGCTGGGTATCAAAGGCTCGCCTACCTGCGAGCTCGTCTATACGAACGCTCCGGCAGAGCTCGTCGGCGACCGCAAGCTCGGCCTTATCAAATACGTGATGTCCCTGATGAATGCCGCCCGTCTCGGTATCGGCGCACAAGGCACGGGGCTGTGCGAGGCCGCCTACCGCGAAGCGCTGAAGTATGCCAACGAACGCCAGCAGTTCGGCAAGCCCATCATCCAGTTTCCGGCCATTTATGAAATCCTGACGAACATGAAGGCGAAACTGTACGCATCGCGTGCGATGCTGTACGAGACGGCCCGTTTCGTCGAGATATACAAGTGCTGGGCGGAGATAGGCAAGGAACGTCCGCTGACGGCCGAGGAAAAGAGCGAGATGAAGGCCTATAACAAACTCGCTGATGCCTTCACGCCGCTCTGCAAGATGTTCGCCAGCGAATATGCCAACCAGCTTGCCTACGAGGCCATACAGATACACGGCGGTTCGGGCTACATGAAGGACTATCCCATCGAACGGATTTACCGCGATGCCCGCATCACCAACATCTACGAAGGTACGACCCAGCTTCAGGTGGTGGCCGCCATCCGCCACGTGACGACCGGCACGTTCCTCGCGCAGATGAAGGCATACGAGGCTGCCGAGCGCCCGGCCGAGTTCAAGTTCCAGCTCGACAAGCTCATCGCCATGCGCGAGGAGTACGAACGGGCGATAGCCCGCGTAACGGGCGGCGACAGCGAACAGATAGAGTTCCATGCACGCCGGCTCGTGGAGATGACCGGGCACATCGTCCTTTCGCACCTACTGCTCCGTCAGGCGGCCGAGAGCGAAGAGTATCGGGTGCCTGCCGAGGCGTACATCAAGTATGCCCAAGCGCAGAACAAGGCGGCGGCCGAATTCATCGCCAACTCCTGCTGCGGCGATATCGACCTCTACAAGGCGGTTCTGAACGAGACGCTGGAATAAGATAAGAACGGTTGCGCGGAAAGCGTAGCCGATTGGGACGAGGGGTGCGGCAAGATTGCCGCACCCCTCGTCTCGTCCTTGCTCCGTGGACAGCCGTAACGGATTGCCTGCGAAACGGTGCGGTAAAGTGAGTGTCGTTGTCGGGCAGTGTATCCCGGCCGGTGAAACCCAGCCGGACATGACGCTGTTTCGGGAAGACGTTCGGCGGCGGTGACGGAATCGGGAGTTGTCTCGGTCGGAGCTGGGCCCCTTGCCTGCGTGTGGTTGTTGGATGGTTTCCGTGCAGAACCTGTATGCGGTTCGGTCGGAATGCCGGAAAGCGGCGACAGGGAAATGGCCGGTCGGTTTTCGGAATCTCTGTGGCCGTACTGTTGCGGGGGCAGGAACAGTACGGCACGGAATGCTGCCGGTTTATGGCGGCGGTGTCCGGGAAAGGATGGGGAGAGGCTGGCAGGTCAGAGTTCCTCTATGAAATGCGGATATTTGTTCCGGTATTCGTCATAAATCCGTTCTTCCTGTCCGTCGAGGTTGAGTTGATACATGCGAAAGACGACCGGGATGTTTTTGGGCAGCCAGAGCTCCCGGTAGGAGTAACGGTATTTCATACCTATGGCCTGCATCACGTTTCCGCTTCTCGGGTTGTTCACGTCGTGCGTCGCCGTAACATAAGGGAGACCATCTCGCCGAAGCCGGTCGATGATGGCCTGGCAGGCTTCCGTACACAGGCCCCGGTGCCAGAATGCTTTTCGGAGTCCGTACCCCAGGTCGTGGCTGCCGGCGCCGCTTACGTGGACATAACCGACGGGTACATCGCTGCCTTTCATGCAGACGGCATCGTATAAAAGCGATTCGCCGGAACGCAGTGCTGCAAGTTTCTTGTGCAGGTATGCCTCGGCCTCTTCCAAATGCTTCAGCGGAAACATGGGCAGGAATGTATTCACTTCGGTGTCGCCCAGAATGTCCAGCAGGGCTTTCGCATCCTGTTCGGCAAACGGCCGCAGGTGCAGCCGTTCCGTTCTTATGTCATGGGACATGCGTTCGTTTTGTGAGGGTTGTCGCGTTGTATCCGGGCATTTCGATGAGGCGGTGCCGTACCCCGTGCTTTTGCCGGAAAGGCGGGAACGACGGGTTCGGGGAAATGGGCCGGAGGACGTCCGTTCGCTGCCGCACGAAGTGCGGCGGCACGGAACGGCCTGCCGCTGCGTTATTCCTCGATATAGAAGAGGTCGCTGATGATGCTGTTGGAGACCATGAGCTTTTCGGGTGGTATCCTGTACACATTGCCTTCGCGGACTATCAAGCCGTTTCGGAGAAACTTGCCGGCACAATATTCGAAGTAGAGCAGTCCCTTGAACCCGAACCGTTCGGAGAGCGCGTCGCGTCGAATACCGTAATCGGTACGGAGGGCGGTCATGATATATTCGTTGTACTTGTCTATGCGGGAGAGGATTTCCCGTCCGTATATCCGGTCGGTACCGGCCAGTTCGATGTACTTTTCGAGGTTGTTGACCGAGTAGATACGTTGGTCCCCGTCGTAGGAGTGGGCCGATGGGCCGAGGCCGAGATAGGTCTTGCCGCACCAGTAGGCCCAGTTGTGCAGCGAGCGGAACTCTTCGCCGCGGGCATAGTTGGAGATTTCGTAGTGGCAGAAACCGCTGTCGGTCAGAATGCGGTGGCATATCATGAACTGCTCCTCACATATTTCGTCGCTGGCAGGTATGAGCGTTCCCGCCTCCGCCATGTCGCCGAAGACGGTGTTGTCGGAGATGGTCAGGCAGTAGGCCGAGATGTGCTGTACGCCGAGTATTACGGCACGCAGGACATTGTTTTCCCACTCGCGGAGCGACATGCCGGGGATGCCGAAGATGAGGTCGAGCGAAATGTTGCCGAACCCCTTTGCCTGGGCCGCCCGGATGGCCTCTACCGCCTGTTGGGCGTTGTGCCGTCTGCCGAGCAGCTTGAGGTCACGGTCGATGAAGGACTGTACGCCGAAACTGAGCCGGTTGATGTCGGTACGGGCGAGTTCGTCCAGATAGTGTTCGGTGATGTCGTCGGGATTCGCCTCGACCGTGATTTCCGATACCTCTTCCAGATTCCAGAGCGAGCGGGCCTTGTCGATGAGCCGCTGGAGCAGGGCGGGCGGAAGAAGCGACGGGGTACCCCCGCCGAAGAATACCGTGTCTACCGGGGTGTCGCCGAAATAGCCGCGCCGGTACTCCATCTCCCTTTCGAGGGCTTCTATGTAATCCTCCGTTTTGGCACAGGATGTGCTTTTATAAAAATCGCAATAGTTGCAGCGCGTTTTGCAGAACGGGATATGGATGTACAATGCGGCCATTTCTGGGTGGAATGATGGTGTGTTTCGATTTCGTAAGGTGCTGAACACAAAAAACGTGCGAAAGTTAGCAAAAAAACCGTAATAATGGCCGCCGCTGCCGTCATTATGCGGTGGGGGAAGATGTGCAGATAGGTATTCCCGGTTTCCGGTACGGTAAAAAAAGTCGATTTTATACGGTGGAATTAGTACCGCAAGACGGAATTATTCCATATCTTTGCGCCGTTGTTAGTGTGCTAACAATAATTCCGGCGGGAAAGAGTTATATAACCGGATTCGCAGACCGGACCGTTCCGGGTGTCCGGAGGCGCATATAACAGGTGAGAATAGCATAAACACATAATATACAGAAGATTATGGCAAAGAAGATTGATTTGACCAAGTATGGTATCACTGGAACCCCGGAGATACTGTACAATCCGTCGTACGAACGGCTTTTCGAGGAGGAGATGAACCCGGCCCTCACCGGTTACGAACGGGGCCAACTGACCGATACCGGTGCGGTGAATGTGATGACCGGCGAATATACCGGCCGTTCACCCAAGGACAAGTTCTTCGTGATGGACGACACGACGCGCGATACCATCTGGTGGACCAGCGACGAGTATAAGAACGACAACAAGCCCGTGAGCGAGGAGGCGTGGAAGGAGCTCAAGAAGATTGCCACGAACGAGCTCTCCAACAAGAAGCTCTTCGTGATGGATACTTTCTGCGGCGCCAATGCGAATACCCGCCTCAAGATACGTTTCATCATGGAGGTGGCATGGCAGGCCCACTTCGTGAAGAACATGTTCATCCGTCCGACCGAAGAGGAGCTGGAGAACTACGGCGAACCCGACTTCGTGGTGATGAATGCTTCCAAGGCGAAGGTAACGAACTATAAGGAGCTCGGCCTCAATTCCGAAACGGCCGTCGTCTTCAACCTGACCGAAAAGGTGCAGGTCATCATCAATACGTGGTATGGCGGCGAGATGAAGAAGGGCATGTTCTCCTACATGAACTATCTCCTGCCGCTCAAGGGCATCGCTTCGATGCACTGTTCGGCTAACACCGACAAGGAGGGCAAGAATACGGCCATCTTCTTCGGCCTCTCGGGTACGGGCAAGACCACCCTTTCGACCGACCCGAAACGCCTGCTCATCGGCGACGACGAGCACGGCTGGGACGACCAGGGCGTGTTCAACTTCGAGGGCGGCTGCTACGCGAAGGTCATCAACCTCGACAAGGAGAGCGAGCCGGATATCTGGCACGCCATCAAGCGCGATGCGCTGCTTGAGAACGTGACGGTGGACAAGGAGGGGCATATCGATTTCGCCGACAAGAGCGTGACCGAGAATACCCGTGTGTCCTATCCGATATACTTCATCAACAACATCGTGAAGCCCGTATCCAAGGGCCCGGCTGCGGAGCGTGTTATCTTCCTGTCGGCGGATGCGTTCGGTGTGCTGCCTCCCGTTTCGATCCTCACTCCGGAGCAGACGAAATACTACTTCCTCTCCGGTTTTACCGCGAAGCTGGCGGGTACCGAGCGCGGTATCACCGAGCCGACACCGACTTTCTCGGCATGTTTCGGTGCGGCGTTCCTCTCGCTTCACCCCACCAAGTACGGCGAAGAGCTCGTAAAACGCATGGAGAAATCGGGTGCGAAGGCCTACCTCGTGAACACCGGCTGGAATGGTACGGGCAAACGTATCTCCATCAGGGATACACGCGGCATCATCGACGCCATCCTCGACGGCTCGATAGACAAGGCCCCGACCAAGCAGATTCCTTATTTCGACTTTACGGTGCCGACCGCACTCCCGGGCGTAGACCCTGCAATTCTCGACCCGCGCGATACTTATGCCGACGCGGCCGAGTGGAACAGGAGAGCGGAAGACCTTGCCGGCCGGTTCATCAAGAACTTCGAGAAGTTTACCGGCAATGCGGAGGGCAAATCGCTTGTCGCCGCAGGTCCGAAGCTGAAATAAGAGTGTAGTGTTGTCACTCATCGAACGGCGGGGCGGCGTAATGTCGTCCCGCTTTTTTCAAAAGGAGAAGAGATGAAGACGATTCGAAGGTACATGTTTTTCGCTCTCCTTCTGCTGGCGGCAGTCGCCTGCCGGCCGGGAGCAGGGGCGGAACGGGGAGCGGCCGGATTGGATTACGGTCGGGCCGACATGTGGTATCGGGGCGGTACGGCGGCTTCGGCGGAGAATGCCGATGTGTTTTACATCGCCCCGACCTGCAATTGGGGACGGACGGATGCCGACGGCACCGTGCATTGGCAGATGGATGTGTACGATACCGTGCAGCGTGCCAATCTGCAGGCGCCGCTCAGACTGGCCGAGCGCGTGTTCGCCGAAGGCAACCGCTTCTACGCGCCTTATTACCGGCAGATTACCATGGAGTCGTGGTTCGAGCCCGATTCGGTTATCGGGGCAAGGTTTGCCGTGGCGATGGAAGATGTACGGGAGGCTTTCCGTTACTATCTGGAGCACTTCAACGGGGGCCGGCCTTTCGTATTGGCGGGACACAGCCAGGGAGCCCGGTGCGTGTTAGAGCTGTTGAAGGAGGAGATGAACGACAGTCTTTACGGCCGGTTGGTGGCCGCTTACGTGGTCGGGTACCGGATTACCGACGGAGAGTTGGAGGGAGCGCGGTATGTCGTGCCTGCCGCCGACTCGCTCGATACAGGTGTCGTGATATGTATCAACAGTGTGGCGGATACCTCTGCGCTCTCTCCGCTCTTTCGGGGAAACCGTGCCTGCATCAATCCGATGAACTGGCGGACGGATGCTCTTCCCTCCCGGCCGGAGGAGAACCTCGGTACGCTTTTCCTCAATCCGGACGGGACGGTCGCCCGGCAGGTGGAACCCGTGACGGCACGTATCGATACGGCCTCCTGTACGCTCGTCGTGGACGGTCTTGTTCCGGAGGAGCATTTCATTCCGGCCATAGCCCCCGTAGCACCGCTGGGAAATTACCATGTGCAGGAACTGAACATCTATTTCGGCAACCTGCGGCACAATGTGGCGCGAAGGGTGCGGGCGTATTATGAAGAAGGCCGTGCGGCACGTTTTCCGACCGCATGCCGGGCTGCCGCAGTCCGGGAATGAAGGGGACTGTTTGAAATGCACAGAGGGGCGGGAAGTTCATCTTCCCGCCCCTCTGTGTAGGTGATTGGTCGGCGTTACTTCCTGAGGAACTTCCGGGGTTTTACCATATTCTCCGGACGCAGGATGTTGTCGAGCTCCTCCTTGCTCATGAGTTTGTGTTCGAGCACGAGGTCGTAGATGCCCTTGCCGCTGTTGAGCGCCTCCTTGGCCAGCATGGTCGAAGTTTCATAGCCGAGGTAGGGATTGAGGGCCGTAACGAGCCCGATGCTGTTGTACACCATGTTGCGGCACACTTCCTTGTTGGCCGTGATGCCGGTCACGCACTTCTCGCGCAGTGTGTTCATCGCATTGGCCAGCATTTCGATGCTCTCGAAGAGACAGTGGATGATGATGGGCTCCATGACGTTCAGTTCGAGCTGACCCGCTTCGGCGGCCATCGTGACGGTCAGGTCGTTGCCGATAACGCGGAAAGCCACCTGGTTCACGACTTCCGGAATGACGGGATTCACCTTGCCCGGCATGATGGACGAACCCGGCTGGCGGGGCGGCAGGTTGATTTCGTTCAGACCGCAGCGGGGGCCGGAAGAGAGCAGACGCAGGTCGTTGCATATCTTGGAGAGCTTCACGGCGAGACGTTTCAGCGCCGAGGAGTTCATGACGAATGCACCGGTGTCGTTCGTCGCCTCTATCATGTTCGATGCGACCACCATCGGCAGGCCCGTGATTTCACGCAGATACTTTTCGCAGATGGCCGGATAGTCCGGGTCGGCATTGATACCCGTACCGATTGCGGTGGCACCCATGTTCATCTCATAGAAGAGCTTGTAGTTCTGTTCCAGCCGCTCCATCTCTTCGGAGAGGTTCGCTGCATAGGCTTCGAACTCCTGCCCGAGTGTCATCGGTACGGCGTCCTGCAACTGCGTGCGTCCCATCTTGATGACGTCGGCGAACTCTACGCCCTTGGCACGGAAAGCCTCCACGAGCTGTTTGAGGGAGTCCTCCAGCTTGGCGATGCTGCGGATGAGGGCTATCTTCATGGCCGTGGGGTAGGCGTCGTTGGTGGACTGCGACAGATTGACGTGGTTATTGGGGTGGCAGTATTTGTATTCGCCCTTCTTGTGGCCCATCAGTTCGAGGGCGATGTTGGCGATGACCTCGTTGGCGTTCATGTTGGTGGAGGTGCCGGCTCCGCCCTGTACCATGTCCACAACGAACTGGTCGTCGAACTTGCCGTCGCGTACCATGCGGCATGCCTCTACGATGGCGTCGGCAGTCTTTTTGTCGAGCAGTCCCAGGTCGCGGTTCGCCAGTGCGGCGGCCTCTTTCACGTCGGCCAGGGCCTTGATGATTTCCGGGAAAAAGCTGAGCCTTACGCGGCTGATATGGAAATTCTCCATACCGCGCATCGTCTGCACGCCGAAGTAATACTCTTCCGGAACCTGCATGTAACCTATTAGGTCGTGTTCTTCTCGTGTTTTGCCCGACAGTTGGGCAGTCGTGATATCCATAGTCTGAATGAGGTTAATTTAAAGAACCTATGTCTGGTTTTAATTTGTTTAGCTGTCGGATTGGTAATCCCCCAATTCTGCAAATGTAGCTATTTTTACGTGTAGTTATCCTTTTTAGCTACAAAAATTTACAAAATGCCCTTGTGAAGTATCATTTTATCACTTCCGGGCCGGATGCCGTACTATTTCGGCGCTTTCTTGTAAAGGTAGAGCGCGATGAAGGCGTAGAATATGTCTGGCAGCCAGACGAGCAGGATGGGGGAGAAGAAGGTGCTGCTCTTGGCGAATTCGGCTGCGAACTTGCAGACGAGGATGTAGGTAAAACAGAGTCCGATACCTACGCCGATGTGCAGGCCCGTCCCGCCCCGCACCTTGCGGGAGGAGAGCGAGACGCCGATGACCGTCAGCACGAAGGTAGCCATCGGGTAGGCGAAACGGTTTTGCCGTTCCACCTCGAACATCGAGACCATGTCGGAGCCTTTGGCCTTCTGTTCGACGATGAACCGGTTGAGCTGCCCGATGCTCATGGTCTGGATGATGTCCTCCAGCTTGCCGAGTTCCAGCACATCGAGGTTTATCATGGTGTCGAGCTTCTCCTTTTTTTCGAGTTTCTCCACGTTGTTCTCGTCGAAGCTGCGCGTCAGGTATTTCGCCGCTGTCCAATGCTTCGTGTCGGGATTGAATTTCACGTCCGAGGCTTCGAGCGACGCCACCATGCGGCTGCCTTCGTACTTCTCGATGGCGAGGTAGGAGGCTTTCTCCGTCGTTCCGTTGTAACTGCGGATGTAGGCGAAAGTGCCCGGGTAGACCTGACGGTAGATGTGGCGTTCGTAGCGGATATAGGCGTTTTTGGTGAGATGCTGCCGTTCGAACTCCACTCGCCGGGCGTTGGCGTTGGGTATCACCCACAGGTTGAGGCTCAGGGAGAGCATCGTGATGAGCATGGCCGAAAGGAAGTAGGGCCACATGAGCCTGCGGAAGCTGACGCCGCTCGAAAGGATGGCGATGATTTCCGTCTGGTACGCCATTTTCGAGGTGAAGAAGATGACGGCGATGAAAGTGAACAGGCCGCTGAACTGGTTGATGAAGTAAGGGATGAAGTTGAGGTAGTAGTCCAGTGCGACAGCTTTGAGCGACGCTTTCGTGGTGATGAAGTCGTCCATCTTCTCCACCGCGTCGAATACCACGACGATGACGATGATGAGTGCGATGGCGAACACATAGGTACCCAGAAACTTCCGGGTGATATACCCGTCGAGTATCTTGAATCCGGGGAATTTTATTCTTTTCCTGTCTGCCATGCCTTTGTCGCAAAAGGTGCTTCCCGACCGGGAAACAAGCCAAAGTTACAACCTCCGTGTCAATTTTACAACCATCCCGCGTTTCCACTCCGCGAAAGTGCCGTCGGCGATGCGCCGCCGTGCCTCGTCCACGAGCCACATGTAGAAGGCGATGTTGTGCAGCGATGCGATTTGCGCCGCCAGCATCTCGCCCGAAACGGCCAGGTGACGCAGATAGGCTTTCGAGTAGAGCGTATCCGCGAAGCAGTGTCCCATGGGGTCTATGGGCGAGAAGTCCTCGCGCCACTTCTGGTTGCGGATGTTGATGATGCCCTCCGAAGTGAAGAGCATCCCGTTGCGTCCGTTGCGGGTGGGCATCACGCAGTCGAACATGTCCACGCCGCGGTCTATCGCCTCGAGGATGTTCACTGGAGTTCCCACCCCCATCAGATAACGGGGTTTGTCCTGTGGAAGTATGCCGTTCACGATTTCTATCATCTCGTACATCACCGGGGCGGGTTCTCCGACGGCGAGGCCGCCGATGGCATAGCCGTCCGCACCGAACTGCTGCACGAACTCCGCCGCTCCGGCCCGCAGGTCGGGATAGGTGCACCCCTGTACGATGGGGAAGAGCGACTGTCTGTGGTCGTATTTCGGCGCAGTGGCGGCATAGCGTTCGAAGCAGCGTTCCAGCCAGCGTTGGGTGAGAAGCAGCGATTTTGCCGCATAGTCGCGCGGCGAGTCGCCGGGGGGGCATTCGTCGAATGCCATCATGATATCGGCTCCGATGGTGCGCTGGGTGTCGATGACGTTTTCGGGGGTGAAGAGGTGGCGCGAGCCGTCGATATGGGAGCTGAAACGGCACCCCTCTTCGGTCAGCTTGCGGCACTGCGCGAGCGAGAATACCTGGAAACCGCCGCTGTCGGTCAGCATCGGTTTGTCCCATGTGCAGAAACGGTGGACGCCTCCCGCCGCTTCGATGACCTCCATGCCCGGCCGCAGGTAGAGATGGTAGGTGTTGGCGAGGATGATGCGCGCTCCCGCTTCGGCCAGGTCGCGGTGGAAAACGCCTTTGACGCTCGCGGCCGTGCCGACCGGCATGAAGACGGGAGTCTCGACGGTTCCGTGGTCGGTGGTGAACCGTCCCGCCCGGGCCGCGCTGCCTGCCGCCCTGTGTTCCACTTCAAAAGTCATTGCTGCTTGACGAGGCTTTGGTTTTCGCTCCCAAAGGTAAGCAATTCCGCTCCATTTACAGCACGAAAGCCTCCCGCTTCCCCGATTTCGGAACAGCATTCTTTCGGTCTCACGGATTATCCATACCTTTGGAGACGGAAAACGGAGAGCGTTCGGTCGATGGAGATAAGGAATCTGTTGGATGCGAAGTCCCGGCGGGAGCTTCGGGCATGGCTGTCGGAGAATCATCGGCGGGAGAAGGAGTGCTGGGTGGCGGTCAGGCGGGGTCGGCCGGTCGATGACGGCACATTCTGGTATGTGGATGCCGTGGAGGAGGCGTTGTGTTTCGGCTGGATTGACAGCACGGTGAAAAAGCTCCCGTCGGGAGCGACGGTGCAGCGGCTGTGTCCCCGCCGTCCGGGCAGTGCCTGGTCGGAGCTGAACAAGGAGCGATGCCGGAGGCTGGAGCGGCTGGGGCTGATGACCGATGCGGGGCGTGCCGTATTGCCGGATATGACGCAGGCGGGATTCGTCGCGGACGAGGATATCCTGCAGGCGTTGCGTGCCGACCCGGTCGTCTGGGAGCATTTCTGCGGATTGCCCGAACTTTACAGACGGGTAAGGATAGACACCATCCGGATAAAACGGAAGGAACCGGAACTTTTCCGTCGCAGGCTGGAGAAGTTCGTCGAATGTACCCGTGCGGGGATTCTCTACGGCGAATGGAACGACAACGGCAGGCTGTGGAGTCGTTGAGGGGAAACGGCGGCGGGCCCGGTCGAACGCCTGCCCGACCGGGTATTATTTCCGGCTGTGCCTTCGTTTATTCCGGCGATTTTCCGTAAGTTTGTCTTCGGGGACTATAAATAGCTTGACCATACATGCGAAAACTCGTGATAATACCGACCTATCTCGAAAGGGAGAACGTGTCGGCCATGATTGACAAGGTTTTTTCGTTGCCGGAGGCGTTCGACCTGCTCGTCATCGACGATGCCTCGCCCGACGGGACGGCCGATATCGTGCGCGGCAGACAGGCGGAGTTTCCCGGCAGGCTCTTTCTGTTGGAGCGTTCCGGCAAACTCGGCCTGGGTACCGCCTACCTGACGGGCTTCCGATGGGCGCTTGCCGAAGGGTACGACTACGTGTTTGAGATGGACTGCGACTTTTCGCACAATCCGGACGACCTGCTGCGCCTTTACCGTGCCGCTCTCGGCGGGGCGGACGTCGTGGTGGGTTCGCGTTACATACAGGGGGTGAACGTGGTGAACTGGCCCATGTCGCGGTTGCTGATGTCCTACTGTGCCTCGTCGTATGTGCGTACCGTGACGGGAATGCCCGTCCGCGACGCAACGGCCGGATTCGTCTGCTATTCCCGCGAGGTACTGGAAGCCATCGACCTCGATGCGGTACGAATGAAAGGCTACGGTTTCCAGATAGAGATGAAATATACGGCATGGCGTCTCGGTTTCAGTATCCGGGAGGTTTCCATCATCTTCATGGACCGCACGGCCGGGGTGTCGAAGATGAGCAGCGGCATCTTCGGAGAAGCGTTCTGGGGGGTGATAAAGCTGCGTTTCCGTAAGATACGACCAGCCGTCCGACCCTGATGCGTCTGCGGTAAAAAACGCGGCGGATGAAATATACGGCCCCTGTTGCCGTTATCCTGTAAAAAGAGGGGCGTTCTTACGGATGCTTCGCGTCCGTGAGCGTGCCGACAGGGGTTCTGTTTAATCTTTTTTGTCATGACCGACCTCGCGGAAGCATATCTCGCCTACATAGAGCGCGTCAGGCGCTATTCGCCCAATACGGTGAAGAGCTACCGTCGCGACATCGGGATGCTGCTCGATTTTCTCGGGACGGAGGAGGGAACGTTCGACCCGTCGCTGTTGACTGCCGACGATATTCGGGAGTGGATAGTGGCGCTTTCGGAAAGCGGGCTGAAGCCGTCGAGTATCAACCGGATGCTCTCCGCCTGCAGCTCTTTCTTCAAATACCTGCTGCGGGAGGGGATTGTTGCGGGGAATCCCTTTGCGAAAGTCTCGTCGCTCAAGACGCCTGCCCTGCTCCCGTCGTTTATACCGGAGGGGCGGATGGCGGCGCTTGTCGGCGAATTGTCGGCTGAGATGGAGGAGGCGACGGATTTCCGCAGTATGCGCGACGCATTGGTGGTACTCTTTTTGTACGCTACGGGGATAAGGCTGGCGGAGCTGATTGCGATAGACCGGACCGATTTCGGTCCGGAGTTCCGTGAACTGCATGTGACGGGGAAGGGCGACCGGGAAAGGATGGTGCCCGTCGTCCCGGAACTGAGGCGGCGGTTGTTCGAATATATGGCAGCGATAAAACGGGACGATATTTGCAAATCCGGAGAAAAAGCGTTATTTTTAACAGAGCAAGGGAGGCGGATTTCGAGAACGGAGGTTTACCGTATCGTGCGCGGGGAGCTGACGGCGCTCGGAGTACAGGGTAAGCGGAGTCCGCACGTCCTGCGGCACACGTTCGCTACCCACCTGATGAACGGTGGGGCGGATTTGCGGGAGATACAGGAGTTGTTGGGGCACGGTTCCCTGAATGCCACGCAGGTCTATACCCACAACAGCATTGCGCAGTTGAAAGAGGTTTATGCCGGCGCACACCCCCGCGGGAACCGCAAGTGATGCCGTCTCTGCAGGAGAGAACCGGTCGGGCCGGAAGCCTGTACCGAAAAGATAAACGGCGCCTTCGGGTGCTTTAAAGTTAGGAGGATTAGTTATGAACGTACAGATTCAGGCAGTTAAATTCGATGCCGACAGGAAGCTCATCGAATTCGTAGAGGCAAAAATGGCTAAACTCGACCGTTTCATAGAGCGTGCGACAGGGGCCGATGTCATCCTCAAACTCGACAAGGACAACGAGAAAGGTAACAAGGTGGCCATTATCCGGATAGAGGTTCCCGGTGACGACCTGGTGGCGGAAGCCCGCAGCAAAAGTTTCGAGGAGTCGGTGGACAATGCCATAGATGCGCTGAAGAAGCAGATAGAGAAACACAAGGAACGTTACGCCAAATAATCTCCTGACAGCCACGCAGGCATGGGCCGTTCCCTGACCGGGGCGGCTCTTTTTATCGGTCCGGACGCTGGCGGCCGTCTGCCCCGGCGGGCCGGAGCACAATAAAACGGGAAAGCACCCCGCTTTTAAGTAAAATTTGATAAATTTGCGGAAAGAGGTTTTTTCGGCGGAGTATGCAACAAAGAGGTTGTTTCCGGCGTCTTAGGGATAAAGCAGAGAAAAATGAAGAACGAATATCGTATATCGGGCATGAGAAAGTTCGTATTGACGCTGGCAGCACTGCCCGCAGTGCTGCTGGCCGGGTGCAAGCAAGAGAGCAATTACAACAATATCACGCTGGACAAGTATGCGCTCGAAATGCGTACGGGCGATACGCAGATTGTCTATGTGGAGACAGGCGACCCCGATAATGTGGCGTGGCGCAGCGACAACGAATTCGTTGCCACCGTGGAGAGGGGACGCATATCGGGCCTGCGAATCGGCCAGACGCGCATCACGGCCAACAACGCATCGGTTTCCGTGACAGTCCGGGGGCGTTCCGACCTGTACGACGAACCGATGGAAGACCTGAGCTGGAACATGACCCGGGAACAGGTGGTCAATCGTCTCGGTCTGCCGGACAAGATGGAGAACAACGTATTGACGTACGACCTCGTCTCTTCGGTGAATTCGTTCAAATCGTATGAATTCGACTCCAATAACCGGCTGGTCGCTGCCAACATTACCGTCGGCAAGGACAAGACGGCACAGCTCGACGACTTTCTGAATGAGAGGTACCTGTTGCTTAATGGCAGCGAACAGGGGGATAAGAACTATATCAACAACCTGACGTACTCCACTTCGACGATGACGGTCGGCCGGACAGGATACGACGATGATTATTGGCTTGTATCCTATCGGCAGATAAAGTGAGCCGTCTTCGCAGACCGACGGCGGGCATCACTTTCTCCGTTTGCCGAATCGCAGCCCCTTGCGTCCCTGGCCGCTTTTGGCCGAAAGCTCGTCCATCCGTTCCTCCTTTATCTCCTGCGGTGTCATCAGTTTGAATTCGTGATAGTATATCTTTATGAGCAGCAGGAAGATGGATATGAGCAGCGGGCCGAATATGATACCCCAGAAACCGAACAGGGGAATCCCCATGAAGACGCCGAATATGACTATCAGCGGATGCGTGTCGGTCATCTTCTTATTAAGGAATATCCTGATGAGGTTATCTACGTTGGCGATGACCAGCATGCCGCAGAGCATCAGTAGAATACCTTGCCACAGATGTCCCTGCATGATGATGGAGATACCCAGCGGCACGCTGACGATGATGGAGCCGACGACCGGTATCAATCCGGCGATGGCGGTAAGGAAGGCCCAAAAGGCGATATGCTGGATTCCGAAGAGCCAGTAAATCAGGGCGGCGGTCAATCCCTGGCCGAGCATGATGATGGGGATGCCGACTGCGTTGCTGTAGATGATATCGGATACCTCTTTCGTCACCACTGCACGGCTGTCGCCCTTGAACGGATTGTAGCGGCCGAGGCGGCGCTCCAGCGTCCGGGCGTTGGCCAGCATGAAGTAGAGGATGATGATGGTGAACAGGATGTTGATGACGAAGCTGTATGTGGTGTTGATGATGGAACCCGCCGCTTTCGTCAGGTAGGCCGACGAGTCGGATAGGTAGGAGGCCGGGATGAGGTTGAACGGCAGTTCCCGGTTTATCTTCTCCACCACGTTGTCGAGCCCGGAGAGCAGGCTTTTGAAGTCGATGTTGATGATTTCGGCGGATACGACCCGGAATACACCGAAAAGCAGTCCCGCGAGTACGAGCAGTGCGAGAAACACGAGCAGCAGCGAGGCGAGCCATGGACGCCATCGGTACCGGTCGATGAGCCGGTATTGCAGAGGACGGAACACGATGTAGAGCGTAATGGCCCCGAGGAAGGAACCTATTATGAAGGAGAGCTCCCTGAGCATGACTACTCCCATCAGTATCAGTACCGACAGGAAGAGGAGCTGCCGGAAAAACAGGTTGTTCTTGCGGATGGTGTCGTCGAGTTCTGCCATAAGCGGAAATTTTGCGTGTGAGACCTTGCGTAAAATATTGCGGTGCCGCATGATGGGTGTCCTGCAACCTTCCGTGCGACAGGGATGTACGAACAAAAACCAATCCAAAAACGGATTCTTTTGCGGCAGGAACTTTTTTATTTTTTGCTTTTTTATAAAAAATAGGATATATTTGCACCTCGATTGAAGGCGGGATGTAGTTCAGTCCGGTTAGAATGTTGGTCTGGGGGACCAAAGGTCGCTGGTTCGAGTCCAGTCATCCCGACGGAGCCGCGCAGGCTGTCGTAAGACAACCTGCGCGGCTTGTTGTTTGCTTGCTGCCGGGTTTCCGTCGCCATAAGGCGGGGAAGAGAGGCCGGTATAGTCGTATGACATCAAGGGGGAGGCCGAAACCTCTCCCCATGCGTTTGTGGCGGGCGTCTTCTATTTGTTGCGGCGGCGCGACTTGTCGTTCTTGACGTCGCGGTATTCGAGACCCTCGTTGTAGATGTGCATCGCCTGCATGCTCATGCCCATGCTGGAGTATCCTCCGTCGTGGTAGAGGTTCTGCATGGTGACTTTCCGCGTGAGGTCGGAGAAGAGCGTAATGATGTAGTCGGCGCACTCCGCCGCGGTGGCGTTGCCCAGCGGCGACATGCGTTCGGCGAAATCCATCAGGTTTTCGAGACCCATCACTCCGCTGCCGGCGGTCGTGGGAGTGGGTGACTGCGAGACCGTGTTGATACGGATGTTCTTTTCCCGGCCGTAGATATAGCCGAAGCTGCGGGCGATGGATTCGAGCATCGCTTTGGCGTCGGCCATGTCGTTGTAGCCGTACAGCGTGCGCTGGGCGGCTATGTAGGTCAGCGCCACGACCGAACCCCACTCCTCGATGGCGTCGAACTTGCGGCACGTCTGTATCACCTTGTGGAACGAGATGGCCGAAATATCCACCGTCTTGTGGTAGTAGTCGTAATCGAGGTCGTCGTAAGTCCGTCCTTTGCGTACGTTGGGCGACATGCCTATCGAGTGCAGGACGAAATCGAATTTTCCACCGAGGTGTTCCATCCCTTTCGTCACGAGGTTTTCGAGGTCTTCGACGCTGGTGGCGTCGGCGGGTATCACGACGGCTCCGCACCGCTGGGCGAGTTCGTCGATGTTGCCCATGCGGATGGAGACCGGAGTATTGGTCAGTACCAGCTCCGCGCCCTCTTCGCGGGCGCGTTCGGCTACCTTCCATGCGATGGATTTGTCGTTGAGGGCACCGAATATCAGGCCGCGTTTTCCTTTCAGCAGATTGTAAGGCATAAGTTTCCGTATTGATTGAATGTACGCAAAGATACGAACTTCCTTCCGATTTGCGGCAATGGAAGCGGTCGGCTGCAGGCGAACGGGTGGCCGTGTCTGCAATCGTTTATACGTATGTACGGTTTTTTGAATATCTTTGCACTCTCCCAACGACGGGAGCTGCTAACAGATTGGAATATGAAACAGTTTATCCATATCGCCGCCTTTGCCGCGGCTATCGTCTTCTCCGGCTGCGAGCCTGTGGATTTGACCGACCACGGTCGGGCCCCCGAGAGCATAGGACCTGTTACCGTAAACCGCGAACGTATCGGTACGGGCCAGCCCTTCACGGCGACGTGCGTGATTCCCGCCGACGGACATAACATCTCTTCGGTGGAATATTTGTGGGGTATTCGTCCGGCTGCGGAGCAGGTAGCTGCGGACGTTACCCGTACCTCTCCGGTGGAACCCACCGTGGAATCGTACGATTTCAGGGCGCCTTCTGCGGCCGGCAGTTATGTGATAAGCTGTACCGCACGGTATATATTCGGTGCGCCCGATGCCGGGGGGGCTCTGTCGGCGGATGTGACCGGCGAGGCCCGTATCGAGGTTGTACCCTGCGATGTGCTCCGCTCCTTCTGGGGCGACAGTATGCAGGAGACGGAGCTCAACTATCCGGGACTGACGGCGCAGGGCGAAGATGCGTTGGTCGGTATGGTATATGACCCCCTGCAGTCCGGTCAGCCGAATATCGTGACGGGCTTCCAGTTCACTGACGGCAGGCTTGCCAGGATACTGCAGACGGAAGGGGCGGATGTTTCGCGCGGCAGCGGTTTCTATATGCACTACCTGCTGCTGCATCATCATATCACGACGTGGGACTCGCTGATGCTTGCCTGCGACAGCGCCGTAATTGCGTGGACGGACGGTACGGAGGAGACGCCCGATATGGAGAACGACAACAAGGACAGGGAGAAGCAGGCGCGTATAGATGCCGGATTTGCCGCCGGCGAAGTGACGATAAGGTCCGTGTTCCACAGCGACAGCTATACGTTGACGCTCAATGTACTCAAAGCCGGCGAGCAGGTGGTGTACGACCGTACCTATACCCCTCGGCGGGCGCAGTGACGTTTCGGCTGTCACAAATGTATATACGATGCGGGGACCCTCACCGGTCCCCGCATCGTTCGCATATGGCTGTACTGTTAGAAATACTCCTGTCGGAATATGTACTCTTCCCGGAGAGTCTCGAACTGTTCCGGTGCCGCTTTGAGCGTCCGTGATTGGCCGTCGATGTCGAAATAGTCCGTGATGGTCGCACGCATCTCCGCCCAGCTTATCGGTCTGCGTCCGACCTGCGTCACGCCGGTCGGGTACCATCCTTCCGGCGGGAGGCCGAAGTGTTTGGCCGCTGCGGCCACGACGGCCGCCGAAGCGTTGGCCTTGCCCTGTTCGGAGTAGCCTGCGATGTGCGGTGTGGCCGACAGGGCCGCATCCAGCAACCGGCGGTCGATGGCCGGTTCGTTCTCCCACGTATCGATGCGGCACGCGCACCGGTCGCTTGCCATGGCGCGTTTCAACTGCTCTTCGTCCACGACGCCGCCGCGGGAAGAGTTGAAGAGTGTCGCTCCCGGCTTGAGGGCGGAGAAAAAACGTTCGCCGGCCAGATGCACCGTAGGATGGGGGCCTTCGGCGTGCAGCGGGACATGGAACGTAACGATGTCGGAGTGCGCGGCCAGTTCGTCGAGCGGTACGTAACCATCGGCGGGACCCAGCTTCTCGGCCGTTTCGCGCGGCGGGTCCGAGCGGAGTACCCGGAATCCCCATGCGGAGGCATACTGTTCCACGAGCGAACCGACGTGGCCGATGCCGACGATGCCGAGCGTCAAACCGGCGGGAGATGCTTCGCCGACCGTGCGGGCGAGTGCGGCCGCTACCCATTGGAGTACCCCGCCGGCGTTGCAGCCCGGAGCGGAGACGACCTTTATCCCGTGGGCGGCGCACCATGGCAGGTCGATGTGGTCGGTACCTATCGTTGCGGTGGCGACCATACGGACGGAGGAACCGGCCAGCAGTGCCGCATCGCAGCGGGTTCGTGTGCGAACCAGAAGCGCGTCCGCCTCCTTGACCTCTTTGGCCGTGATGGCCTTGCCCGGCAGGTAGGTTATGTCGGCGTAGGGTTCGAATACGCCGCGAATATAAGGTATCTTGTCGTCGGCTACTATTTTCATCGTATTTCTATGGGCGTTTGCGTATTTTCCCGAGAGGCGCCGGGGAGGGTTCGGATGAATGGTTTCAGATAACGAACTCGATTTCCCGGAACAGGAAGCCGCGCTCTTTCCCGTCGATGGTTACCGTCAGCCGACCGTCGGGTCCTGCGCCGCATATCGTGCCGATGACTTCGCCCTCTTCGGGCAGGAAGAAGCGCGACGGCTTTCCGCGGCGGTAGAGCAGGGTGTTGTAGTCGTCGCTTATCCGGTCGGCCCGTCCTTCCTCCAGCATACCGTAGCGCATCGAAAGGTGGCCGTACAGTTTGGCGAAGACCTCCATGACGTCGTGCCGTATTCCCGTCTCCGTGCGTATGGAGCAGGGGTTGGCTATCCATGCGGGAAAACGTTCCTGATTGACGTTAAGTCCGATGCCCGCTACCGTCCGTGCGAGTCGTGTGCCGTCGAGGTTGTGCTCCAGCAGCATGCCGCATATTTTCCGGTCGTTGACGTATATGTCGTTGGTCCACTTGATGGTTGCACCGATGCCGTACTCCTGTAAGGTATCGGTTACGGCGAGCGCGATGGCTTCCGAGAGCAGGAACTGCTCTCCCGCAGCGAGGAAGGTCGGTTCGAGAACGATGCTGAACGTGAGGTTCTCGCCCGGCACGCTCTCCCACCGGTGTCCGCGCTGTCCCCGCCCGGCAGTCTGGCGTATGGCCACTACCGTGTCTCCGTGGGCATAGCGGCTGCGGTCGGCGGCCTCCGTATTGGTCGAACCGCACGTTTCCAATACCGTCGTCTCTCCCCGAAGCATCTTATTTGCGGAAAGGCTTGTCGTTGTACCGGAGGAACGCATAACTGACCGCTACCGTTCCCCGCATGTGCAGCATCTTGTATTCGAGGTAGTTGCTGCCGCGACGGAAGATATCCTTGAATCCCATCGAGAAACGGGCGGTCATCTTGACGCGAGGGACGATTTGCCATTCGTATCCCAGCAGCATGCCTGCATCCCATTTCCCGAGGTAGTCGTTGAAAACGGGCATCGCGTCCGGCGGTACGGGGCTGTCGGGCGTCACCATGATGGGCGGTTTCGACGGGTCGTTCGGATTCTCCACGAGTCCTTTGAGGGGGGTGGTATTGAACTGGCTCTTCAGTATGTAGCTGTAGTAGGCGCCGAGGTATATCCGGCTGCGTCCGCCGCCGAAGCTGTATCCGACGTAGACCGGTATTTCGAACATGGAGAAGTTCATGACCACGTTGGCCGTTCCACGGAACCGCGTGATGAAATCCTCGCCGTCGGGATTGGGCATCCTGAACTGCTGTCCGGATACCCAGGCTTCGGCGTCGATGCCGACCTGTTTGTAGGTAAGTTCTGCCGTAAGCGACAGCCGGTAGGGCATGTGGGCGGTAAAGGAGAGGCCCAGCGAGGGACTCAGCTTCGGGACTGCGCTCATCTTCATGGCCCCGCCCCGCATGTGGGCGGGGGGCCAGGGGGCGGCGGCACCCAAGTCTACGCCGACGTGTACGCCGAAGGCGTATTTCGGCTGTTCGGTGCGGCGTTTCTCTGCCGTGCGCTCTTCGGTCGGGACGGGCTTGGAGTGAAGGACCGTTTGGTGCCATGCCTTTTCCCGTTCCTGTGCCGGGGCGGGTCCCTCTTCTTCGGCCGTCGAGGAAAGGGCGGTGTTTGCAGCGGGACATGTCCGTACGATGTCCGCGGGCTCCGGCGCCTGGCCGTAGGCGCTGGAGGTGCCGGCCGCAGCGGCCAGCAGCAGCGCGGCATATAGCGTGAGGTGTTTACTCTTCATAGATTAACCGGATGTTATCGATTTTCAGTATGGAGCCTACGGCACCTTTGTAGGAGTCGCCTTTGGACGAGGAGGAGAAAGTGACCGTCAGGTGGGTGTATGCAGGGTAGGCGCCGTCGTATTCCAGCGGGACGAACACTGTCTGCCAGGTGTTGTCGGGCACGACGAGGTCGGCCGTATCGCCGTTGTCGAGCGTGCCTGCCTGGGTGGCTACGATGGAGTGGCCGCGCGCTACCCGGTCGGCGTTGTTCTTGGAGTGCCACGTCCCGTCGGGATTCGCGCCGTGATATTCGAGTTCCTGGGAGAGGTCGCGCTGCCGGATGAGTTCGATGGCCAGCGAACCGGAGTCGCTCGAAGGTCCGTTGCCCGGGTGGTAGAGGATATCCACCTGCATCCCTTTGATGGGCTGGTTGGAGGAGAAGGGGATACCGTAAAACATCATGACGGCCGGGTCGTTCATGTTCCCCATGGGGTTGGAGTCGTCGAACCAGCCGAGGAAGAGCGAACCGGCGGCGAGTTTGCCGATGATGGTATTCTTGGTCTCCATCTGTACTGCCTTGCCCTGTCCCGGTGCCCCTTCCGTCTGGGTGGTGCCTTCGACTACCACGGGAGAGGTCATGTTGGCGGATGCCCAGTAGGGACTGCCCTTGATGCCTTTCGGGAGGGGTGTCTGCAGGTTGGCCCAGCGTTCGAAGTCGGCGTTCTGGAGCTGGGGCATATAGGTGGTGCGCAGCGTCCATTCGCGTGTCTCGCCGTTCTGTGCGGTTACGGTGAACGGTTTGTCCTCCACCCGGGCGAATTCGACTGCGCCGGCACCGTACTGGTCGGTGATGGTGCTCGTGGCCTTGTAGGAGAGCCCCATGCGTATGTTCATCGTCACGGGGAACCGTCCCGTTTGCAGGAAATTCACGGTCACCACCGCATTGTCAGTATCGATGCCGACGAGTTCCGCGCTGAATCCGCTCTCGGAGAAGGAGACGATGCGGAAGGAGGTTACGTCGGTTCCCGTCTCTTTCAGCGGCGGGCGGAGCCGGAATGTCCACATTTCGCTGTTCTTTCCGCTTTCGGAGACGACCTCCACCTCATTCACCGCTTCCGGCGAATCGAATACCAGCGGGTCGCGGCCGCCGTTTTGCGTGGCGATGCGTGCGTAGTCCGAAAGCTGGTAGTCGACAGCCACCGAGAGCGGATAGCCGTTGTCGTCCTTGGTGAGATTCAGCGTGATGGTGCGGTTATCGTAGTCTATTGTCAGGGGTTCCGCTTCGAGTTCCACGGTGTAGGGACGTACCTCTTTAAGCGTTACTCCGTAGAGTTCGCATTCGTCGGAAGCCTCCGGTTCGCCGTCGCTCCAGTCGCGGATGATGATTTTCCATTCATAGACAGTGCCGTCCGAAGCCTTCACCCCGAAAGTTTTCGGGTTTTTCCAGGAGTCGGTGCCCGTCCAGTCGAAGTTGCTCACGTTGACCAGCGATGCTCCGTTGCTTATCCTAATGTCCACTGTCAGGCTCAGTTCCCACGGGTCCAACGAGGCGTATTTCGGTTTGTGTATCTCCACCGCCCGCAGGTAGATGCACCGGTTCACGGGGTCTATGTCGGCCGTCCGGTCGGCATCCATCACGATGGCCGGTACCTTGGGGTCGGAAAGCGAATTTTCCCGTACCTCGGAGGCCGTGTATTCATAGGAGAAGTCGAGAACCGTGGCCACGGGGGAGTTGTACTCTTCGAGGGCCACTATCCAGCGCCGTGCGATGCCGTCCACCGTATCCAGCAGCCAGAAGGTATGCTCGCTCCCGATGTCGGGGAACGACATGTCGCTTACATCGCCGACGAGCGATACGCCGTCGGGAAGGGGTATCGCCATGTCGATGCTGATGGGGAACGGCGTGCCGGAGGAGGTGTTGATATAGAGTTTGAGCGTATCGGCGGTCGGTGTGTCTGCCTCTGCGGGGCGGCCGTGCCGGATGGTCGCTTTTTGCAGGGCGTTTCCTCCCTTGCCGGAGAGCGCTGCCGTTTTGGCCGGTTCGGAAGTCGCGGCGGTTTCGGTACCTGCGGCGCCGGTGGATGCGGAGAAGCGGTGCTCCTCGATAGAGAAACCTTTACTGCCCGGTTCGGCGGAGAATCCCGCCAGGTTGGTGAGCGCGAGGGCGGCTTCGTCCACCTCGGCGCTGTTGGCATTGACGACCGGGAGGACGGCCAGACCGAACGTCCACCGTTTTTCCGTACCGTCGCGGGCCACCACCGTGAAGCTGTGCCGCTCGTCCGCCGAACCGAATTCGTACGGCGTAGTGCCGTTGCCTTCGAGTGTGGCTCCGTCGCTGAGGCTGAATTCGGGGGTGAGCGTCAGCGGGAACTGCGGTGCGACGATGTTGGCCAGCACCATATTCCCCTCTTCGGGTACATCGCTGTCAGTGACCGTCAGCAGGTCGGCCACGATGCTTCCCTCGGGCACTTCTGCGAAGGTTACCTGCGGGAATATCTCCGCGTCGCTGCTGGTGGCGGTATAGTCGATTTTGAACGTGTATTCCCGCGGCATCCCGCTGAGCGCCTGTACGTAGAATTTGGGCTCCTGGAAGATGTAATTTCCGTTTTCGTCGAGGACGGGTTCGTTTCCGCTCTCGCCCCCGCGTTCGAGGTCTATCTCTATCCAGTCGTTGAAATCGAGCCCCGTAACGCGGTCTATCGGATTCTCGAAGTGCGGCTGCCCCTTGAAATAGAGCGGAAAGTTGTGAATGCCGTGCAGCACCGGGATGCGGATGGTGTTGCCGGCCATGACCGGTTCGCCTATCACGATTTCGCCGTCGGTACCTTTGTGTTCCGTTATTTCGAACGAGAAGACGGCATTGTAGTCGTTCAGCCCGTCGATGTCGCTGCATGCGGCCAGCAGCAGCGCGAGAAATAATACCGGAAAGAATTTGAAGTTTTTCATGAATCGCGTCTGTACGTTATAACTGTTGCATTGTCACCGCCGGACAGGCGGCGCCGGACTATACCGGTACGTCGAAATCGCGCAGGGCGTCGTTGAGCGATGTTTTCGTGTCCGTGCTCTCCTTGCGCTGTCCGATGATGAGGGCGCACGGTACGCCGTACTCCCCGGCGGCGAACTTTTTGGGATAGCTGCCCGGTATGACCACCGACCGCGGCGGAACGTAGCCCTTGTAGGTGACGGGTTCCGGCTGCGATACGTCGATTATCTTGGTGGATGCCGTTATCACGGTACCGGCTCCGATGACCGCCTCCCGTGCGATGCGGGCCCCCTCCACGATGATGCAGCGCGAACCGATGAAGCAGTGGTCTTCGACGATGACGGGAGCGGCCTGTACCGGTTCGAGCACTCCGCCGATGCCTACTCCTCCGCTGAGGTGCACCTCCTTGCCTATCTGGGCGCAGGAGCCGACCGTGGCCCAGGTATCTATCATCGTGCCTTCGTCCACGTAGGCGCCTATATTGACGTAAGAGGGCATCATCACTACGCCCCGTGCCAGATAGGAGCCGTAGCGCGCCACAGCCGGGGGTACGACGCGTACGCCGAGTTCCCGGTAGTTGCGCTTGAGGTCCATCTTGTCGTTGTATTCCATTTCGCCTGCGTTGGTCTGGCGCAGTTCCCGTGTCGGGAAGTAGAGTATCACGGCCTTCTTTACCCAGTCGTTCACCTTCCAGCCTCCTTCCCCGTCCGGTTCGGCGGTACGCAGTTCGCCCTTGTCGAGCAGTTCGACCACTTCGTTCACCGCAGCCTGCGTTTCGAGGTTCCGAAGGAGCGTATGGTCTTCCCATACCTTCTCTATCAGCCCCTTCAGCTCTTCATGGCCTAAGTTTTCCATAATCATATCTTCTTTGAGATAAAACGATATTCGGGTGTAAACAGGTGTAAAATTAGCCATTTTTTCCGTCCCGCAACCATTTTCTCGTAAAGAAGGGCCGAATCGGGGAGGCAAGTCCCGATAAGTTTTGTATTTTTGTTTGCCGTACCGGTTCCTTTCGGAAGCATTTCATGAACTTAAAAAGATAACCGATGAAGAGAATCCCGTTTTATGTCGCGCTGGCGGTGCTGTGCCTCGCAATGACAGACTGTACCTCTAAGAAAAAGATGGAGATTAAGATGAAACCCTATCCGCAGACGGCGAAGGTCGATGTCTCGGATAACTACCACGGCACGGTGGTGGCCGACCCCTACCGGTGGCTGGAGGACGACAATTCCGCCGAAACGGCGGCATGGGTTGATGCCGAGAACGAGGTGACGTTCGATTACCTTTCGCAGATACCCTACCGTCCGGCCATAGACGAACGCCTCACGGAGCTGTGGAACTACGAGAAGATAGGGGCGCCGACCAAGGTGGGCGACCGCTATTTCTATTTCCGCAACGACGGACTGCAGAACCAGAGCGTCCTCTACATGCTTGACAGCCTCGATGACCCGCAGCCCGAGGTCTTTCTCGACCCCAATGCCCTGTCGGCCGACGGGACCGCCGCCCTCAACAGCGTTGCTTTTTCGGAAGACGGGAAATATATGGCCTACGGTATCGCCAGGTCGGGTTCCGACTGGGTGGAGATATTCGTCAAGGAGGTCCCCACGGGCCGGGTGCTCGACGATGTCATCCGCTGGGTGAAATTCTCCGGTGCGAACTGGTCGGCCGATTCCAAGGGGTTCTATTACCGCGGTTACGAGGAGCCGGCGAAAGGTTCCGAGCTTTCGGGCCAGAACCAGTTCCAGAAGGTTTATTACCACAGGCTGGGTACGCCGCAGTCCGAAGACGAAATCATCTATGCCGACCCGCTTCACCCGCTCCGCTATTACGACGGTTTCGATGACGGCGATACGGGCAAATACCTCTTCGTAAGCGTTTCGGAAGGAACGTCCGGTACGCAGCTGATGTACAAGCGCACAGGTGTGCGCGAGCCGTTCCGTGTCATCCTCAAAGGGTTCGACCACGAATATGCCGTGGCCAAGGTCAGGGACAACATGCTCTACCTCTACACCAACGAAGGGGCGCCCAACTACCATCTGCTCCGGCTGGATGTCCGCTTTATGCCTTCGCCTGCCGAGAAGATACTGCCCGAGGACCCGAACATGCTGCTGCAGTCGGTGCATTTCGTGGGCGACTACATCTTCGCCATCTACATGAAGGATGCCTCCAGCCGCGTTTACCAATATACGCTCGACGGCGACCTGGTGCGTGAGGTCGCTCTCCCCGGTATCGGTACCGTAGCCGGTTTCGACGGGAAGGACGATGCGACAGAGACGTTCTATACCTTCTCCACCTTCACCGCGCCGCCCGCCGTGTACCGCTACGACCTGGCTACCGGAGAGTCCACGCTCTTCGCCCGGCCGGAAGTGAAGTTCAATCCGGACGACTTCGTGACCGAACAGGTCTTCTTCGCCAGCAAGGACGGCACACAGGTGCCCATGTTCCTTTCCTATCACAAGGGGTTGAAGAAGAACGGCAAGAATCCCGTGTACCTCTACGGTTACGGCGGTTTCAACGCCCCGCTGACGCCCGGATTCAGCCCCACGAACATTGCCATGATGGAGCAGGGTGCCATCTATGCCTCGGTCAATCTGCGCGGCGGCAACGAGTACGGCGAGGAGTGGCACAAGGCGGGCATGCTTGCCAACAAGCAGAACGTCTTCGATGACTTCATCGCGGCGGGCGAGTATCTCGTCAGGAACAAATATACCTCCAGCAGGAAACTCGCCATATCGGGCGGCTCCAACGGTGGACTCCTTGTGGGCGCCTGCATGACGCAGCGTCCCGACCTCTTCGCCGTGGCCTTCCCGCAGGTGGGCGTGCTCGACATGCTCCGTTACCACCTCTTCACCGTAGGTTGGGGATGGGTGGTCGAATACGGTTCGAGCGACGACCCCGAACAGTTCGAGTACATTTACAAATACTCCCCGCTTCACAACATCAAGGAGGGGGTATGTTATCCGGCGACGATGATAACCACCGGTGACCACGACGACCGTGTGGTACCGGCCCACTCGTTCAAGTTCGCGGCTACGCTCCAGCAGGCGCAGGGGTGCGACAAGCCGGTGCTTATCCGCATCGACACCAATGCCGGCCACGGTGCCGGGAAGCCGACCGCCAAACGCATCGCCGAGGCGGCCGATATCCTGTCGTTCTTCTTCTGGAATACCGACACCGACTATCGGCCGGTAGCAGAATAGCGGCGGACGTTCCGCAGCAGGACTGCGGCGATATATCCGAACGTATCTCTAAGTCTTCCGCCCGGCGGGGGACTTAGATTTCGTTAGGACGCGGGGAAGCGTGCGGCCGGTATGCCGTACGTGCCTTTCGTCCGACTTGGGAAAAGACCCTACATAGAGAAAATAATATGGACAATATGAAAGTGTATAAATTCGGCGGCGCGTCGGTAAAAGATGCCGCCGGAGTACGCAACATCGCCTCGATAGTGGGTGCCGAAAAAGGGAGGCTCTTCGTCATCGTCTCCGCCATGGGAAAGACGACGAACGCGCTCGAGGGGTTGCTCGATACGTTTTACGACGGGAAGACCGCCCTGGCGTTGGAGCGCCTGCAGAATATAGTCGATTTTCACAACCGGATAATCGCGGAGCTCTGGGGCAGGCCGTTCCTGCCCGACCGGGTGGCCCGTTTCTATATGGAACTCGAGGAGACGGTGGCTTCTTCCAATCCTGCCGTGCGTGAATACGAGGTGTGGTACGACCGTATCGTGGGGTACGGGGAGCTCATCTCTACTTCCATCGTGTCGGAATACCTCGCTGCGGTCGGTATCGCCAACACGTGGGTGGACATGCGGGAGTGTTTCGTGACGACGGCGCGCCACAAGGATGCGAATGTGGATTTGGAACGGTCGGCCGAGCGGCTCGTTCCACTCGTGGAGGCTGCCGATTCGCGCGTCTATGTCGGCCAGGGATTCATCGGGGCTACCGAGGACGGAGCGCCTACCACGATAGGGCGCGAGGGTTCGGACTATTCGGCCGCGGCGGCGGGATATATTCTCGGTGCGGAGAGCGTGACTATCTGGAAGGATGTGGAGGGTATTCTGAACGGCGACCCGAAGCGGTTCGACGATGTCCGCCATATTCCGGAGATGAACTACCTCGATGCCATCGAACTCGCTTACAGCGGGGCGCAGGTAATCCATCCCAAGACCATCAAACCGCTCCAGAACAGGAATATTCCTCTCCATGTGCGCTGTTTCCTCGACCCTGCGTTGCCGGGCAGCGTCATCCGCGCCGGCGTGCAGAAGAACCGCGAGATACCCATCCTCATCGTCAAGCCCTCGCAGGTGCTGCTGACCGTCCGGGCCAACGACTTCTCCTTCATTCTGGAGGAGCGCTTCGCACAGATATTCGCCCTGCTCGACGAGTATATGGTGAAGGTGAACCTCATCCAAAGTTCCGCCGTGAACCTCGACCTTTGCATGGACCGCACGCGGCATCTGGAGGAGCTCACCGAGCGGCTCCGGCAGGAGGGGTACTATACGCGCTACAATACCGATATGGAGCTCATTACCATCCGCAACTATACGCCTCAGCAGCTCGCCGCGCTGGAGGGGGCGCAGGATGTCTATCTGGTGCAGCGGACGCGCCGCACGCTGCAGGCGGTGAGAAGAAGGGAGGAGTAGGACGATGGAGATACTGAGACAACAGTTTCTGAGACATATCGGCCAGACCTCGCCTTCGCCCATGCTGGTGGAGGTGGCACGTGCCGAGGGGGTGTGTTTCTTCACTCCGGAGGGAAAACGTTATTACGACATCATCGCGGGGGTTTCGGTGAGTAACGTGGGGCACGGCAATCCGGCTGTCACGGAGGCCGTGTGCCGTCAGGCCCGCGACTACATGCACGTGATGGTCTACGGAGAGCTGGTGGAGCGCCCGCAGGTGCGCTATGCCGCCCGCATCGCGGAGTACCTGCCTGCACCGCTCGATGCGGTCTATTTCGTCAATTCCGGTGCGGAAGCGGTGGAAGGGGCGCTGAAGCTCGCCAAGCGCTTTACGGGCCGCCGGCGCATGGTGGCCTGCCGCAATGCGTACCACGGCTCCACGCACGGAGCGATGAGCGTCATGGAGAGCAGGGAATTCTCCGACGCCTACGGCCCGATGCTGCCCGGTGTGGATTGGATACGGTTCAACGAACCGGAGGATTTGGGTCGGATTACCGAAGAGACGGCCTGCGTGCTCGTGGAGCCCGTGCAGGGCGAGGCGGGGGTGCGGATTCCGCAGGAGGGGTATCTGGAGGCTCTGCGCCGTCGCTGCGACGAGGTGGGTACCCTGTTGATTTTCGATGAGATACAGACCGGTTTCGGTCGGACGGGGGAGATGTTCGCCATGTCGAAATACGGTGTGACACCCGATATCGTCTGCCTGGCCAAGGCGCTTGGCGGTGGCATGCCCCTCGGCGCCTTCGTCTCTTCTGGCCGGATAATGGAGTGCATTTCGCATGACCCGGCCCTGGGGCATATCACCACCTTTGGCGGTCATCCCGTCTGCTGTGCGGCAGGGCTTGCTGCTATGGAGTATATTATTGATGAAGGGCTGTTGGGGAGCGTCGAACGCAAGGGGGCGCTTTTCGAGACGCTGCTGGGCGGTCACCCCGCCGTGAAGGGCATCCGTCGCAGCGGTCTGCTGCTGGCTGTGGAGCTCGGCGAGAGCAGGAAACTCTACCGGATAATGGAGCATTTCAAGGAGAGCGGCATCCTGAGCGACTGGTTCCTTTTTTGCGATACCGCCTTCCGTATCTCTCCGCCGCTGACCATCACCGACGAAGAGGTGGCGGAGGTATGTCGGATAGTCGTCGATTGTCTCGACCGGCTGTAAGGGCGGAATTGCCTGCCCTGTTGCACGGTACTTTTCCGTTTGTCCGGAAGGACCGGTTGCGGAGATGACGTTTCGGACAGGAGAGCCCGGCCGCACCATGGTGCGGCCGGGCTTCTCTATTTTTCGGCTGCCGGTTAGCATATGACGGCCGTCGTGTCTGCCTGCGGACGAATTTGTGTGTATCCGTGCATTTTGTCCGCTTTCCGGAAAGGAACGGCACAATAATGGCATGGCGAATCCTCCGAAATGAATTCTGTGTCGGATTTTCAGCATGATATTCATCCGTTTGGTACCGTGCGATTGAATATGCGCAGTGGCATTCTGTCGTTTTTTAATCCGGTAAACATAGTATAGAGGCGTACGGGGTACTTCCGAGGCAGGGGGCCGTGACGAACTGCGGCGGCGGAAGCGCTGCGGCAGCCTCTGCGCGTTTTTGCCGGCTTTCGGCGGAGAGGTTCGGGCGGAGCCTGTTCCAGCGGCCCGGCGGCAGGCGAGGAGGGAAGAGTGCCGGTATGAATAATTAGAAGATTGACTTAAATCGATATATTGATTATGAAAACTGTTATACATCTTTATAATCCGTCGGAGAACGGAGTCGTGGAGTATGGGTTTATCGACTCTCCGTTCGGGAGATGCCTTGCGGCTTTCAACTATTCCGGCCTCTGTTCTTTCGAATTCGTGGATTCGGAAGAGCGGGCGGCTGCTGTGCTTCGGCGGGTGTGGGCCGATTCCTGGGTGGGCCGCAACCGCGCTTTCGACAGGATATCGTTCAAGGAGCTGTTGTATGACGGGAAGAATCCTTTGCCGCTCTGTTTCAGGGGCACGACGTTCCAGTCGGCGGTATGGCAGGCCCTGCTGCGGATAGCTCCGGGAGAGACCATGACCTATGCCGAGGTCGCGGCGGCTGTCGGGTGTCCCGGGGCTGTCCGGCAAGTGGCGTTGGCCATCGCGGCGAACAGATTGGCCGTGGCCGTACCGTGCCACCGCGTCGTGTGCGGCGACGGCGGTGGCGGCGGATACCGCTGGGGCCGGGAGCGGAAGAAGGCGATAGTGGATTGGGAGCGGATGGCCATGTAGGAGGGATAACGGCGCTGCCGCAGCAAGATGCGGCGAAAACCGCCGACGGTTTGTCCGGTGTCGCGGGATTGTTTATTTTTGTGCGCCCGGAGCATGTTGCGGTGTAGGTGCGTGGCTGTCCGGGGAGGAGTTGCGGGCGATGTCCGTGACGAACGGAAAGAGATGCACCTGATTATGGTACGTTGGATAAAAGGTATTGTGGCGGTCGCGGCTCTCGTGTTCACGAACGAAGTGGCGGCGCAGGAGAGACGTTGCCGTGCGGAATTTGGCGGCGGCGCAGACATAGTAAGCAATTACATGTGGCGGGGACTGCGGGAGGCAGGTGTCAGTTTCCAGCCTTCCCTGTCGTTTTCCGTCGGGGCGTTCTCCATCGCTGCCTGGGGGTCCACCGATTTTGCAGCCGCCTCCTACCGGGAGATGGACCTGACGCTTGCTTACAGGGTCGGTCCGGTAGACCTGTCGCTCGCCGACATCTATTGCGTCTCGCCGGCAGGGGAAAAGCGGGATAGCTACGGCTATTTCAGTTTCGGCAAAGGGTCGCCCCACCGTATCGAAGCGGGCATTAGGTGGCGCATTTCCGAACAGGTTCCCGTCACGCTCGCATGGTACACGACGCTGTTCGGCGGTTCGGATTACAATGCCGCCGGCAAACGGGTTTTCGCTTCCTATTTCGAGATTTCGTATCCTTTCACCTTCAAGGGCATCGACCTGGAGGCGGGTATCGGCATGGTGCCGTGGAATGCCTACGGCGTTTACGGTATCGACCGCGACTTCTATGTGCAGGATGTCCACTTCAATGCCGGGCGAAGCTGGCGTTTCGAGGGGCTTGCCGGACTGGAATTCGGTATCTTTACCTCCGTAAGCTGGAACCCTGCTCTGGAAGATGTCAATTTCACGGGCGGTCTCTCTTTCCGCATGTAATTTCCAGGTCGGTCTCTTGCCGCGGCGGCGGATTCCCGAATGGCCGTTTTCCGCAACGACATACGCAATGGGAAAAATAGAGGTTGTCTTCTGGCGGAGTGAGGTGCCGGAGCGCCTGCGGCTCTCAGACCGGGTGTCGTGGCTTCCTGTCGGGGTCCGTGTCGGACGTACCGTGACGGCCGGCCGTTTCCGGCAGTGTGTGCCTTCTTGTTGCCCGGCGGATGTGTCGTGTGGCGTTTTCGTAGGCTGCTCATCATGTATCGTATCACCGGGAGTGTGACGTCGTCGATGCTCGGTGGTTGCACCTTGTCGGACGAATTGTCGCCGGGCCGACCGGGTAATACGGTGGACGGCAGAAGCGGTTCGTTCCGTTGCCTGTGGCAGGTGTCGTGCGTGGGAGAGCAGAGATACCGGATGGATATGGGACAAAATAATACGGGCCCCTTGAAGGGGCCCGTATCGTTTCGGAACGACAGGGTTTATTCCGCTGCGGTTTCGGGCGTCATGAGAATCTCGATGACGTTGCCATCGGCGAGAATCTTGGAGGCCAACTGTTTGAAGTAGTCGGACGTAAAGCCGTTCACGGTCTCCATGTAGTTCGTATCGAGGTCGTAACCGTAGAGGTGGTAGTTCACGAGGGTACCCAGCCAGTAACCGTTCTGTTTGATTTGGTCGGGATACTGTTTGGTGAAGTACTCCTTAATCTTGCTGAGGTCTTCCTCTTTCACGCCCTCCTCGGAGAGTTTCTGAATCTCGTTCACGATATCCTGCTTGAGCTCGTCGGCCATAGCCGGGTCGGTGTTGAAGATGGTGAAGAGCATGTAGGTCTGTACCGGAGCGAACGATGCGTCGCCGCTGGTCTGTACGCCGTAGGTACCGCCCTTCTCCTCACGCAGGGTAGCCGTGTAGCGGATATCGAGTATCTGCGAGAGGAAGTCCATGGCGAGAATGTTCTCCAACGTGTAGGGCATTTCGCCGGTGAAGATGGTCAGGACGCTGGTCTTGGGCATCTCCATGGCGGTCGAGAAGTGGTTCGTCACCTTGCCCTTCGGATACCGTACGCCGTCGTCTTCCCACGAATAGCCCTGTTTGGTGCTGGGCAGCGAGCCGATGTACTTCTCTACGAGCGGTTTCAGCGTTTCGAGGTCTACGTTGCCCACGATGGTATAGGTGAAGTCGTCGGCATTCCGGTAGAGCTTGTCGTAAATCTGCTGCATCTTGGCGAAATCTATCTGGGAGAGATTGTCGTAAGTGAGCATTTCACGGCGCGGGCTGTGGTTGTAGAGCGTGCTGGTCAGCGTGTCCTGCAACTGGAACATCGGGTTGCTGGCCATGTTCTGGTAAGCCGACTGGAGTTTGTCCATCAGTACGTTGAAGTCGCTCTCGTCGAACCTCGGAGAGGTGAACGACAGGTAGAGGAGCTGGAGCATGGTTTCGAGGTCCTTGGGCGAAGCCGAAGCATAGAAACCGTTGCTGTAGTTACCGATGAAGGGGCTGACGCTGGCCATTTTGCCGGTAAGCTGCTTGCGCAGGTCGCTGGCATTGAACTTGCCCAGACCGGCCATTGCGGTGTAGTCGGGCAACACGGTAGCCGAAAGAATCTCGTCGTCGGCGAGTACCGATTTACCGCCCTTGGAGATAACCTGCATGGTCACCTCGTCGGCCTTGAAGTCGGTAGGCAGTACGACGATTTTAGCGCCGTTCTTGAGGGTCCATATCGTTGCGCCGAACCGGTCGGTTTCGGTCGTCTTCACCTTCGAGCCTTTGAGTTTGGTCTTGGCCGGAATGAGGGGCTCTATCACGAAATCTTCGATGTTCGCTTCGAGTTCGGCTGCGCGTACCTTGCCGATGGTCTCCTCTATCTGTTCCGCGGTGGGTACGACGGCATCCGCTTTCTCCGGAGCCATTACGATGATTACCTGGTTGGTCGGGGTGAGGCGCATCTGCTGTACGAATTGGTTGAGCAGGTCGAGGTTGATTACCTGCAGCAGGTAGTTGTTGAATTCGTATTCATCCTCGGCGCTCATCATCGGTGCGTTGAGCATGTAGTTGTAGATGAACGGCCACATGAACTCATCGCTGCGGCGGTCGTCGCGGCGGTCGTACTCCTGCTGTATCTGGCGTTCGATTTCGGTCTTGGCGCGGTCGAATTCCGACTGCGTGAAGCCGAAGCGTATCATCTTCTCCACTTCGGTGTACATGGCGTCGAATGCCCTCAGGGCTTCGCCGTCACGGGCGTTGGCCTGCACGAGCGTCACATCCATGGCGTTGACCATATAACCGCTGTACATTCCTCCGGAGATGAACGGTGCGTCGGGTTTCTGGGCGATGTCGCTGAAGCGTTCGTCGGCGATGGTCATCATGAAGCGGTCGAGCATGTCGAGCATGGCGACATCCGGTGTCTTGTTGTATTCGGTGGGTATCGGTTCCCTCTTGATATAGAGCGTCACGTTGGTCCCGGTGAGTTCCGGGTCGGTGATGATGCCTACGATGGGTTCGTCGTTCGGGGCAATCACGATTGTCTGCTTGGGTTCCGGGTTCTCTACGGCGGGAATGTCGGACATCAGGGCGATGACCTTCTGTTCCATCATGTCCACGTCGAAATCGCCGACGATGAAGAGCGCCTGCATGTCGGTGCGGTACCAGCGGTGGTAGAAGTCGCGGAGTTCCTTGTGGTCGAAGCTGCGGAGGCCCTCTTCACTGCCGATGATGTTGCGGGTCGTGTAGCGCGTATCGCCGTAGAGATAGGGCCTGAGTTTCTCATTGGTCCGCCAGCTTGCGTTCTGACGGGTGCGGAGCTCCTCGACGATGACACCGCGCTCGTTGTCAATCTCGTCGCCGTCGAGCGTGATGTAGTACGCCCAGTCGTGGAGGATGAGCAGGGCGGAGTCGATGACGCCTTCGCGGGTGACAGGCACGTTGGACATGTTGTAGCAGGTCATCTCCTGTGCGGTGAAGGCGTTCAGGTTGGCACCGAATTTCACGCCGATGCTCTCCAGGTAGTTAATCATGTTCTTGCCCGGGAAGTTCTCGGTCCCGTTGAAGGCCATGTGTTCGAGGAAGTGTGCGAGTCCCTGCTGGGAGTCCTCCTCCTGCAGTGCGCCCACATTGTCGAAAATCCAGAATTCTGCCTGATTGGCGGGTTTGTCGTTGTGGCGGATGTAGTAAGTCATCCCGTTGTCGAGCACGCCCTTGCGTACCTCGGGGTCATCGGGAAGCTCCTGTGCGAACAGCCCCGTAACAGCTACGAGTGTCGCGGCTACCGTTAAAAAGATTTTCCTAATCATAACATTAACTTTAAGAGTTGATTGAACTTATGTGTAATTGTCTTTCATCGCGTGTCACTGCTGTCTGCCGGGGCGGAGCCCCTCCTCCGGTTACTCCGGGTCCGGTTCGTCCGGGCGGTATTCGATGATGTCGCCGGGCTGGCACTCCAGAACGCGGCATATCGCATCGAGCGTCGATATCCGGATGGCCTTGGCTTTGCCCGTCTTGAGTATCGACATGTTGGCCTGTGTGATATTGACGCGTTCGGAGAGTTCGTTCAGCGACATCTTCCTTTTGGCCATCATAACATCTATGTTGATTATAATCGCCATGCCTCTCAGTCTTTCTTGTATGCTTTCATCCGTGTCATAGGTTCCCGGTCAGATGGTGAGTTTCTGTTCTTCGCTCAGTGTGGAACTGATGGAGAATATCTCCGCGATGATGAAGATGAGTACGCCCATGATTATCTCTCCGAAGTTGAACGGGAAAGCCGTGTTTATCGCATAGGGACTTCCTGCGAAATAGGGTGCGGCGGCCCGCGCTTCGAGCCAGCTCATCAGCGAGAAGAGCAGTGAAGCGGCTATCAGCAGGATGCCGATGGCCCGCGTAAGGGCGATGTTCGACTTGCGGAACACGTCGTCATTGCGGATGCTTTTCCGCAGGGAACCGATGATGACGAACAGTATCACGAATATCGCGGCATAGGTCATCATGGCCAGCAGACCGTAAACGATGCTGTAGGAGTTGAAGGCGGAGGTGCCGGAGGAACTTCCCGCCGGCATGACGGCCTCCAGGTCGAGGAGCGACGGCCGGGCGTACATCGTGACGCTGTCGGCGGCATTGCGGTATATCGGTATGTCGAAACCCGTGGTGCTGGTGGCTACCCGCAGGTCGTACATGAGTTCGACGTTGCGGCCGTCGGCCATCCGTGCGGCGGCCACCATGCGGCGGGCGTCGTTCCGCCCCGTATTGAAGTCTTCGCCGGAAAACCGGGAAACCGTCCGCACGATGCCGAAGGCTATCACGACGAAGAACACGACGTACAGCGTGGTGATGCGGCGCAGTATGGTCTTTTTGGACTTCATGATTCAATAACAATTTATCGTAATTCGATATGCAAATATACGGCTGTTTTCCGGAAAAACAATAGTTTTTTATTGTTTTTCGATATATTTTTATTCTTAGCCCTTTGTCATGCCGGCAGGCGCTTGCCGTTTCGCGGGATTATGCATATCTTGGTAGTGGCCGTACATGGCGTGCCGCAGGAGGTAAAACTGTGGCAAGTTAATAATTATTACCGGCTTATGGACAATAAAAGGGAATATATTTACAGAATAGAACCGGGAGATGCCGATTTCATGAAACGGGCTACGCTCATGTCGCTCGCCGATTACATCCTGCACACGGCGGGGGAGGATGCGGACCGGGGCGGGTTCGGCGTGCGCGACCTCAACCTGCATAACGCTTCGTGGGTATTGACGCGCATGGCGCTGGAGGTGGAGCGCATGCCTGCCGAGTACGAACGTATCCGGGTTACGACATGGGTGAGCGCCGTGACCCGTGCCATGACCACCCGCAACTTCGAAGTGTTCGACGAGAAAGGTGTCAGGATAGCGTGCGCCGTTACCAATTGGGCTATGCTCGACCTGTCGGCCCGGCGTATGCTCGACCTGCACCTGCTGCCGGCCTACGACTCCATGACGCAGGATTTTCCGCTGCCGGCCGCACTGCCGTGCCGTCTGGCTCCGCTCTCCGGCGGCCGGGAGTACGAACATGCGGTGGTTTACAGCGACCTCGATTTCAACTGCCATGCCAACAGCGTGAAGTATATCCAGTGGGCGGTCGATACGCTGCCGCTGGAGCTGTTGCAGCAAAAGCGCTTCGCCCGGACGGACATCAATTTCATTCGGGAGGCGCGTTACGGGGAGCGGCTGCGCATCGTGGCGGCGGAGGAAGCCCTCGCTTTCGAGATACGGAACGCGGAGAGAGAGGCCGTATGCCGTATCGCTTTCCGGATGGAGTGACTTTCGGTGCCCGATGCTGCTTGCGTACAGAATTTTGCCCGCCGGAAAACGATTATTTCCTGCCGGAAAGCATGGCGGGTACGGATTTTGCTGAACAGAGGGAATACGGAGACTGTGATTTTAAGACATAACTTATAAACTTTAAAGACTATGGCAAACGAAAAAAAGTATGAGCGCAGCATCGAACTGCTGAACAATGCGCTCGCGGAGGAGAACACGGCATCGTTGCAGTACATGTATTTCCACTTCATCTGCGAGGACAAGGGGTACCGTCCGCTGGCGCAGTATTTTAAGAGGACGGCCATTCAGGAGATGAAACATGCCGAGGAGTTCGCCGAACGTATCCTGTTCCTCGAAGGCGAGGTGAAGATGGTGCTCGCGAAAGGCGTAAAGCACATTACGGAGGTCCCGGAGATGCTCGACTATGCGCGTGAGCTCGAAAAGGGGACGATAGAGGATTACAATGCGTGGTCGAAAGAGACGGCTGCGCTCGGCGATGCGGGTTCCCACAAGTTGTTCCAGGACATCCTCGTGGTGGAGGAGGGGCATATGGACCAATTCCGTCTGGAGATGGAGAACTCGAAGGAGTACGGCAAGGAGTACCTTGCGCTGCAGGTGGTGGACAACCTCAAGAACGCGGAGTAGGGAGACGCTGCGGCTTATGAAAGGAGGGCGGTCTTCGGGCCGCCTTTTTGCGTATAGGAGCGGGCACACGGTCTCTGGAGGCAGATGATGGTGCGCCGCGGCCGGCAGGAGAACCGGAAACGGGGTGGCTGCCGTTTCGGTCGTCCCTTGCTGTGTCCGGCAATCGGATGCGCAGCCGGAATCCGGAGCGCGGTTTACGGATGTCGTCTTTGTATGCCGAATATCTCCCGCTGTACGGAGCCGGCGGCGTTCCTCCCCCGGCCATGCTTCCCGGCGTCAGTTGGTGACCGTTATGTCTGTCCGCATTCGGGAGCGGCTGGATGAGGGAACTTGCTGCCGCAGCGGCAGGGAAAACGGCCGTGCTTCCCGGAGCATGAGCCGATACCTGTTTCGTGTCGCCGCGTTTCGATGCGGATGTGCCGTTTCTTCGTTTCGGCTGCATTGCCTTGCCGCTTCACGATGGGATGGCATTCGGTGGAAACCGTTCTTTTTCATCGAATATAAACTTATCTTTGCAGGGCAGTTGAATTCGGAAAGATATGTTCATATCGCTTGTCATACCGGTATATAACCGGCCGCAGGAGGTGCGCGAGCTCCTCGAATCGCTGACGCACCAGACGCGGCGCGACTTTGAGACGGTCGTGGTCGAGGACGGTTCCGCGCCGGAACTCTCCTCGGACGGGGTGGTGCGGGAGTATGCCGACCGGCTGGATATCTGTTATGTCCGCCAGCCCAACGGCGGCCCGGCGGCGGCCCGCAATACCGGTGCGGCCCATGCGCACGGCGATTTTCTGGTCATTATGGATTCCGACTGCATCGTTCCGCCGGGTTATTTCGAAACCGTCTATGCGGAGGTGGAAGCCCGCGGCATCGCCTTTTACGGCGGTCCCGATATGGCGGCTCCCGATTTCAGCCCTTTGCAAAAGGCGGTCAGCTACTCCATGACCTCGGTTTTCACCACCGGCGGTATCCGGGGAAACAGGCGCAGCATCGGTAAATTCTCTCCTCGGAGTTTCAATCTCGGCATCTCGCGTCCGCTCTTCGAACAGGTGGGGGGCTTCAGCGACATGCGCATCGGCGAGGATATCGACTTCAGCATGCGTGTCATGGCGGCCGGGGCACAGGCCTGGTTCCTGCCCGATGCGAAGGTGTGCCACAAGCGGCGGACGAGCATACGGCTCTTTTTCAAACAGGTTTTCGTGTTCGGTACGGCGCGGGTGAACCTCGATATCCGCCATCCGGAGTCGCGCAGGGCGCTCTTCATGCTGCCTTCGCTCTTTACGATTGGTTCGGCGGCACTGCTGCTTGCCGCGTTGTGCACGAGCCCCTGGTTCCTGCTCACCGTTGTCGGGGTGGCGGCCCTTTGGGCTCTCGGCACTCCCGTTCAGTGGGGCGGCCTGCTGCTGGTCCTCTTTGGTGCCGTCTATGCGCCCTGGTGGTTCAGCCTTCCTTTCGGGGCGCTCATGCTGCTGTGGTTCGCGGACGCCTCGATGCGTAACCGGAGCGTTGCGATAGGGTGGCTCGCTGTATGGACATCGTTCATACAACTTTACGGCTACGGAGCAGGCTATCTCTACGGACTTTGGCTGCGGCGTGTCCTTCGGAAGGACGAGCCTTATACCTATAGGGTGACGAAATTTTTCTCGCAGAAGACGCGTTGAGCTTTCCGCCGGTTTCGCTTTCCTTCCGCCTCTTTGCTGTTATCCTTTTGTCTTTCCTGTCGGAACGCTTCGCAGCGTGGTACCGTTTTTGCCCATGCTCGTTTGTGTTTATGCCTGTCCGGATTAGGGGCGGGGATGTTCGATTAAAACGCATGACTATGGCAGAGATAAGGATACGTTCGGACAGGAGGGTGGACTCCACCGACAACAACGGATTTGCGGACGGTACGCGGGACGAGACGGCCATTGCCGCCGACCTGACGGAGGAGGTCTCCGTAGACGAAGAGATACCGGAAGCCCTGGATGAAGCCGGGGTAGGGCACCGGCCTGTTTATGATGAGGCGGGGGTGCGCGGCGACGACTGACGGGCCCTTTGCGGGGCCTGCCGTTACGGCATCCCCATGCCGGAAAAGAGAAGAACGGGCGCGTGTTTGTCACGCGCCCGTTGGATTTGCAGCGGTCAGGCCGGACCTGCGGCTTCGGCTGCAGCGGGCGAACCGTATCCCCCCTTGGGTTATTTCCGGGAAGTGTCGCCGGTGGGGAGGCTGAAGAGGAATTCGAGCCCGCCTTCGCGGCGCTCTTTGGCTGTTATGGTTCCGCCGTGGAGGCTTACGATGTTTTTCACTATCGACAGTCCGAGCCCGGAACCTCCCGCGTCCCTCGTGCGTCCCTCGTCGAGACGGTAGAAACGTTCGAAGAGCCGGTTGAGCTTGCTGCGGTCGCCGATGCCGCAGCCGTCGTCGGCGAAGGAGATGTAGACATACCCGTTGCGTTCGGCGCGTTTCCCGATGGTGACGTGTACCCCTTCGCCCGCGTGGTTTATCACGTTGTCGGTCAGGTTGCGGAATATCGAGTAGACGAGGCTTTCGTTTCCGTTCACCGTGAGGCCCGCCGGCAGGGCGTTCTCCACGGTGATGCGTTTTGCCTGCAGGGCCGGTTCGAGTTCGGCCGTCACCCGGTTTATCACCGCGCCGAGGTCTATTTTGCCGAAATTGAAGGAACCCGGCGTGTCCTCTATCTTCGTGAGCAGGCTCATGTCGCGGATGAGTTCCGATAGCGCGAGCGTCTGCCGGTAGGCTTTGGTGATGAAGTCCCGCTCCTTTTCGGGCGGCATCGGCGTTTCGAGCACCGTTTCGAGGTAGCCCCGGATGCTCGTTACCGGTGTGCGGAGTTCGTGGGCGATGTTGCCGGTCATCTCCTGTTTCAGGCGGCGCGTCTTCTCCTGTCGGGTGATGTCGTTGAACACCACCTCGAAACTTTTGTCGTCGAAAACGTTCACGCGCAGCAGGAACTCCCTGCCCTGGTCCTGAAGGTGCGTTTCGAAATACTGTTCTCCAGACCCGGACGCGAGGAAACGTCGGACGGGTTCGAATACGTCGAGCGTCAGGAGGGCGGGGTTGTCGCTTACCACTACGTCGCTGATGGTATTCATGTATTGCAGGAACAGGCCGTTGTAGAATTCCACTGAGCCGTCCGGTCGAAAGAAGCATACCCCCTCGGCCGAACTGTGTACGTGCTGGAGCAGTTTTTCGCGTTCGCGAACGAGTGTCCGTTCACTCTCCTTCAAGCTTTTGTAGCTGCCGGCTATGCGCTGGCCTATCTCCCCGAGCTCGTCGTGGGGAAAGTGCGCCGTGCCGAGGTCGGCATCGGCGTCGTCCGCTGTGGAGGCGAAGTCGCGGAGCCGTTTGACCGACCGGCCGAAAAGGCTCCCCACATAGTGGATGAAGAGCAGGCCTACGGCGAAAAGGATGACGATGAAGTAGAGGAATCCGTTGTCGGGCTGGAGGAAGTGTTTTACCTTTACGTCGTAGGGCAGCGCCACGCGAACGAAGTCGTTGCCGAAGTATTTGGCGTAGTAGATGTACGGGATGTGGTTTGAGGCCGAGGTGCGGATGTCGTAGGAGGCACCCTGCTTCCGTGCGTTCGCCACTTCCGGCCGCCCGGCGTGGTTGTCGAGTTCGCCCGGTTCGGCGAACAGGTTGTCGTATACCACCTCTCCGGAGGCTCCGATGACCGTGAGGCGCAGTTCCTGCGGCAGCAGGGGAAGCAGTACCTTCAGGTCGATGCTGTCGGGGGTGTCGCCGGCCACGCACGCGTGTATCATCTCCGCATAGGCGTCGAGCCGCTCCTCCAGCGCTTCGGTACGGTAGCGCCGTGCCTGGCCCTGCTCGAATACCACCACTCCGGCGGTAAAGATGACGAATATGATGAGGAAGCTGAGCGTGAGCCTCCGCTGGAATGTCAGTTTCATTCTTCTGTGTAGTTAAAACGGTATCCGTATCCCGGCCTGCTCGATATGAGCGACGCCTTGGCTCCCAGTTTCTTGCGCAGCCGCGTGATGTGGACGTCCACGGTGCGTTCCGTCACGAAGGGCGCATCCTTCCAGATGCGGTCTATCAGGTCCTCGCGGCTGAAGACGCGGGCGGGATTGGAGGCGAGCGTCGTGAGGATGTCGAATTCGGTGCGCGTCAGCGGAATGGCATGGGGGCCGATGATTACCTCTTTGGTGTCGAAATCTATCGTGACGTCGCCGAAGACGAGCCGGCCTTCGCGCTGTCCGGGGCCGGCCGACTGTCCTGCACTGCGTTTGAGCACTGCTTTGACACGGGCCACCACCTCCTTGATGGAGAAGGGTTTGGGAATGTAGTCGTCACCCCCTACGGAGAAGCCCGTCAGCATGTCGTTCTCCGTATCCTTGGCTGTCAGGAAGATGATGGGTATCCGGTTGCCGTCGTGACGGAGCTTCTCGGCCATTTTGTAGCCCGACATGCCGCCCATCATGACGTCGAGCAGTATGAGCGCATGTTCGGGCGTCAGCTTCCGGAGGGCTTCCTCGGCGGAGGTCGCCGTATCTACCCGGTATCCTTCGTTGGAGAGATTGAAGCCCAGTATTTCGCATATGTCCTTTTCGTCGTCTACGACGAGTATCCTTTCGTCCATGTGTATGACGTTTTTTGAATCTGCTTTCGCAAAGATAGGATTATTCTTTGTTCCTGTTGTGCTTGAGTATCTTGGCGTCTATGTAGAAGACGATTTCCTCCACGATGTTGCTGCAGTGGTCGCCGATGCGCTCTATCTTGCGGAGCACCAGCAGCGTATCCAGTACGCACCGTGCCTGTACGGGTTCCTTCTGCATGTATTCGGCCAGCAGGCGGATGTCGTCGTGGTAGATTTCGTCCACCGTTTCGTCCTTGGCGAGTATCCGTCCGGAGAGTTTCGTGTTCTCCGATTCGAGCGCCACGAAGCTGTCCGACAGCATGGAGATAACCGTATCGAACATCGTGCCGACGCGAAGCTCTTCCTTGAACGAATCCGGTAGGGCGGCGCACTCCTCCTCTATCACATGGCGGGCGATGCCGTCGGCGAAATCGGCGATGCGCTCCAGCGTGCCGCTTATCTTGATGAGCGACAGCACGAGCCGGAGGTCTACGGCGACCGGCCCGAACAGCGCGATGTAGTTCTCGCAGTCGCTGTCTATCTTGAGTTCGTAGGTATCCACCCTCTTTTCGCGGCTCGCCACCTCACGGGCGAGTTCCGCATCGTTGTTCAGATAGGCCTGGCGGGCCTTCTCGAGTTGCGAGAGCACCAGCCCCCACATCTGGCTGACCTCCTCGCGCAGGAGCGTCAGCTCTTTTTCCGTATGTTTCATTGTCCTGGTCGTTGCGCTTTGTCCGGTTAACCGAACCGGCCGGTGATATAATTCTGTGTCTGTACCTTGTCCGGATTGAGGAACATCTTCTTGGTGTCGTTGTATTCGACCAGCTCGCCCAGCATGAAAAAGCCCGTCTTGTCGCTTACCCGTGCCGCCTGCTGCATGTTGTGGGTGACGATGACGATGGTGTACTCCTTTTTGAGCGAATGGATGAGTTCCTCTATTTTGGAGGTGGAGATGGGGTCGAGCGCCGAGGCGGGTTCGTCCATGAGGAGTATCGAGGGCGAAACGGCCAGGGCCCGCGCGATGCAGAGCCGCTGTTGCTGCCCGCCGGAGAGTTCGTAAGCCGACTTTTTGAGCTTGTCTTTCACTTCGTCCCAGAGCGCTGCGCCCGCGAGCGACTCTTCCACGCGCTGCCGGATGAAGGCTTTATCGCGGACGCCGTTTACGCGCAGCCCGTAGGCCACGTTCTCGAATATCGACTTGGGAAAGGGGTTGGGCTTCTGGAAGACCATGCCCACGTTCTTGCGAAGTTCGTCCACATTCACCCCTTTGCCGTAGATGTCGTTGCCGTCCACGAGGCATTCGCCCGTGAGGCGTGTCCCGGGGATGAGGTCGTTCATCCGGTTGAACAGCCGCAGGAAGGTGGACTTGCCGCACCCGGAGGGACCGATGAAGGCCGTCACCGTATTGCTCTCCATGGTCATGCTGATGTTCTTCAGCGCATGGAAGTCGCCGTAGTAGAAATCGACGTTCTTTGCTTCTATCATAATGCGTTAGTTCGTTTTGACTTTTTTGCCGAAGTGGCGCCTGAGGAACGAGGCGAGCAGGTTCATGGCCAGCACGATAACGATAAGCACCAGTGCCGTGCCGTAGGCCATGGGACGGGTGGCTTCGAGGTCGGTGCCGCTCGTGGCTATCACGTAAAGGTGGTAGGGGAGCGCCATCACCTGGTCGTAGATGCTCGTCGGCAGCTTGGGCAGGAAGTAGGCCGCCGCCGTGAAGAGTATCGGCGCCGTTTCGCCCGACACACGTCCGATGGAGAGAATGAGGCCCGTCGTGATATTGGGGAAGGCCGTAGGCAGCACCACGCGCCATATCGTCTGAAGTTTGGTGGCTCCGAGGGCGAGGCTGCCCGTGCGGTACGAATCGGGGACGGCCTTGAGTGCCTCCTCCGTGGTGCGGATGACCAGCGGAAGCGCGAGCAGGCCGAGGGTGAACGAACCGGCGATAATCGAGTCTCCGAAGCCGAGGGCATTGACGAAGAGTGCCATGCCGAAGAGACCGAAAATGATGGAGGGGATGCTGCCGAGGTTGTTGGTCATGATGCGGATGAAGCGGACGATTTTTCCGTTGCCGGCGTATTCGGTGGTGTAGATGGCCGACATTACCCCGAGCGGGAATGCCACCACCATGCTGCCCGCGATGAGACAGAAGGTGCCCACTATCGCGGGGAAGATGCCGCCGCCCGTCATGCCGTCGGTCGGTGCCGTGGTGAGGAACTTCCAGTTGATGACGCCGGCTCCGTGCCAGATGATGAAACCGAGTATCCAGAAGAGTATCCCCACGACGATGAGCCCCAGGATACGGAATATCCAAAAAGCTATCCGTTGGTTGGTTCTTTTGCCCGTCATAGTCCTTTGTTGGATTGTCGTTTGGAAATCATTTCGGCCGTGACGCTGATGACCATCGTGATGATGAAGAGAATGCACCCCAGCATGAAGAGCGACTGGTAGTGCGCTCCGCCGGCGGGTGCTTCGCCCAGTTCCGCCGCGATGGTGGCGGGGATGGTCCGCACCGGCTCGAAGAGCGAGCGCGGCATCACGGCGGCGTTGCCCGTCACCATGAGTACCGCCATCGTTTCTCCGATTGCGCGGCCGATACCCAGCACTACGGCAGCGGAGATGCCCGAACCGGCATAGGGGATTACCACGCGGTAAATCGTCTGCCAGTGGGTCGCCCCGAGGGCGAGGCTCGCTTCGCGCATGGCGCGCGGGGTACCCCGCATGGCATCTTCGGCTACGGTGATGATGGTCGGCAGAGCCATGACGGCGAGTATCAGACTGCCGGCGAGGGCGGTTTCTCCGACCGGCAGCCCGAAAGTCTTCTGTATCAGCGGTACGAGTACCACAAGCCCGAAAAAGCCGTACACCACCGAGGGGATGCCGGCCAGCAACTCGATAGTCGGCTTGAGTACCTTGCGCATACGTTCGCCGGCGAGTTCGGAGAGGTAGATGGCGACGCCGAGCCCCAGCGGGAGCGCGATGAGTATCGCCACGAAGCTGACCAGCAGGGTGCCGAGTATCAGCGGGAGTACCCCGAACTGCGGGGCGGGCGTGGCGGTGGGTATCCATTGGCGCCCTCCGAAGAAGTCGGCCGGCGTGATGCGGTCGCTCCGCAGTATCTTGACGCCGGCCATTCCGTCGGGGACGTATTGGTCGGGGATGAAGGCGACGATACCCGGCGTCGAGGCGATGACCTCGCCCAGCCGCTGGGGCAACAGTTCGTAATCCTCGCCGAAAGCCTCCTCCGGGTAGCGGTCGAACACCTCCTCGAAGCGGAACGGGACGATGGCCTCGTCGGGCCCTCCGACCTGTCTCCAGTTTTCGGTCCGGTAGTCGAAGATATCCATTATCTGTGCGGAGCTCAGGTGCGATACCGTATTGGAAGTGTTGACGCAGAGGAGATAGCCCTTTTCCACGGCCGGACTTTTGAAAAGTCCGAGACCCTCGCGGAAGAGGAAGACCACTATCAGCAGGATGGTGACGGTGGTCACGGCTCCGCTGACGGTGAAGATGCCTTCTATCGTGCGTTCGAGTATTTTCCTCAATCTCTTCATGGCTGACAGGTGGGGCGGCTGCCGTGGGGACCGCCGCCCGTTTCAGTGTCCGTTTATTCGCTTACCGGGATGAAGCCTATCTCCCGGACGATTTGCTGTCCCGCAGGGGAGAGGATATAGTCCACGAAAGGTTTTACCGTCTTTTCGGAGTGTGTCATGTAATAGTAGTAGAGCGGACGGACGATGGGATAGCTGCCGTCCTTGGCGTTGGCTACCGACGGGGCGGTGAAGGTCTTGCCGCCGTCGTAGGATACGTGGACGGCCTTCACGTTGTCGTTGAGGTAGGCCAGCCCCACGTATCCGATGCCGCCCTTGGTCTGACTGATGGACTGGATGATGGCGCCCGTGGCCGGCATGCTCATGATGCCGTTCATGTAGTTCCGGTTGCGGAGCACGCTCTCCTTGAAGAATTCATAGGTGCCCGAGGAGGTCTCGCGTGAGTAGGGGACGATTTTCATGTCGGCACCGCCCACCTCTTTCCAGTTGGTTATCCGGCCCGTGAAGATACCTTCGAGTTGTTCGCGGGTGAGGTTGGTTACCGGGTTGGAAGGGTGTACCACGATGGCGAGGGCATCGTAGGCGACGACGGTCTCCTTCACCTTGTCGCCTTCCTTCTGTATCTTCTGCTTTTCGTCGAACTTCATGCGGCGCGAAGCCTGGGCGATGTCGGTCGTACCCTCCATCAGGGCCGAGATGCCTACGCCGCTGCCGCCGCCCGTGACCGTTACGGTGGCCGACGGATTGACCTTCATGTACTCCTCGGCTTCTTTTTGGGAGAGGGGAAGGACGGTATCCGAACCTTTGATTTTCTGTGCACTGGCCGTTGCGAATCCTGCCAGCAGGAGAGCGGCCGCGATGATGAACTTTTTCATGGTCTTCATGTTTTTATGTTCCTGTGAATGATATTTTTCCGTGTTTCAGAATTTGTATTGCAGGCGGAGGGTGAACATGTCGTCCTTCAGGTCGGCGGCGAAACCGTCGAGTGCCGTGCTCGTCTCGTTGCGCACGATGTCGTAGTAGGCAGTGAGCTTCAGCCCTTTCATAATGTGCCATGTGGCGCCGAAGCCGATGGCCCATCGCAGTGCGTCGGTGATGCCCGTCCCGCCCGTGCCGAGCGCATTGCCCGATACTTTCGTATTGGGGTCGTAGACGTCGTATTTGGCTACCAGCGAGAAGGGCGTATCCTCGATGTCGTGGGCGAGAAGGACGTAACCGCCCCGGAACGGACGCAGGTAGGTGTCCGATGCGGGCAGTGCCGCCGTATTGGGGCTTTTGCTGGAGGTCTGTGTACCGGGCTGCGTGCCGAAGAGGTACTCGCCCCGCAGTGTGGTCGTACCCAGGTCGGTCTCGAACCGGAAGCATGCGTCGAAACCGTAATATTGTCTTTTGGCGTACCGCCCTTTGTTGGACGGGTCGGTTTCCGTCCGGAAGCCGCTGTCGGTCATCGTGTGGACGGTGCCCGTTCCCTGATATACGAATCCGTGATAGTAGGAGGCGCCGGCCCTGAACGAGAAGTCGTCGAACTCGTCGCCGAAGGAGAGATGGCCGATGAAATCCTTGCGGTTGTCGTTGTCCTGACCGATGCCGTTGCCGGAGAAGATGCCCGCCTGCAGGCCGACAATGTGCCAGGGCGAATCTTCCGGGGCCCGAATGACGAGCATGGCGCCGAAATCGCGTTCGTCGGGAAAGAGCATCGGAAAGATATAGGAGCGTTCGGGGGTCTCGCGTACCGATGAGGAGAGCTCTATTTCGAGACCGAAAGGACGGTTGAAGACTCCGGCCTGCAAACCGAATGTCCGGAGCCAGGGCTCCTTTACGTCGATATAGGCATCTTTCAGAATGACGCCCTTCTCGGTGCTGACGTCTATCTGCACCACCGCCGAGGCCGTCTTGTAGGCGTATGCGAATTTGAGGTGACCGCGGCGCAGTCCGAACCGGTTGAACGACTTGGACGGGTTGTCGTTCGGCGTGCCCACTTTCAGGGAGGCGTCGCCCTCTCCCCACTGGAACTGCGGCTGGAGGTAACCGGAGATTTTCAGTCTCCCCTTATCCGAAACCGGTTCTTCGTGTCTTTTCTCTTTCCGGTCGTCGTGCCCGTCCGGTGCTGCCGCCGCGCCGGTGTGGATGGCCAGCATTGCGGCGAACAGGATTGCGGCTTTTGTGCGTAATGTCATCTCCCTTGCTTTTGTCGCTGCAAAGCTATGGAGGCGTATTTACGCCCCGTTTACGTTTGTGTTACGAAAATGTTACAACGATACGGAGGGGACGGTAACTTGTAACGTGCTTGTGTGTCGGGTGTTATGAAATGCGAAAAATGGTCGTGTCGTTCCGTTCGACACGACCGGACGCCTGCGCGTCCGGTCACCGTAACAAAAATGCAACGTAGCCGGCCGGCGGGCAAGCCGGATTTTTCGGCAATGGGGTGTCCTTGTGTGTGGCGGAACCTCTCGGAACAGCGGTGTTCTGCTAGGTGTGTTTCGGGAATGTTCCGTAAGGTGGATGGGGGCAGATGCCGGTGTTGGTGGCGGAGAGTAGCAAACCGTTTCGCAGGGTCTTCTTTCGGGGATGTTTCCCGGAGCGGTGCAGAACGGGATGATAGAGAAACACAAAAAGCGCGGCCTGAAGATTCAGGCCGCGCTTTTTGTGCCGTGCTCCTGTCCGGGAGGCACGACGCAAAAGATTCCTTCGTACTATTTCTTGTCGAAGAACTCTTTGATTTGGTCGTTCGGTACGATATCCGATTTGAAGGCGTAAGCGCCGGTCTTGTCGGACTTCACCATTTTGATGACCTTGGTGAAATTCTTGCCCGTACCAGTTTTGAGCGTTGCAACTACTTTCTTTGCCATGGTTTGTCTGCTTATTTAATTTCCCTGTGTACCGTCACCCTCTTGAGATACGGATTGTATTTCCTGCGTTCGAGCCTTTCGGGCGTGTTCTTCTTGTTCTTGGTCGTGATGTACCTCGACATGCCCGGTACCCCGCTCTCTTTCTGCTCCGTGCACTCCAGAATTACCTGGACGCGGTTGCCTTTTCCTTTCTTTGCCATTGTTCAGTCGATGATTTAGTAGAGGTTCTTGGGAGCCTTGGCCTCCTTGAGGGCGGCTGTCAGTCCCTTTTTGTTAATAGTCTTGATTCCGGCGGCGGATACTTTCAGGGTAATCCAGCGGCCTTCCTCCTCCAACCAGAAACGCTTCGTCTTCAAATTGGGATTGAATCTGCGTTTGGTACGCCTTACCGAGTGGGAAACGTTGTTTCCGGTAACGGCGGTTTTTCCGGTGATTTCGCAAGCTTTCATTCTGTCGTTTTAATTTCGTTAAGCCCTGTTTCGCAATAAGGCTCGCAAATATACGACTTTTTTTCAAAACGGCAAGTATGCCGGGGTATCTGCCTGTTGCGGGAAAGCCGGTTGCGCCTGTGTGCGTGGTTTCTCCGCTGCGGGGCGGAGATGGGAACCGGGCAGTCGTGGAGATGGTACGGCGTATCGGGCCGTACATAGATACGTGTGCTGTTGCGGGTGGCAAGAGAGGAGGAAGACGGCGGAATGAATTTGTCCTGCGGCAGCTATGATATGATGGGCTTGGGATACGTGAAGCCGCCCGTACGGGTATCGATGCCGCCTTCCTGTATTGGTTGCGGGTCGTGCCGCTCCCGGGCCGCCGGGAAATGGCTGAAAGACCGGCGGCCGGAGAGGGCGTCCCTGTCAGGCGATGCTGCCCCGTATCTCGTCGGTCCAGGCCGAGACCCGCTCGTCGGTCTTGTCCCCTTCGTTGACGTCGTCGATGGCGAGCCCCACGAAGTGGCCGTCCACTGCCGATACGGAGGAGTTGTAGGTATAGTCCGTGTCGGGTACGAACCCGATGAATTTGCATTGGCTGTCCTTCAGGTCTTCGTAAAGGATACCCATGCCGTCGCAGAAGGTGTCGGAGTAGGATTCCGAATCGCCGCAGCCGAAGAGGGCTACCGTTTTGCCGGAGAGGTCCATCTTCTTCAGCGTCTCGACGGCGTCGTTCCAGTCGTCCTGCAGTTCGCCGTATCCCCAGGTGGAGGTGCCCAGTATCAGGACGTCGTAGGAGCCTGCCAGGTCTGCGGTGAGTTTGCCTGCGTCATGTACGTCGGCCGGGGCTATACCCAGTTTGGATGCGATAAGATTGGCGACGGCCTCGGTGGTGCCGGTCGAGGAGCCGTAAAATATGCCGGTCTTTTTCATGTCTTTAAAGAGATTTGGTTTGAACACTGCAAATTAAGGCCATCGCATCGGGGCTTGAAATACCTAAAGATGATGATTTCGGGTCGCGGGACGGGACGACGGAAAGCGTTGGGGCGTGTCGGACGGTCTGTCCGGCGCGGACAGCAGAGCGGGTTTCCGCGGCGGAGCGGACGTTGTGGTTCGGAGCCGGGAAGACGCATGGCCGCCTTTCGGGCGGCCATGCGGGGGAGTGTGTTTTTGGGGGTTACTCTGTCGGCTGTCGGTGCAGCAGTTCCAGCCGGAGCATGTTGGCGGCCGCGGCCGCTGCGCGTTCGATGTTCTGTGTCCGCAGGCGGGCGAAGACCGATTTGCAGGCCCGGGTTCCGTGCGGTGTGGCAAGCCCTATCCATACCGTGCCGACGGGCTTCTCCGGGGTGCCTCCCGTGGGGCCCGCCACCCCGGTGGTCGAGAGGGCGTAATCCGCACCGCAGAGGCGGCGTACCCCTTCGGCCATCTCGCAGGCGGTCTGTTCACTGACGGCCCCGTGCAGCCGCAGCGTGTCGGGGGATACGCCGAGTATCCCGACCTTGACGTCGTTGCTGTACGACACCACCCCGCCAAGGTAGTAGTCGGAGGCTCCCGCCATGGCGGTGAAGGATGCGCTCAGGGCGCCTCCCGTGCACGATTCCGCCACGGCCAGCGTCGCCCGGCGGGCCCGCAGCAGGTCGGCTGTCGCCGAGGCTACCGTGGCGTCACCGTAACCGATGAAGTAGTCCGGTATCAGCCGTTCGAGCACTCCGAACTGCCGTTCGATTTCCTCCTCCTCCCGGCGTCCTTCGATATCGTAGGCCGAGAGGCGCAGTCTGATTTGCGAAGGGCTGGGAAGGTAGGCCAGATGAAGGTAGCCGGGCAGAGCCGCCTCCCATTCCGCTATCGTTGCCGCGAGTACCGATTCGGCCAGTCCGTAGGTGATGGCAGTGCGGTGTACGACCTTGCTTTGCCGGAAGTGTGCGGCTAGCCGTGGCATCACTTCCGTCTCCATCAGCTCCTTCATCTCGAAGGGAACGCCCGGCAGGGAGACGACCGCCTTGCCGCCCCGGGTGAACCACATGCCCGGTGCTGTACCGTGCATGTTCTGAAGCACTTCGGCCGAGGAGGGAACCGTCGCCTGCTCCCGATTCAGCTCGTTGTACTCGATGCCGCGTGCGGCGAGTATCCGGCCGTTGCGTTCGTAAGTTTCCCGGTCGCGTACCATTTCGCCGCCGAAGATGCCTGCCAGCGTCTGTTTCGTGATGTCGTCCTTCGTGGGACCGAGACCGCCGGTGACGATGACCGCGTCGGCGGTGCGCATGGCTCCCTCGACCGCATCGGCTATCTCCCGCCGGTCGTCGCCGACGGTGAGTTTCCGCACTACGGTGAACCCTGCTTCGTTCAGCCTTGCGGCTATCCATGCCGAATTGGTATCGACGATTTGGCCGATGAGGATTTCGTCCCCTATGGTGATGATTTCTGCTTTCATGTCGTATGGTTTTATCGGAGGGTAAATTTATGAAAAACCGTCGGCCGTTGTGTCGTTCGGGGCGGATATCTTCGGAGACGCGGAACGGTGTGAAGGTGCCGCCGGGTGTTTTCGTGCGGTGGCCGTCCGGTCGGCGGGTACGTTGCGAAAGCCGGTGACCCCGGTACGGCTCCGGGCGGTTCCGGAGAAGAGGAGGTCCGGACACTGTCCCGATGCCGTACCGTCTCCGGTTCTCCCGCTTACTCCGGAAATTCGTGGGCGAGGATGCGCTGCGAGTCGCGGATGCTCTCCATGAGCCAGCGGAAGAGCAGGGCGGCCTGTTCGTCATCGGACAGCCGCCACGGAGCGTTGCCTGCCCGCAGTCGTGAGGAGAGTTGGCTGAGGAGGATGGCTGCGGAGGCGGAGACGTTGAGGCTCTCCACGAAACCGCACATCGGGATGCGGATGAATCCGTCTGCCGCCGCCTTGACCTCGTCGCTTATCCCGGCGTGTTCCGTGCCGAATATGAGTACGAAGGGGCTTTGCGATACGTCGAATGCTTCCGGTGAAGTGTCGCCGCTGTGGGGCGTGGTGGCGATGAGTCGGTAACCCGCCCTGCGCAGGGCGGCGAGTGCGCCGGCTGTGTCGGCATGCCGGTGCAGGTCAATCCACTTGTCCGTTCCCTTGACGATGTGGGTGTTGGGACTGAAGGGGCAGAGCGTTTCGACGGTGTGTATGTCCTGAATACCGAACGCCTCGCAGTTGCGGATGATGGCGCTTGCGTTTTGCGGATGAAAGGTGTTCTCCATGCAGACGGTCATCCACCGGGTACGCATGGAGAGTACCTGTCGGAAGGTTTCGAATCGTTCGGGCAGGATGAACTGCGAGAGGTAGGCGATGCGCGGACGATACCACTCCGGGCTGCGCATTCCGTCATTGGCGGTATTTCCCATCTTCGTCGAGCAGTTTGATGTAACTGATGTAACGCTGCGGAGCGATGTCGCCCCGCTCTACGGCAGCGGTGACTGCACAGCCGGGTTCGTGCGTATGCGTGCAGTTGTAGTATTGGCAGTCGGGGGAGTGACGCATGAATTCCGGAAAGTAACGGAACACTTCGCCCGGTTCGATGTCCACGAGCCCGAATCCCTTGATGCCGGGGGTGTCGATGATGTTTCCGCCGCCTGCCAGCGGGTACATGCGGGCGAACGTGGTCGTGTGCATCCCCTTGTGGTGGTACTCCGAAATCCGGTTGATGCGGACATCTGCATCGGGTACGAGCGCCTTGATGAGGGTGGATTTGCCCGCCCCCGAGTTGCCTGTCAGCAGGGTGGTCTTTCCGGCCGTGAGTTCGCGCAGCGTCTCCAGACCGGTGCCTTCGGTCGCCGACACGGGATAGACCGTATAGCCGGCGGTCTCATATATCGCGATGAACTCGTCCAGTTCGTCGGGCCGTTCCGCCGCGAGGTCGAGCTTGTTGAGAACGATGGCCGCCGGGATGGCGTAGGCCTCGCACGTCACGAGGAAACGGTCGATGAATTCGGTGTTGGTGACGGGCGAGAAGAGCGTCGCCACGAGCAGGGCCCGGTCGAGGTTCGAGGCGATGACGTGTGACTCTTTTGAGAGGTTCGAAGCGCGGCGTATCAAGTAGTTGCGGCGGGGTTCCACCGCCGTTATCGTGGCACCTTCAGGGGTCTCCTCGTAAAGGACGCGGTCGCCCACGGCTACGGGATTCGTCGTGCGGCTCCCGTTCAGGCGCAGCCTGCCGCGCAGCCGCGTCTCCAGCCGTCTGCCGTCCGGTGTGAGGATGATGTAGCGGCTTCCCGTACTCTCTGTCACGATTCCTGTCTCCATATCTTGTGCTCCGTTATGCCGGTCGGGCTTCCGTCTCCGCCCGTTTCGTCTCTTCCTGCGAAGGCGTTTCGTCGAAAATCTTCTCCTTGGCCTTGACCAGGTAGGGGAAGACCGCGTCGGTCATCGCCTGGAGAGGTCTGTAGATGACCGAGTCGCTGATTGTTTCGGGCTTTACCCAATGGTAGTTGTCGTTCATCCTTGCGAAGAATCCAGTCAGTACCGCCAGCAGCATGCCTATCTTGACCACGCTCAGGGCAAGGCCGCCGAGCCGGTCGATGATGCCGAAACCGGTAAGGCGGAACACTTTTTTGAACAGGTAGCCGATGAGTGCCAGCACGAGGATGCTTACGACGAGTATCACGACGAAGCCCAGCACGGGGGAGAGCTCCTCGCCCGCACCGAGCCATCCGCCTATCGTCCGGCTGAAGCGCATGGCGAAGAGGATGCCCAGCACGAGTCCCGCGATGCCGCACGCCTGTACGATGATGCCTTTGCGCCATCCGGCCACGGCGGCGATGAGGAGCAGGACGAGCAGTATGATGTCGAGCGTATTCATGTCGTCTCCTTTGCGATGGGATTATGTCACGAAAGTAGTAAAAAAATCGCTACCTTTAACGCCGTGTGGAACGGGCGCGGCTTCACCGGCCGAGTGCCTGCGGGCGGAATCCCGCCTTTCGCAGGCCTCAGGGCCTGCCGCACATTCATCTGAACGGGGCTTATGAAAAGGTTTTTCTTCGTTTTGCTGGCGCTTCTGCCGGCGGTGTCTGCGCTGGCAGGGCGCGAGGTGTACGATATCGGCCGGGGCTGGAAATTCTATACCGTGGACCGTCGCGATTCGGTCGGTGTCACCCTGCCCCATACGTGGAACGATACGGATGCGGCGGTGGGGCGCCTGGATTATTACCGCGGGATAGGCAACTATTTCCGTTATCTGAAGGCCCGTCCGGAGTGGCGCGGCAAGCGTGTGTTCGTCCGTTTTTACGGGGCCGGTACGGTGGCCGACCTGATGGTGAACGGCCGCCATGCGGGGGAACACCGCGGCGGTAACAACGCGTTCGAGTTCGAGATAACCGATTTGCTGGATTACGGAGGGAAAAACCTCCTGTGGGTGATAGTGAACAACGGGGCGCGGCTGGACGTGCTGCCTACCGCGGGCGAGGAGAACGTTTACGGCGGACTTTTCCGGCAGGCCGAAATCATTGTGACCGAGCCTGCCGCCATAGGCTTCGACGGTTACGGCGGCTGCGGGGTGCTTTTTGCCACGGAACGTGCGGACACGCTCCGGGCATCGGGCAGCGCCGCAGTGACGGTGAATGTTCCGGACAGCCGCCACGTGCAGCTTGACATGCGTATCCTCGACGCCCGCGACAGCGTGGTCTTTTCGGGGCATGCGAAGCATCGGGCCGACGGGGGCCTGTCGGTGGCGGAGCTGCCGTTCGAGATAGAGCGGCCGCACCTGTGGCAGGGAACCGCAGACCCCTATCTCTATACCGTCACGGTCGTCCTCGCCGACGGGACGCGTACCGATTCGGTATCGTTCCGCACGGGGCTGCGCACTTTTTCGGTGGATGCCGCCCGCGGATTCTTTCTGAACGGTATCTCCTACCCCCTGCGCGGAGTGGTGCTGTGGCGCGACCAGGCCTTCAGCGGGCCGGTCTTCAACGAAGAGGAGCTGCGCCGGGATATGAGGCTTATCCGTGAAATGGGGGCCAATGCCGTCCGTGTGGCCGGGGGAACGCACCATCCCGCCTTTTACGAATTGTGCGACGAGGAGGGGGTCGTCGTACTGGCAGACGGTCCCTTTGCGGGAACTTCGACGCTCGACGAACGCGGCTATTTCGCTACGCCGGCATTCCGCGACAATGCGGAACGCCAGTTCCGGGAGCTGGTCTGCCAGCGGTACAACAATCCGTCGGTGGCATTTTGGGGAATATTCGCAGACCCGGAGATACTTGGCGATGACCCCATTCCCTTTATCGGGGAGATGAACCGGCTGGTGAAGTCGCTGGACCCCGGGCGTCTTACCGTAGGTATAAGCAACAAGGACGGTGACGTGAACCGGATAACGGACCTTGTTGTGTGGAACCATACCTTCGGCTGGAAGACGGGACTGCCGGGCGATATCGCCATCTGGCGCGACCAGCTCCGCGGCGATGCGGAGTGGCGCAAAATCCGTTCGGGCGTCAGTTACCGGGTGGGCGGCATTGCGGGGCAGTATGCCCCGAAACTTGTACGGCCCGACCCCGCGAGCGGATGGCACCCGGAGAATTGGCAGGCTTATGTGCATGAAGTGCATATCGGCGCGCTGGCGGACGAAAGGGCTTTCTGGGGGGTGTTCGTCGGCGATATGTTCGACCACGGCTCCGTGCGGACCGCTGCGGGCGGTCTCCGGGGGGTGAACGACTGCGGACTCGTGACGTTCGACCGGCAGGTGCGTAAGGATGCCTATTGGCTTTACAAGGCCAATTGGAACCGGGAGGACCCCTTCATTCACATAGCTTCGGTACGGGAGAGGCGCCGAAGCGATAAGATACAGACCGTGACGGTCTATACCAACCTTCCCGTTGCGGAGCTCTGTGTCAACGGAGTGTCGCTCGGCACCCGTGTGGCCCGCAATGGTGTCATGAAGTGGGACGGCGTGCAGTTGCGGCTGGGCGAGAACGGTCTCAGGGTCTTTGCCGTCATCGCCGGCGACGATGATTATGTGACCGTGGAGGAGACGGCCGTGCTGACCTGCCGGCCGGGCGGCGGTGTGTGACGGGTTTCGGACTCTTCTTTGTTTGCCGGCGGAGGTTGCGGTATCCCGACGGGCGGAAAAAAACACCGGCGCATTTCCCGCAGTGGAGATGCGCCGGCGGCTCTTTGTATAAAATTCGCAGTTCGGATTATTTTACGTACAGATAACGCCGAATCGACATTTTGGGTGTCTTCTCGAATTCGGAGGGGTAGAGAATGATTGCTTCTATGTGCGGTGCGTCGCCGAGGGAGGCATTCAGGGCTGCGAGGTTGGCATCCATCATCTCCCGGATGCCGTTCATGCCGATGCCGAGGTGGTCGGCCTGTTCGTAATCGGGTACGACGAACGCGACGAGCCGCCCTTCGTGCATGGCTACGAGGCTCTCCATGATGCCGTCCATTACGTTCAGCCTCGATTCGATTTCCTCCGGATAGACCTCTCTGCCGTCCGGCAGCGTTATCCGGCTCTCCAGACGTCCCCGTACGCGCAGGACATCGCCTTCGAGCGTCCCCATATCACCCGTATGCAGCCATTCCTCGCGGTCGATGGCACATGCCGTACTGCGTTTGTCGCGGAAGTATCCCGCCATCACATGGTCGCCCCGGACGAGGATTTCGCCCGGAATCTTCGCTGCGTCGGACGAAGCTATCCGTACCTCCATGCGGCTGACGATGCGTCCGCAGGAGCCCGCTGCGAACTCTTCCGGTGCCGAGTGGCTTATCAGGGGACCGCATTCGGTCATGCCGTACCCTACGGTGAACGGGAACCGGATGCGTAGCAGGAAGTGTTCTATTTCGCGGTTGAGGGGGGCTCCGCCGACGATGACGAGACGTATTTCGCCTCCGAAGGCGTGCGTGAGTATCTTGCGTGCGGCCGGCTCGATGAGACTGTTCATGGCCGGTACGAGCGACGCAAGCCTGACGGCTCCGGTTTGCATGCGTTCGAGCACCTCTTTGCGTGTGAGCTGTTCCAGAATCCGAGGCACGGTGCATACTACGTGTGGATGTACCCCCTGAAGCGCCTTGGTGAGTACCTTGGCAGAGGGGATATGGCCGAGCAGCGTGATATGGGAGCCTGCCGCGAGGGGGGCGAGCATGTCGAGTACGAAACCGTAGATGTGGCCCAGCGGCAGCATACCAAGCGTCCGGACTCCCCGTCCGAACAGTTTCCGGGAGAGAGTATAGGAGACGTTGGCGGTGAGGTTACCCACCGTGAGCATTACCCCCTTGCTGAAACCGGTCGTTCCCGAAGTGTAGCATATTGCGGCCACGTGTTTCAGTGCCGGAGCTTCGTACGATATGTCGGCCGGCAGGAACCCTTTCGGGTACCGGGCGTTGAAGTGGCGTAGGATGTCGCGTTGGAAAGCTGTCAGCTTCTCTCCGTCGCGTTCGTAAAGGCACCGGAAGTCCGAGAGCGAGAACGCGGCCTTTACCCGGCGGGCGCTGTCGGGTTCGACGATGTCCCAGAAGATGTCGCTGAGAAAGAGCAGACGGGCGTGCGAATGGGCGATGATGTGGTTGATGTCGTTCGCATCGAAATCCTGCATGATGGGAACGACGGTACTGCCGTAGGTGAGCGTTGCGATGCAGACCGCTGCCCACCGCGGGTTGTTCCGTCCCACGACGGCCACTTTGTCGTCCTCTTTTAGACCGCATGCGTCGAAAAGCATGTGCAGTTTGGCGACCTCCTGCGCCAGCGTGTAATAGGTGAATACCTCGCTGGTGAAGTAGTCGGTGATGGCCGGGGCGTCGCTGTGCTCCTTGAAACTCTCCTCGAAGAATTTAATCAGGTTGTCCTGTAACATGCGGGGGCGTTTAGGGGTTGTGATGGAACACAACAAAAATAATACTAACTGCGGGAGGCATGTGCGTCGCCGCAAAGTTATCTACGATGTCTAATTCGGATGTTTCGGGGCCGGACGGTTGTCTCGTCAATCCGTACCGCCCCATATGTCGGAATGAAAAGGGACATGGGAATTCGTCTTTTCTTTTGAGCGGAGTGGCTTTTTTACGATGTTCAGATTTGAAAAAAGCCTGTCGTAAGGCGATGCCTTAACATATGCGTCCGGAACTGCATATGCGGTTCCGGACGCCGTTTCTCCCTGAAGGGCGGATACGCTTCTCCGTCGTGGCAGTCTATCTGTAAAGGTATCTTTTGATGCTCCTTTTGGCCGTCTTTTCGAATTCGGTAGGATAGAGCATGATTTCCGCTATCCGTTCGTAGGCGGCTACCTGCGTGTTCAGTTCTTTCAGGTTCTCATTCATGATTTCCTGTAGTTTCGCGTGGTCCACGCCCTCTTTGTCGGCCTGTTCGTAGTCGGGTACCACGAGTGCTACGAGCCTGCCGTTGCGGTCGACGATGAGGCTCTCCATCACGCATCGCATGTTGTTGAGGCGGGCTTCAATCTCTTCGGGGTAAATGTTCTGTCCGTTGGAACCGAGGAGCATGGATTTGCAGCGGCCGCGGATGAAGATGGTGCCGATGTCGTCCGTAGTGCCCATATCGCCCGTATGGAGCCAGCCGTCGGGTTCGAGCACCTCGGCGGTGGCCTTTTCGTTTTTGTAGTAACCCATCATGACGTTCTCTCCGCGGGTGAGTATTTCGCCCGGAACATTGAAGGGGTCGGGCGAATCTATCCGCAGTTCCATGATGGGGGCGAGTATCTTGCCGCACGAGCGCGGAATGAACTCCCAGTAATCCGTATAGCTGATGAGCGGGCCGCACTCGGTCATGCCGTAGCCGACGCAGAAGGGAAACTTTATCCGCGTGAGGAAATCTTCCACCTCGGCGTTCAGCGGTGCCCCGCCGATGATGACGTGGCTCAGTTCGCCTCCGAACGTTTCGATGAGTTTCTCCCGGATGCCCGCATATATCTTGTTGTTGACGCCCGGAATCTTTACGGCCACTTTGGCCACGCCGCGGCTTATCTTGGGGAATACTTGCTTGCGGACGATTTTCTCGATGAGCAGCGGTACGGTGACGACCACGTTCGGCCGGACGTTCGCCATCGCCTCCACCAGTATTTTGGGGGCCGGCATCTTGCCCAGGAGCGTGACGTGGGCACCGACCGCCAGCGGCGAGAGCATGTCGATGGCGCAGCCGTAGGCGTGGGCGAGGGGCAGGAACGAGAGAACGCGGCTGCCGCGGGCGTGTATGTCGTGCGAGCGGACGAAGACCACGTTGCCCGTCAGGTTGTTCACCGAGAGCATCACCCCCTTGCTGAAACCGGTCGTTCCCGAGGTGTAGTTCAGCAGGCAGAGCGCTTCGTTGGGGATGTCGGGGTAGCTGATGTCCTCCACGCTGAATCCCTTCGGGTAACGGGCGTTGAAATGCCGGCGTATGTCCCGCTGGAAATCGGTTATCCGGGTTCCCTCCTTTTCGTAGATACAGTGGTTGTCGGTGAGCGAGAAGGCGGCCTGTATCAGGTCGAGTTCCTCTTCGTGGATGATGTCCCAGAAGGTGTCTCCCAGAAAGAGGAGCTTCGATTCGGAGTGCTTGATGATGTGGTTCACGTCGTTGGCGGGGAAGTCCTGGAGCATGGGTACGATGACTGCGCCGTAGGTGACGGTTGCCAGATAGGCTATCACCCAGCGGGTGTTGTTTCTTCCTATCAGCGCTATCTTGTCTCCTTTCTCTATGCCGCATTCCTCGAAGAGCAGGTGCAGTTTGGCTATCTCCTTGGCCATCTCGAAATAGGAGAAGGTCTCCTGTTTGAAGTAGTCGGTGAGCGCGGCCAGCTCCCTGTTCTCCCGGAAGCTCTGCTGGTATATCTTGATAAGGTTTTCCTGCATCATAAACGTATTCGGTTAAATGACAAAATTAGAATAAAAAAAACGTAGCTGCAAAAACAGCCGTCGGAGGCCTCTCACGTGGCGGAGCCGGTCACTCCGTCCTATCGGGGCGTTTGTGGAAATAGGTTTTCGGTTCCGTGCCGGCCAGAAGCCGCCCGATGTTCTTGCGGTGGGTTATCAGCAGGAGTACCGACACCGCACAGCAGAACAGGATAAGGGGAAGATAGTGTTGGCCGAATACGAAAACGGTATAGACGGGCAGCAGGATGCCGGCGGTCATCGAGGCCAGGGAGACGTACCGGCAGAGCATGAAGACGACGGCGAAGGTGGCCAGACATAGCAGGACGGCGGGCGGGTAGACGGCAAGTACCGCTCCCGCGAGGGTGGCTACCCCTTTGCCGCCTCGGAAACCGGCGAAAAGGGGAAAGATGTGGCCGAGTACCACGGCGGCGGTCAGGACGAATTTCATGTTGAACAAGGCGGGGCTTCCGGCCGCATAGGGGAGAAGGGCTGCCAGTGAGACGGCTATAAAGCCTTTCAGAAAGTCGAGCACGAAGACTGCGATACCCGCTCTGCGGCCCAATATCCGCATGGTGTTGGTGGCACCGGCATTGTGGCTGCCGTGTTCGCGGACATCCGTTCCGTAGAACGTCTTGCCTATCCATACGGCGTTGGAAACCGAGCCGAGCAGGTAGGCGGCTGCTGTCAATAGAATGATGAGGAGTGTCTCTGTCATGTCGCTGTCGGATGCTGTCCCGTCGCGGAACGGTACAAAGATAAGTCCTATACTATAAATAGAACTTATGGTTTGCCGGCATCTTATTGGTTATGTTGCGAAGAGGTGCGGCTGCCGGTCGGTGTGCAGTCGGATGACACTCCTTTGTGTGTTTTGTGAAAACTGTTGATTTTTAGCTTTTTGGTGCGGTAATGGCGAAGAGCCGTCATACAGGGAAGAGACCGGATGCCATCGTCCGCTGTCGGCTGTCCGTTCTACAGGGCGTTCCGTTGCGGGGTGCGTGTGTACAAACTGCGGGCTCGGGCGCCTATGGCACCGGGGCCTGGTCGGCCGGGCCGACCAGGGTATCCGTCACCAGGTCGGTGACCCGATTCGGGTATAAGCACCGGACGTGGTGCCGTGCATGCTGAATATGACCGGGAGGCTGTATCGGAACATGACCGTCTTACCGTCCTGTCGGGCCGGCACCCATTGCGGCGACATGCGGAGCACCCGCAGCACCTCCCGTGTCAGGGAGGAGTGGGGCGATGCGACGACATGCGCATCGGTCAGGCATCCCTCCGTGTCGATGACGAAATGGACGACTACCGTCCCTTCTATATTGTTGTCGTATGCGGCGGTGGGGTACTCCAGATTGGACATGACCCAGGAGCGGAAAGCTATCAGGCCGCCGCCCATGAAGTCGGCGGGTTGGCTGTCGCCTGCCGCAAAGACCGCCTCTTTCGGGCGGATGGCGTTGCGGAACGAGACCGGCAACGTTACGGTGACTGCGACGGGCTCGCCTCCCTTTCTCCCCGGCAGCCAGCGGGGCGACCGGTGCAGGGCGGCGACCGCCTCCGCTGCGAGAGCTGCGTCGTCGTATGCCGTTGCTTCGATGCCGTCGAGGCTGCCGTCGGGTTCGACGGTGAAGCGTACCGTTACCTCGCCGTGCAGGCCGTTCTCGAAGCCGGTCGTCGGGTATGTTATATTTTCGGCAAGCCACTGTTCCAGTGCGGCCTGTCCGTCCGCTGCGAACAGGGGCGGTTCATCGTAATTCCCCTCTGCCTGCAAACTTCCTGTATTTCCATAGCCTACGACGGTTCCGCTGTGCCGTACCCCTTGGGCGAGGCCAGGTATGCCGGCGTACAGGAAAGCGAGACAGGCAATCCATGTTGTTATTTTCGGCGAAGACATGTTTGTTATCTTATTCGAGTAAATTTAAAACAAATGTAAGTAAAAATACTTCAACAAAGGTGGACAGGCATGGCGTTTTTTCTTCCCTTTTTAATATAAAACAAATTGGGGGCTTGGAAACTATCACTATCTTTGCATACCCAAAAAAAGATGGTTGGAACATCTGCGATACTAACGGTCCGTGCATCACAGGAGGAAATAAACCTGCACGGTAAATTTAATATAAAGTTATGGATTTCAGTGCTGCAATGCGCAATTTGCGTTCAAAAAAATTCTGGTTCCCGTGGCTGGGGGTGATGGTCGGAGCCGTGATAATGTCTGCCGGGTTCGTGCTCTTCACCAATCCCTATAAGATAATCCCCGGCGGTGTTTACGGTCTCGGGCGCGTCTTCCATTACCTTGTGCCTTCGATACAGACGGGTACATTCGGTCTGATGATGGATATTCCGCTGATGATAATCGGCCTTATCGTATTCGGAAAGACCTTCGGAGCCAAAACGGTATTCGCCGCGCTCGTCACGCCGCTCGTCATGAACGGCATGACGAACCTCGTGGGGGAGAATCCCGACGACGGCACCTCCTTCATCAGCCAGTTCTTCAACTTTTCAGACAACTTGCTCGTAGCCGCCATATTCGGCGGTGTACTGATAGGGGCCGGCGTGGGTATCATCGTGAAGTTCGGAGCCACGTCCGGGGGTACGGACATCATCTCCATGCTCCTTTCCAAATTCATGAAGATGAAGTTTTCCACGGCCATGTTCATCGTGGAGTCTTCGGTCGTGGTAATCGGTATGATAATTCTGCGGGACTGGAGCATGCCCCTCTACGCCCTTATCTCCATCTTCGTGGCGGCGCAGGTAACGGATTTCGTGCTGGACGGTGCGAGCTACGACAAGCTGCTCTTTATTATTACCGACAAGAACGAACAGATGAAGGATTATGTGATGAACGACCTCAAGCGGGGCGGTACTTACATCAAATCCAGGGGCATGTATACGGGAAAAGACCGCGATATGATATTCGTTGTGGTGAATAAGCGGCAGATTTCCGAAGTGCAGGATAAGGTGAAGAATGTGGACCCCAACGCTTTCGTCGTCATCGTTAATGCACAGGATACTTTCGGCGAGGGTTTCAAGGCGTTTCCGGAATAGCCCTCGGTGCGGGCGCAGGGGGTGTGCCTTGTCCCGGTTGTCAATCAGATACGTGATATGAAACTCGAAGATTTGAGGCCTCTTTCCGGGAACGGGAAGAGGCTCTATGTGGAGACATACGGGTGCCAGATGAATGTCGGCGACAGCGAAATCCTCGTTTCCATCATGCAGGACGAAGGATACCGTTATACGGAGGATATTGCGCAGGCCGATGTCATTCTGGTGAATACGTGTTCCATCCGCGACAATGCCGAACAGCGGATATGGGGCAGGCTTCGAGAATTCCACCGTTACAAAAGGGCCCGCAAGGGGCTCGTCGTAGGGATTGTGGGGTGTATGGCCGAGAGACTCCGGGAGGAGCTGTTCGAACGGGAAACCGTCGTGGATGTGGTGGCCGGTCCCGACTCCTATCGCGAGCTGCCGAGGCTGGTCGCGGCTGCTGCTGCCGGAGGTCACGGAGTAAACGTGCAGTTGTCGCAGGAGGAGACCTACGGCGATATACGTCCCGTCCGGCTCGACCGCAACGGCGTGAGCGCTTTCATCTCCATCATGCGCGGCTGCAATAATTTCTGTTCCTATTGCGTGGTTCCCTATACGCGGGGGCGTGAGCGCAGCCGCGACCCGCAGACCATTCTGCGCGAGGCGCAGGAGCTTTTTTCCGCCGGGTACCGGGAGGTGACGCTGCTCGGACAGAATGTGAATTCATACCGCTGGAAGGAGGGGACGGCCGAGGCCGTCGATTTTCCCGCACTGGTGGAGCGGGTGGCCGGCATATCGCCGCTGCTCCGGGTGCGTTTCGCCACATCCCATCCCAAGGACCTCAGCGACCGTCTGATAGAGGTGATGGCTTCGTATCCCAACATTTGCCGGGCTGTTCACCTGCCGGCGCAGTCGGGCAGCGACCGGATGCTTGCGGCGATGAACCGCAAATATACGCGGGCATGGTATCTCGAACGGGTGGCGGCCATCCGCAGACGGATGCCCGACTGCGCGGTCACGACCGACCTGATAGCCGGTTTCTGCGGCGAAACGGCCGAAGACCATGCGCAGACGCTGTCGCTGATGCGGGAGGTGGGATACGATTCGGCTTATATGTTCAAGTATTCCCAGCGTCCGGGGACCCTTGCGTCGCGTACCATGGCGGACGATGTATCCGAGGAGGTGAAAACGGCGCGGCTGAACGAAATCATCGCGCTGCAGAACGAGCTTTCGGCGGCGAGCAACGAACGGGATATGGGCAATGTGTTCGAGGTGCTCGTGGAGGGGCTCTCGCGGCGCAGCAGCGAGCAGTTGTGCGGTCGCACGTCGCAGAACAAGATGGTCGTTTTCGACCGGACGGGGGAGACGGCTCCGGGCGATTACGTGCGGGTTCGGATTACCGGATGCACGTCGGCGACACTGTTCGGAGTGGCGGAGTGAGGCGGTTGTCGCTGCCTGTCGGTAGATGGATACAATGAAGAAAGGGAGCGTAAAAACGCTCCCTTTCTTTGTCTGCGGATGCACGGCATGTTATGAAGGTGCCGTGCATCCTGCATTGCGGCGGCCGGCCTGACGGATGTCCGTCCGGTTCTCCGGCGAACCACGGCGGGCAGCAACTTCCCAGCAGCTACCCGCGAATAAATAACCTAACCCTAACCTATGAATCCTTACTTACTGTTCGTTTGCAGCATTAGTATGTTTATTTCGGAATGTCTCTTTCAAATACGTATCGAGGTAACACAGTTCGCAATCGTCCCTGATGATGTAGTCCATCAGCATCTGTTCGTCGTCCGCACCGTCGGGACAATCGATTCCGCAAGCATAGTCTATCTGTTCCATAGGCTTATTTCCGTTTTACCGTTTCCGATTTTCCAATAAAACGGTGCCTGTCGGATTATATTGTGCGCCTCAGGTTAATATCAGTTGGTTTTCCTTTATCATCTTCCGGAGGTTGATGAGGGCGTACCGCATCCTGCCGAGAGCCGTGTTGATGCTTACGTTGGTCTGCTCTGCTATCTCCTTGAAACTGAGGTCGCCGAAATAACGCATCATAACGACTTCCTTCTGTTCTTCGGGCAGATTGTCCACGAGTTTTCGCAGGTCGTTTTCTATCTGTTCGCTCACCATGCGGTCTTCCACGGTCGTGTCGGCGAAACGCTTCGTATTGAGAATGTCGTATCCCGCGTCCGATTCGGACAGGTTGTGCTGCTGTTTCGCCTGCCGGAAATGGTCGATGACCTGGTTGTGCGCGATGCGCAACACCCACGACAGGAATTTGCCGTTGTCCGTATAACGTCCGTCGTCGATAAACCGCACGACTTTGATGAATGTCTCCTGATATATGTCGTCTGCGACTTCATTGTTCTTCACCATCATGCGAATGTAGTCCAACACACGTTTGGAATGACGTTCGATGAGTATGGAAATCGCATCCTTATCGCCCGAAAGATAGGCACTGAGCAACTGCTGGTCACTAAGCGCTGATACCTTCTTGTTCATTGTCTTCTCCTTTTTAAATTGGTGGAGTAGATTTATTCGATAGGCGATACGTTTTTAAGAGTTAGAAATAAATTTTGCGCGCACAAGATACGCTATTTTCCTTGAAATTCCAAAGGGAATCCGCAGGATTCGTTTCTCCATGCTTCTGCATGATGATTATCATCAAACGGGATGCCAGTATGCGGCACATGACACCGAACGGCAGCCGAGCCGTTGCCGTTATTCTCCGGAAAGGAGTATTTTTTATGTAATAGATTGAAAATCAGTAAAATCGTGCGGTGGATGTGTGGGTGTCAAAAAAACAGATAGCCTGACAAAATCCTGACAAGTTTTTGTCAGTTCACTTCCTTTCTTGACATGATACCGTTAAAACCGACGACGGGAAACCGTAACAGTCTCCGCCGCTTGCGGTCGTTTTTTGTGCCGGAGGCATCCGGATGTCCGATTGGTATCCCCTCTCGGAAGGGCCGGTTATTTTACTGCCGCATAGTAGCAGCGTTTCGGCGACTCCACTTTGCCCTCCTTGACGAGCTTTTTGATGATTTTCTCCACCTCTTTCTTTTCGATGCCGGTGGCTTCGGCTACCTCCCCCGTCTTCATCGGCTGGGTCAGGAGATTCAAAATCTTCTCTTCCATGGCGTTTGGTCTTTGTCGGTTATGTCCATTGCAGCATAGACCGGAAAGGCATCCGGTATGTGTCGGATACTCTTCCTCCCCGGGAGTTCCGCCCGTTCGTAGAGCGGACCGGCGGGGTGCCGAGCTGTGCTGCCCGTTCGGACCCGGTCTCTGTCTGCGGCAAAATAGCGATACATAAACCGTGCTAAACGTACCTGCGGGCGGGAAGAATTCGGCCCTGCCGCCTTCATCTTCGGAAGACCTGCTGCTCCGGAGAATGAGACGGCCCGCCGAGACTCGGCGGGCCGTCTGTCTGCGGTGTACCGCAATCGCTATTTTACTGTGTTAACTACTTGCTCGAATGCCTTCGGGTGGTTCATGGCGAGGTCGGCCAAAACCTTGCGGTCGAGGCGGATATCCTTAGCCTTGAGCTTACCCATCAGTTCCGAATAGGTCATGCCGTTGCTGCGGGCTGCAGCGTTGATACGCTGTATCCACAGGCTGCGGAATTTCCTTTTCTTGTCCTTACGACCTACGTACGCATAGGTCAAACCCTTTTCGACAGTATTTTTCGCTACTGTCCAAACATTTCCCCTTGAACCAAAGTTGCCTTTGGCAAGTTTTAAAACTTTTTTTCTTCTGGCTCTTGATGCTACCGCATTTACGGACCTTGGCATAATTTTAAAGTTTTACGAACGGCCAGCGGTGTGTTTTCCTCACACGCTTGGGGGCTGGCACACTCTTGGTTTTACATTTTCCGGCGCCGGCGGGGCTGCTTTTCCGGCAGCTCTTGCGACCGTGCGGCAACCGTCCTTTCGCAAAAGGCGATGCTATTTTACGAGAAGGCTTTTTACTTTTGCCTCATCGGCAGGAGCGACGAGTGCGGAATAATCCAGATTGCGTTTCTGCTTCGTCGTCTTTTTGGTGAGGATATGGCTATGGTAAGCGTGTTTCCTCTTGATTTTTCCGGTGCCGGTGAAGTCGAAGCGCTTCTTGGCAGCGGAATTTGTTTTCATCTTTGGCATTTCGATAAACTTTAAGTAGTTACGACCGCCCGACCGGGTGTGGTGTCCAAGCCCGGACAGAACCCGGCTGACCGGTACAAATGGTTAAACAGCCTGCAAAGATAACCATATTTTGCGAAGAATCAAATTGCGTTTCCCTATTTTGCGCCTTTCCGGAACGGCAGAAGGAGGACCGCAGGTCCTCCTTCTGTGTCGATATCCTTATACTGGACGGTTATTCGGCTTCGTCCGCCGTAGGAGTGGTGAATTCGATTATCTGCGTTTCACCGCGGGTACCGTTCTCTGCGAACGGCTGGGCGAAGATGGTGTAGGTTTCGCCCGGAGTGAGGCCGGTAGCCTGCGTCTCTTTCGGGGCGGTCACGTCGTTCTCCCACATGATGTCGGGCCAGGTACCGTTTTCAAAGTAGTCCAGCAGTTCCATGGAGCCGAGCATGTAACGGTATTTGGAGGTGTCGCCGCCCGGACGTATCTCGACGACGGCGGAGGTCGAGGTCAATTCATCTTCCAGCAGAACAAGTTCGAGTTCGAGTTTCAGCGTCTTGCCGGATACCGTCGATACGTTTCCTTTCTTGTCGCCGGCTACTGCCTGTACGAAGACCGTGTACTCCTGACCGCGCTCCATACCCCTGACGATGATGGTATTGGCTGTGGGGTTGGTGACTTTCGTAATGGTGGAGAGGGTACCGTTTTCGAACGCTTCGAGGTCATCTGCGCTGCCGTATCCGTACACCAGCGTGCGGGTATCGGCACCGAACTCAACTCTGATGACGAACGAGTCTTCGGTGATGTTGTCGATGGTGGTCGTGGTTGTGAGGTCGAAATCGGGTTCACCTTCGGTAGTCACGACCAACTGCCTGACGTTCCCCTTTTCTTCTCCTGCGAAGGCTTGTGCGTAGATGGTATAGTCGGTCGCCTTCGTCAGACCGTCGAAGGAGGCGGATTTGACGGTCGGGTCGTTCTGTGTCTGGATACCCTCCATCGTACCGTTCTGGAATTCGTTGAGCTTGCCGGCTTCGCCTATGGCATAGATGTATCCTTCCGCATCTTTCTCTGCGGTGATGTCCACCGAGACGGAGGTCTCCGTTGCCGATGTGAGTTCTATGCTGACGCCGAGTTCCTTTTCGACGGGTAGGGTCGATTCGGAAGGCGTTTTGTTGCAGGAGACTGCCGTAAAGCAAACCGCAGTCAGGAAAGCGGCGATGGCCGATGCATTACATAGTTTTTTCATGAGTGTAATTTTTTATTTCAAAACAAATAGTGTAGTCCGCAAAAATAACAAAAAACTTTAGAACAGGATAACGTTTCGGCCGTTTAGTTGCGCTTCTCTTCGTTTCCGGCGCGGATTTCCGTGCGAACGGTGTTTTCTCGGACAGGCCGTTCCCGGATTTTTCCGGGCCGTGTTCCGTCCGGTCCTTGCGCCGGGCGGGTCCCGATTCGGTATATATGACGTCGCAGGGGCTGTCAGTGTTGCATGACGTCGCCGTTTTTTTTTCGATTTTTTTGCGGCAGGCGGACTTTTAGCGTGGATTTTGCCGTTGTCGGTTTCCGGATTGAGGCAGGATTCCGTATCTTGCGGAAGAGAGATTGTTGAATTTTAAATGTCACGGAAATGAAAAGATTCGTCATGACGGCGGTCGCGGTGATGGCGGCCGTCGGGGCATTTGCCCTTGAACCGGTGAAGTTGAATGAACCCGACCTTGACAGGGGCGGTTCGTTGATGCGGGCGTTGGCCGACCGTCGCTCCGTGAGGGAGTATGCCGACCGGGCGCTTTCGTTGCAGGACATGTCCGACCTGCTGTGGGCAGCCAACGGCGTGAACCGTCCTGCGTCGGGTAAGCGGACGGCTCCCTCGGCCATGGACCGGCGCGACATTCAAATCTATGTCCTGACCGACAAGGGTGTCTATCTGTATGTGCCGGAGCAGTCGCTCTTGCAGCCCGTCGCAGAAGGCGACCACCGGCAGGATGTACGCGGCAATAAGCCGGCGGTGAACCTCGTGTTGGTGGCCGAGGACGGCTCGTCCCGGTTCGCCGATACCGATGCGGGATATGTGTCTCAGAATATCTTCCTCGCCTGTACGTCGCTGGGGCTCGCCACCGTATCGTGCGGCTCGATGGACGAACCCGCCTTCCGCAAGGCGTGTCGGCTGAACGACAGGCAGCGCATCATCCTCTTTCATCCGGTCGGCTACCCCAGATAACCTGTGCCGCAGCCTGTCCGGGTGCGGCCGGCACGAACGGGAGGCGGGATGCTGTCGGTGCAAGCCGTCGGCAGGGTTGCCGGTTTCGGAGTCCGGTCATTCCCGGCGGAAGGTCGGCGCATTTCGCGTTTTGTCGCTTCCGGTATATGACAAAGGCCGTATCTTTCATGATACGGCCTTTGTCATAATCGGAGGTGCCGTGGCGTGTCCGCTGTGGGCATCGCCGGCCGGTGTTTACAGTATGCCGAATTCGCGGCGCAGGTTCTCCACCTCGTCCAGCTTTTCCCACCCGAAGAATTCGATTTCTTTCGTGACCTCCCTGCCATGGTCGAACAGGGTGACCTCCCGGCGGTAGGGGCGGTTGCCGAAGTGACCGTAGGAGGCCGTCGCTTCGAAGATGGGGTTCTTGAGACCGAACCGTTCCACGATGGAGGCGGGACGCAGGTCGAAAAGCCGTTCGATGCGGCGGGCTATCTCGGCATCGGTGTCCGATACGCGGGCCGTGCCGTAAGTATCCACATAGATGCTGAGCGGATGTGCGATGCCTATCGCGTAGGAGAGTTGGACGAGTATCTGGTCGGCGATGCCTGCTGCCACCATGTTCTTGGCGATGTGGCGGGCCGCATAGGCTGCCGAGCGGTCCACCTTCGAGGCGTCTTTGCCCGAGAAGGCTCCGCCGCCGTGGGCACCCCGGCCGCCGTAGGTGTCGACGATGACCTTGCGCCCCGTGACGCCCGTGTCGCCGTGCGGGCCGCCGATGACGAATTTCCCCGTCGGGTTCACGTACAGCAGGTAGTCGTCGCCGATAAGGTCGGCCAGCTTGTCGCCCGCCCGCTGCAGGCGTGCCTTGACACGCGGTATGAGGATGCTGCGCACGTCGTCTTCGATGCGTTTGCCCATCTGACGTTCGGCCTCCTTTTCCGTCACGTTGCCGCCGGCACGGATGAATTCGTCGTGCTGGGTGGAGACCACGATGGTGTGTACCCTTACCGGGCATCCCGTCTCGTCGTACTCGACGGTCACCTGGCTCTTGGCGTCGGGCCGGAGATAGGGCATTTCGTTGTGCTCGCGCCGCAGTACGGCGAGCTCCTTCATGATGACTTGGGCGAGTATCAGCGTCGCGGGCATGTATTCGCGCGTCTCGTCGCAGGCGTAGCCGAACATGATGCCCTGGTCGCCGGCTCCCTGCTCTTCGTCCTTTTTCACGACGCCCTGGTTGATGTCGGGGCTCTGCTCGTGGATGGCGGAGAGGATGCCGCAGGAGTTTCCGTCGAACATGTAGTCGCTCCGGGTGTAGCCGATGCGGTTGATGACGCGTCGGGCTACGTTCTGTACATCGACGTATGCTTCCGAACGCACTTCGCCGGCAACTACTACCAGTCCCGTCGTGCAGAGGGTTTCGCACGCCACCTTCGATTCGGGGTCGCGGCGAAGGAATTCGTCGAGTATCGCGTCGGATATCTGGTCCGAGATTTTGTCGGGGTGCCCTTCCGAAACGGCTTCCGACGTAAATAAGAATGCCATTTTAAAACGTTTTTGGGGACGGCGCCGTGCGCAGCCCGTTGGACAAAATTTTAAAACGGAAATTATTGGCTGTTGTAAAAGTAACGAACCCCGGCCGGGGCCCCTAAAGAAAAACGGATTGCTTCTTTAGCTATTTTTTTACGTGGTTTGCAAGCGGCCAAATCTTTCCACTGCCGGAGTTCCCGGCGCTGTTCACCGCACAAAGGTAGGCAAAAAAACGTTAGAATGTGCGCTGCGGTCGGTTTTAGGTATATTTACTTACCGTCGGGCAGTACGGACTTTCGGAGGCTGCCGTATCCGGTTCCTCGGTACGGACGGCCGTTGGGGGCCTGACGCGGCGGGGAGGCAGGAGAGACGCAGCAGCTGCTTTTCTGCCAGCCGGTTGGGGTGAAGGCGAGTAACGGGGCGTGCCGGCAACTGCGTCGGCGGGCGTGTCGTCGCTGCGGTCGGCCGTCAGAAAGGATAGCCGATACCGAAATTGAGGGCCGTGTTGCCCCATTTGAAGGCCTTGAGCCATCGCTGTCCGGCGGGCAGGCTGGGGTCATGCACCCGGACGCCCCAGTCGAGGCGGATGACAATCAGGTCGAGGTCGTAGCGCAGGCCGAACCCGGTGTTGAAACCAAGCTCCTTGTAGAAGCTGTCGAAACGGAAAACCTCGTCGCTGGCCGCACCGGGGATGCCTGCGAGCCAGACGTTCCCTACGTCGAAAAATACCGCACCGTGCAGGGCGTTCCAGATGGGAAAGCGGAATTCGAGGTTGGCCTCCAGCCGCAGGTTGCCGAGCTGGCTTTTGAAGCCGGAGTTCCGTCCCTTGGAGGAGTTGCCCGGTCCGAGGGCTCTCACCGGCCAGCCGCGCATGCTGTTGCTGCCTCCCACGTAGAACATGCGGTCCATCGGGAGGGTGGAGGAGTTGCCGTAGGGGAGTCCGATGCCGCCGAAGAACCGGTAGGCCACGGCCGACCGGTATCCTATCGGGATGGTATTGCTGACACTGGCATCCACGCGGAAATACTGCGAGTAGCGGATGCCGAATATTTTGTAGAATGTTTCGTACCGTGGGGAGGTCTGTCCCCCCGTACCGCAGTCGTCGATGTTCACCTGTTCGGAGACGGGCGAGGAGAGCCAGTGCGCCAGTGCGTCGGTCAGGTTGCCTGCCGTTTCCGCATTGACGCGTACCGTTATCGAATTGCCCTTGCCGGTATTCGGGTTGTTGAAGAGATAGGAGCCCGAGATGGCCGCTATGTACTGCGATTTATAGCTTTCGCGCAGGTAGCTGTTCTGGATGGAGCAGAGGAAGTCCGTGTCGATGAAGCTCACGTCCACGAGGTTGAAGTCTATCGGACGGACGGTATAGGTGGTGTTGCGGCCGTTGTTCCACGAATAGCCGATGTTGGCTCCGGTGATGGTGCGGTGGTATTTCGATTTGCGCTGCAGGTTGGTCGATACCTCGATGCGCGTCAGGGGACGGTAGAGTTTTCCCGCCCTGTCGATGGGGAAGGGGGCGAGGAACCGCGGGAAGGTGACGGATGCCGTGAGCCCCACCTCGTAGGAGTTCTTGGCCGCCGTTTCGTCCGTGTTGAATTCGTATCCGCCCGACAGGCTGATGTTGAGCAGTTCGGCACCGCGGAACAGGTTGCGGTTGAGGTAGCTGACGGTCGGGCGCAGCGCATAGAACGCCGACGAGGTGGTGGCCTCGAAGTCGAGCGTGTAGCCCTGCCGCATGGCGGGCGTGCAGAAGATGTCGCAGTCGAGCGCTCTTTCGAGGGTCTGTACCGGGGCCTCCCCTTCGCCTCCTTCGCCGATGTAGGTGATGTAGTTGTCGTCTTCCGGTTCGGGTTCGGAGAAGGTCACGCTGGCATTCTTGAAGTAGTCGAGCCGTTGCAGGTTACTCGATGTGCGCTGCTTGTCGCCTGCGCTGTAAAGGTAGTCGGAGTAGATGGGGATGGCCCGGCGCAGTGTCTGCGGCTTGATTTTGGGCTTGCCCGACCGGATGATGTAGAGCCCCCGGTAGTAGGTCGTGTCCATGCCGCGCAGGTAGGCGGGGTCGGTGGCAGCCGCGGTGGCGTCGTAATCCGGATAGACGAAGATTTTGCCGAGGCGGTAGACGGCGTTGTTCCCATATATCGGCTCTCCCTCGGGCGTGTATCCTTCCAGTTGCTGCCGGATGACCATCGTGAGGTCTACCAGGTGGTCGCCTGCGAGCGTATCGGCTATGTAGCTGATGTTGTTCACGGAGAACTTGTAGTACCCCCGGTCTTTCAGATAGGCCGTTATGCGCTGCCGTTCGTCGTTGAGCAGGGTGAGGTCGAAGATGTCTCCCGGCCTGATGAGCGTGGCGGCACTGTCTTGTCGGATGACCTGTTCGAGGAATTTGTCCTGATAGTCGTAGGAGAGGGAGTTGATCCGGTAGGGCGCTCCTTGTCTGACCGAATAGGTGACCACCGCTTTCCGGTTGCGTTTGTATTCGATTTCGTATCGGCTCGTCGATTCATAGAATCCGCGGGAGTCCATGTAGAGCTTGATGTTGCGGTTCGATGCGGCGGTCTGTACCGTGTCGAGGATGACGGGTTCGCTGCCCAGCCTGCGCAGCAGGTTGTTCCAGCCGTTCTCCTTGTTCGGGTCGGCCTGGTTGTAGAGCCAGGCAGGGAGGTTCGTTCCAAGCAGCTTTTTGGAGGGGTTCTGCCGTACGTACCGGTCTATCTCCCCGGCCGTGATGCATTCGTCGCGCGGTACCGTCCGGTCGGTCTCTATCTTGTTTTTCGTCAGCATGTAGGAGTCCGGCGGGAGGTGGCGCGTCACGGAGCAGGAGTACGACGCTACCCCGCATACGAATGCGAGCGCACATCTCAGGACGGAGGCCTTCATGCTTTTCATGGACGTTACTGCTGGTTGAAAAAGCCCTGCTCGACGAGTTCGTCGAAGTATTTGCGCGAGAAGGTCACGTTGTCCTCCCTGACGTAGCGGCGTTCGGTGAAGATGCGGGCGAGGTTGGGCAGCCGGTTTTCCGCGAGAAGCTGCTGCGTCTCGGCCGAGGCTTCGCGCTCGCGCCAGAGGATTTCGAGCCTTTCGGGCGTGTAGTCCGTATAGGTATTCCGATGAACTACCGCATCGAGCGGCAGCCGGTCGGTCAGCGGCGGCAGGGTTTCGGGATATCCCATGGCGACGGTCATTACCGGCAGAACACCCTTCGGGAGCCGGAGTATCCGGGCGATTTCTCCCGCATTGTAGAGTGTCGTTCCCAGATAGCAGATGCCGAGCCCATGCGCTTCGGCCTCCAGGCAGGCGTTCTGCGAGGCGAGCAGGGCATCGGTCACGCCGTTCATGAACCAGCAGAAATTGTCGTAGCCCGGTTCGGCTCCCCGCAGTTCGCACCACCGGCTGAAACGGTGGATATCGGCGCAGAAGGTCAGGAGGACCGGTGCCGTCGTTGCGGCGGGCTGGTTGAAATGCAGGGGGGCGAGCTGTTCCAGCAGCTCCCGCGATGTGGTTACTATAATGCTGTACAGTTGCATGTTCCCCACGGTGGAAGCCCGCGAGGCCGCCTCGAGTATCTCTTCCATGACCGTGGAGGGGATGGGTTCGGGTTTGTATCGCCGAATCGACCTGTGTTCCCGTATCTCTTTTATCATCGTCGTGTTTTTATGGTACAATCCGTACAAAGGTAGTAATTCTTGCGGAGGATGCGACCGTACCCGTTTCGATTTTGCGTGGCCGTGCCTGCCCGGCAAAGAGCAAATTCCGTGCATTTTCCGTTCTTTTTTCTCCGGAGGCTGCGCATCTCCGGCGGGGGGATGACCCCATGTAGGGATTTTTGGCCGGAAGTTGCGGCAGGCTCGGGAATAATCGTAAATTTGCACACATGCAGATAGAATTCGGAAAGTACGAAGGCGCAGGCAACGACTTCGTGATAATAGATAACCGGGAAAGGGTGTTCGAGCCCCGTCCCGCTTTGGTGGCCGCCCTATGCGACCGCCGGTTCGGAATAGGTGCCGACGGGCTCATGCTTCTGGAAGAGGAGTGCGGGGCGGATTTCCGCATGCGGTATTTCAATTCCGACGGGCCCGAGGCGACCATGTGCGGCAATGGCGGCCGCTGCATGGCGCTTTTCGCCCGGCATGCCGGTGCGGCGGGCGAAAGGATGGCGTTTGCTGCGGTGGACGGCCTTCACCGGGCCGAGGTGCTCGCCTGCGGGGGCGATGCGGGGCGTATCGCCTTGGGAATGACCGAGCCGCACGGCTTTGCCGAAGCGGAGGAGGGATACTTTGTCGATACGGGGTCGCCCCATTACGTCCGTTTCGTGGAAGACGTGGAGCGGGTGGACGTGCGGGGTGAGGGACGCCGTGTGCGGAACCTGCCCGCTTTCGCCGGGACGGGAGGCGTGAATGTCAATTTCGTCGAGGTCGCCGGCGAGGGGACGCTGAAGGTGCGTACCTACGAGCGGGGTGTCGAAGACGAGACGCTGGCCTGCGGAACCGGTTCGGTAGCCGCTGCCGTAGTGGCTTCCCGCGTGCGTTTTCCGCAGGTGCGGAGCATCGATGTGCAGGTGCGCGGCGGACTGCTGAATGTGGCGTTCGACGTCGTCGGGGGGCGGTTCTCCGATGTTAGGCTTACGGGGCCGGCCCGCAGGGTCTATTCGGGTGTTTTCAGACCGGAAAATTTTTGAGACGACGTCGTGCCGGTTCGGAAAATTTTTCTAACATTGCACCGTGTGCGGCGGCTTTGTGCCCTGGCAGGTATTTTGCGGGACAGCAGCCGGAGCGTAAGGAATTTTCAGTTTTTACACTACGATGAAATCTATCAGGGATGTCCGGAGACCGGGCGGGAACCGGTCCGATTCGGACGATTTGCGCAGAAGTACGAAACTCGCGCCCGCGAAGAAGGGTGGTCGGGAGCGTTATTCCGTGTACGATGGGGACGACGAGGAGGAGATGTCGCTGTCCCTATCCAAAAAGGAGTCGGTCTTCGATTACTTCGATGACGGAGAGGAGTCGGTAGGGTAACCGGCAGCTTTCGGATGGATGGGTAGTGTGGGCCGTTCCGCAGGGAGACGGCTTTGTCTGTTGATGGTCGGATATGGTTAAGGAAGAGAAATTCATCATGGCCGGCGGTTGCGCGGTCCGGGTGAGCGATACGCTGGAGGGCGAACGGACGGTGGTGTTGCTGCACGGCTATCTGGAGTCGCTCGATGTATGGGACAGGTTCACGGAGCTGCTTGCACCGCAGGTGCGGGTGGTTGCGGCCGACCTCCCGGGACACGGCATCTCGGAGGTGAAGGGCGAGGTGCACACCATGGAGTTCATGGCCGATACGGTACATGCCGCGATGGAGACGCTCGGCATAGGGCGTGCCGTCGTGGTCGGTCACTCGATGGGCGGTTACGTGGCGCTGGAGATGCTGCGCAAATATCCGGAGGCGTTTGCCGGCCTCGTGCTGTTCCACTCCACGCCGAACCCCGATTCGGAGAAGAAGCGGGAGGACCGTCTGCGGGAGATACACCTCATCGAGGGGGGCAAGAAGGAGCTTATCGCCCGGAGTTTCCCCCATGTGGGGTTCGCTCCGCAGAACCGCAAGCGGTTGGCGTGGGCGGTGGAGGAGCTCTCGGACCAGATAACCCTGACGGAGGATGCGGGAATCGTGGCCGTGCTGAAGGGTATCCGCGACCGGCACGACCTGAACGGGACGATGCGCGGAAGCGGTGTTCCGCAGATGATGCTTTTCGGTCGGTACGACGAGTATGTGACGCCGGAGACGGCTGCGGAAGTTATCCGGAACCAGTCCCAGGCTCGTGCGGTATGGCTTGAAAACTCCGGGCACATGGGCTTCGTCGAAGAACCCGCGGCGGCGGCCGATGCGCTTCTCTCTTTCGTGGCGGAGGCGTACGGCGACGTGTCGCCGGAAGCTGCCGGGTGATTTTTAGTGTGGAACAGGCCCGCTTCGTTGTGCGGCGGGTATTAACGTTTGGGTGAAATGGAGGCTGTCATCTCCTTTCTTTCGGAATATCGCCTGACCGGACTGACGGTCGGCATTTTTACGTTTCTTATCATCGGGCTTTTCCATCCGCTCGTCATCAAGGCGGAGTATTGGTTCGGTACGCGTTCGTGGTGGATGTTTCTCGTGCTCGGCATCGCCGCCGCAGCGCTTTCCGTCTGCGTGGAGGGGCTGGTGCTTTCGATACTTTTCGGCGTCGTCGCGTTCTCTTCGTTCTGGAGTATCCTCGAAGTTTTCCAGCAGCGGGAACGTGTGCGCAAGGGGTGGTTCCCGGAAAATCCGCGCCGTAAATCCTGATATCGTGCGTTTTGCTCGCGTGCAGGCAGGGGGCAGGGCTTTGCCTCCGTTGCCGTGTATCTGCCGCACGGGATATGATGCGGCGTCTTGGAGCCGGAGACAGGCGGTTTGTCTGTGGTAAATATTTCCAGGTAAGGTGCTGTCGGTGCCGAAATCGGTATGTATGTGCCGGTTTGTGTTATTTTCATCGGTCGTGAATGGATATTTATCTTGCCGGAACGAATGTGTTTATATTTAAAAAACCATAAATTAATATTGGTTTTTATGGGTATATTTGCAAATACATGAAACAGGATTTCGTGTTTCATGGCGTGGAGTTATTACTTAATTACTATCTATCACTATTTATGACGAAGAGATTTTTTGCAGGCGGCATGCTGGCGTTGCTGGCCTGCGTGTCGCTTGCTTCCTGCACGACCGGTGGCGGCGAGGAGGTGCAGTATGTGAAAATCGGACAGAATCTCTGTTCGTTCCTGGCGGAGGGCAATCAGCCGCTCGTAATCGACGTGAAGGCCTCTCCGGCGGAGTGGACGGTCGAAGCGGGTGCCACCTGGGTAAAAGCGGAACGTACCGACAGCCGGGTATTAACCGTTACGGTAGAAGACAACGGTACGGGCAGCGAAAGGAGTGCCGTTCTGACGGTGACGGCCGGGCAGGCGGTGCAGGAGATAACGGTTCGCCAGCTTCCGCAGGACGGTGCGTTCGCACGCTTCCGCAAAGTGGACTATTTTTCGCAGAACGGCGCCATGTCGCCCAGCGGCCGCTATGTGGGCGGTTATACGGTTTCTATCGCTGCGGACGACTCTTTCCTGAAATCTCCTACCATCATCGACCTGGAGACGGGCGAAACCTATCAGTCCGGCCCCTATCCGGAAGCTGTGTATTTCCTGACGCAGACAATGTGCATCAGCGACCAGGGACTGCTGTTCATCGTGGACGGCAACCAGGGAGGAACGTTCGTCTGCGACCTCGAAGGGAATATCACCAAGCTGGAGGCGGTGGAGGGATTCCGCGGCAAACCCACCATACAGGGAACTTCCGCCGACGGCAAGTATTGGGTAGGTTATGCCAAAAAGACGACCGGCGGACTCTATTATCCTCTTCTGTGGATAGACGGGGCGGCACAGGAACTGTCCCTCCCGGAGAAGAATTACAGAGAAGAGGAGCTGCGGGCCGGTGTCATGGCACGGAGCATCTCTGCCAACGGGGAGGTGATTTACGGTACTTCCTGGGATAACAGCGACTACGGTATGCTCTATTGGAGAAAGGAGGGTGCCGGTTTCGGCCGGCCGCAGTGGGTAGGCAAGGATGTACGCAAAATCACCCCGACGGTGTTGCAGTATCCTGACGGTACGGAGTACGATTACAACCTGGTGAACGGATGTATATGTACTGCCGAACTGACTAAAATCAGTACTTCGGGAAAATGGATAGCCACTACATATCGCACAGAGGTGCCGTCGGCCAATAACCAGTATACGGAATGTACGTATCGTGCTGCATTTTATAATACGGAGACGGAAACGACCGTGATAGTCGAGGACTATGGCGAAACGTCGGGAGCACATGTGACTGACGACGGCATCGCTTTTATTGGTATCGGGAGGCTCGGCATTTCATCGGGGAAAGTCTATGACCTGAATACGCATACGGACCTGGGCGATACGCAGGATTGGGTGTACGATACCTACGGCATCGTCATTCCCGGCGGTTACATCAACCATATTTCGGCGGACGGCAGGTATGTGCTGGGTACTTCGGCGCAGTCGTCTGCCGGCGGTACCAGCTTCATCAACTGGTACATCGCTCCGCCTCGTGCGAAATAACTGTGTTAACCTAAATAGATACGACCATGAAGAAGATTTTATTCATCGCGGCGGCCTGTATGTTCGCCGCAGCATGTACGCCGCAGAACGGGGGCGGAGAGACCGCTTCCCTCGAGGTGTCGCCCAAGTCGCTTACTTTCGGTGCAGAGGATACGACTCCGCAGGAGATTACCGTGACCGCCACCGGCGTGGAGTGGGAATATGCCGTTCCTTCGTCGGCCGACTGGATTACGGTGGACGACGGGACGGCCGGAAAACTGCTGGTTTCGGTCACCAAGAATCCGACGGCCGAGAAACGTACCGCTTCGATTCGGATAACTGCCAAAGATAACGATGATTTGGAACCCGTGAGCGTGACGGTTACGCAGGCCGGTTCGGAGACTCCGGAGGTCTATTCGCTGACGGTAGACCCGGCGGCACTGACTTTCGAGGCCGAGGGTGCCGCAGGCCAGAGCGTGAAGGTGACCGCTTCGGGCGAGGGGATTACCTGGAGCGCCGCAGTGGAGGACGCCGCCAAAGAGTGGATAACCCTTTCGACGACGGAAGGAAGCGAGGGGGAGACGACGCTGACCGTCACAGTGCAGGACAACCCCGACACGGCGGAACGTTCTGCGAACGTCACCCTGACACCGAGCGTGGAGTCGGCAGGCCCGAAGGCCATCCGCGTGACACAGGAGGCCAAGGTGCTGCCGCCGTCGCTGACGATGACTTACAACGGCGGCGACGTACCGGAGGAGGGCATCGTGTTGGAATACAAGGGCGGTTTCGCCCGTATCGACCTGACGCCCGTCAGCCTGACCTGGTCGGCCAGGGCGGATGCGGCCTGGCTGGACATCAATGCCTATTCGAGCGACGATAAGAATTTCATCGAAATCTTGATGAATGAAGAGATAAATGAATCGTCCGAACCGCGTACCGGCCGTATCATCGTGACGACCGATGCGGAGGGTATCGGGCCGTTCGAGATTCCTGTTACGCAGGAAGGAAAGCCCGATTTCCAGAGCACCATTCTGGAGGATGTGGAACTGACTACGCTGACTCATTGTCGTGCGAACCTGCAGCCTAACTGTGACTGGCGCGATAAGCCGTTTACGTGGTGGGAACTGAGGTTCATGAGCGAGGGGCTTACCTTTGAAAATTCCAAAGGGGCATATTTCGGGACGGGCGACCGTTTGACTGTTTGTATGGCGACGGAGCCTGTTTGGGTAAACGATGACAGGGAGTATTATCTCCCGGAGGGTACCTATACGGTGCGTCCCAATTTCAGTTATGACACGACGGAGGCTTTGGAACCGGGCATCAGCGCGGGGGCGTTCGGCTATTCGCACCCGACTTTCCCGAACGGTACGTGGTACGTACGCATCGAGGACGATGCCTATCCCGGCGACCAGGCGGCGATAACCGAAGGCACCATGACCGTGAGCCGGACGGGCGAGGAGTATGTCATCACGTTCGAGTTCGTGAGCGATGCCGGTTTCGCTGTGACAGGGACGTATGAGGGAGCCCTGGACCTTTATCCGGATGCCTGAGGCATAATGCGTTTCATCGCGCGGTAAGGCACGCGCTTTCCCGGCAGGAGGGGGTACATCCCCCTCCTGCCGGGATTTTTTGCTGCCGGTTCGGAATAGAAGGGCGGACGGAAGGAACGGAAGACAGACGGCGCAGTCGGCGGAAAATCCGGGGAGGAAACAGCACGGGAAAGAGGAAAAACCGTTTTCCGCGGCATTTGTTCGTTCCGTTTCGGCCGGATAAAAAGCCCCGTACCCTCACGGGCCGGGGCTTCCGCCAAATAAACTTACTCCTATCTAATTCCTAACAAAAGCAGTGTGGTTTTCGGGAGGGTAGAGCTCGCCGCCGACGATGTATGTCTTGGCCGTGCTGCCGGTCGTATATGTTCCCGTGTGGTATTTCTCCGTTTCGATGTACTCCCCGACGCCGTCCTTGCGGTCCATGTTGGATTTCAGTTTGATGTCGATGCTCTCTTCCCCTTCGGGTACGAGGTCGGCGATACGGAAAGAGGCCAGTCCCGTGTCGCTCACGACGTACCGTCCGTTCCCTTCCACTTCACCCATGGCGTTGTGGCGCAGTTCGAGATATACGGAATCGGTCGCCGGGCGCGTGTCGTCCCACACGAGGTTTATCATGTGCGGCTGTCCGTTCTCGTAGCGGAAGTATTCGAAACCGATGTTGATATAGTTGCCGGAGAATGCCGCCGTGACGACGCGTATCAGGTCGTGCCCGATGCTGTCGCTGCGGTGCGGGTCGTCTTCGAGCAGGAAACTCTTCCGGACTATCGGCACCGCGTGGATGTCGTTGAAGACGAGGACGCGTATGTCGTAAACGGTCTGTTCCGGTGTGGAGTAGGAGCTCACGTAGTCGCCGTTGCCGGGCAGAATGTTGTATTTGAAATAGACCCTTTCGCCCCTCTCTATCTCCTTGCTCCCATTGTACTCCAGGACGCGGAGCAACACGCCGTCGTCTCTCGTTATCTCGAAATAGCCGTCGTAGTCCGTGCGCGTTATCTCCCCGAAGCCGTTGTAAACGATGTCGGTGGGCGGTGCCGCGCCCGCAAGCTCCTTGCTGCATGAGGAGAGTGCGGCGACTGCCGCAGCAAAGGTCAGGAGCACCGTGATGTATTTAGTCCAATTTTTCATTCTTTTCGGCTTTGCCGGCGCGGCCGTTCGCGGGTCGGCGCCGTTCCGTCTATACGTCCATTTTATGTAATGACGCTAATATATATTATTCTGTTGCACGGGCGGTGAAAAAAATGGATTTTTTCTCCTTGCCGCCCGGCCGTCGGAGTCTCAGAGGCCGAACCGTACGCCTACCTTGACGGAAAAACTGGTCGGATGGACGGTACGGTAGCTTGCCGGCTGGTCTTTCTGCCGGAAATAGTATCCGACTCCCGGTTCCACGTAAAGGCCTATGTGCCTGTTGAAATTGTAGCTGACTCCGGCTGCGGCGCTTACCGAGAACTGTACGCCCTTGATGCGGCGGAGGGTCGATTCCCTACCGCTGTCGCCCGCATCGGCGAATCCCTGCGTCTCGCGCCAGGCAACGCCTTTTTCGACCATGCCGCCTCCCTGGACGTAGAAACCGAATCCGCCCGCGCGGTAGAATGTATAGGTCAGCCCGACCGGTACGCCGATGTAGTGGAGCTCGCGCGTGATATGCGCCGTACCCGCCGAGAACGACTGTTCGGAGGAGGAGTAGAGATAGGAGTAGTTGAGTCCCGTGGTCAGGGCAAGCCGTTCGCCCAGCGGGACGGAGAGCGACAGTCCCACGTTGAGCGGCATCCGGTGCTGGAGCCGTACTTCCTCCGTGACAGGCCCCGTGGGGGCGAGTACCGGGCGGCCGTTCTCCTCGTGCAGTCCGGACTGGAGCGTCATGCCTCCGTCGGAGGTCTGTTTGATGAGCATGCCGGCCGATGCGGCCCTGTCCGGGTCGTTCGTTACGCTGTTTCCGGCGAAAGTGCCGAAGTTGCCCGCATAGACGGAACCGGCCACCTTCCGGCGGGGTGCTCCGCCGTACTCCCGAGCGATGGCCCGCTCCCAATAGGCATCCGTGTTCCTCCGCAGTTCCGCGGCGGCCGAACCGGGCGAGGGGTAGGCAGGGCGTTTCCGGCTGCGGCCCCGCTGTCCGTTTCGGTCGCCCTCCCGTACGGCGGGGGGGGCGTCCCGCGCCTCCGTATCCTTTCCGGCCGGGGCGTTCTCCTGTCCTGCGGCCGCAGTCTGTCTTTCCGGGACGGTGTCCTCTCCGTCTGTTTTCGCGACGGCCCGTACCGGCTGCGGGGTGTTTGCTCCGGACACGGTCTGCGGAGGCTCGGAACCGGCGTCCGTATCGGGTACGGCCGTATCCCCTGTTCCGTCGGGCAGTACGACTGCGGTCTGCCGTACCGCTGCCTCTTCCGTGATACCGGCCGGTCGGGAGAGGTAAAGGGCCGTGACCAGTACCCCGGCCAGCAGTGCCGCCGCGACGGCATACCCGTACGCATGCCGGATGCGTTGCCGCTTGCGGGGGGCTGCACCGGCTGCGGCGAGCGTCTCCTCTATCCGCTGGAAAAGCTCCCGGGGCGGCTCTTCTTCGTAGCCGCGCAGGGCATCTCCTATCCGTTTGTCGAAATCCTTATCTGTCATCTTTCCGTATTCTCTTTATCCGTGCCGCCCCGCGGGATGCGCCGGGCGGTCGCATGTCGTCTTTCATCTGCCGGCCCCGCGGCCGTCCGTCTTGCGCGGCGGCGTGCCTGTATGGAGCCTTCTGCCCAGTATCTCTATCAGTTTCATCCTCGCCCGGAGGTATTGCGAGCGGGTGGTCGCCTCGCTTATTCCCAGCATCTCCGCAATTTCGGCATATTCGTACTCCTCTACCGCCCGCAGATTGAAGATGGTTCGGTACCCTTCCGGCAGGGTGTCCACGCACGCCTTTATCTCTCCCGCCGAAAGTTCGTCGAGGACCGTCGGCGGTACGGAGCTGCGGAGGTTCGCCGCGCTCACTTCATCGGCTCCCTCCAGCGGGTTCCTGCGGCGGAAATAGGACATGACCGTATTGACGAATATCCGTCTGCACCAACCCTCGAACGGTCCGTCGCCGCGGTAGTCGCCTATGCGCGTATAGAGCGTCACGAAACCGTCGTGCAGCAGGTCTTCCGCCGTGGAAGCGTCGCTCACATAGCGCCTTATGACGCCATACATCGGACTGCCGTAGCGTACGTACAGTTCGCGGCGAGCCTCCGCGTTCCCCCTGCGGCAACCCTCTATTATCTCTTCCAGTGTCAAAGACGGTCAGTGATTCGTTAATAAGATGCTTTTGCAGTACGTTTTGTTGCATCCGGGTAACAATTTTACGCATTTTTTCCCGGCCGTTCAAGTTCCGGATAGCTCATTGGCAAATTTTGCTTACCTTTAAGCCGTATAAATACGCATATTATGGAAGCAAAGAAGATAGGCATAGCATCCGACCATGCCGGATACGAGATGAAGGAATTCCTCATCGGATACCTCGAAAGCAAAGGATACGAAGTGTATGATTTCGGAGCTCCGAGCGCCGAAAGTTTCGATTATCCCGATTCGGCCCATCCCCTCGCATGTGCCGTCGAGAAGGGCGAACTGCCCATGGGCATCGCACTCTGCGGCAGCGGCAACGGCATCTCCATGACGCTCAATAAACACCAGGGTATCCGTGCGGCCCTCTGCTGGACGCCCGAATTGGCCGAGCTCGCCCGCAGGCACAACGATGCCAATATCTGTTCGCTGCCGGCGCGTTTCATAGACAATACGCAGGCTGCGGCTATCGTGGATGCATACCTCGGAGCCGAATTTGAAGGGGGACGTCACCAGCGCCGGATAGACAAGATACCTTTCAGGGGAACGTGCTGACGCTCGCCGGTCGTACCAACGGAAAGACCCTATGAAGGAGATAGACGTATACAAGGTGCTCGAAGGCAAGAATCCGAAACTTGCCCGTCGCGTCCCGCGTTTCGTCGTCGATTATCTTCGCCGTACCATACACGAGCGGGAGGTGAACGAGATTCTGGCGAGATTCGGAGACCTGGAGGGGATAGCGTTCGTACGGGCCGCCCTCGGGTACATGAATGTCCGCTATCATTCGGTCGGTATGGAGCGGCTGAACCCCGAAGGACGTTACGTGTTCGCTTCGAACCATCCGTTCGGAGGAATGGACGGACTGATGCTGGCCGACGAGGTGGCGCGTTATTTCGGCGATGTCCGGGTAGTGGTGAACGACCTGCTGATGTACCTCGGCCCGCTCAGGGGACTGTTCGTGCCGGTGAACAAGCACGGCCGTCAGGATGCCGGAAGCGTGGAGGCTTTCAATAACGCTTTCGCATCCGATGTGCCGATAGTGACCTTCCCCGCCGGGCTCTGTTCGCGCCGCCGCCGCGGGGTCGTGCGCGATCTCGAATGGAAACCCAATTTCGTGAAGAAGGCGGCCGCCTACGGCCGGGATGTGGTGCCTGTCTATTTCAACGGCAGGCTCTCTGACTTCTTTTACCGGCTGTCGAACCTGCGTACCGCGCTCGGCATCAAGGCCAATATCGAGATGCTCTATCTTGCCGACGAGATGTTCCGTCAGGCAGGCAGCGATTTTGAAATCATCATCGGGAGACCGATACCGTCCGCTTCCCTGCTGGAGGGAAGGACGCCGGGGCAGGCGGCCGATTACGTCAGGCGCGCCGTGTACGCGCTGGGGAGAGGCTGACGATTTCCCTCTCCTTCGGGCGGTCTGCGAGCGCGGCCGGAGGCGGGCCTTTCCGTGCAGTTGTCTCAGTGTTCATCCATACAATAAAACGGATACCATGAAACCGATAATAGAAGCCGTACCGAAGGAACTCATCGAACGGGAACTGACCGAGGAGCGCCTGCTGCGTGCCACCAACAATGCGGGAAACTTCATTTACACGATAAAGGCGGCGGAGGCTCCCGACATCATGCGGGAGATAGGCCGTCTGCGTGAGCTCGCATTCCGGCAGGCCGGGGGCGGTACGGGGAACGAGGTGGATGTCGACGAACAGGACCTGGCTCCGGACGGTTATACGCAGTTGTTCGTATGGGACCCGGTAGCCCGTGAAATCCTTGGCGGCTACCGCTACATTATCTGCGACTCCCCTTATCCGAAAAATCTCTCGACGGAACACTATTTCCGTTTCAGCGACAGGTTCCGGCAGGAGGTGCTGCCTTATACCATCGAGTTGGGACGTTCGTTCGTGCAGCCGCGCTATCAGCGTACCCGCGATGCGAAGAGCCTCTATGCGCTCGACAACCTGTGGGACGGACTCGGTGCGCTGATAGTGGAGAATCCCGACAAACAGTATTTTTTCGGCAAGGTGACCATGTACGGGCACTATGACAAGGAGGCGCGCAACATCCTGATGTATTTCCTGCAGAAATATTTTCCGGACAGGGACGGCCTGCTCGAACCGCTCTATCCCGTCGAGATGAACATCGACGTGCCGGCCATGGAGCGGATATTTGCCGGAGGAAGTTATATGGACGACTACCGGACACTCGTCAATGAACTGCGCAAGCGGGACGAGTTCATTCCGCCGATGATAAATTCATACATGAATCTGTCGCCTTCGATGAAGGTTTTCAGCACCGTACACAATCCCGATTTCGGAGAGGTGGAGGAGACGGGCATCCTCGTCCGGATAAAGGACATCTACCCGGAGAAGGCGGAGAGGCATACGCGCGGCCTGCTGCAGAAGCTGAAGAAGCGGATAAAATCGGTTTCGGGCGGCGAGTGAGCCGGGCCGGCACGCTGCAGGCGTTTGCGGAAGGTGCGGTTTGGGCTGCGGCGGCATACATTGCCGCCGCAGCTCTTTTACGGGGGGCGGTATGGCGGAAGTGTCGGAGGAGCGGAGTCCGTTCGGAAGTACCTGCCCCCGTATCCGGTACCGGGGACGGATTATGATATGCGCGGGTTTCTGATTAATTTTGCGGTATGAACGGGAAGACCATCACGGAGGAGCAGTTGCTCGAAGCCCTGCGGAGGTATTGGGGGTACGGTTCGCTGCGCGGAACGCAGTCCCGGACGATTCGGTGCGTGCTCGAAGGCCGGGATACCCTTTCGCTGATGCCTACCGGTGGCGGCAAGTCGCTGACCTACCAGCTTCCCGGTCTGCTGATGGAGGGGCTGTGCGTGGTCGTGACGCCTCTCGTGGCGCTGATGAAGGACCAGGTCGATTCGCTGCGCCGCCGCGGTATCCCGGCGGTCGCCATCCACTCCGGCATGAGTCCGCGCAACATCGACATCACGCTCGACAATTGCGTGTACGGCGACATCAAATTCCTGTATGTCTCTCCCGAACGGGTGGCGGGCGAACTGTTCGCGGCCCGGCTGGCCAAGATGAACGTGAATCTGATAGCGGTGGATGAGGCGCACTGTATCTCGCAATGGGGGTACGACTTCCGTCCGGCTTACCTGCGTATCGCCCGGATGCGCGACATCCTGCCGGCGGTGCCCGTGCTCGCGCTGACGGCTTCGGCTACGGAGCCTGTGGCGCAGGATATCATGGAGAAGCTGGCGTTCCGCGAGCCCAACGTCGTCCGGAGCGATTACGCCCGGCCGAACCTGTCGTTCTCCGTCCGGCATACGGATGACCGGAAGGGACAGTTGCTGCGGGTGATAGGGAATGTGCCGGGGAGCGGAATCGTCTATGTCCGGACGCGTGACGCCGCGGAGCTGCTTGCCGCGGAGCTGAAGGAGGAGGGTATTGCGGCCGAGTATTACCATGCGGGGCTGCCTCATGGCGAGCGGACCCTGCGGCAGAACGAATGGACGGCGGGAAAGACGCGGGTGATGGTGGCCACCAACGCATTCGGCATGGGAATCGACAAGCCCGACGTCCGCTTCGTGGTGCATTACGGGCTCTGCGCTTCGCTGGAGGAGTATTATCAGGAGGCCGGGCGGGCCGGAAGGGACGGCCGTCGTTCCTATGCCGTGCTCATCGTCGCTTCCGACGACCGGGAGCGTTTGACACGCCGTTTCTCCTCCGAATTTCCCACCATAGCGCAGATAAAGGATATCTATGTCCGGTTGATGAATTATCTCGGGGTGGCCATCGGGGAGGGGAAATTCTGCTCGATGGCGGTGAACCTGTACGATTTCTGTACCCGTAACCGTCTCTTCATGGGAACGGTGCAGAATGCGCTGAAGATACTCCAGCAGAACGGTTACCTCGTCTTCACGGACGACGAGGAGAATCCCGCACGGCTTATGTTCTGTGTCAGCCGCGACGACCTCTATTCGCTGCGTGTCGAACGCGAGGACCTCGACAATATCCTGCGCACCATTCTGCGGCTCTATACCGGTGTATTTACCGGTTTGCGCCCGGTGGATGTGCAGGAGATGGCCATCTATACCGGTTATACCGAAGAGCGCGTGATGGAGCTGCTCAAGACGTTGTGGCGCCTGCATGTGATACGGTTCGTCCCCAAGAACCGCAGCCCCATGGTATTCCTGACCGACAACCGGCTCCCGGATGCCGACGTGTATATCTCGCCGGGGAGTTACCGGGCACGCAAGGAGACGGCCGCCCGGCGGCTGGAGGCCGTGTTCGCCTATGCTGCCGATACGGAGCGGTGCAGGAGCGTGGTCTTGCAGGAGTATTTCGGACAGAAGGATGCCCGGCCCTGCGGGGTGTGCGACATCTGTCTTGCGCATAGGAAACGGGGGACGGTCGGGGAGGGGATGGCCGGCGAGATTCTGAAAAGAATTCCGGCCGGCGGAATAAGTCCGAAAGATTTGGCCGGACAGTTCGCTGCCGCGCCCGAAAAGGTGGCCGCAGCGGTCGATGCGCTGGCCGCGGAGGGTAAAATTTCGGTAATGCCGAACGGATTACTCGTGATTAATCGGTAACTTTGCAGACCGCCCGGTTGGCGGTTTTGCCTGCATGCTTGTACGATGAGCTGTTTCCGGAACAACATAACGAATGAAGAGATAACCGCGATGCCGAAGTGCGCTTTCCCCGGTACGGTCGAGATTGTCGATACGGAGGAGAAGGCCGTTGCGGCGTGTGCGTACCTCATGGCCCAGTCGGCGCTCGGATTCGATACCGAGACGCGGCCGTCGTTCAAGGCGGGCGTGTCGAACCGGACGGCGCTTCTGCAGCTCGCTTCGGCCGACCGTTGTTTCCTCTTCCGCCTTTCGCAGATGAAGTTCGTGCGCGAGGTGGCGCGGGTGCTCGAAAGCGGCGACGTGGTGAAGGTAGGGGCTGCCGTGCGCGACGACATCAAGGGGCTGCAAAAGCTCCGTTGGTTCAGGCCGCAGGGGTTCGTGGACCTGCAGAGCGTTGCGGGGGAGTGGGGCATCGAGGAGAAGAGCGTCCGCAAGCTCGCGGCGATAGTGCTCGGCAGTTCGGTTTCCAAGGCGCAGCGGCTGAGCAATTGGGAAGCGGCCACTCTCACGAAAGCGCAGATAGGGTATGCGGCGACGGATGCCTGGGTCTGTCTGGAGATATATAACAGATTAATGAAGGAACCCAGATGACGAAGATATTCCTGAAACGCGGCAAGGAGGAGTCACTCGGCCGTCGCCACCCGTGGGTCTTTTCGGGAGCCATCGAACGGATGGAGGGGGAGCCCGCCGAAGGCGATGTGGTGGATGTCTATTCGCGGCAGGGGGAGTTCCTTGCGAGGGGCCATTATCAGATAGGTTCCATCACGGTGCGGATACTGACTTTCGTGCAGGAGGAGATTGACGCCCGGTGGTGGCTGGAGCGGTTGCGTGCCGCTGTCGGGGTGCGTCGGGCCGTCGGGCTTGTCGGGAATCCGATGACGGACTGTTATCGTCTCGTGCACGGCGAAGGCGACGGATTGCCCGGACTCGTCGTGGATATTTACGGCGATACGGCGGTGGTACAGGCCCACAGCGTCGGCATGTACCGTTCGCGCGATGCGGTATGCGATGCCCTACGGAGGGTTTACGGCGGTGCCTTGGCGGCTGTCTACGACAAGAGTGCGCAGACACTTCCCTATAAGGCCGATACGGGGGCCTGCGACGGCTATCTGTATGGCGGAGACGGTACGACGGAGCGGATTGTCACCGAAAACGGCAACCGGTTCCATGTCGATTGGGGCGCCGGCCAAAAGACGGGCTTCTTCCTCGACCAGCGGGAAAACCGGGAACTCGTCCGGCGTTACAGCAGCGGGCGTACCGTACTCAATACGTTCAGTTATACCGGCGGTTTCTCCGTATACGCTCTGGCGGGCGGGGCGGAACGGGTCGTATCGGTGGACAGCTCGGCCGGTGCCGTCCGCCTCGCGGAGCGGAATGTCGTGCTCAATTTCGGCGACGGCGCACCGCACGAGGGGGTGGCGGTCGATGCGTTCGATTACCTGAAAGGGATGGACGGCAGTTTCGACCTCGTCATTCTCGACCCTCCGGCCTTCGCGAAGCACCACAAGGTGCTGGGCAACGCCATGAAAGGTTATATGCGCCTGAACGCAAGGGCGCTCTCGCAGATAGCTCCCGGAGGTATTCTCTTTACTTTCAGTTGTTCGCAGGCGGTGAGCCGCGAACTTTTCCGAACGGCGGTCTTCACGGCGGCTGCCGTTGCGGGGCGCAATGTCAGGATACTCCATCAACTGACGCAGCCTGCTGACCATCCCGTAAATATCTACCATCCGGAGGGGGAGTACCTGAAGGGGTTGGTGCTGTACGTGGAGTGACCGTCCGCCGTGCAGCGGATGCATCGGCACATAACCTCCCTTGCTTCCGGTCTGGAACGGCAATGGCGGCGGACAGGGGAAGCGCTGACGGTTTTGTTCGTGCGGATGCGTGGAGCGGACGGACTATTTGACTGCTTCGCTGAGTTCGGTGCCGGGGCGAAACTTGACGACGTTTTTGGCCGCTATCCGGATAGGGGCTCCGTTGCGCGGGTCCCGTCCGGTTCGTGCATGTTTCCTCTCTATTGCGAAGGTGCCGAATCCGGTCAGGGTGACTTTTTCGCCGCTGATGAGCGCGGCGGTTGTTATTTTCATGAAAGCCTCCAGGCTCCTTTTCGCTTCGCCTCTGGATATTCCCGCTTCCGAGGAGATGGATTCGATTAACTGCGTCTTGTTCATTTTAAGTCGGTCTTGCGATGGTGATACGGATGGTTCGGCGGGCAGGGGGCACGTTGCCGCCCGTTCCACAAAATAACTAAAAATAATCTCCAAATCCAAACCTTGTCGTTTCGTCTCGCGGTATTAAGCGAGGGGCTGTGCCTGCGGCGCCGTCCGCAGATACAGACCGTTGACATGCCGTAGGACGGGGCCGGGCTGTGCGGCGGGCGGAGCGGCATCGTGGGGAGATAACCCGTCGGTATGGCTGCGGAACGGTGCCGTACCGTCCGGTCACCGGTTTGGATAAGTCGAAAAGAGGTTATACTTTTGTGTCCGGAAAGATGGCAGAGTGGTCGATTGCGGCGGTCTTGAAAACCGTTGAGCTGCAAGGCTCCGGGGGTTCGAATCCCTCTCTTTCCGCAGAAGACGGCCGGGAAGATGTAAGACGCGGTGCCGGAATACGAGAGGCGACAGCAGGAAGATTTGCTGGTCGCCTTTCGTGTTTTATGTTTTATGCCGTTCCCGGCAGGGAAGGCGTTCCCTGTTTGCCGGGGCAATGAGCAGCGCACATTGTTGCATGCTTGCCGGAGGGTCGTTTGGCGGAAAGACAGTGAAATGATTGGAACGGACGCATCCATGTTTTCTTGAGATATTTGACCGTTGCGGGAGGCAGGTTCGGTCGGCCCGTGTTGTGGGTGCAGGCCCGGACGGGGCCTGGCTTGTGGCCTTGCGGCCCGTTTTCGTTGCGGACTGTGTTTTTTCGGGTGTTGGGAACCAACCGTATGGCGGGTGTGGATTGCCGGACCGGTATGGAAGAGCGTTGCTGTTTTCGGTGAAATTAAAATTCTATCGCCTTTTTAAATCTTTTACCGGTTTTCTGCCGTCATATGAGTGAACGGCCGTAAGTAGAATTTATGATTGGAAAAAGATTGGATGAACTGGAGCGTGTGATTGAGCTCTATCAGGATGCGTTGTTCCGTTTCGCTTTTTTCCGTACCGGTTCCCTGGCGGATTCGCAGGATATCGTACAGAATGTGTTTCTCAAAATGGTTGACAGCAGTCGCGACCTTGCGCATGTCGGGGATTTGAAAAACTATCTGTTTCGGTGTGTCTCGAATGCCTGCTGCGATTGGACGGAAAAAAGGCGGCACACCGGGACTCTTCCGCTGGAAAGCGTGGGTGTTGCAGACGAAACCGGTACGGAGGAGGAGTGGATGCATGAATACGTGCGTATCGGCAGCATGCTGGAGGGTCTGCCTGCAAGGCAGGCGGAGGTCGTGCGAATGAGATGTGTGGATGGACTTCGGTTTGCGGAGATAGCTGATATGCTTGGTGTTTCGCTACCGACTGTCAAATCGAGGTTCAGGTATGGTATTGAAAAAATGCGAACGATTGAAAAAAAGGGAAAGCTATGAAATGCGATGATTTCAAAGATAAGTGCGGAGACCTGTCCGATGGAGAAGTCTCTGCGGAGATGCGGATGCATATGGCTCATTGTGAGGAGTGCGCAGCGTATTATCGGTTAATGCGTTCGTTGGAGCCCAAGGCGGTTCCTGTGGCGCCGGGAACGCTGAAGCGGGAAGTGCTGGCCCGTGCCGCCGCGAAGCACAGAAAACGCCCGGCGGTCGCAGTCCGGCGGATTGGTTATGCCGCCGCAGCCGTGGTATTGGTTGCTGCGGCAGTGTGGATGGCCGTATTGGCCGGTCCTTCGGAAGCAATGGCTTCAGCGGCACAGTTGAACAGTTCGCTGCGCGGGATGGATAGGGTGGAAAATATGGTGATGGAGGTGAAGGTTCGTACGATGCCGGCAGAGGGTTTCGGCAGTATCGACCTTGAAGCGGACTTTACGGACCATATCCTGACGGTATTGTTCGGGGATACCTGCCGGTGGCGGCTTGAAAAGGCAGGCCGTACGGCAGTGTGCGATGGCCGGAGGAAATACATGTGGTTGGCCGACAGTCGGTCGGGAGTAACGGGGCCGGTCGGGAGTAACTTCGAAGAGTGGTTTGCGGTGCTCCTCGACCCTCGTTTGGTGCTCATGAAAGAGAAGGAAGCAGCCGAAGCGCACGAAGGTGTCCGGTATTCTGTGCGCGACGAAGGCGATGAGGTGTTGTTGACTGTGAGGGCGAAGGCGCGTGGTGATTTTAGAAACGACTATCTGTTCAATGGCTCGATTGACGAATCCGATACCCGTCGTGAATATCGTTTCGATAGTGCAACCAATTTGTTGAAGGGATTGAAGGTCTACGTGCTTGACGGTCGCCGTGAGGTATTGGTTTTGGAGGTCGCTGCCGTCGGTTACAATGTCCTTGTCGATGAGAAGGCTGTCGTTTCCCTGCCGGAGGGGTATGTGTGGCGGGATGTAGATGGACGGTATGCTGCGGCTATGTATCCGTCCGATTCGGCGGAGGAGACCGTTGTTCGGCTGTTTCAGGCATTCCGCGACCTCCGGCTCGATGTGGCGGACGGTATGTTGGCCGTTCTTTATGACCGGGAGGGGTTGTTGGAACGTTACGGCGGGGCGGAGCTGATGCACGTCGGGAGTGCCTTCCGTTCCGGACTCTATCCGGGGCTCTTCGTCCCGGTGGAGGTCGTTCTGAAGGACGGTTCGCGTGAATCTCTGTGTCTGGCGCTGAGGAACGACAATCCCCGTCGGGTATGGATAGTGGATGGCGGTTTCTGACGGGGCTTGCGTCCGGATAATGTGTAGTGGTTTGTGTTGGCCGCCGCGGGTACTTCGGTATCTGCGGCGGTTTTGCGGCGGATTGGGCGGCGGCTTTTGGCGTGGCGTATGGAAAGAATATAACCGAAAAAAAACAGGTATATTATAATAAAAGGTCTCTTGTTGCGACCGGTGCGTCGACGGTTACGGATGCCGTTTGGAACGGAACTTTGCTGTTCGCACAATGCTCGGTGCCGACCGGCAAAGCGTGAGAATAAGACACCTGCACATGAATGGACATGTGCAGGTGTCGGTGTTAATCGGTTATCGAATCGTTGATAACGATTGTCAGGGTACATACCGCATCAGGGCATGGGATATGCACCCGAATCCCATGTTATTTGCCAGTTGATAAAATGATTATGACTGCCTTCCGGCAGTTTGTCGGTTGTCAATAATCCATTTTGTCGTTTTCCAGAAATTTTTCGAAAGTGTACTCTTCTCCCGCCAAGGTCAGAATACGCCTCACGAGCAGTTCCCTGCATACCGTATCGAAATACGGCCAGTTTGGGGATGAGTTCATTATACATCTCGGCGATGCGTGCCACACGCCATACAGGTAATTGCTGCCCCCCCGATAGATTCCCACATCCGGAAACCGTGAATCTCCGATAAGATGCGCCCAGGGGACGCTGGCCGGGTCGTCGGTCAGGGAGAGATTGAGATGTGTACCGACACGATGCCCGTAGTGGATGGTTTCTATTGCTCCTGATGTAGGGGTGGTCTGATTGTGGCCATATTCGTCTCCCAACAATCCGAGGGCATGACCGGCCACTTCATGTACCACTGTAAAGTAAAAAGTGCCATCCAGATATCCTATTGTGCCGAAACTCGGCTGGTACGGTGGATTGATATATCCGGCGCCTGCTCCCGGGCAGTTGTTCACTACAAACCCCCACACTTTGGCCGTTTGCAGCCTCTCGTGGTCTTGTGTGTAATCCGATAAATTGGTCGGGCCTCCATGGCTCATCTGCAGCCCCCAGTTAGTGATGAAGCCGATGTCCAATGCCGTTTCATAATCGGCCGGCCAATCCTTTGTTCGCGGTTGCGCATGCTTTGATACGGCATAAACCATATGGATGTTGAGGTAGTCCTTATACGTTTTCAGGGGTTCTACGGAGAGAAGCGCGTCTTTTGCGGCTTCCATTATCTGCCGGTAACGGCCGACTTCGATATCGATGTCCGTGAAGGCGTCGCCCATCAGCACGATATCCACGCCGTCGCCCCGTGTGGCCGCGTGCAGCAGTTCGTACTGTTTGTCCATCGAATAATCCGTGCTTTCGTATTTGCATGCCCCGACGTGCTCGTAAAAACAAAGCGACACGTAATAGTCGAATCCGAGAGAAAGGATATCTTCCAAAGGCTGCCATGGTCCCATACTGAAAGAGGGGGGGATGTTTTTCCCTTCGTATATCTCGTCTACGATGATTCCCTCTGCGTCGAAGAGCATGTAACTCGGATAGGGGGCGCCGGGTAGGACAAGCTCTTCGCCGCTGAGCGTCCGATAGTCCGAACAGATGTACCATTCCGTTTCATGGGTCCGCAGGTATTCCTCCGCCGCCCTGCGGTACTCCTCTCCCTTCGGAATTACGGCTATTACGTCGAACCCCTGGCCGTGGTAGAGCTTATGCAGTCGTTGCACCGTGGTTTCGGCGAAACGGACGGATTTCTCCTGCAGGGGGTCCCACGACAGCAGCATGGTCATGCAGTTGTCCTTGCAAATATCCTGTACCCGGAGTGTCTGGCCCGTTGTCAGGTCGTCGAAGAGGAAATCGGGCAGTTGTGCACCGTCCATAAACCCCGTGTCTTTGTCGGCCCGCTGCCGCGCTATCGCCATGCTCATCTGAGGCCAACTGTGGTAATTCAGGTAAATATCGGGTACATAGCCGGTCGGTATTTTGTTGTAATTCAGTCTTAGGTCGAGGTTGCGCCCGTCGAAAAGCGCCGTCCACTCCCGCAGATTGCTGTCCAGTTCATTGTACGAGAAATCAATGTAATCCAGGAATTTGTGGCTTTTACTCGTCCACTCCGACCAAAACGGCAGGCCGCCCTCGATGCGGTTGTGACTGAGGTCGATGGCTATCAATTCATGCATGGTATCCATAAAACTGTAAGTGCCATTTTTCGGTGGGCGTCCCTGCTTGTTTATCGTACCTCCGATATCGTTGTGGCTGAGGTCGAGATGGCGTAGGACGGTCAGGCCCGACAGTTCGTCCGGCAATTCGCCCGTGAGGTTGTTGTTGCTTAGGCGGAGGGCGATGACGCGTCCCGAGAGGTCGGTCTCCACACCGTACCACTCGTTCAGAGGCTTGTCGCTGCACCAGTTGTCGTTGTGCGTCCAGCCGTCGCCGCCCGTGGATTCGTACAGCGCCGTGAGCGCGGTCAGCTCCGGAGTCGGGTCTGTCCATGCCGCCTGTACGATGGTCAGCGTATCGCAGAGCTTCGTCTCCGTGTTGCGGAACAGCACCACGCCCTTGCGTTCCCGTTCTTCGGTATTGGCGGCAATGCGGAAGGCGTGCGCCGTCGTTTCGAGCGCTTTCGTGTCGGTCGGCGCTTCCGCCTCTTTTATCCATTGCTGCCCGCTCTCTACGACCGTTTCGTATGCGACGTTGGCCTGCACCTCCACGGTCAGCGTCTGCTCCTCGCAGGAGACTGCATAATCGTTTTGTCCGGACAGAATCGCATTCTTCTGACGCTGACGGACTGCGATGCGCTCCTCGCGCGTCCCGGCACGCAGCACGAGGAACACTCCCCGTTCGGAATAGGTGTCGTTCTCTCCGACGGTCACCTGCAGCCGCAGGTTCTCGCCCGCCGGGCCGGAGGAGGGGGTGATGCTGTACCATGCTTTCCGCTGTGCAGCGAATGCGGACCCTGTCGTGGTCAGCGGTTCCGTCTCCACGCTCCACGGTGAATCCGTGGAGAAGATGAGCAGATTCTCTCCGCCCGAAGCATCGAACGTATAAAGTTCGGACTGTAGCTGAAGGTAGCTGTCCGGCCCTTTCGTACAGCCCGTGAACATTACGGCTGCCAGTAAGAACGTGGGCCAAAATGTCAATTTGATGATTGATTTCATCGTTTGTATGTTTTATTTAATCGTAATGTGTGTCCTGTCTGTGGCCGGGAATACGTCATGCAGACGAGTAGTCAACCGATTTTAAATCATATGGTTTATCTGTATGCAAATTAATGATTATTTATTGAACAACCAAACTAATATGTAGGAAAATAAAGATAATGTGTTTTTATTACGTGCGGTGCGTCGGCGCATGCGAATGATTCATGGCTATGAGCGGGTGCTCCGGTGCCTGCGGCGGTTCTGCGGCGGATTGGGCGGAGGCTTTTGGCGTGAAATGTGCATGGAACAGTATATAACCGAAAAAACAGGTATAGTATGAAAGGCGGATTTTTGTGTGCCGCGCTCCTCGCAGGGGCGTTGGCCGTCGCTTTCCCGGAGAGGGCGGAAGCGTGTACGAGAGTGGTTTATGTGGGGCCCGACGGAACCGTACTGACGGCCCGTTCCATGGACTGGAAGGAGGACAGCCGGAGCAATTTGTGGATATTCCCGCGCGGTATGGAGCGCAGCGGCGAAGTGGGGGGCAACCCCCTGACGTGGACCTCCCGGTACGGCAGCGTGGTGACTTCGGCATACGATATATGCAGTACCGACGGCATGAATGAGGCGGGACTCGTGGCGAATCTGCTGTGGCTCGCCGAATCGGCCTATCCGGAGTGGGACGGTTCCACGCCCGGCCTTTCCATCGCAGCATGGGTACAGTACATACTCGATACCTGTGCGACCGTGGACGAGGCGGTGGCGGAGATGGAGAGCGGACGGTTCGAGGTGGTCTCCGGCATGATGCCGGACGGTTCGAGAATGGCTACCCTGCACCTCTCCGTATCGGATGCAGCGGGCGACAGTGCCATATTCGAATATGTGGACGGGGCTCTGTCCGTTCATCACAGTCCGGCATACAGGGTGATGACCAACTCGCCGCTGTTCGACCGGCAGCTGGCTCTGGACGATTATTGGCAGAACATCGGCGGACTGACCTTCCTGCCCGGAACGAACAGGGCGGCCGACCGCTTCGTGCGGGCCTCCTTCTATGTGGATGCGCTTCCGCAGACAGCCGATACCCGGCAGGCGGTTGCCGGCATATTCAGCGTCATACGCAATGTCTCGGTTCCGCTCGGCATCAGCGTTCCCGACCAGCCCAATATCTCCTCCACCCGCTGGCGGACGGTGTCCGACCAGAAGAACAGGGTGTATTATTTCGAATCCACGCTTTATCCCAATATTTTCTGGGTGGATATGAAGGATGTGGATTTTTCGGAGGGGGCGCCGGTCAGGATGCTCGACCTGGTGGGCGGCCGGACTTATGCCGGTAATACGGCTTCTCTCTTCGTGGAGGCAGAGCCTTTCGAGTTCGAGCGCGTGGATTAGGCCGCAGAGTTTCTCCGTATGAAGCAACCCGGAAAAGGGTTGCTTTTTTTGTCTTCCGCCAGACCGTGTGTGCTCGAATAGCTACGATATCCAAAAATAAGCAACAATTAATAAAAAATTTTAATAGTGTTTATGTATTTGTATTCCAGTGGTGTGTTTCGATGGTTTCGGCGTCTTTCCGGAATGTGAAATATGATGCGTAAAATATGAGGGTGGGATGTCTCGTTATTTATTTGACAATTAACAAGGATTTATCATGAAACTCAAACAGACAAAAGCACTCGAAAACGCCCTCGCACGCGGCCTGCTGGCTTCGCAGAGGGCCGGCGGCGGCAATCCCGTTGACCGAGCGTTTCTTTTCCTGCTTGAAGAGGGTAATTGTCACGCAGCCCACATCCTGGGCAAATTCATCAAAAGTTGGGAGTCGTACCAAATAAAGGTGAGGATTGAGAAGGATTTGGAAAGCGCGACGCAGGAGAACATCGCGGCCGACAGAAAACTATACGACAATCTGATGGCGGCGCTCCGAAAGGTATGCGCCGAATTCGGGCAGGAAGGGGGCGAGCCGCTCGTCAATACGGACCATTTCCTGCTTTATCTGCTCCGGAGCAGGAAATTCGCCAGCTCCCAGGTTTTGAGTACGTTCAATATTCCCCGGAATCTGGTGGCGGAGATGATTTCCGACCTGCCGTTCGACGAGGACTACTATATGGAGATGAATGCGCTGCGCAACATCCGTATTCTCCGGATTGATCCCAAGGATACGGGATACGGCGGTACGGCAGGCGACGGCCGGGAGCGGCCGGATGAAGAGGATACGGAACGGAACGACGTCAAGCCCCATGGAAAATCCGTGCTGAAGGAGCTTGAAAAATACGGAACCGACCTGACCGCCGCTGCGGCTGCGGGCGGGGTGGACCCGGTGATTGGGCGGGAGACGGAGATTGACCGGCTCATCCAGATACTCGGCAGGCGCAAGAAAAACAACCCGATACTCATAGGCGAGGCGGGTGTGGGCAAGAGTGCGATAGTGGAGGGGCTCGCCCTGCGCATCGTTTCGCACGACGTACCGCCGTCACTTTACGGCAAGCGTGTCTTTTCGCTCGATGTGGCGTCGCTGGTGGCAGGCACCAAATACAGGGGACAGTTCGAGGAGCGTGTCAAGGAGTTCATGGAGGGCCTGAAAAGAGAGAGGGATGTCATTCTCTTCATTGACGAGATACATACCATCGTGGGAGCAGGTGCCACGCAGGGCGGACTCGATACGGCAAACATCCTCAAACCGGCGCTCGCCCGAGGCGAACTGCAATGTATCGGGGCTACCACGCTCGACGAATACCGGGAGAGCATCGAGCACGACGGGGCGCTTGAGCGGCGTTTCCAGAAGATAGTGGTGGAACCTACTTCCAGGGAGGATACCCTGCGGATTCTCCACAGGCTCCGGGAACGGTACGAGCAGCACCATCACGTCCGGTATTCGGACGAGGCCCTCGCCGCATGTGTGGAGTTGACCGACCGGTATGTGACGGACCGGTATTTCCCCGACAAGGCCATTGATGTGCTCGATGAGGCGGGCTCCAAGGCGCGTCTTTTCGCCCGTCACGAACCCGAGGCCATTTCGGAGCTCGAGGAAGCGCTTCAGGCTGCGGGGGAGGAGAAGCGGTCGGCGGCCAAGGGGATGAATTACGAAGCCGCGGCCAAGGCCCGTATCAGGGAGATTGCGCTTGCAGACAAGATAAAGGAAATCAGGGCTGACTGGCAGCGCGAAGTACGTCTCAGTCCCGGTCTGGTCACGCCCGAAAATATCCGCGAAGCGGTAAGCGCCATGACGGGGATACCGGTACAGGAGGTCTCCGGCGACGAACGGGCCCGACTCAGGGATATGTACGGCCATCTGGCGTCCCGCGTGGTAGGGCAGGAAGCAGCTATCGGCAAGGTTACGAAGGCGATACAGCGTTCGCGGGCTGGACTCAAGGACCCGGGCAAACCCATCGGCGTGTTCATGTTCGTGGGGCCTACGGGCGTAGGGAAGACGCTGCTGGCCAAGGAACTTTCGCAGTGGATGTTCGGCAGGCGCGATGCGCTGGTGCGGATAGATATGAGCGAGTATTCCGAGAAACACAACGTGAGCCGCCTCATCGGTTCTCCGCCCGGATACGTCGGATACGGCGAAGGTGGACAACTGACCGAAACGGTACGCCGCCAACCCTATGCGGTGGTGCTGTTCGATGAGATAGAGAAGGCTCATCCCGACGTGTTCAACATCATGCTCCAGCTCTTCGACGAGGGACAGCTTACCGACGGGCTCGGCCGAAAGGTGGATTTCCGGAATACGGTGATAATCATGACCTCCAATGTGGGCTCGCGCCGTGCAGCCTCCCGTCCGCCCGTCATAGGCTACGATGCGCCCGGACTTTGCACCCTGGAGGAACAGAACGGCGACGGTGACTATCGGAGTGCGTTGGAGGATACCTTCGCTCCGGAGTTCATCAATCGCATAGACGATATCGTGGTATTCAATACGCTTTCGCTCGACGACGTGAAGCGCATAGTCGATATCGAGTTCGGGCGGATTGCGAAACGGGCTGCTGCGATGGGCTATACGCTGGAGCTCTCCGAAGATGCCCGCGAGGAGCTTGCGGCGCTCGGCTTCCAGCCGCGTTACGGAGCCCGTTCGCTCCGGCGGATGTTGCTCGAATATGTCGAGGAGCCTCTCGCCGGGATGATAGTGGGCGAGGAGGTCTGCGGAGGGGATACGGTATCGGTCGAGTTTGTCGGCGGACGTGTTGCGCTCGTGCGCCGGGCACCGGCGGGTCATCCCCACATAGCATAGGTGAAAGTATAGGGTGCGCTCTGCGTACCGGATGGAATGACTTCCGGCATTCGGACAGGGCCGGTACCGGCGGCTTGCGTGCCGTACCGGCGGGTATTGAGATGGTTTGTGACATGCCGGGAGGAGAGGCGGAAGTCCCGTGGGCTTCCGCCTGATGAAAAGCGAATCCGAGACGGACCGCTTATTCCGGGAAACCGAAACGGGAAATGTTTTTCTCTTCAATATTAGTTTTTGTGTTTGTGGTGCGCCCCCTTGTGCGACGAGGGGGCGCATTTTCAGAGAGGGGCGGTTGCTCCCGATGCAGGGCCGGCTGCGTAAGACGCATTGCCGGTATCGTGTCCACGCAGGTGGAGATTGTTAACGTTTAGAAGAAAGGGATTGGAAAATGAGAAACAGACAGATTCAGGAAGAGAGGATAAAGACCTATTTTCTGGATGCGGCCAAGAATCTGCTCAGGGCGGAGGGGCTGAAAGGCGTGAGCGTACGCAATGTGGCATACCGCGCCGGCTATTCCTATGCGACGCTGTATAACTATTTCAAGGATATCAACGACTTGCTTTTCCGTTGTGTGGAGGATTTCTGTCAGGAGGTCGGCGATTTCGTGGCAGCCCGGACGGAGGGGGGCGCTCCCGGCAGGGAGGGGCTGCGTCGAACGGCCCGGGCTTATGTGGAGTATTTCGTGGAGTATCCGGGAGTTTTCGAGCTCTTCTTTCTGGAGCGGCTCGGCGGCTTCGGCGACCGTACCGAGACGGCGGCCCTTATCACGGGGCTCCTCGGCAGGCTGTGCGAACCCCGTCTGGCGGAATGCATTGCCGACGGAACCTACACGGCCGGAGAGGCGGCTGCCGTGGAGGAGGGGCTTCGCTGCATGCTGCCGGGTATGCTGCTGCTCTACGAGAACAGGCTCGCCCCCGACAATTACGAGGAGTTCATGCAGTCGGTCGATGCGCAGCTCGGCAGGGTAATCGACTGAGGCATGCGGCGGCCGCAGGACAGGGCGCACCGTGGAGACAGGGTGCGCCCTGCGTATGTTCTTCCCTTTCTGCCGGCGTATTATACGGTTGGCGGCTGCGGAAATTTTCAGTACTTTTGCGGGGCTTATAGAACAATGGTTCCGTGTGCCGCTGCTTTTCGGGGGAGGGGTTCTACGCATGACACTCCGTTGCGGCGGAGTGTCCCGGAGCGGTGGGAACGCTGGCGGGCAGTCTTCCTTGACCGACCGGTACGGACCGGATGCCGCCCGACCGCGAAGAATGCGGAACGGGGCCGCCGGAAGCCCGGCGGGGGCGATGCAAAGGTTTCACTAATGGAAAAATTCAACCGTTCAGGATATTACAGGCGGGTATTGACTCTTGCCTTTCCCGTCATACTTTCGCAGGCGGGACAGATACTCGTACAGCTTGTGGACAACGCCATGGTAGGCCGGCTCGGTGCCGTGCCGCTTGCGGGCGTGTCGTTTGCCAACGCGGTGTTCTTCATGCTTTTCGTCCTCGGGACGGGGATGTCGCTCGGACTGACGCCACTGGTCGGAGAGATGTACTCCGTGAGCAACCATCGCAAGTCGGCCGCCTATCTTCAGAACTCCATCCTCTTCTACGGCTGCATGGGCGTCTGCATCTTTCTGCTGGCCATGGCCGTGCGTCCCTTCATGTGGCACATGGGACAGTCGCCCGAGGTTGTCCGGCAGGCCGTGCCGTACTTCGGCTATGTGGCCGTTTCGGTCATCCCATTCATGGTGTTCGCATCCTTTAAGCAGTTCCTCGAAGGGGTGGGCAACACCAAGGTGGCGATGGCGATAATCATCACTTCCAACGCCATCAATGTCGTCTTTAACTGGCTGTTCATCTACGGTCATTGGGGGTTTCCCGAGATGGGTGCCGCAGGGGCCGGACTTGCGACACTGATTTCCCGTGTATTGACACCCGTTCTCATCATCGTCTATTTTTATCGCCGCGACAGTTTCTACCGCTATTTCAGATTGTTCCGCAGGGAGAATTTCTCATGGGAGATGATACGTTCCCTTATCCGCGTGGGGGCGCCGATATCGCTCCAGATGTTCATGGAGGGCAGTGCCTTTGCCCTGACGGGCATCATGATGGGATGGGTGGGAACGGTGGAGATGGCCGGCAACCAGATAGCTTCGGTGATTTCCAATTTCGCCTTCATGATAATCCTGGGAATCGGTTCTGCCGTCACGATATGCGTCAGCCATGCCTACGGCCAGCGCGACTGGTGCGAGATAAGGCGCTATGCGGGGACGGCATACCGGCTGGGTCTGATGTGGAACGCCGTGACGGCGCTGCTGTTCATTTCGCTGCGGCGCTATATTCCGATGCTCTTCACCTCCGACCCGGAAGTGATAGAGATGGCGGCCCGTTTTCTGGTGTTCGTCGCCGTGTTCCAGATATCGGACGGCCTGCAGGCGAGTTCGGTCGCCATTCTGCGCGGTATTCAGGACGTAAAGAGCATCATGTGGATATCATTCATCTCCTACATCGTCATCAGCCTGCCGATAGGGTACTGCCTCGCGTTCGGTACGGAGGTCGGTGCTTCGGGATTGTGGATGGGGCTCATCATAGGCCTGGCAGTCGCTGCGGTACTTTACAATGCCCGTTACCGGAAGCAGATGAAGCGCAGTGCGTCCGTTGTGCATGCGGAATAAAAACAGCATGGAAAAAGGGGCTCGGCAGCGGTATTTATCCGCAGTCTGAGTATCTTTGTAAAATACGGGGAAGGGTGTGCGGCTCCCCGGCGGCTTAGCCGTATATCCGCTTTTCATACGTTTGACAAATACGGAACGACAAATGGAACTGTTTCAAGATAAGAAAGATAAAAAGGACTGTACGCTCGATATGGGCAGGGGCTGCGAATTTTGCGGCTGTGGAGGCGAGGAGCTCTCCGCCGGCGTATGCGAGGGCTGCTTCAAACTGCATGTGACCGACTGGCTGAAAGATTACCCTGACACGCTGCCCGGCGACATATACGAGGTGCGGTTCAAGAATACCCGCAGAGGATACTACCAGAATGTCAACGGTCTCTCTCTGAAAGAGGGCGACATCGTGGCCGTAGAGGCCGCTCCGGGGCATGATATCGGCATCGTCTCCCTGTCGGGCGATATGGTGGCCAGGCAGATGCGCCGCGTGGGCTTCAATCCGCAGAACGGCGAGTTCAAGAAGATTTACCGCAAGGCCAAGCCGTATGACATCGAGAAGTGGCAGGAGGCCATTGCCCTCGAACACGGTACGATGATAAAGGCGAGGCAGATAGCCGCCGAGATGAATCTCAACATGAAGATAGGCGATGTCGAATATCAGGGTGACAAGATAAAGGCCATCTTTTACTATATCGCCGACGAACGGGTGGATTTCCGCGAGCTTATCAAAGTTTTCGCGGAGGTCTTTCACATACGGGTGGAGATGAAGCAGATAGGTGCGCGGCAGGAGGCCGGGCGCATCGGAGGCATCGGTTCCTGCGGCCGCGAACTGTGCTGCGCTTCTTGGATATCGAGTTTCATGTCCGTGACCACCAATGCCGCCCGTACGCAGGACATATCGCTCAATCCGCAGAAGCTGGCGGGGCAGTGCAGCAAGTTGAAATGCTGTCTCGTATATGAATACGACGATTATATGGATGCCCGGAAGGAGTTTCCGCGTGTGTCGGAACCTCTCCAGGCTCTGGACGGGGACTACTATTTCGTCAAGAACGATATCCTTGCCCGTACCATGAGTTTCAGCAGTGCGCCGGGCTCTATGGCCGGTCTCGTGTCGCTGCCTGTCGAACGGGTGCGTGAAATCATGAAAATGAATGCCAGGGGCATCAAACCCGACAGGCTCGAAGCGGCGGGAGCCGCTCCGCGGCAGGAGGCGGACCCCGGTTTCGTGAATGTCATCGGGGAGGACAGCATCACCCGTTTCGACAACACCCGGAAAAAGAAGAAATCGCGCGGTGGCCGTGGCAGGGACGAACAGCGTGGCGACGGACAGCGGCCGCGGCAGGAGGGACAGCGTCAGGCGAAAAACGGCGCGGGCGGCGGAAGTGTTCCGGACGGAGGCGTTTCGCAGCAGCGTACTGCCGCAGGAGCCGGCGGCGAAGTCGTGCGGAACAACGGTGGGAACAACCGCCGCCGCGAGGGAAGTAACGGCCGGCAGAACGGTCAGGACAGGCCCCAGCGTCAGACACCCAACGGGGCGGAAGGCAGTCGTGATAACCGTCGCGGCGACCGGCCGGCGGGTGCGAAACAGCAGGGAAAATCCGCTTCCGGTGCGGAGCGAGAGGCGAACGGTTCTGCCCGTCCGCAGCAGCGTACCGCCGAAGGGGGCGGCGGCGAAGGTGCGCGGAGCAACGGCGGAAACAACCGCCGCCGCGAGGGAAGCAACGGCCGGCAGAACGGTCAGGACAGGCCCCAGCGTCAGACACCCAACAGGGCGGAAGGCAGCCGCGATAACCGTCGCGGCGACCGGCCGGCGGGTATGAAACAGCCGGCGGAACAGGAGGGAAAACCCGCTTCCGGTGCGGAGAGGGAGACGAACGGTTCTGCCCGTCCGCAGCGTACTGCCGACGGGACGGGCGGCGAAAATGCCCGGAATAATGGTAGCGAATCTTCGGTTGCCGGGAAAGAGTGATTTCTGGCGGTTTTCAGCCGGGAAGAAGTGAGAGGATTTTTAAAAATACGGATGCGGTTTGCGTTGTTTTTTATTAATCATTGCGCTGTATTGAAAAAATATTAGTAATTGCTTCCGGAGATGCGGACCGTACGATATTGTGCCGTAATGGCTTTATGTTGCATGTTGTTGTCGGCGGGGTGCTCCGGTCGGCCGGAGAGTAGGGCCGTAGCGGTAAACCCGTGCGGATGGAAGAGCGTTGAGGAGCGGGAGGTATCGTTCGTCAATTCGGATACCGTGTCGTTGAGGGAGTTGTCGGTTTTTGCCGTTACGGGGGGCCGGTGCTCTGCCGGGTGCGACTCGCTTCCTCTGGAGATAACGGTGCATACGCCCGATTCGCTGCTCTTTATCGAACGGGTTGTCCTGCCGTTCGGAACGGATGCGGCGGAGGGTACGGTTCGGCAGCGGGCGTTCCGGTCGCATGGCGTCCTGCGGCGTGAGGGAACCTACCGTTTCGCGGTCAGTCATACGTCCGATACGCCGGTGCGCGGCTTGCGTGCCGTAGGCATAGAGATAACAGAAACCGAGCATGGGAAAAGATAAATACCGCAGGTTCCAGGAGAACCTGACATTCGCCAATATGGTGCAGCCCGATTTCGAGGAGGTTTTCGGCAAGGAGTACCGGCTCAAGGGGCATTGGCACGATGAGTTTTTCCGTAATCCGAATCCGATAATTCTCGAACTCGGCTGCGGAAGAGGGGAGTACACCGTAGCGCTGGCCGAGCGCAATCCCGACCGGAATTATATCGGTATCGACATCAAGGGGGCCCGCATGTGGCGCGGTGCCAAAACCGCTACCGAGAGGGGGATGGCAAACGCCGCTTTCCTGCGCACGCGTATCGAGTTCATCAACTCTTTCTTCGCGTCGGGAGAGGTGGATGAGATATGGATAACCTTTCCCGACCCGCAGCTCAAGAAGCAGCGTGTGAAGAAGCGCCTGACCTCACCGCAGTTCCTCGGTTACTATGCGAAGTTTCTGAAGCCCGAAGGTGTCGTACACCTGAAGACCGACTCGCGCCACCTCCACGAATATACGAAAGCGGTCATCGAACGCAATGCCCTGCCCCTGTTGGCCTGCGGTGACGATATCTACGGGACGGGGATGGCTGATACGGACCTCTCCATCCAGACGGCATACGAGCGCAAATTTCGTGAACAGGGCCTGCCCATTACCTATCTGCGGTTCATGCTCGGCGGCCGTTCGGAGTTCGAGGCGCCCGATTTCGAGGAGGACGACAATTTGGATGCATCACGGTTGGGCGAATGACGCAGCATCCGTCCGAGCGGCCGTGGTGACGTCCGTCCGGCTTCCGTGTCGGGGAATGGTGGTAACCGGATATGGCAGAAAGGCCGGAGGAATTCCTCCGGCCTTGTATCATCATCCGGGGAACCTGCTGTTTCCCGGATGTTTTTCTCTATATTCCGTACATTTTTCCGGTTCGGCTTCTTCCGACAATCGGTGTCGGATGGAGGCTTCCGGATTGGATTTGAGGCCGATTCCATCGTGTCGGGCAGGTAACGGAGATTGGCGAAACGACGGGTGTATTCGATTCTTCTTTCTCGGCCTCCGTTTGTGTCGTGTATGGCAAGACTGAAGTCTCTTGGTATTCGTTGTGGCCCTGGCCGTTCGGGGAGGATTGTCGCAGGTTCCGTACCCGTCGCGGGTGCAGGGCATAACGTGTATCTCGGTTGCGTATCGGATAAATGCGTCCGATGGCAATGATTCCGGATAGGATGAGTGGAAAAGGCGGGCGTTCGGCTGCCGCTTCCGGAAGTACCGGTAACTGTCTCGGGCCGTATATGGCAGCGTTACACCTCTTCGGTGAAGATGGCCTTGGGTAGTTGGTCGATACGGCTGACGCGGACGATGCGTATGTCGCCGGGCACCTCGGATTTGTCGCGGTAATAGCCCGATACAACGATACGGCCGAAACCGAGCCGGGTGGCTTCGAGTATCCGTTGATAGGTGCGCGGTGCGGGACGTACCTCACCCGAAAGTCCTATTTCGCCCGCGCAGCATACGCCCGTAGCCAGCGGTCGGTCGAAATAGGAGGAGATGACTGCCGATACCACGGCCAGGTCGAGCCCCGTGTCGGCTACCTTGAAACCTCCGGCGAAGTTCAGGAAGACGTCTTTCTGGTACATTTTCATGCCTACGCGCTTCTCCAGCACGGCCAACAGCATGTTGAGGCGCTTGATGTCGAATCCTGTGGAGGAGCGTTGCGGCGTTCCGTATGCGGCGTTGCCCACGAGCGATTGCACCTCGATGAGGTAGGGGCGGATGCCGTCTGCCGCTGCTCCTACCGCGATGCCGCTCAACGGTTCGTCGTAGTGGGTGAGCAGGATTTCGGACGGGTTGGCGACCTCTGCGAGCCCTTCGTTGCGCATTTCGAACACGCCTATTTCGTAGGTGGCGCCGAAACGGTTCTTGATGCCGCGCAGTATCCGGTAGACGTTGTTGCCGTCGCCTTCGAACTGGAGTACGACGTCCACGATGTGTTCCAGCACCTTGGGCCCCGCTATTGTGCCGTCTTTGGTGATATGGCCGATGAGCAGGATGGAAGTCCCCGTCGTTTTGGCGTATTTAAGCAGCATGGCGGCGCACTCCCGTATCTGCGATACGCTGCCGGGCGAAGACTCCAGTACCTGACTGTAAATCGTCTGGATGGAGTCGATGACCATCAGGTCGGGGCGGACGGCCTCGGCCTGTCGGATTATCTCTTCGAGGAGGGTTTCCGCGTAGACGAGGCATTCCCCGTCGCCTCCGGGAAGCCTGCCTGCCCGCATCTTGATTTGCTGCGGCGACTCTTCGCCCGACACGTAGAGTGTTCGCAGCCCCCGGCTGCCGAGGGCAAGCTGCAGGGCCATGGTCGATTTGCCGATGCCCGGCTCCCCGCCGAGCAGTACGAGCGACCCCCTGACCATGCCTCCGCCCAGCACGCGGTTCACTTCGGTGCTGCCTGTGTCGAGCCGCCGGTGGTGTACCTCCTCGATTTCCCCTACGGGAACGGGGCGTGTCTGGGCGCGTGCGAAGCCGGGAGCCGGTTTTTCGTCGCCGCGGCTGACCACTTCCTCGGCAAACGTATTCCATTCGCCGCATGCAGGGCATTTGCCGAGCCATTTGGGCGCTTCGTACCCGCAGGCCGTACAGAAATATGCTTTTTTTACCTTTGCCATCGGAGGGTATGCTTTCGGAGTTTGTTTCGATTATCGGAGTTTCCGTTTGACGGCTGCCGGATTGCCTGCGGCCAGCGAGTCGTCCGGGATGTCCCGCGTGACGACACTTCCGGCACCGATGATGCAGCGGTCGCCGATTTTCACTCCCGGGCAGACCACGACGCCTCCTCCCAGCCAGCAGTCTTCGCCTATCTCGATGGCCGCTCCCCGTTCGATGGGTTTGCGCCGCTCGGCGGCATCCGTCGGATGAATCGGGGTGTAGAGTTTGCAGTCGGGGCCGATGAGCGTGTGGGCGCCGACGGTGATGCCTCCCTCGTCGAGGAAGGTGCAGTTCGCGTTGATGTAGACCTTCTCGCCGAGGCGGATGCGGAATCCGTAGTCGCAGAAGAAGGGGGTGATGAGTACTGACGAGGGGGCCCGGTCGGGAATGAGTTCCGTGAGGGCCTCCGCGTAACGGACCGTGTCGAGCCAGGAGGTGGCGTTCAGTTTCTCGAGCTTGCGCCGGGCCTCCCGGTTCAGCCGGCTCACCTCGGGGTCGGTGATGTCGTGCATCTCGCCCGCGAGCATCTTTTCCAGTTCGGTCATGGCGGAAAACTATTTGATGAACAGCCGGTAGATGTCGTTCCCCGTGGCGTAGATGATGAGCGTGAAGAGAAGAAGCATGCCGGCTATCTGAGCGTACGTCATGAATTTGTCGCCCGGTTTGCGGCCCGTGATGACCTCCACCAGCAGGAAAAGCACATGGCCGCCGTCGAGTGCCGGGATGGGCAGGATGTTCATGACGGCGAGGATGATGGAGAGTAGGGCGGTTATCTCCCAAAATGCCGGCCAGTTCCATTCGTCGGGGAAGATGCTGCCTATCGAGAGCGGACCGCCGAGCGATTTGTAAGCCTCCGTCTGGGGACGGAAGACCAGTTTCAGTTGCTTCCAGTAGCTTCCAATCTCTTCGCCGATGCGTTTCGTGCCGGCGGGTACCGCCTGCCAAAAGGTGTAGTCCATCGTGTGGATGGGCGTGACGGCCAGCATGTCCACTGCCGCCCCTATTCTGCCGTCGTCGGATACGCGTACCGGGAGATGTCTGATGACCGATGTGCCCGCACTGTCGCGGACGATGCCGACTTCGGCCACGGTGCCGCTGAGCTGCGGGAGCCGTTCGGTGTATTGGTCGAAATAGGCGAGCGGTTCTCCGTTGAGTTCGACGAGGCGGTCGCCCTGCCGCAGTCCGGCCTCGGCCGCACCGCTTCCTTCGACCACCTGTCCGATGAGGAAGGGATAGCGCGGCGAGATGAAACCGGCATCCTGTGCGAGGTCGTTCACCGAAACCACCGGTGTCCGGAACGTTACCGTATCGCCGTCGCGGAGCACCTCGACCGTATAGTTCTGTTCGAGCAGCAATGCGATGCGCAGTTGGCGGAAGTCGTCGTACGTTTCGCCGTTCACCGACAGGATGCGGTCGCCGTCACGGAAACCCATCTCCTCCCCCTGGGGGCTGAATACGTAACCGTAGGTCATGTCGCGCGTGGAGAGGTAACTTTCGCCCCATTTCCAACTGATGCCGATGTAGATGACCAGGGCGAGGAGAATGTTCATCAGCACGCCGCCGACCATGATGAGCAGGCGTTGCCAGGCGGGTTTGCTCCGGAATTCGTCCGGCTTGGGTTCGCTCTTCATCTGTTCGGTATCCATGCTCTCGTCTATCATCCCGGCGAGCTTGACGTATCCGCCGAAAGGTATCCAGCCGATTCCGTAACGGGTACCCCGGCGGGTGAACGATGCGATGGGACGGCCAAAGAAGAGTTGGAACTGTTCGACGCGCACCCCGAAGATGCGTGCGAAGAGGAAGTGTCCGAGTTCGTGTATGATTACCAGCAGCGAAAAGCTGAGTATGAATTGCAGTACCTTGATAAGTATATCCATAAGCGTCGTCCTCTGTCGGTGCGGGTCCTTTGGCTGTCGGCCCGTCTCTGCCGTTACGGTAAGTCAAACGGTGTAAACCCTGTAAAAGTATATTCCTTCCTCCGCAAACCTTCCGCCTTTTTTCGCGGTCGTTCGGCCGTTGCCTTCATTGTCCGGATGTGTGGCCGCCGATGGGGTCACAGCATGGCCGATACCATGCCGCGCACTTCGCGGTCGCATGCCGTGTAATCCTCTACGGTGGGCGAGGGGAGAAAATCGGCCCGTTCCAGTGCCCGTTCGATGAGCCGCACGATGTCGCTGTAACCGATGCGTCCTTGAAGAAAGGCCGCTACTGCCACTTCGTTCGCTGCGTTCATGGTGCAGGGAGCCGTTCCTCCGCGTTCCAGGCATTCGTATGCGATGCCGAGTGCCGGGAACTTGTCGCCGTCCACCTCCTCGAAGGTCAGCGAAGGGGTTCGGGCGAAATCGAAACGCTGTCCGCCGTAATCGGGCCTTTCGGGAAAAGTGAGTGCGTACTGTATCGGCAGACGCATGTCGGGTGTGCCGAGCTGGGCCTTGATGGCACCGTCCGCGAACTCTACCATGGAGTGTACGACCGACTGCGGATGTACGAGTACGTCTATCTTCTCGGCCGGGAGTCCGAACAGCCAGTGCGCCTCGATGACCTCGAAGCCCTTGTTGACCATGGTGGACGAATCGACCGTTATCTTCGCGCCCATGCTCCAATTGGGGTGACGAAGTGCCTGTTCGACCGTCACCTCGCAAAGCCGCTCTTTCGGGGTGTGCAGGAAAGGGCCTCCCGAAGCGGTCAGGATGAGCCGGCGGGCGGGGGATACTTCGCCGACCAGCGACTGGAAGATAGCCGAATGTTCCGAATCTACCGGCAGGATGGCCGCGCCGTTCCTGTCGGCGGCTTCGATGATTTGCCTGCCGGCTATCACGAGGCTCTCCTTGTTGGCGAGGGCGAGTTTTTTGCCCGTCTCTACCGCAGCGAGCGACGGCATCATACCGGCATACCCTACCAGGGCATTCACCACGACGTCGGCGCTGTCGCCCCGGACGACCTGTTCGATGGCCTCCGTACCGGCATAGACCTTGACGGGCAGATGGGCGAGGGCTTCCCGCAGGTCGCCGTACCACCGTTCGTCGGCGATGACTACCGCATCGGGAGCGAACTCCTCTGCCTGCCGGGCGAGCTTTTGCCAATTGCTGCATGCGGTGAGAACCGCAATTTCGAACCGGTCGCTGCGGGCACGTACGACGTCGAGCGTCTGTTCACCTATCGAACCCGTCGAGCCCAGCAATGCTATCCTTTGCTTCATGGTCGTGCTATTGGAATATCACATATTTCTCCGGGTCTGCCGGGTGGCCGTCGGCCCACAGCTCGAAGATGAACTCGCCGGAGGGGCGGGTGGCGTTGTCCACGACGCCCGGTTCCACGTAGCCGATGACCTCTCCCGTCTCGACACGGTCGCCGACCCGCTTGAGCAGTTGGGAGTTATGCTTGTAGAACGACAGGTAGTTGTCGCCGTGCTGTATCTGTATCGTGTTGCCGTCTTCGGGTGTCCACTGGCTCATCACCACCGTGCCGGCCTGCGCCGCAACGACCTGTTGCGCTCCGTCGGGTACGATGCCCGTTCCGAACATGTTGCGTCCCGGGTCAAACCGCGAGATGACCTCCCCTTTCACGGGGGCGATGAACTCCATGCGCCGGACGACTGCTCCGGAGGGGGTGACTGTGGCATTTACCAGGGCGAACCGTCCGTCGCCTTCCAGTTGTGCCCGCAGGAGCGAATCGGCCGCGGAGGGCGGAACGAGCGCCTTTTCCGATGCCGGCGTATCGTCCCGGTCGGTCGGTCGGTCGGCCAGCGGCGTCTTCCCTTCCATGATGAGCGCCACGTTATCGCTGTATGCCTGCATGATGCGCAGGCTGTATTCGAGCGAGTCTATCCGCTCGATGTTGGCGAGGAGTATCTCCCGGGCCTTTTTACCCGGATAGCCGGGCAGTGTATCGAGTATCGGTGTGTACACTACGGCCGTCACCACGACGGCGAACATGACCAGCAGCACGCCGAGTACGGCCAATACCATCCGCATGGGACTGATATACATGTACCATACCTCCCGTTCGAGCTCCCGGTCGCGGACGCTCACCCGGTGTTTCTTGGTGAAATTTCTCAGCAGGTAGCCGAGGCCGGTGCGTATCTTGTTGTCGTTTTTCTGTTTGCCCATGTGGCGGTGATTGCTTTACAAAAGTAATAAATTAATGCGAGTTTGTCGGTCGGAGCTGCGGATTTGTGACGCTTCGGGCCGTTTCGTCTCCGGGTGCGGGATTTTGTCCGGCAGGGTTTTCCGGTTTCCGGTTGCCGTGGGATGGCGGATGTACGCTGCCCGGAAGAGCAGGAGGCCGGGAGCGGAAGCGGCCGAAACGAGAACCGGAGCACCCTACATTGGGGTGCTCCGGTTCTCGTCTTTCTGCTGTCGCGCGGACGGTCTACGCCTCCTCTTCGTGGTCGAGCTCGTCGGAAACGAGGATACGGCCGCAGTATTCGCATACGATGATTTTCTTGTTCTGCCTGATTTCGAACTGCCGCTGCGGCGGTATCCGGTTGAAACAGCCTCCGCAGGCATCCCGCTTTACGGTAACGACGGCCAGTCCGTTGCGGACGTTGGAGCGGATGCGGGAATAGGCCGAAAGCAGCCGTTCGTCTATCTTGGCCCTCGCCCGTGTCTCTTCTTCGCGCAGGCGTGCCATTTCATCGGCCGTCTCCATGTCGATGCTTTCGAGTTCGGAACGTTTCGCTTCGAGGTCTATTTTCCGCTCTTCGAGGACGGCGGCGGCATCTTCGGTCTGTTTCTTCTTGACCTTTATCTCCGCGGTGTACTCCTTGATGTGCTTGTCGTTGAGCTGTATCTGGAGTTCCTGATACTCTATTTCCTTGCTGATGGCATCGAATTCGCGGTTGTTGCGGACGTTCTTCTGCTGTTCGTTGTATTTGGCTATCTGTATCTTCGCCTGTTCGGTGTCCTCCTTGGACTGTTTCACCTGCAGGTTGAGTTCGTCGATTCCGCTCTTGATATTGTCTATGCGCGTCTGGAGTCCTGCCACTTCGTCTTCGAGGTCCTGTACCTCGGTCGGGAGCACCCCCTTTATCTTGTTTATCTCGTCTATTTTGGAGTCGATTTTCTGGAGGTCGTAGAGCGCCATTATCTTCTCCTGCATCGAATAATCGACAGTGTCTGCCGTCCTTCTGCTTGTTGCCATATGTTTTGTCGTTATATGCTTTATGTCAAATAGTTCACCGGATTGACCGACCGCATGCTCTTATGAAGTGCAAAAGTAGGCATTTTTTTTCTAATAATTTCATAGATAAGGTCGATGGCGCAATATTCGCTCTCAAAATGTCCGATGTCTGCAATCACGAGTTCGCGGTCGGCATCGAGGAAGTCGTTGTATTTGAAATCCGCCGAGAGGTAGACGTCGGCTCCCGCCCGTTTGGCGGCGGACATCATGGAGGCTCCGGCTCCGGTGCAGAGGGCTGCGCGCCGAACCGTCGGCCGCGTGATGCCGCTGTACCTTATGCACCTGAGAGAGAGCCTGTCGCGTACAGTCCGCAGGAACTCCTCCGTCGGCAGCACGTGTTCCGGTTCGCCGACGATTCCGAATCCCGAACCGGGCATCTCCGTGGCGGTGGGTTCGAGAAGTATAACGTTCCGCAGCCCCAGAAGATTGCCCAACATCCGGCTCATGCCCTCCGGGGCGCTGTCGAGGTTGGTGTGGCAGGCGTAGAGCGCGATGCCGCGGCGTACGGCTTCGGCCACCGTGCGTTCGATGTAGCTGCCACCGGTGAGGCGTTTCAGCGGATGGAAAATGACCGGGTGGTGGGAGAGGACAAGGCCCGCTCCCACTTCGGCGGCTTCGGCAACGACACTTTCGGTCGCATCCACGCAAATCAGGGCGCTGTCGATTTCCGCTTCGGGGTCGCCCACGAGGAGCCCCGAATTGTCGTAATTCTCCTGAAGGAAGAGCGGGGCGGCCTCTTCCAGAATGGCTGTTATCTCTTTTACTTTCATTGTCGGTTCGGATTGTCGGAATAAAATTCGGTCGGAAGCGTCGTACGCCTTTGCCCGGTGCGGGCAGTCCTGCCCGCAGTCCCGGTGTCAGAACAGGGTCTGTTCGATGGCCTGTACCCTCGGTTTAGGCTCCTCTTCCTGCGGGGTCTCCTCGCCGGCAGTTTCGCCGGCGAAGGCGGCACGGGCCGATTCGAACCCGTCGTCGTCGGCCGTTCTTCCCGCCTGCATCAGTTCCAGCGGAACGGCCACCTCGAAGAGTACCTGTTCCTCGAAGGGCGGCCTGGTATCCGCCGTGGCAGGGGCCGGTCTCTCCGCTCTCTCCCGGGTCTCCCCGGTCGGCTGCGCGGCAGATTCGGGAGCACGGTCGGCCGCTGCGGCCGTTCCCGTTTTCGTCCCGGTGTCCGTTTCTCCCGCTTCGTCCCCCTTTCCGACGGTTTTCCGTCCGGATTGCTGAGGGACAGCCACGGGCTCTTCGTCGCAGTCGTCGTCCACCACTGCCCCGCCGTAGGCGAGGTCCTGTTTGATTTCGAGCAGAATGGCGCGGATGTTCATCAGGTGTTCGGTAATCTCCGCATCGCGGTCCACCTCCTTGCGGTAGTCCCGGATGTACTTGCGGGCTACCTCGATTTTCATCTTGCGCTCCTTGAGCAGATGGTAGATGATGCGGATGTTGTCCACATCCTTCGGCGTGAAGAGGCGGTTCCCCTTTTTGTTCCGGTGCGGTTTGAGAATGTCGAACTCCTGTTCCCAGTAGCGCAGCAGCGAAGGATTCACGTCGAACATCTCCGCCACTTCGCCCATGGAGTAGTATATCTTGCCCTTTTTGTGGTTTATCTCCTGCATAGGTGGAAATTGGTTGGTAGTGGATGAAAACGCCGCAATTTACGAAAAAACGCGCAACCCGCGTAACGATACCGGCGGAGAAAGGTGTCGCTGTCCCGTGCGGAGCGTCCGTCCCCGGTTGCGGCGGTTGCCGTTACGGGACGTTTTCTCCCCGGACGGTACAGCTCGTGTAGTCCACCGTCAGTGTGTCGAAAGCGGTCGCGAAATCCGTGCCCAGCGAACCGGCCTCCGAACCGGCCGTGGCACCGGCGCTTCCGGATGGCAGTACGTCGATGTCGCGGAGTGTGAAAGGAACGCCCTCCAGCGTGAATTCCACGGAGGGAAGCCGGTAGCATACATTCTCGGCGACACCGGCGAATCCCCCGATGCGCACCGTATCTTCGACGCCGCAGGAGTCTACCTGTTCCCGAAAGAGTTCGTAATATGGGGAGTAGAGGGTCGTCGCCACGTTGCCCGTATCGAAATGGAACAGTAGGGGGATACCGTCCGCATGGATACGGACGTAGGGCTGGAAGCTGTTCAGCATCATGTTCGCCATCCTTTCCGTTCCGTCCGCGTGCAGCGTCCGTTCGGCAGGAAAGACGATGTGCCGTGTGCGGTTGTCGATGGTGAAGCGCTCCGCCTTGCGCATGAAGGCGTTGCCGAGCACCGCGCTGATGACCTCGATGGTGTCCGTCGCCTGGTCGGGCGGAGATATCAGAAAAACGGGGTTTCGCATCACGATACCGCCCACGGCGAGGCTGTCGGCCACGCCGAGTCCGACCCACCCCCGGCCGATACCCGCGACGGGAATCGAGTCGGCAATCATCCGTATTCCGTTCTCGCGGGCGAACCTTTCGGAGACGAAGTTGAACTGTGCTGCGCCCGTATCGAAGACGAAATCGCGGACGTTGCCCCCGATGTGTACCGGTACGGTCATGATGCGGCCGCGGCCTACGCTGTCGAGCCGGTAGGGTACGCAGGTGCCGCCTTCGGGCATGACGAGCTCCGGGGCCGGACGTCCGGCCAGGGCGTGCCCCGTGCGCCGGAAAAATTCGAGGCTAAAAAGCAGTTCGTCAGGCAGACTGCCGTCTGTATCGGCAATGAAGTCGTCCGTGAGTTCCGCCGCAGCGGCGTACCGGTCGAGCATGAAGAGGTCGAGCAGGGCCATGAAGACCATGCTCGTCGCATTGTCGGGCCCGAGTTCGTCGCCGTATGTCTCCAACAGTTCCGATACGGCTGTGAGGGCATCGGCCGGCCGGTTGAAGAAGGTGCCGACCAGTGTTTCGGCCATCCCGCGCACGACGGGCGACGCGATGCTGTCTGCCTGTCGGGGCAGCACTTCACGCAGGGTGAAATAGTCGCCGGAGTTCAGCAGTGCGCCGATTCGTGCATCGGCATGCTGTCCCGCGGCCGGTACGGTGACTATCGCGGCGGCGAGCAGAAACAGCAAGAAAGAGAGTGTGTATTTCATATGGCGGCGATTCATTAGGTTCTGTCCGTGTGCGGGACGGAACGCATCTTCGCAAAGATAGCGAAGCCGGCGTTGCCGGACAAGAACGAAAAGCCGTTTCGGGGGGCGTGATGCGTGTCATATTTTCATAACTTTGTTGCGTAAAAGATTTTTGGTATGGTACACAAGATAAGAGGCAAGGTGGTGCGCGGCAACAGCATCGGGCGCAAGCTCGGTTTTCCTACCGCCAACATTCCCGTCGCGGCGGAGATGCCCGTGCAGGACGGAGTCTATGCGGCGGAGGTACGCGTGGGCGGGGCACTTTACCGGGCCATGGTCAATATAGGAACGAGGCCTACGGTAGGCGACGGTGCAGGCCGTTTCGCGGAGGCCAACCTGTTCGGTTTCGACGGCGATATTTACGGTGAACCGGTGGCGATATTCCTGCTCGGTTATATCAGACCCGAACGCCGTTTCGCCGGCCTCGACGAGTTGCGTCGGCAGTTGGCCGATGACCGACTGGCTGTTATAAAATATTTTAATAATGTAGGACTTTAATTGCGGATATCGATTTATTGGTTGGGTGCGTTTTGATGTTTATTGTATAATTAAGACGTTGTTATGCGTGTATTTTATTAGATGGTAGGTATATATTAAAAATATTAAAAAACAGAGATAGAATGTTCTTGGATAAGTCGATACCCTATCGGGTGGCTGATATGTCACTGGCCGGTTGGGGCAGGAGAGAGATAGAGATAGCGGAGAAGGAGATGCCGGGGCTGATGGCCGTCCGGCGCAAGTATGCTCCGCAAAAGCCGTTGGCCGGCGCCCGTGTCATGGGGTCGCTCCACATGACCATACAGACCGCGGTGCTGATTGAGACGCTGGTCGAGCTCGGTGCCGATGTGCGCTGGTGTAGCTGCAACATCTTCTCCACGCAGGACCATGCCGCGGCGGCCATCGCCGAGCGGGGCATTCCCGTCTTCGCATGGAAGGGGGAGAGCCTCGAAGAGTATTGGTGGTGCACGGCCATGGCGCTGACCTTTCCGGGCGGTGCAGGTCCCCATCTTATCGTGGATGACGGCGGCGATGCGACGCTGTTGATTCATAAGGGATTCGCGGCCGAGTGCGATGCCGCGTCGCTCGACGGCGAACCTGCCTCGCATGAAGAGGCGGTTATCGTGGAGACGTTGCGCCGGTGTCTGGCCGAGGACAGTACGAAATGGCACCGTCTTGCGGCGGAGTGGAAGGGCGTTTCGGAGGAGACGACGACCGGGGTGCACCGCCTCTATCAGATGCAGGAACGGGGCGAGCTGATGGTTCCGGCCATCAACGTGAACGATTCGGTAACCAAAAGCAAATTCGACAACCTGTACGGCTGCCGCGAGTCGCTGGCCGATGGCATCAAGCGGGCTACGGACGTGATGATTGCCGGCAAGGTGGTCGTCGTGTGCGGTTACGGCGATGTGGGCAAGGGGTGTGCCGCGAGCATGCGTTCCTACGGCGCACGGGTAATCGTGACCGAGATAGACCCGATATGCGCCCTGCAGGCGGCCATGGAGGGATATGAGGTGAAGACTGTCGAGGAGGCGCTCGCGGAGGGCAACATCTTCGTGACCTGTACCGGCAACCGCGATATCATCACCCTCGAACACATGTACGGCATGCGCGACCAGGCCATCGTGTGCAATATCGGCCACTTCGACAACGAGATACAGATGGCGCGGCTCGACGGTGACAGGGCGGTGGCCAAGAGCGTCGTCAAACCGCAGGTGGACAAATATACCTTCCCGGACGGACATGCGATTTTCGTCCTGGCCGAGGGACGCCTCGTGAATCTGGGATGCGCTACGGGCCATCCGTCATTCGTGATGAGCAATTCGTTTACCAACCAGGCGCTCGCCCAGATGGAACTTTGGGCCGGGCGGGAGAATCCTGTGCCGGGTGTTCGCTGTCTGCCCAAGCACCTCGACGAAGAGGTGGCCCGCCTCCATCTCGAACAGCTCGGCGTACACCTCACGCGTCTTACGCCCGAACAGGCCGCCTACATCGGCGTGAGTCCCGAGGGCCCGTACAAGTCGGAGATTTACCGTTATTAGTAATCGGAGATACGACCATGCAGCAGGGGCACCAAGCGGTGCCCCTGCTGCATGGTCGTACCGTGCCTTCCGTTACTTCGGTGAAGGCGATTCCCGCCTCGGTGAAGTCCATGTTTTCCGGCGCGTCATGGAGTAGGCCTTTTTCGGGAAGAGGAAAATCACCAGCGTGGCTCCGCCCGCAAGCAGGAAAACGACGCTGACCGTCACCGTCGCATTGACGAAGAACTGGTTGATGTAGATGTCCGACATGGTGTAGTCGCCGAGGTTCTGCATGAGTTTGACGAGTGCATAGACGCTCTTGTAGGCATACATTCCCGGTATCATGGGCAGCAGGGCCGGAATGTAGAGCACTGTCAGCGGACAGTGCGACAGGCGTCCGAACCATAATGCCAGCAGGCCGATGGCCAGCGAGGCGCAGAACGACGAGGAGGCGATGTCCATACCGGCGTAATTCATCAGCGTGTAGCGCAGCGCATGGCCGGCTGCCGCCAGTATGGCTATGTATTTGAATGCTTTCCGGGGCGGGTAGGAGATGGCCCCGAAGCCTACTGCCGCTATCGCCGCCAGCAGGCCGTCCGTAATGATATCCGTTATCATAGCAGGTTCTTCATGAATAACAGCAGGGGCACTGCGAGCCCGGTCGCTATGCAGATGACCAGCAGCGTGGCCTGTATGAGCCGCGAGGTTCCCGTGACCGTGTGCCCTTCGAGGATGTCGATGATGCCGTTGATGAGCGGGACGCCCGGTATGAGGAACAGGACGCTCGTACCGATGGCGATGTCGGGCGTCCATCCGGGAATGAGGGTCAGAGAGGCGAACATGGAGGCGGAGAAAGCCGATACCATGAAGACGATGAAGTGGTTGTAGTGGCGCTTCTGCATCTGCTGGCGGATGAACATGCCCAGCAGCGTGGCCAGTATCACCGTGGCTACGGCGCCCCACGACCCGCCGAACAGCCTGCAGAATGCGCCGTTGGCCAGACCAACCAGCAGGAGTATCAGGCGGGGCGACATCTTCGGACGCGAGATGATTTCCCGGTACCGTTCCCTGAGCTCTGCAAGCGGCATGCGGTTGTCGTAGGCCTCCCAGCTCAGGGCGCTGAGTTCGGAGTTGTACTCGAAAGAGATGGGAAGTGTCGGAATGGAGAGCACCTCGGTGTTTGCGCTGCCTGTACCCGAGTCGTCGAATACGGTGAGAACGATGGTCTTGGAGAGTGTCGTCATGTGTATCCGCAGCCCGAAGGCTTCCCCTATGCGCGACGAGTTGCGCAGCACGCGCGAAGTGTGTACCCCCGAACCGAGCAGGCATGTCGCATATTCCGCAATGAAGGCCGTTATCTCTTTCAGTTCTTCTGTCGTTCTCATCGGTCGTTTATCCGGTGTTTTTTCGCCGCAAAGGTAATGCGCGGGTGTGGAATATCCGCCATGCAGCGGAGGTTTCCGGCCGATTTTCCTGCACGGGGACGGGAATCGGGCATTCTCTGCGGGCAGGGAAACAGCGAGGCGCAACCGAACGGACTGCGCCTCGCTGCTCTTCGGGCCCGTCGGCGGGCCGGGATGGTACGTCTTTCGCGGTCACATGTAGATGACGTTCAGGCGGGCCAGTCCCAGCCGGTATTCGAGGTCGGTCCGTATGCGCGTTTCGAGTGCGGAATAGAAGGTGTCGAGCTCCGAGTAGTAGTCCACGATGTTGATTTGGCCCGCTTCGAGCGTCCGGCCGAGCATGTCGATATATCCGGCGGCATCGGGCAGGCCGCCGAAAGACTCCAGCAGCCGCCCCGTGTAATCCACTTTTAGATAGAGCTCCCTGACCGAACTGCGTTGCTGGGCCAGAGCAGACTCGGTGTTGGCCTTCGCGGCCTGCTCCATGGCATGCGCCCGCTTCACGTTGTGGCGGTTGGAGAGTATCGGAATACTCAGTCCCGCCGTGAAGCCGTTGAAATGCTCTCCCGTACCGTATTCGTATTTATAGCCCAATTCGACTTTCGGGAGCGCCTGTTGCCTGCTGAGGCGGACGTCGTAGCGCGCCCCCTGCTCCTGCAGGCGGAGCGCCGTGAGTTCGGGGGCATACTCCTCCCAGTCGGCCAGCAGGACCTCCAGCGGCATCTGCTCTTCGGCCGGCGGCATCGTATAGCCGCATTCGGGCATCTCCCCGCCGTTGAGTACGGCCAACCGCTGCGACAGCTCAATCATCCGCATGTCCACGGCCGAGAGCTCCTCTTTCAGCAGAAGGTATTCGACCTCCGTGCGATTCTTGTCGATGGCCGTGGCGTCGCCCGTTTCGTAGCGCGAGGCGAACAGGGCGGCCATGTGCTCGGCCGCAGCCAGGCGCGGCCTGTTGAGTTCCATGATACCGTGCAGGGCGCAGAGTTCGAGGTAGACTTCCTTGGCCTCCAGCAGGATTTGTTGCCGCAGGGCGAGATATTCCGTTTCGTATTGCTGTGCCAGCGTCCGGGCTATCCGGCTTCGGGTGGCGTAGAGCATGGGCAGGTCGAACGACTGTGAAACCTCCAGTTCCCCCTCCTTGCCGAGCGCCTGCGGAGAGTCTCCCGCCGAGGAGTATGAGACCGACAGCGGTTCGAGCGAGTTGCCCGTACGGGCTTCGAAGGTGCGGCCGGCAGTTGCATGCGCTTCGGCCTGCAGGGTGAGGTTGTTGCGTTCCACGCTTTCCAGTACGCACCGCAGGTCGTCCTGTGCGACGGCGGGTGTCGCCGCCAGGAGCGCTGCGGCGACGGTTATGATGAGCGTTCTATTCATTTTGACTGCATTTGTCGGTTAATAACTCTCCGCCTGTTCGCCGGAGTTTCCGCTTTTCGGTTCGGGTAGTGACCAGTATGTACATGATGGGCATGACGAAGCCGTTAAGCAGGGTGGAGCTGACCAAACCGCCCAGTATCACCTGGGCCATCGGACTCTGTATCTCGTTGCCGGAGACGTCGCCGTTCACCGCGAGGGGGATGAGGGCGAGGGCCGTGGTGAGCGAGGTCATCAGGATGGGGGTGAGGCGGTCGAGCGAACCGTGTACGACCGCGTCGTACAGCGTACACCCCTCCGCACGGAGCTGGTTGTAGCGCGATACGAGCAGGATGCCGTTGCGTACCGAGATGCCGAAGAGCGAGATGAATCCGATGATGGAGGGGATGCTCACGACATCCGAGGTTATCCAGATGCTGACTACGCCGCCCACGAGCGCAAAGGGCAGGTTTACCATTATCATGGTGGAGAGCGGGACGCTCTTGAACTCCTGGAACAGGAGCATGAAGACTACGAGGATGGCGAGCAGTGATGCGAAGACGAGCGTGCGCGAGGCCGATTGCTGGCTCTCGAACTGTCCGCCGTACTCCACGTAATATCCTTCCGGAAGGACGATGTCCCGGTCTACGGCCTGCCGGATGGCTTCCACCGCACCGCCGAGGTCGCCTCCGACCACATTGGCCGATACGACGATTTTCCGTTTCACGTTTTCGCGGCTTACCGTATTGGGACCCGAGGAGGATTCGATGTCGGCGATGTAGCTGAGCGGTATCTTCGCTCCGTTGCCGTCTATCAGCAGGTTGCCTATCTTCTCTATCGTGTTCCGGCGGTCGTCGGCTACCTTGACCGTCAGGTCGAAGGTATTGTTGCCTTCGTAGACCTGCGATACGGCCTGTCCGGCCAGTGCCGTAGTGATGTATTCGTTGAATTGCGGCATGGTGACGCCGTACAGGGCGAGCATCTCGCGCCGCGGCGTTATTTTGAGCTGCGCACGCTCCACCTGTTGTTCCACGCTGATGTCGGCGATGCCCTCTACGCCGGCGATGGAGCGGCCTATCTGCGTGGCGAGGGCATACATCCGGTTGAGGTCTTCACCGAAGAGTTTGATGGCGATGTTGGCCTTCGTTCCGGAGAGCATGGCATCGATACGATGCGAGATGGGCTGGCCTACCTCCACTGTCAGTCCCTTCAGGTCGCCCAGTCGGTGGCGGACATCGGCCAGGAATTCGTCGCGCGAACGCCTGTCCAGCACGAACGGCGCTTCGAGTTCCGATGCGTTTACGCCGAGGGCGTGTTCGTCGAGTTCGGCGCGGCCGGTCTTGCGGGCCACGGTCTGTATTTCCGGTATTTCGAGGAGGATTTCCTCTACCATCTGTCCCATGCGGTCGGACTCTTCGAGCGATACGCCCGGCATCGTGGCGACGCTGATGGTCAGCGAACCTTCGTTGAAGGGCGGCAGGAAGCTGCTGCCGAAGGTGCTGAAAACGATGGCGGCGCCGACGAAGAGGGTGACCACTCCCGCAAGCACCGTCTTGCGGTGACCGAGTGTCCAGGTGAGCGCCTTGCCGTAGATGCGCTTGAAGAACCGCGTGACGGGAGGTTCCTTCTGGCTCCGTTTCAGGGCACGTTCCGAAGTCAGCATGTAGCTCGACATGACCGGTGTCAGCGTCACGGCTACCAGCAGCGAGGCCAGCAGCGAGATGATGAAGGCGATGCCGAGCGGTTTGAGCATGCGTCCCTCCATTCCGCCGAGGAGGAAGAGCGGCACGAAGGCGACGATGGTGATGAAAGTGGCGTTCACGATGGAGACGCGGATTTCGCGCGAGGCGTCGTAAACCACCTTCAGGCATTTCTCCCGTTCGGCTTTGGGACGGGCATAGTTTTCCCGCAGCCGTTTGTAGACATTCTCCACGTCGATGATGGCGTCGTCCACGAGCGAGCCGATGGCGATGGCCATGCCGCCGAGGCTCATGGTGTTGATGGTATGCCCCGTGAGGCGCATGACGATGACGGTGATGAGCAGCGACAGGGGCATGGCCGTGAGCGAGATGAGCGTCACGCGGCCGTTCATCAGGAATACCAGCAGCACGAGGACGACGAAGAAGGCTCCCTCGATGAGGGAGTTTTTGATGTTGTTTATCGAGCTGTCGATGAAGCGCGACTGCCGGAAGATATCGGTCGATACCTCCACGTCGTCCGGAAAGCCCGCACTGAGCTCGGCGATGGTCGCATCGAGTGTTTCGGTGAGGTCGATGGTGCTGGTGTAGGGCTGTTTGGTGACGGTTATCAGCACGGCCGGTTCGCCCCTTACGGAGGCTACTCCCAACTGCGGCGATTTGGCTCCCGTCCGTACTTCGGCGACATCGCCGAAGGTTACCGGTTCGCCCTGGGCTGACATGCGGACGAGTCCGGCGGCTATCTGCTCCGTGTCGGTCGTGGAGGCCATGCCGCGCACGATGTATTCGTTGCCGTATTCATAGAGTACGCCGCCCGAAGAGTTGCGGTTCATCTCCCGTGCGGCTGCGAGCACCTCGTCGAGCGTGATGCCGTAGGCGTCCATCTTTTCGGGTGAGAGGAGTATTTGATATTCCCGGATATCGCCTCCGATGACGGCCACCTGCGAGACGCCCGCAACGGAGAGCAAACGCGGCCGGAGGGTCCAGTCCGCCAGTGTGCGCAGCTCTTCGAGCGAGGTCTCCCCGGTGGAGGTGAGGCCGATTATCATCATCTCTCCGAGAATGGAGGACTGCGGGCCGAGGGTGGGCTGTCCTGCCGTGGGGGGCAGCAGTTCGGCTACCGAGGCGAGTCTTTCGGAGACTATCTGACGGGCGATGTAGATGTCGGTGTCCCAGTCGAACTCCACCCATACCACGGAGAAGCCCGTGGTGGACTGCGAACGGACGCGGCGCACGTCCGTTGCGCCGTTGAGCGAAGTCTCTATCGGAAAGGTCACGAGTCGTTCCACCTCTTCGGCGGCCATTCCCTGTGCCTCGGTCATGACTACCACGGTGGGGGCGTTGAGGTCGGGGAATACGTCCACTTCCATGCGCGTGGCGGCCCATACGCCGGCGACGGCGATGAGGACCGCCGCGATAACCACCACCAGGCGGTTATCGAGCGAGAACCTGATTATCCTGTTCAGCATGGCCGTGCGGAATTAGTGGGTATGTCCGTGGGGAATGGCGTCCGATGCGGAGGCCATCTTCACATTGACGGCGCCGCGGGTGACGATGCGTTCGCCTCCCTCCAGTCCGCGCAGGATTTCGACGTTCACTCCGTCGTCGCCGCCGCGCCATACCTGCTGGCGGCGGTAACAGTCGGCGTCGAGCTGAATGTAAACGTAGTAGAGTCCCTGCTGTTCGGTCAGGGCCGAGAGGGGAACGGAAACGACGTCTTCGCGTTCCCGGCCGAGCAGCACTACATCGGCATAGGCTCCGTCGGGGAAACGTCCTCCGGCATCGAACTCGAAGACCACGGGAACGAGGGAGGAGCCTTCCGGAATGATTTTTCCGGAGGTATAGAGCCGGCCGCCCAGTTCGCTTACCCGGTAGCAGGCATCCGAAGCGGGGGTGCGGAAGGTGGCGTCGGTCAGCGAGGGCAACAGGCTGAAATAACGCTGCGATACCATGGCACGCAGCTGCATGCGACCCGATTTGGCGATGGTGGCCAACGGCTGTCCCATCTCCACGTAGTCGCCCGGTGCGACGGATAGCTGCGACACGTATCCGGCGGCCGGAGCCTGGATGAGCGTCCCCTTCTCATCGGAGACCTTCACCGGGTCGTATTCCGCCTTGGCGCGGAGGTATTCGGCTTCGGCGGCCAGATAGTCGCGCTGTGTGACGAGTTTGTCGGCATAGAGTGCCTCGATGCGCCGGAAATCGGCTTCGGCCTGGTGGAAGGCGATGCGTGCCTTCTGTACGGCGTCGCCCGAAGCGAGTCCGCCGGAAGAGAGACGGAACAGGCCCTGTCCCGCGCTCACCGTCGAGTTGGTCATGACGCGTCCGTCCACGAAGGTCACCACACCCGCGATAGGAGCCGATACGACCGACAGTTCGCTTTGCGAGGCGTATATCTCGCCTCCGCAGCGGAGTGTTTCGCGGAACGGACCGCGTTTCACCTCCTGCACTTCGAAGTCGGTGCGGGCGGCCTGTTCGGCAGGAAAGACGATTTCGTCCGGATTTTCGGCTCCGGTGTCGGGCGTGCCGTGCGTGTGGCCTTCGAGGTCATGGAATTCGTTCGCACCGTGGGCGGTGTCGGACGGGCAGGGAGTGCCCTCCGGATGGTCGTGTACGTGTCCCTTTTCCGCTGCGTGCTGTGCGGCGGACGTCTCTTCTTTTGTGGCCGTGCGTCCTGCACAGCCCTGAAGTACGGCGAGCGATACCGCTGCCGTTATCAATAATATGTTTTTCATGGAAATTAAGACTTTATGTGGGGCCGTCTGCGGCCCGTGTTGATGAACGATTCCTGTCGTGCCTGCGGGCAGGCGTTTCAACACATAAAGTCGGGGGCGCGGCACGGTACCGCGGCCGTGAGGAAAATCCGGATATAGGATTCGGTACAGGGAGCGTCGCCGAAGCCCTGCAGGGCGACCTCCGTGAGATGATTGACGACGAAAGTTCGGCAGACCTCCGCACAGGAGAGACATCCGCATTCCGGCGAGTGGGCGGCGACCGCCTCTTCCAATCCCTCCTCGCGCGGCTGGGGTTGTGCGACGGTGAGGCTATGCGACGCACACGACGCATAGGGTTGCGTATTGTGCGAACCGGTGCCGGTGCAGACGTTGCGGCACGGATTGGCCCCGTTGATATGGCTGTAATTGAGACATACGGCCGTCGGGTCGCCGTGGTGATGGTGCGGCATGAGTGCCACCGCCTGCATCAACACGCAGAGCAGCAGTACGGTCTTCGCGAACCTGTTGTTTCCCAAGTGCCTCATCTCCCGCAAAAATACGCCTTTTTTCCGAATATGGAAATTCCGGGTGTTTTTTTGCATGGTCGGGTCTTGCGGTCAGCCGTACTCTCCGTCCGTCCGCAACCGAGTGAAGCAGGCTACTTCCCTTTTTCCTGGCCTGTGCGGGAGTGTGGCTCCGGGAACGGAAGCGGAGGCCGAGACTGGGAAGTTTCCCGTTCGTATGCGGAGCGGCGGTGGCGAGGAGTGGAAAGTGGCTTGTAGGGGCGGCTCCGGGAACAGGGCCGGAGGTTCGGCGCGATGCGGAAAATGACACCCCCGGACGGCAAAAAGCCCTTTCTCCGATAGGGGAAAGGGCTTGGCCTGAGCGGACGGATAGTGTGCCGCAGGTGTGTACGGCTCTTCTCCGAATGTACAAATTACTTCGTAGCCATGTATTTGATGAGCTCTACGACCTTGTTGGAGTAACCCCATTCGTTGTCGTACCAGCTCACGAGCTTCATGAAGTTGCCGTTGAGGGCGATACCTGCATCGGCGTCGAAGATGGAGGTGCGCGCATCGCCGATGAAATCCGACGATACGACCGCATCTTCGGTATAGCCGAGGATGCCTTTGAGTTCGTTCTCGGAAGCGCGTTTCACTTCGGCTTTGATTTCGTCATAGGTGGCTGCCTTTTCGAGCCGTACGGTGAGGTCTACTACCGAAACGTCGAGGGTGGGAACACGGAACGACATGCCGGTAAGCTTGCCGTTGAGCGCCGGTATCACCTTGCCTACTGCTTTGGCTGCCCCTGTCGAGGAGGGGATGATGTTGCCGGCAGCGGCACGGCCGCCTCTCCAGTCCTTGGCCGACGGGCCGTCTACGGTCTTCTGCGTAGCGGTCGTGGCGTGTACGGTGGTCATGAGACCCTCGATGATGCCGAACTTGTCGTGTATCACCTTGGCCAGCGGAGCGAGGCAGTTGGTGGTGCAGGAGGCATTGGAGACGATTTCCTGTCCGGCATAGGTGTCGTTGTTGACGCCCATGACGAACATGGGGGTGTCGTCCTTCGAGGGGGCCGACATCACGACGCGTTTCGCACCCGCCTTGATATGTGCGCCGGCGAGTTCCTTGGTCAGGAAAAGGCCGGTCGATTCGACCACGTATTCCGCACCTATTTCGTTCCACCGGAGGTTCGCCGGGTCTTTCTCTGCCGTAACGCGTATGGTTTTGCCGTTTACGACGAGGTTGCCGTCCTTTACCTCCACGGTGCCGTCAAAATGGCCGTGAACGGTGTCGTAACGGAGCATGTAAGCCATGTAATCAACCGAAATGAGGTCGTTGATGCCTACCACCTCTACGCCGCCCTGCTTGACGGCGGCACGGAAAACGAGGCGGCCGATGCGCCCGAAACCGTTGATGCCGATTTTAATTTGTGACATAATCCTTTATTGTTTTATGGTTCTGTATGATTCTTAATGCCTGTTCCCCTGCGGTGATGCAAAGGTAGGAATCTTTTGCCTGTAAATCAATACGCATGCAAACGTATGCGCAGTTTAATTTTCGGAAGCGTTCCGGGTGTCGGAGTCCTGCGGCCGGGCCGCCTCCTTCACCTTTTTGGCCATGTTCGATGCGAATACGAAATCGTTGAGGGCCCGGTTGTCCGTGTGCAGGATATCCGCCGAAGTGCCTTCCCATCCCTTGCGCCCCTGGTTGATGAACACAATTTTCTCGCCAATCTCCATGACCGAGTTCATGTCGTGGGTGTTGATGATGGTCGTGATGCCGTACTCCTTGGTGATGTCGTATATCAGCCGGTCGATTACGTTGGAGGTGACCGGGTCGAGCCCGGAATTGGGTTCGTCGCAGAACAGGTAGCGGGGATTCATCACGATGGCGCGGGCGATGGCCACCCGTTTTATCATGCCGCCGCTCAATTCGGCGGGATAGAGTTTTTCGGCCCCTTCGAGGTTCACACGGTGCAGGCAGAAGGCCACCCGCTCCCGTTTTTCCGCCATGCTCTGGCCGGTGAACATGTCAAGCGGAAAGCGGATGTTCTCTTCCACAGTGGAAGAGTCGAGCAGGGCGCCCCCCTGGAATATCATGCCCACATCGCGCCGGATGGCCTTCTTCTGGCGGAAATCGAGCGATGTGAAGAGCGTGTCGCCGTAGTATATCTCGCCTTCGTCCACCGGAAAGAGGCCGGCGATGCTTTTGATGAGCACCGTCTTGCCGGAACCGCTGCGGCCGATTATCATGTTGATTTCGCCCGGCAGAAAGGTCGCCGATATGTCTTCCAGTACCGGCTTGCCGTCGAAGGACTTGTATATGTGTTCGCAGCGTATCACAGGTAGGAGATTTGGGTGATTATAAGGTCCATCATCAGTATCACTACCGAACTCACCACCACGGCCTTGGTGCTGGCACGCCCCACTTCGAGCGAGTTCCCTTTGGCGTAATAGCCGTAGAAGCCGGAGATGGAGGTGATGACGAATGCGTATACAATCATCTTTATCAGCGCATAGACGATGGAGAAGAGTCTGAAATCCATTTTGATGCCGGTGATGTACGTGTCCGGGATGATGATTCCCGTGACCAGCGTGATGGCGTATCCCCCGATGAGACCGACGACGATGCTGAGGATGGCGAGCAGCGGGAAGAAGATGACCGTTGCGATGATTTTCGGGAGTATCAGGTAGCTCGCCGAATTGACGCCCATGATTTCGAGGGCGTCTATCTGTTCGGTAATGCGCATCGTGCCTATCTCGGAGGCGATGCTCGAACCGACGCGGCCGGCCAGGATGAGCGCCACGACCGTGGAGCTGAATTCGAGTATCATCGTTTCGCGCGTGGCGTAGCCCATGAGCTCGCGCGGGATGAAGGGCGACTCGAAGTTGATGCACATCTGAAGCATGAGCACGGCCCCCATGAAGACCGATACGAGCGTTACGATGCCGATGGAGTTGAGCCCCAGCGTCTCCATTTCGGCCAGCACCCGCCGTTTGTAAACGCTCCTGCGTTCGGGACGGGAGAAGACCTTGCCCATGAGCAACATGTACCGTCCTATGAGGTTGAAGATATTCATACCGGCGATGATGTTATTCCCTGCGGCTTTCAGATGTCTCTTCGCGGATGTCCTCGTATTCCACGTAGTCTCCGACCTCGTTGCTTACCACCTTTTTCGACGATGTCTCGGTCTGCTGTACGGTGATTTCGCCGTCCTTTTTCTTTTGGTTCCGGCCGCCGCCCCATGTGTAGGTGCGGAAAGTCTCTCCCTGCTCCTCCATCTGTCTGCGCAGACGGTTCATCCGGTAGCGGAATATCAGTATGCCGATGAGTACCAGTGCGATGAATCCCATAACGATATAGAAGGCCACGCTGAGTATGTCGCCGATGGATACGAGGCCGAACAGTATCAGAATGACCAGTATGATAAGAATGTATGTTCCTACTCCCGTTCTCATAAAATGGTGGTGTGTTTCGGTTCTAGGGGCCGGTCGCGGGCATCTCCCTCCGGCCGATTATACAAAGATAACTCTTTTTCCCCGAAAATATTATTGCCCTTTTCCCGATTTGAGTGACATAACATATTTTGTGCCCGGCCAGTGCAGTTTGGTAACAATTTTGTATCTTTCGCTCCGGAAACATCGTTTAATTAAAACAGTCACGGATATGAAAAAGTACATTTGTAACGTATGCGGATATATATACGACCCGGCAGCGGGGGACCCCGACAGCGGCGTGGCACCCGGAACCGCTTTCGAGGATATTCCCGAAGATTGGGTATGTCCGCTGTGCGGTGTGGGCAAGGAGGATTTCTCTCCCGTGGAGGATTGAGCCGGCCGGAAATGGAAAAGGCGGCGCTGCGAATCTGCGGTGCCGCCTTTTTTGTCTCCTGACGGGTGTTACCGTATCCTGTCGAGCGACTTCACCAGAAGGATATCTTTCCGGATGCCCCGCAGCGCAAGGTAGGTGAAGATGAGCGAAACGGGCGGGAAGAAGGCGGCGGCGGAGAGTTTCCAGGCTGAAACGGCGAGCGTCGAGAGGCTCCGCGCACCTCCCCAGATGTAGTATATCTCGAACAGCATCACTCCGGCGAGGAGTACCGTCTCCACTACGCAGAGCCGGAATTGCAGCAGGCGTTTCTTATAGAGGAAGATGGTTACGAACGGTAGCAGCGCGGCGGCGATGACCGTGGCGGCGAGGCCGTAGGCGGTCAGCACGGGCGTTCCGTCGGCGGCGTCGGAGAATCCGAAGGCCGTGAGGTACATCTCTTCCGTTCCGCCGAGGAAGGTTCCCAGCGGCATCAGCAGCATGAGGCCCGTCAGTACGGCGACGAGCAGCAGGTAAAGCGATTGTATCCTTTGTATCATCTCTTTTGGTATTTGTTGTCTTTTTCTGTTTGTCATTGGTCCGTTTTCGCTGCTTGGCGAGGCGGATGCCGGTCTTCTGGCAAGGGGCGCCTGACGCCTGCTGCGGACGGGCGCGGGGGGCGTTAAAGCTCTTCGTCTATGAGATAGTGGTTGCGGTCTGCCGAGTTCCGGTTTATCAGCTCTCCGAGGAAACCCGCCAGGAAGAGCATGACGCCCAGAACGACGGCCAGCAGGCAGAGGTGGAACAGCGGCTGGTCGGTGACGGCGCGGAATACCATGTTGTGCGACTGGCGATAGAGCTTCTGGGCGATTATCACGATGACGGCCACGCCCCCGAAGAGGAACATCAGCGTGCCCAGTCCGCCGAAAAAGTACATCGGACTGCGCCCGAAGCGCGACAGGAACATGACCGTGACGAGGTCGAGGTAGCCTTTGACGGCGCGTTCCCAGCCGAATTTGCTGTGGCCGTACTTGCGTGCACGGTGGTGTACTTCCTTCTCCCCGATGCGGGTGAACCCTGCGTTCTTGGCCAGGATAGGGATGTAGCGGTGCATCTCTCCGTACACCTCGATGCTCTTGACGACTTTCTTCCGGTATGCCTTGAGGCCGCAGTTGAAGTCGTGGAGCCGGATGCCGGAGGTCGCCCGTGCCGTAGCGTTGAAGAGTTTGCTCGGCCACCGTTTCCCTATCGGGTCGTGGCGCCGGCGCTTCCATCCCGAGACGAGGTCGTAGCCCTCCTCTGTTATCATGCGGTAAAGCTCCGGTATCTCGTCGGGGGAGTCTTGCAGGTCGGCGTCCATTGTGATGACGACTTCGCCCCGGGCCGCCTCGAATCCGCAGTAGAGTGCGGCGCTCTTGCCGTAGTTGCGCCGGAAGCGGATGCCGCGTACCGAGGGATTGGTCGCCGAGAGGCTGCGTATCACGTTCCACGAGGTGTCGCTGCTGCCGTCGTCGATGAAGATGGCTTCGTACCGGAAACGGTTTGCGGTCATTACCCGGTCTATCCATGCGGCGAGCTCCGGAAGCGATTCGCTTTCGTTCAGCAGGGGGATGACCACCGATATGTCGGGTGTCTCACTACTCATGGCCGGTTCCGTTGTCGTCGCGGTCATCGTTCCCGGCGAGCGGGTCGGGCTGGCGCTGTGCCATGGCGCTCGTAAAGAGGCCGATGATGCCTCCCTGTATGAAATAACCTATTACGTAGCAGATGACGAGCACGAGCGGGTTGAACATGGCCGAATAGAGCGCGTCGTAAACCGTGTCGAACTGAGCCTGCGGCAGGAGGTCCTGCATGGTGGCCATCTGCAGGTCGATTGCCTCCGTGACCGCTTCCTTAATGAGGAAGTTGTTGATGAGTGCCGAGGCGAATCCGAAGATGACGCCCGTGAAGAGCATCATGGCAAGGACGAATCCCATGCACCGGCCGTAGGAGAACCCTTCCCGTGCATCGGCCATGCCGGCTATCCGGCGCGTGAAACCGTAGGTGAGCAGGATGAACAGGACGAGCGACAGGATGCTCATCCAGCCTCCCAGCGCGAGCGATACTCGTGTAAGCTGCAGAGCAGCCGCCACGAGTCCCATGACGGTGCCGCCTTTCATGGCCTCCGTCCAGAATATCTTTTTCGTTATCTCCATGTCGGAATCTTGTTTGTCTGCGTTGCGTTCACAAATATAACGCTTTTTGCCGCTTCCGGCAACTTTCGCCTCCGTGCCGAATCCGTTGTTCCGGTACCCGGAAGGGCACTGCGCCGATGCGTTCGCCTGTTCCGGTGCGGCGGAATGCGGCGTCTTGCGGAGAGTTTCCTTTCGGGCGCGGAGACCCGTCAGTATTTGCCTTTCCAGAGCGAGGCGATGCGGCGGGCTATCTCGGCCTCCTTCGGATTGTTGCCCGGTTCGTAGAAGCGCCGCCCCTCCAGACCGGCAGGCATGAACTCCTGTTCGGCGAAGTTGCCTTCGAAATCGTGGGCGTACTTGTAGTTCTTTCCATAGTCCAGCTCCTTCATCAGTTTGGTCGGAGCGTTGCGGATGTGCAGGGGGACGGGTCGGTTGTTGGTATCCTTCGCCGCCAGCCCCATGGCCCGGTCGATGGCCATGTAGGCCGAGTTGCTCTTGGGACTCGTGGCGAGGTAGATGGTGGCCTCGGCCAGGGGAATGCGGGCCTCGGGCATGCCGATTTTGTGGACGGTGTCGAAACAGGCGTTGGCGAGCAGCAGTCCGTTCGGGTTGGCCAGTCCGATGTCTTCGGCGGCGAGGATGACGAGCCTGCGGGCAATGAATTTGGGGTCTTCCCCGGCATTGAGCATGCGGGCGAGGTAGTAGACGGCGGCGTTCGGGTCGCTGCCGCGTACGCTTTTGATGAAAGCGGAGATGATGTCGTAGTGCATCTCTCCGTTCTTGTCGTAGGTGGCGATGTTCTGTTGCAAGGCGTCGGTTACGGTGCGGTCGTCTATCACCAGGTCGCCGTCCGAGGCTCCCGCGACAATGTCGAGAATGTTGAGCAGCTTGCGGGCATCGCCTCCCGCGAAACCGAAGAGCGCGCCCGTTTCGCGTACCTCGATGTGCCGTTCACGGAGTATCGCATCCGTGGAGAGGGCGCGGTCGAGCAGTTCCTGCAGCTGTGCGTCGTCCATCGCCTTCAGTACATAGACCTGACAGCGTGACAGCAGCGGCGAGATGACCTCGAAGGAGGGATTCTCGGTCGTCGCGCCGACGAGGGTGATGTCGCCCTGTTCGACGGCCCCCAGCAACGAATCCTGCTGCGCCTTGTTGAAACGGTGGATTTCGTCGATGAAGAGGAACGGTGCGGGCGTGTTGAAGAATTTCTGTTTGCGTGCCTGTTCGATGACCTCACGCACGTCCTTGACGCCCGAGTTTATCGCCGACAGCGTGAACATCTTCCTGTCGAGAGCTCCGGCGACGAGCCGGGCCAGGGTCGTCTTGCCCACGCCGGGCGGCCCCCAGAGGATGAAGGAGGGGACGTTGCCCGTTTCGATGAATTTGCGAAAAACGCCTCCGGGCCCCACGAGATGCTCCTGCCCGATGTAATCGTCGAGCGTCCGCGGCCTGAGCCGTTCGGCCAGGGGAATGTTGCTTTGCTGTGCCATGTGTCGTGTCCTCCGGAATTTACGGGTCGGATACCTCCGGCCGGGAAGCTTCCCGGCCGGCATGCCTGCCCGGCAAAGGTAACGAAAAATCCCCGTTCCGCAGTATTCCCCGTCGTCTCCCGGTACAGGGGTCGCAAAAAAGGCGGCATGCACAATAAGGAGGGAGAAAGGTGCGTTTTAAATTAGTCACGAATGATTTAAGAAGTTAAGAAACAGAACGATATTCGCCTATGGTATGATTCGACGCGCTTTCCCGCAGCAGGTTGTCCGCACGGCGGCCGGGAAACAGGAGTTCAACTTATACTTATTTTATATATCGTTATGAACAGAAAATGGATGTTTGCGGGTCTCATCGCCGCAGCCCTGGCGGTTGGCAGCGGTGCGACCTACCTTATCACGAAGAACAGCCGGAGCGTGCAGCCGCAGGAGCGGGTGGTGGAGAAGGTTGTGGAGATAGAGAAGTCGCCGGCGGCTCACTTTACCGCCTACCAGGCGGCCGATTATCCCGACCTGACCTATGCCGCCGAGAATGCGGTAAATGCAGTGGTCAACATCGAGGTGACGCAGCAGGTGCAGATGCGCAATGTAGACCCCTTCCTCGAATTTTTCGGAATACCGCAGGGTTACTCCCGCGGCGGGGAGTATGTGCCTCGCGAATTCAAGGCGGGCGGTTCGGGCGTCATCATCTCGCAGGACGGTTATATCGTTACCAACCATCATGTCGTGGATAACGCCACCGAACTGAAGGTGAAACTTTACGACGGGCGTACCTTCCAGGCTAAGGTCGTCGGTACCGACCCGACCACCGAGGTGGCGCTTATCAAGATAGAGGGTGAGAACCTGCCGACGCTGGCATTCGGAGATTCGGATGCGCTGCGGCTCGGTGAATGGGTGCTGGCTATCGGCAGCCCTTTCGACCTGCAGTCGACCATTACGGCGGGTATCGTGAGCGCCAAATCGCGTAACCTCGGAGCGATTCCCAACCAGTACCGCGTGGAGTCGTTCATCCAGACCGATGCAGCGGTAAACCCCGGCAACAGCGGCGGCGCACTGGTCAATACGCGCGGTGAGCTTGTGGGTATCAATACGCTGATTAAAAGTCAGACGGGAACCTATATGGGCTATTCGTTCGCCATTCCGAGCGCGATAGTGAAGAAGGTGGTGGTGGACCTCAAGGAGTACGGCGTGGTGCAGCGTGCGCTGCTTGGCGTCAGCTACCGGGAGATTGACGAAGAGTTCGTCGAGGCGTTCGGCGAGGAGTACGGCATCCGCGAAACGGGCGGCGTCTATGTGGCCGATGTCTCGGAGGACGGTGCGGCCAAGGCGGCCGGCATCCGCAAGGGCGACGTAATCACCGCAATAGACGGCATCCGGCTCGGCAACAATACCAACCTGGCGGAAATCATGTCGCGTTATCGCCCGAACGACAAGGTGACTATTTCCGTAAAAAGGGACGGGAAAACGAAACAATTCGAGGTTGTGCTGCGTAATAAGGCTGGTAAGGCCGAACTGCTCTCCCGCGACTATGTGGATGTGGCCGAGTCGCTCGGCGGACGTTTCGCGGAGATTAACGACAGAACCCGCAGAGAGCTGAGGATAGAGAACGGCATACGGGTGACGGAGGTGCGTCCGGGCGGCGTGCTGGCCAGGGCCCGGGTGAAGGAGGGATTCGTGATAACCCATATCAACGACCGCCCCATCCGTTCGGTGGCCGACCTTGACCGGGTGACGGGTCCCGTGACATATATCGAAGGCGTATATCCCAACGGGCGCGCCATCAGTTACTCCCTCGTGCAGTAGGGAGCTGCCGAGAGGGACGATAAGAGAAAGATGGTCCCGGCCCACGCAGGAGTCGCATTGCGGGGCCGGGTCCGTTTTTAAAACGCCTGCCGGCGGGCAAGAGAGAAGAGACAACGTACTATTTTTATATTGCAACCAACAACATGAGGCAGTTAAAGATTACAAAATCCATCACGAACCGCGAAAGTGCATCGCTGGACAAATACCTGCAGGAGATAGGCAAGGAAGACCTTATCACCGTTGAGGAGGAAGTGGAGCTTGCGCAGCGCATCAAGAAGGGCGACCAGGAGGCGCTTGAAAAGCTGACGAAGGCCAACCTGCGTTTCGTGGTTTCGGTGGCCAAACAGTACCAGAACCAGGGGCTCAGCCTTCCCGACCTTATCAATGAGGGCAATCTGGGGCTCATCAAGGCTGCGGAGAAGTTCGATGAAACGCGCGGTTTCAAGTTCATCTCCTATGCCGTGTGGTGGATACGCCAGTCTATCCTGCAGGCCCTCGCCGAGCAGTCGCGCATCGTGCGTCTGCCGCTCAACCAGGTGGGGTCCCTCAATAAGATAAACAAGGCGTTCGCCCGTTTCGAGCAGGAGAACGAGCGTACCCCTTCGCCAGAGGAGCTTGCCAACGTGCTCGACCTGCCGAAGGAGAAGGTCTCCGATACGCTCCGTGTGTCGGGTCGTCACGTCTCGGTGGATGCCCCCTTCTCGGACGGAGAGGACAACAACCTGCTCGACGTGCTGGTCAATACCGATTCCCCGAATGCCGACCGCGGGTTGATAAACGAGTCGCTCTCCACCGAGGTGGAGCGTGCGCTCGCCACGCTGACCGACCGTGAGCGCGACATCATCCGTTACTTTTTCGGTATCGGCTGTCCGGAGATGACGCTCGAAGAGATTGGCGAGAAGTTCGGGCTGACGCGCGAACGTGTGCGTCAGATAAAGGAGAAGGCCATCCGCCGTCTCCGTCACAGCTCGCGCAACAAATTCCTGAAATCGTACCTCGGATAGTGCCCGGGGCGCCGGGGCGGTTGCCGCCCGCAGGAGGGGAATCCGCAGAGGGGTTCCCCTCCTGTTTTTGTCGCCGCCGCAGGTGTTTCTTCCCGGGAACAGGTACGGGAAACGGGACAATTGGGTATCTTTGCGCCGTTTGAAAAACATTCCGACCATGAAAGCGCTTTATACCGTTCTGTTGCTCGTATGTTCCAATACCTTCATGACGATAGCGTGGTACGGACACCTGAAGTTCAATGGCTCGAACAACGGCAGTCCCCTTCCGCTCTTCCTCGTCATTCTGGCCAGTTGGGGAGTCGCCTTTTTCGAATACTGTTTTCAGGTGCCGGCCAACCGGCTGGGGTTCGTCGAGAACGGAGGACCCTTCTCGCTCATCCAGCTCAAAATCATACAGGAGGTCATCTCCTTGCTCGTGTTTACGGTTTTCACCATTCTGGTTTTCCGTACCGAGACTTTCCGCTGGAACCATATCGCCGCTTTCGTGTGCATCGTTCTGGCCGTCTATTTCGTATTCAGAAAATAGTTCGTGACAGTGCCGTGCAACGTCCGGCCCTATGCGAACCGCCCGCAGGAAACTTCCTGCGGGCGGTTCGCATACGCGGTAACGCTGCCGTTAGAACAGCGTCCGGTTGTTCTCTTTCAGAACATTCACCGCATCGAACACCTTCTTCGATATCCTGGCCCGCTGGAGGGCATCGAGATAGGCATTGGAGTGCGTGTCGGTTCCCACGAAGGTGTATAACCCCTGCCGGAGCATCTGTTCGGCATATTTCTTCGCACCGCTGCCGTGGTATCCTGCCAGCGAGAGCAGGTTGAGCTGCAATTTGTACTGTTTTATCAGGTTGATGACCTTGTCCTTGCCGTTGGCCTGTACGAACGCATATCGTTCGGGGTGGGCGAGGATGATTTCATAACCCGAAAGGGTCGCTTCGAACAGCATGTCGAAAGCCCGGAGGCTGTATCCGTTGATGGAGAACTCCACGAGAACGTGGCGGCAGTTCATGGTCAGGGGATTGCCTTCGAGGTGTTCCGGGAACTTGTCGTCGATGAAATACTCCGCGCCCAGCCGGATATCCAGTGGCCCCTGGTACCCGAAGTCGGCGAATCGCTGTCGGAGCTCCTCTTCGCCGCGGTTGTCGTAGGCTCCGTGAATGATGTGGGGCGTCATGTAGAGACCTTTTACCCCCATGCCCTGCATTCGCTCCAGCAGTCGAAGGCTGTGTTCCCGGTCGGGACTCCCGTCGTCCACGCCGGGAAGCAGATGGCAGTGGATGTCGTAAAAGTCGTCGAGCAGGTCGGCGAGATATATGTTCTTTGTATGGAAACTGAACATTTCTGCTTTAAATGATGTATAGTATCGGTTTATCGGATAATGCTTTCGAAGTAGGCGATGGTTCGCGCGAGCCCTTCGCGGAGCTGTATCTCCGGCCGCCATCCGCCGAGCAGTTCGCCTGCAAGCCCGATGTCGGGACGGCGCTGTCGCGGGTCGTCCGAAGGCAACGGACGGAAGACTATCCGCGAGGAGGAGCCCGTAAGCTCCCGGATGAGGGAGGCGAGTTCGAGGATGGTGAACTCGCCGGGATTGCCGATGTTTACCGGACCGGTCACTTCGTCCGGGGTATCCATCATGCGCACCATTCCTTCCACCAGGTCGCTGACGTATTGGAAACTGCGCGTCTGTGAGCCGTCGCCGTATATCGTGATGTCCTCTCCGCGCAGTGCCTGTACGATGAAGTTGGAGACCACGCGTCCGTCGTCCGGATTCATGCGCGGGCCGTAGGTGTTGAATATCCTCACGATTTTGATGCGGACGCCGTTCTGACGCCGGTAATCCATGAAGAGCGTCTCCGCGCAGCGTTTGCCTTCGTCGTAGCAGGAGCGGATGCCCACCGGGTTCACGCTTCCCCAATAGCTCTCCGGCTGCGGATGCACGTCCGGGTCGCCGTAAACTTCGGAGGTGGAGGCCTGCAAGATGCGTGCCTTGACGCGCTTGGCGAGCCCCAGCATGTTGATGGCCCCCATGACGGATGTCTTGGTGGTCTTGATGGGGTTATATTGGTAATGTATCGGGGAGGCGGGGCAGGCGAGATTGTAGATTTCGTCCACCTCGGCGTAATAGGGAGCGGTGACGTCGTGGCGCACCATCTCGAAATTGCCGCATCCGGCCAGGTGCATCACGTTTCTCTTGCTGCCGGTAAAATAGTTGTCGAGGCAGATGACGTCGTGGCCTTCGCTTACCAGCCGTTCGCACAGGTGCGAACCTATGAATCCGGCTCCTCCGGTTACAAGCACTCTCTTCATCGTCAATCGTTCAGTGTCGCCGACGGTATGCGGAATACCGTATTTGTGGATGCAAATATAGCTTTTTTTACCATCCCCTTCGAACGCTTCCCTATTTTTATCCCTTCCGTTTCCGCGGTCGGACAATGAAACGGAGGGCGATGCCGTTGTTTAGGGAGAGGGATTGCCGTGCGTGCGGTTTTGCGTGGATAGGTTTTTTGCCTATCTTTGTACATTAAACGGACGCGAGCCGTGTCCGAAGGAAAAAATTCGGCCTATGAAGGGTAAATGCTGGAGAATGTGCGCTGTTGCGGCCGTTGCGGTCGTGCTTGCGGTTTCGGCGTGCAACAAGAAGGGCGAGATATTCGAGCAGCAGATGGATACCATCCGTTCGTGGGTGGAGAGCAGGAATGAAAACGGTAGTGCCTATACCGAAATCATGTCGGGGGTGTTCCGCGACATCGTCTATCCGGAGGATGGCCGGGGAACTCCGCTCGCGGAGCGAGGCGACAGTCTCTATCTGATGTATGAGGTATATAAGTTTTCGACCTCTTTTTCCGAGACGAGTACCGGAGACCTCATCTATACCAACAGGCCGGAGCGGATGCCCGACCGGGTGGAGTGGAACCGCGATACGCTGCGGATAGTGCTGGGTGACGGAAAGCTGATGAAGGGCGTAGAGGAGTCGTTGGCGGAGAGTGCGCCGGGCGACCTCGTCATGGTGGTAATGACCTCCGGTAATGCCTATGGCGACCATACGGTGCAGCAGCTTCCGCCCAACACGCCCGTAGCCTGGCGGGTGAATGTGGAAAAAGTGATTGAGAACCAATGAGAAGGCATAGCGCCGAACAGTGATATATGATGAGACATGTTTTGAAACCTTTGGCGGTCGCCGTCGCCGCATGCGCCTTCTGCTCGTGCGCCAGGACCGAGAGCGAGAATTTCAACGAGATAGAGGACAAGGCGCTCGACATCTGGGTGAGCAGTAATGCTCCCGATGCCGAACCGCTCGGAGATACAGGGATGTATTATGAGGTAATCGAGGCCTTGCCGGACGGAAGTGCCACGAAGGTGGACGTCCGGGGCAGGTGGGTGGATGTGGAATATGTCATCCGTGACCTGAACGGCGACATCGTTTACAACCGTAACGAGGAAACGGCCCGGCTTCTCGGAACCTTCACCAAATATACGCATTACATCCCCGACAGGCTCTATATCGCCAGTCGGCAGGACCTGAGCGATATACCTTCGGGCATCTACCAGGCCATCACGGAAATCACGCCCGGAGAGACGTGGCGTGTCTATATCCCTTCGCGTCTGGCTTTCGCATCGTACGGTATTCAGACTTCGACCGGATACGGGGGGCAGCAGGCCCTTGAATCGGACGTGCCGGTCATTCTCGACAGCCTCCGCATCGTCAATATCGTGGATAATCCCCAGTCCGAAGGGCGGCAAGCGATAGAGGAGTTCGTCACCGCATCCCGGCCGGAAGGGTGGGGCAAACCGCTGAACGATACGGTGCGCGAGGGACTGTATATGGATATACTCGCCCGGCCCAATCCCGGTGATACGGTGCCGCTGAACCAGAGCGCCAATATCTACTACAGGTGCGGGTTTCTCGACGGGCATCTGATAGATTCCAATATCGATACCGTATTGTACAACCAGTTCGGTACGGTGCGCAGCAGCGACGTTACGAGTCCGATAAGGGTGACGCGGATGTCCACCGACCCCAACAATGCCAACCAGATGCCGGCGAAGGTGTTCTATGCCATCCTGCCCGACCTCTGTTACGGCGACAGCGTGCGTATTGCCGTCCCGTCGGAGTACGGTTATTATCGTCAGTACATGTATCCGGACAAGAGCAGCTCCATGTGGTCTTCCTCGGCCACGTTCACGTTCGACTTTACGTATCAGTATAAGGACTATACGACGGAGGATACGGACTACTTTTTCGCCTCCTCTACCTATTATATGCCCTATTCCACCTCTTCGGGCACTACTGTACCGGTAGCGGAAATCAAGCCTTATACGCCGTTGATATACGAGTTCGTCGTGCAGAAGCCGGAGTCTTGACGGTCCGGCGGATGAACGACCGCAGGAGGCTGTGCCAGATTGAATCGATACGGTTCAGAATGGCACAGCCTTTTTCGGTGTCGGAGTCGACAAGCTGAAAGATATTCGGGTACGGGAGGAGGACCGTGCAGGACTGAATCGATGCCGATGGTGATACGGCGGGTGGCGGTCGGAAGATACCGCCCTCTCTTTTCGCCGTAGTCGGGCTTGCCTGTCGGGGATGTATTTTCTGTCGGGGATGTATTTTCATGCCGTCTCGGTTGTACCGTATGTGCCGAGCCGGGCGGCCGGTGGTTGGCGCAGCGGAAGGACGGGAAGAAACGGCGGGGATGCCGCCCGTGGCGGTCGGCGGATTCTTTCAAGTTTCGAGTCCGTATTTCGATGGAGTGAGAAGGATGCCTGTTGTCCGGTCTCCGTTCCCGGGATTGCCCGGGCCGAGGCATTTGCCGGAAGCCGACGAAAAAGGGGACGAATCGTTCCGTCCCCCTTTGCTTCTGTCTTCCGTCCCCCTGGCTGTGCCCCTGCTGACTTATTTGTTTCCCATGAGGTCGTTGGAGGTGTCCTGATTCTCCATGAATGAACGCTGCGACTTGAGAAGGTTTCTCGACTGGAGTACCATGGTCTTCGTTTCGTTCAGGATAGTCAGGTAGAGCATGCTGGCTTTGGTGCTCGTGGCCTTGTTCTGTATCCTGCGGAGCTGGCTCTTCACCGCATCGTCAATCGTGACGAACAGCTCGTCGCGCATCTCCAGCACCACGTTCGTGTCGGAGTAGTCGTTGTCGTTGAGCATGACGTTGATGCGGGCGTATATCTCCGATACCTTGTCGTTGATTTTGAGGAGGTCTTCCACCTGTTCCTCGCTCATCCCCTTGTGGTTGTTGTCGATATGTTCGAAGCAGGGACGGGTGATGTGCACCAGCGCCTTGGACATCTCGCTGATGTAGTCCACGACCTGTACGTAGAAGTGTCCCGCTTCGATGTAGTTGTCCTGAAGTTTCTGGAGGGTGGGCAGCAGGGCGTATTTCTTTTCACGGGCGTTGTAGAAGAGATCGTTCGATTCGCGCACCATTTCGCGCAGCGTCCTGCGGTCTTCGTTTAGCGTCGCCATGATGGTCTTGCTGTATATCTCGGTCGTTTTGGTCATGACACCGCTTATCTCGGCGATGAGATTGCGCATCACCTCCTGGGTGCTGTTGCCCGAAGCGGTGACGATTTCTTCGGTTTTATGTTCTTTGGCCTTGCGGCGCTTGTGGGTGATGGAACTCTGGATGAACATCCCTACGCAGAGCAGCGAGATGATGATGACGGCCCACGTACCGCCCCACAGCAGGGCGTAGGTCACGACGAGGGCGATGACGAAGGCGATGAGTGCTGTGACGAACCAGCCTGCGATGACCGTCACCACGCCCGTTATTCTGTAAACGGCGCTTTCGCGGCCCCATGCCTTGTCGGCGAGCGAACTACCCATGGCCACCATGAAAGTGACGTAGGTGGTCGAGAGGGGGAGTTTGAGCGAGGTGGCCGTGGCGATGAGTATGGAGGCGACGGTGAGGTTCACCGTGGCGCGTATCAGGTCGAAATGGGCGCTTCCGGCTTTGGGGCGCAGCGGAATGAACCGTTTGTTTATCGCCCGCTGGAAGGATTCGGGAGCGTGGTCCTCGTACCACCTGTTGACGGTGATGGCTCCCCGCACGATGGAACGGGAGAAGAGGGTGGAGCCGAAACGCTCCGTTCCCTCGTCCTGTTTGGCGAGGTTGATTTCCGTTTCGCTGACGCTCTGTGCCTTTTTGGATGTCCAGAGCGTCACGACCATGATGCACCCGGCTACGAGCAGCAGCAGGTGGTTGGCCACTACCGGTTCGCTGAGCTTGCCCATCATCATGCCGTCGTCGCCTCCGGCCGCAAGGGCTATCTTGTAGGAGTCGAGGCCGGCTATCGGTACGCCGATGAAGTTCACCAGGTCGTTGCCCGCGAAGGCGAGCGCCAGCGAGAAGGTGCCGGCGAGTATCGTAACCTTGAGGATGTTGATTTTGGCGAGCTGAAGCAGGAACATGACGAGCGAGCTGACCGCGAAGAAACCGAGCAGGATGGGGAACATGTGGGCCGAGAGCGTATCGAAAAAGGCCGGACTGAATATCCCGGAATCCTGCAGCCCCTTGAAGAGAGCGAAGTAGGCGATGGCGGTGAAGGCGATGCCGCACCACAGGGCGCCGAAGCGCTTCAGCATCTTCTGGTAGCGGAAAGTGAAGATGAGACGGCTGATGAACATCACGAAGGCACCCACCACGAAGGCGATGGCCACGGAGGCCAGGATACCCGATATGATGACGAGAGCCTTGCCCGAGTTGATGTAATTGGACATGTCGGCCGCCGTCAGCGTCGGGTCGGCGCTTATCTTGAGCGAGGTGACCGCCACCGCGGCGCCGAGCAGTCCGAAAACGAGGGAGACGGTCGTGGAGGTGGGCAGTCCGAAGGTGTTGAACAGGTCGAGCAGTATCACGTTGGCGAACATCACCCCGAGAAAGAGCATCATCACGTCGCGGAAAGTGAACATCTCCGGGTAGAACACGCCGCTGCGGGCCACCTCCATCATGCCGCTGGAGGTCATCGTACCCAGCAGGATGCCGACCGAAGCGATGGTAAAGATGACTTTGCGGGAGGCGGCTTTGGAGCCTATCGCCGAGTTGAGGAAGTTGACTGCGTCATTGGAAACCCCTACGACGAGACCGAGGATTGCCAGAACCAATAAAATGACTACGATGACGGTGTAGATAGTTTCCATTATTCGTGTCCTGATAGAAAAATTTGGGACAAAGTTAATCTATAATTTGAAAAGCCCTATAAGGACGGGGCTAAATCTTAACATTTAATTGCCGTGAACGCCACGGTTTTGTCATGGCCGTTTCCCGTGAGGGGGAGGGGGTACCCGGCGGGAGATTGTTATTTTCTGCATAAATTTTGCACATCGCAGGCAGATGGTTAATTTTGTGGATTGGATGAGAAACTACGTTTGGGATTACGCATGGAAGAGAGCAATAAGATAATACGCGATATTGCGGAACAGGAGTACAAGTACGGTTTTACAACCGATATAGATACGGAGACCATTCCGCGCGGACTGGACGAAGAGGTCGTCCGGCTCATATCCCGCAAGAAGGAGGAGCCCGAATGGATGACCGAGTACCGGCTGGCCGCCTTCCGCCATTGGCAGACGATGAAGCTGCCGACCTGGGCCCATCTCGACATCCCGGAGATAGATTTTCAGGATATCATCTATTATGCCGCCCCCAAGCCCGCCAAGGGGAAGGCGGGGGCTACCGTGGACGACATCGACCCGGAGCTGAAGAAGACCTTCGACAAACTCGGCATACCGCTCGAAGAGCAGCTCGCGCTGAGCGGGATGGCGGTCGATGCCGTGATGGATTCGGTGTCAGTCAAGACCACTTTCAAGGAGACGCTGGCCGAAAAGGGGATTGTCTTCTGCTCGATGAGCGAAGCCATCCGCGACTATCCGGAGCTGATTCGGAAGTATCTCGGCAGCGTGGTGCCCTATACGGACAACTTTTACGCCGCGCTCAATGCGGCGGTCTTCTCCGACGGTTCGTTCTGTTACGTCCCGAAGGGGGTTCACTGCCCGATGGAGCTGAGTACCTATTTCCGCATCAATGCCGCCGGTACGGGGCAGTTCGAGCGGACGCTCATCGTGGCCGACGAGGGGGCGTATGTCAGCTATCTGGAGGGGTGTACCGCGCCGCGGCGCGATGAGAACCAGTTGCATGCCGCCGTGGTGGAAATCGTGGTGATGAAGGATGCGGAGGTGAAATACTCCACCGTCCAGAACTGGTACCCCGGCGACCGGGAGGGCAAGGGAGGTATCTACAACTTCGTCACCAAGCGCGGGATATGCCGTGGCGAAAATGCCCGACTTTCGTGGACGCAGGTGGAGACCGGTTCGGCCATCACCTGGAAATATCCGAGCTGCATTCTCGCCGGGGACAACAGTACGGCGGAGTTCTACTCGGTGGCGCTCACCAACAACTTCCAGCAGGCCGACACGGGTACCAAAATGATACATCTGGGGCGCAACACCCGGAGCCGCATCGTTTCGAAGGGTATTTCGGCCGGGCGCAGCCAGAACAGCTACCGCGGACTGGTGCAGGTGAATCCCAGGGCGGAGAACGCCCGCAACTTTTCGCAGTGCGATTCGCTGCTGATAGGCGACCGCTGCGGGGCGCACACCTTTCCGGTCATCGACGTGCGGAATTCAGGTGCCGTGGTGGAGCACGAGGCCACGACGTCCAAGATAAGCGACGACCAGCTTTTCTACTGTAACCAGCGGGGGCTGGATACGGAGGAGGCCGTGGGACTCATCGTGAACGGCTATGCCAGGGAGGTGCTCAACAAGCTGCCGATGGAGTTCGCCGTGGAGGCGCAGAAGCTGCTTTCGGTGAGCCTGGAAGGAAGTGTGGGATAGAAATTTGCGGAGCCGTGCAACGGAAAGGACCGGTGCGGCGTCATGGTAAGAGAGGCGGGACGATACCCGCTGCATTTGACTGAAACCTCTTGAACCATGAAAAAGTATTTGCTGCTGTTATGTACGGCGTGCGTGTCGGTTGCAGCCGCCGTGGCACAGACCGGTGGCCGGGATGAGCGGCGGGCGGACCGCAACGTGATTGCTTTCTCCGGCGGTGTGGCTATCGGCGTCGGAGATATTGATATGTTCGGTCCGTTCGGCTATGTCGAGTATGCCCGGAACGTGAAGGGCAGGTTTTGGGCGGGAGGCCGTCTGGGCCTGCAGTCCGATTTTCAGTCCGCGACGTGTCAGCCTTCCTACGTACTCGACCGCTGGCTCCGTCCGGCGTTGTACGGCATCGGGTATTGGGAACTCCCGGTGGCAAGGCAGTGGCTGTCGTTCCGGGCGGGTGCCGGAGTAGGACTGGGCATGCACCTCGGACCAGGAGTGAAGGACCTCGGCCTGGCTCCCTACGTGATGGTACGTGCGGAGTGGGTGGTGCATCTGGGCCGGCATTTCGGTATGACCTTCGCGCCGCTGCTGTTCGGGCCTTTGGGCTCGTCGCAGGCGGAGTGGACGCCGCTGGCTCCGATTACCTACGGTGGCAGGAGAGGGCATTTGGCCTCGATTGATGTATTCGGCCATATAGGTTTTTACGCCCGGTTTTGAGCCTGCGAGGCGGCGGGGCCGCAGAATGGGGCGGAATTTGGCCGGACAGTGCCGGAACGTGCCGACGGTGAGTGGACGCTGCGCCTCGACGGAAGGACGGATAACAGGGATTGTATGCCGTGTGGAAACGGCAATGATATGAACCTTAGAGCATAACAAGATGAAGAGAGCGCTGATTGTCTTGCTGTTCGCCCTTACGGCTTTTGCGGCCCGGGGGGCAGAGCCCGCTGTTGCGGAAAAGGGAGTCGAACGCCCGAATGTTATAGAGATACGCGGAGGCTTGACTTGGGATATAAACAGTAGCTTAGGGTATTTTTTCTACGCTGAGTATGCCCGGAATATGAAGGGGAAATTTTGGCTGGGAGGCCGTCTGGGCGAAGCATACGAAACGTTGGCAGGGAACCCAGTTTCGAATATGGTTTTAATAAGTTATTTCGCGACGACCGCTTACGGCATCGGGTACTGGGAGTTTCCCGTCGCCCGTAAATGGCTCTCTTTCCGGGTCGGAGGCGGCGTGGGCCTGGGGGTTCATGCGGCTGAAGACCTGTACCGTCCGACGGTAGGTCCCTATGTGATGGTGCGGGCGGAATGGGTGGTCCATATAACCCGGAACTTCGGCCTCTCCCTCTCGCCGTTGGTCATCGGGCCTTCGCAGTTCGAGTTCGGGCTTGCTCCTGGCAGGAAGAACGGTGCGATGAAGATGAGCGGCAAGCTGGATTGGCTGGGCCATTTGGGCCTGTATGTGAGATTTTAGTGCGATGGGCCGAGTGTGGGGAATGTAATATTGACACAACGATAGAAGTATGAAAAACATATTGACGGTTAGAGGCCTCCATGCCTCGATAGAGGGCAAGGAGATACTGCGTGGCATCGACTTCACGGTGAATGCCGGCGAAGTACACGCCATCATGGGACCGAACGGTTCCGGCAAGAGCACGTTCGCTTCGGTGATAGCCGGCAGCCCGCGTTTCGAAGTGACGGCCGGTACGGCGGAGTATGACGGAAAGAACCTGTTGGAGATGAATATCGAGGAGCGTGCCCGCGCGGGGATATTCCTCGGGTTCCAGTACCCGGTGGAGATACCGGGGGTGAGCATGGCTAACTTCATGAAGCTCGCCGTGGCCCGCCGCCGCGAGTACCTCGGCCTGCCGCCGCTCTCTTCGGGCGAGTTCCTGAAACTGATGCGTGAGAAGGGAAAGGTGGTGGAACTCGACAGCAAGCTGACGGGCCGTGCCGTGAACGAAGGCTTCTCGGGCGGCGAGAAGAAGAAGAACGAAATCTTCCAGATGGCCATGCTGGAGCCGGAACTCGCCATACTGGACGAGACGGACAGCGGGCTCGACATCGACGCGCTCCGCATCGTGGCGCAGGGGGTGAACAAGCTGCGCACGCCCCAGAACGCCACCGTCGTGATAACGCACTACCAACGGCTGCTCGATTACATCGTGCCCGATTTCGTGCATGTGCTCTATAAAGGCCAGATTATCCTGTCGGGCGACAGGGAGCTCGCCCTGAAGCTGGAGCGCGAGGGGTACGACTGGTTGATAAACCGATATAAATGACGGCCGGCCATGAGAAAAGCGTCTGAATTGACCGGTATCTGCGGCGGAGCCGCAGTGGAGGTAAGGGACGGCATCTGTACGCGGCCGTTCGGAGTCCTGCCTTCCGGCATCGAAGCCGGTGCGGGAAGTGCCGGAGATGCGGCAGGCGTGACCGTGCATATTCCCGACGGGTTGCAGGCTGCGGAGCCGCTTTGCCTGTCGTTCGGCGGTCGGGGCAGTTGCCGGGTGGAGGTCGTCGCCGGAAAGGATTCCGCGGCGGAGCTGCTCTTTCTGCTTTCGGACGGCGCTTCCGTGGTGCGGAATACGGTCGTGCAGGAGGGGGCGTCGCTTCGGATGCGGGAGGTAGTGCTTCTTGCTGCGGAGGGGAGCGTTTCGGGTTCCGTGCGGCTGGAAGCCGGTGCACGCAGCGAAACGGTAACGGTGGCGTTCGGTTCCGGAAAGACGGCGCTGCGGTATGCCGCACAGTTGGCCGGTCCTGCGGCAGAGGCGCTGCATGCCGGCCTTTTCATGGCGGCGGACGGCGAACGCAAGGAACTGGACGTGCGGGTGGAACATCTCGTGCCCGATTGCCACAGCGACGTGCTGATGAAGGGCGTCGCTTCCGGAACGGGGTACGGTTCGTTCGACGGTATGGTCTATGTGGCGCAGGATGCGCAGCGGACGGAGGCTTATCAGCAGAGCCGCAACCTGCTCATGGGCGACCGGGCGCGGATAGTCACTTCGCCCCGGCTTGAAATATATGCCGACGACGTCCGGTGCAGCCACGGGGCGACGGTGGGACAGATGGACGACGATGCGGTCTATTACATGCGCCAGCGGGGGCTGAGCGAAGCCGAAGCCCGCGGCCTGCAATTGACCGGGTTCGTGAACGACGTCGTCTCCCGGTTGGGCGAGGGGCCGCTGGCGGCAGCGGTGCTGGCGATGGCCGAGGAGAAAATCGCCGAACTCCAACAGGGTGTCTGAACGGATGCCTGCCGAGGGGGATGCCGGTCCGTCGCAAAGGAGACGTATTGCGGCGATACGAAGGAAAACCGGCAGTGCGTTCGGTGGGGGGAAGCCGTGCCGGACAGAGGCAGAGCCCCGTAGCGGGCGGATGCTGCCGGGCAGGAAACAGGACGGTACCGGACAGGAGGCCGGATAAGGCCATGATTTATGAAGAGTGCAAAATGTTGGATGTAGAAAAAATACGGGAGGATTTCCCGATACTGTCGCGGCCGGTCTACGGCCGGCCGCTGGTGTACTTCGACAGTGCGGCTACCGCCCAGAAGCCGCGGCGCGTCATCGATTGCGAACGCAGGCTGTATGAGGAGGTGAATGCCAATGTGCACCGCGGCGTGCATTACCTCTCCGGGCAGATGACCGAACTGTTCGAGGAGGCCCGCGAACGGGTACGCTCTTTTATCGGGGCCGCCTCGCGTGAGGAGATAGTCTTTACTTCGGGGGCGACGGCCGCCGTGAATGCCGTGGCGTACAGCTACGGCGAACTCGCTTTCGGGCCGGGCGACAACATCGTGGTGTCGGAGATGGAACACCACTCCAACATCGTCCCCTGGCAGTTGGTCTGCGGCCGCCGTGGCGTGGAGATACGTGTGTTGCCTTTCGACGATACGGGACGGCTGATGGTGGAACGACTGCCTGAACTGCTCGACGGTCGGACGAAACTGGTCGCCGTCACGCAGGCATCCAACGTGTTGGGTACCATGCCGCAGCTCGACGAGGTGGTCTCCGCCGCCCATGCCGTCGGGGCCGTCGTGCTGGTGGACGGCTGTCAGGGCATCGTCCACGGCGGGGTGGATGTCGGTGCACTCGGCTGCGACTTCTATGTCTTTTCGGGCCATAAGCTCTATGCTCCGACCGGGACGGGAGTCCTGTACGGTCGGCGCGAACTGCTCGAGCGGATGCCTCCTTTCATGGGCGGCGGCGATATGGTCAGGAAGGTGCGGTTCGCCGGTACCACGTTCGCCGACCTGCCGCTCAAGTTCGAGGCCGGAACGGCCAATTATGTCGGTGCCGTCTGTCTCGGCGAAGCGATGGAATATCTCCGGGAAATCGGCATGGACGGAATCGCGGAGTACGAACATCGCCTGGCGGAGTATGCCGCCGACAGACTGTCCGCCGTGGAGGGGCTGCGTATCTACGGTACGACGCCGGATAAGTGCAGCATCCTTTCATTCAATGCGGAAGGGGTGCATGCTTACGATATGGGAATGATACTCGACAAGCTGGGTATCGCTGTCCGGACGGGGGCACACTGTGCCGACCCGGTCATGGAACATTACGGGGTGAAGGGCATGGTACGTGCCTCGTTTGCCTTTTACAACACCGAGCGGGAGGCCGATGCCCTCGTTGCCGGTGTGGAGCGGGCCGTGCGTATGCTGCGTTAGCGGCGGGCCGGTCCTTTTGCGGGGGGGGGTCCCGCCGGATGCGGCAACAGCCGCGGTAAATAGTTGTCCTTATGCCGCTGATAGTTCTCGAAGGGCTCGACGGAGCCGGGAAAACCACACAGACGGAGCTGCTGAAAGAGCGGCTCGAAAGCCGCGGGCTCCGCTACGAATACCTGCACTTTCCGCGTTTCGACGCTCCCGTGTACGGCGGGCTCATCGCCCGTTTCCTGCGCGGGGAACTGGGCGGTATCGATGCTGTGGACCCATACCTCGTCGCCCTCCTTTTCGCGGGCGACCGGGCCGATGCGGCCGCGATGATACGGAAATGGCTCGCCCGGGGAAAATACGTCCTGCTGGACCGGTATGTGAACTCCAACATCGCCTACCAGTGCGCCAAGGTGGAGGGGGGCGAGGCCCGGGAGATGTTGAGACGGTGGATACTCGACTTGGAATACGGGCACAACGCAATTCCGCGTCCGGATGTCTCGCTCTTTCTGGACGTGCCGTTCCGCTTTACCGAGCGCAGCCTCACCGCACCACGCCGCGGCGCGGACCGGGGGTACCTGGGCGGCGCGGACGACATACACGAAGCTTCGCTCGCTTTTCAGCGGCGCGTGCGGGAGATTTATCTCGGCCTGGCCGAAGAGGGCGAACTGGAGGTGGTGGACTGCCGTGACGAGAAGGGGGACATGTGCCCGCCGCAGCGCGTGTTCGCCCGGATAACGGAAAAGATGGAAGGCATCCTGTGATTTGAAAGAGATGGAGAAGAAGGAATGGTTCAGGACAGCGGCGCATGTATGCCGCATTGTACTCGGTGCGGTATTCCTCTTTTCGGGTCTTGCGAAAGGGATAGACCCCTGGGGTTCGGCACTCAAGGTGGAGGAGTATCTCGATGCGTTCGGTCTCGGCGGCCTTTCGGCGGTCGCTGCTCCTCTCGCCGTGGTGCAGTGCGTGGCGGAGTCCGCCGTAGGACTCATGCTCCTGTGCGGTACGGGACTTCGGCTGGCCAGTCTTTTCGCCCTGCTCTTCATGGCATTCTTCACCCTGCTGACCCTCGTGATAGCCGTGTGGAATCCGTTGGACGACTGCGGCTGTTTCGGGAATGCGCTCAAGTTGAGCAATTGGATGACCTTCGCCAAGAACGTCGTACTGCTGCCCGTGGCGGCGGTGGTGTGGCGCGATGCGAAGAGGCGCCGCGGGTTCGCCTTTACTCGGCGCGAGGCGGTCCGGAGCACGATATTCCTCCTTTTACCGCTCGCACTCTGCCTGTATGCGTGGTACTGCCTGCCGCCGGTGGATACGTCGGTTTACCGTAAGGGAACCGACCTGCGCCGGGACGTTCTCTGCACGAGCTGCATGGAGCGCTCGGTGGTGCTCGTGTACGAAGATTTGCAGACGGGCGGGCTGCAGGAGTTCTCCCTGTCGGATACCACCTGGTACGATACCGCGCGGTGGCGGTATGTCGATACGCGTACTCCGTATGACGAGTTGCCGGAAAAGGCGAAGGAATATGATTTCTCCCTTTGGCTGGACGGTGCGGACCGGGCCGGGGATATGGTCTATGCTGCGGGAAGGAGTTACCTCGTGCTCGTGCGGGATGAATCGGATATCTCCGGGCGCTGCCGCGAACGTATCCGGACATTTGCTGCGAAGGCTGCGGCTGGCGGAGCCCGTGTGATTTGTGCCGTGGGTACGGAGACTCCGGGGGATGCTCCTGCCGGAGCGGATTTGGGTGCCGGAGCGGTATATGGCATGGACCGTCGGCTGATGGCGCAGATGCTGCGGGCGGATGCGGGCGCGGTAGAGATAACGGACGGGGTGATAACCGACAGACGGCCGTGCCGGACGATGGAGAAGATGTTGGAATGAACGGCCGGAACAGGGCCGTTGCAGATAAGATAAACGGAAAATGATGGTACACAGGATATTATTGTCTGTATTGTTGCTGGGGAGCCTGCTCCCGTCGGTCTCTTTCGCACAGGACGGGGGGCTGGAACGGCACCTTTCGCGTGGCGAGGGACTGTACCGTATGGAGAAGTACGGCGAGGCATTCATGGAGTTCGGAAAGGCCGGACGGTATGCGGCCGGTGCCGACGCTGCGGTCAGGGAGCGGTTGTGCCGGCTCCTTGCCATGAGTGCGGCGCAGGCCGGAGAGGGAGAGGCGCAGGAGCTGCTCGAAACATACCTTACCCGTTATCCGGCGGGGCCGGGAGCCGTAGAGGTGCGCTTCGAACTCGGCAATCTCTTCTTCGGGGAGGGCGACTATGCGGCGGCGACGGAACAGTATGCCGGAGTGGATGCCGGCAAACTGCCGGCGGAGGATGCGGACGAATACTGTTTCAAATACGGGTATGCCTGTTTCGAGCAGGAGCGTTTCGAGGCCGCCGTGCGGCTGATGGCCCGCATCGCCTTCACGAGTGACTACTATCCTCATGCGCAGTATGTGATGGGTTATTCCGAATACCGGAAGGGGGAGTACCAGTCGGCCAAACGCTACTTTACCGTAATAGCGGACCATCCTGCATACAGCAATGTGCTGCCTTTCTATATCCTGCAGATTGAATTCAACGACGGCAACTACCACTATGTCCGCGAGAACGGCGGGGCCGTCCTGCGCATGGCCGCAGGTGACCGGCTGGCGGAACTGAACCGTATCATCGGTGAGAGCTGGTTCTATACGGGCGGGTGGCGCGAGGCCGCGCAGTATCTCGAACGTTACCGGGAACTCGGCGGTGAGATGGACCGCGAAGTCTATTACATGCTGGGATTCGCCGCCTATATGGTGGGCGATTACGGGGAGGCGGAACGGAACCTTGCCCGTGTGGCCGGTCCCGACGACAAACTGTCGCAGAACGCGAGCTACCACCTGGCCGACTGTTATCTGCGCATGGGGCGCAAGCAGCAGGCCATGCAGTCGTTCGCCATGGCCTCTTCGGAGGGGTACGACGATGCGATAAGCGAGGATGCGCTGTTCAATTACGGAAAGCTGCAGTACGAGCTCGGCGGCGGTTATTTTAACGAGGCCATCAACGTGCTCAACCGTTACATTGCCCGTTATCCGAATTCGGGACGTGTTCCGCAGGTCAAGGAGTATCTCGCCGCGGCTTACTACAATTCGCGTAATTACGATGCCGCCTATCAGGCCATCATGCAGGTACCCTATCCGGACAACAACCTGAAGGCGGCGCTCCAGAAGATAACCTACTTCCGCGGACTGGAATATTACAATGCGGGCGATTACGATGCCGCCGCGCGCCTGCTCGACCAGTCGCTCGCCAACCGTTTCAATGCCAAGTACACCGCCCTGGCAGGATATTGGCAGGGTGAAATCTGTTACCGCCGGGGCGACATGCCGGGGGCGGCCGAACGTTTCGCGGCCTATGTGCGCCTTTCGCCCAAGAGTGAACCGGAAAACCTGGCGGCACGCTACAATCTGGGGTATGCCTATTTTAATATGAAGAACTGGGAGGAAGCCAGGAAGTGGTTCGACGAGTTCCTGCTCGATTACCGCCGCAAGGACAGCTATGCCGCGGACGCCTATAACCGCCGCGGCGATATCGAATACAGCGGGCGTTCCTTTTGGCGCGCCATCGAGTTCTACGACAAGGCGGCCGCGATGAATACTCCAGAGCGCTATTATTCCGCTTTCCAACGGGCGATGATGCTCGGCATGGTGCAACGGCCCGAGCGCAAGATAGAGAGTCTCACGGAAATAGTGCGCAAGAACGAAGGCCCCTATGTGGCCGATGCCATGTACGAGCTGGGAAGGGCCTACATGGGGCAGCAGCGCTATTCGGAGGCTACCGGTGTCCTCGAACGTTTCGTGAATACCTATCCCTCCTCGCCGCGCTATGCCTCGGCGCTCAACGAGCTCGGCCTCGCCTGCCAGAATCTCGGCGACGATGCGAAGGCTTTGACCTACTATAAAAAGGTGATGCAGCACGAGCAGCACTCCGATGCTTCGCGTAGCGCCATGAACGGTATCCGCACGATATATGTGGAGCGGAACGACGTGGATGCCTACTTTAAATATGCCGAAAGTGTCGGGATAGAGACCGACCTGGGCGAAGTACAGCGCGATTCGCTGGCTTTCGCGGCTGCGCAGCGGGTTTATCTCTCCGGCGATACGGGCCGGGCAGCCGCGGCGCTTGACAACTACATCGCGGGATATCCGAAGGGTGTCCATGTCGCGGAAGCGCTCTATTTCGCCGGGGAGAATGCCCTGGCGGCGCAGGATGCCGCCAGAGCTGCCGGTTACTACCGGAGGCTTGTCGCAATGCCCAACGGCGACTTTACGGTGCGCGGACTGGAGCGGCTCTCTTCCGTCAGCATGGATATGAAGCAGTATGACGAAGCGGCCGATGCCTACCTCCGGCTGAGCGGACTGGTGACCGTGCCGGCCCGGAAGGACGAGGCGCTGTCGGGCTATATGAAGGCCGTCGTAGCCGGAGGGGACGACGGGAAGATATTGGCTGCGGCCGACGAGGTGGCTGCGCGGGCTGCCGGCGAACCGGCAAAACGGCAGGCCCTCTATGCGAAGGCTTCGGTGTTGAGGCGGACGGGTCGCAATAGCGAGGCGCTGCCGCTTTACGAAAGGCTCGGCAGCGACGTATCCACTCCGGAAGGGGCGGAGGGAGCCTATCGCGTAATCGAGGCTGCGCGGGCCGCCGGGGAAAATGCCCGTGTCGAGGAGCTCGTATATGCCTTCGCCGACCGGAATACGCCTCACTCGTACTGGCTCGGGAAGTCGTTCATCATTCTGGGTGACATCTATGCCGAAGCGGGGGATGCCTTCCAGGCGCGTGCGACTTACCAGAGTGTGGTGGACGGCTATCCCAATGCGACGGACGGCGTAGTAGAGGAGGCGAAGGCGCGGATTGCCGCGTTGTAAGGCGGCCTCCGCCCGGGTCTGCGTATCCGGACGAAGGCGCAAAAAGCGTACGGGGCCGTTCGCTGACGATTGGCGGTAATGCACGGCCTGCGGCCCCGGATGGTTGAAAGATATAATCCCAAAGGGAGATGAAGAGGATAGTTATGACTGTTATCGCGGCCTTTCTGGCCGCAGGGGTGTTGACGGCACAGGAGGATGCCGCCTCCATTACGCAGCGTATCGAGGTGACGAGGCAGTACGTACCGGAACTCGGCGAGGCGCAGAAACTCGATTTTCCGCCCCGCATGGCCGATACGGTCACGCTGAAACCGGATATAAGTTACGCCATCACCCCGACGCCGTGGAAATCGGTATTCGATACGGAACCCATCGCTCCGGTGGCGATAAGTACCGCGGAGTACCGGCACCAGCGGCCGTTCTACCTGATGCTCGGCGGTGGCTATCCGGCTCAGAGCAGACTCGATTTTTACGCCGCCTTCTCTACGCCCCGCGATATTCGGGCCGGGGTGTATGCCAACCATGTCGGACAGTGGGCGAAGCTGGAGAACGAACGGGGAACGAAGGAGCCTGCGTCGTGGACGGAGAACGGCGTCGGCCTCTATGCCGGGCGGGATTTCGGAACCCGCAGCCTCGACTTCGACATCCGTTACGGATACAATTACTACACGACGATGGACAAGGTATGGACGGGATATATGGAGCCCGAGAATATATACTATCATAAAGTGCAGACTTCGTTGACTTTTGGCGATGCGTTTACGGACTTGTCCCGTTTCAATTACCGTTTCGGTATTGCGGGCAGCCTGTGGGGAACGGTCGTGGAGAATCCGGCGGCCTCCGCATTCGCCGATTTCGGTTGGAAGGCGGGCCGTCGCAGCGCGGTGGTGGTCGGCGCCTCGTTCGAGGGGGCGTGGAACGACTGGGATACCGGCGACTGGTATGCGGCGCTGGTCCCGGAGTATCGTCTGCGGACGGACCGTCTTTCCCTGCATGTGGGGGTGAAGTTTTATTACGACAGTTTCCGGCTCTCGGCAACGGACTGCGGCAGTCATTTTTTCGTGCTCCCGAAGGTCGGGGTATCGTATGAACTGGCCGATGCCTTCATCCCGTATGCGAGCCTCGACGGAGAGATAGGAACGGGGAATTATCTGGAACTCGCCGGACTGAATCCCTATATCCATGAGGCGGACATCGCCGGACCCAAGCGTGCCGAGCTGCGCGGCGGTTTCCGGGGCGACGCCGGAGACGTGGTGACTTACGACGTATATGCCGGTTACCTGATAGGAGAACTTCCCTATTTCCTGAAGACCGGGGAGACATTCGTTCCTCGACTCGCTCCCGTGAACCTGTTCTATGCCGGTGCGGGTGTCGGACTGAAACTTCCGATGGGATTCGGGCTCCAGGCCGGGGTACGGTACGACAGCTACAACAATGCCGGCAACTTCTGGAGCGGTCGGGGCGGCCGGGTAGGAATGGGAATTCCCGAATTTACGGTGACCGGGAGGGCCAGCTATTGTTACCGCGACCGATTCTCCGTCGGCATCAGTGTGGAAGTGCTGGGGGAGAGAAGATTCGCTTCCCTGCAAAACCTCGATACGGCGGTACCGGCGACGGTGAACCTCAAGGTCGATGCGGAGTACAAGACCGGCCCCCGGTTCAGCATCTTCGCGGCTGGCGACAACCTGCTGAATCGGCGTATTTACCGCTGCCTCGGCTATCCGGCTCTCGGAGCCAATGCAGTGGCGGGAATACGGATGTTGTTCTGACGGGTGCATACGGCCTCCGCGGGACGGAGACGGATTTCGGAAGGGTATCCATCGGTGTTCGTAAGAACGGTAACAAGATAACGGAAGAGGAAATATGAATACGGAAGCAGTTGCACATTATATTGCGGAGTGGATGTCGGGTTATCTCGACGGAACGGGCGCGGCGGGATTCGTCGTGGGCGTTTCGGGGGGTATCGATTCGGCGGTAGTTTCGACACTGGCGGCTATGACCGGGCGCAGAACGCTCTGCGTGACATTGCCTATCCATCAGGTACAAGCACAGGTGGACCGGGCCGGGGAGCACGTCCGCCGGCTGACGGAACGTTATTCCAATGCAGAGGCGGCACATGCCGACCTGACGGCGGCGTACGATGCGTTCGCCGGCTCTTTCGCTCCCTCTCTGGTGCAGGGGGCGGGCAAAGGGGTGGCCGACCTGGCCGGAGCCAATGCCCGGTCGCGGCTTCGCATGACCGCACTCTACTACTTCGCCGGGCTCAATAATCTGCTCGTGGCCGGTACGGGGAACAAGATAGAGGATTTCGGAGTGGGGTTCTTCACCAAGTACGGCGACGGAGGGGTGGACATCAGTCCGATTGCCGACCTCACCAAGACCGAGGTGTACGAACTGGGGCGCTGGCTGAGGGTTCCTGAGGCGATTCTCGTCGCGCCGCCGACGGACGGCCTTTTCGGTGACGACCGCACGGACGAACAGCAAATCGGGGCCACCTATCCCGAACTGGAGCGGGCGATGGCTCATGCGGAGCGGGGTACCGACCCGGCACTCCTGTCGGGCCGCGAGCGCGAAGTGTACGACATTTTCCTCCGACGCAACCGTGCCAACCGCCACAAGATGGAGCCGATACCGGTATGTCGCATTCCCCGGCACCTGGTGGAGCCGGCCGGGCGATAGAGAAGCATGTTCCGGCGGGGCCGAAGGCGTCGGTGTTGGGGTGCATGCGCAGGGATTGTTCTTTTAACAAAATCACATTATGAAACGGGTTTGTTTGTATTGTGTCTTGCTGTGGGCTGCTGTGGCGTGTGCGCCGGGCGATAATAAGTACAGCGAACGGGATTTCGTCGGGATATGGGTAGAACCCGTACCGGGGATGGCCGGCGTGCAGGGAATCGCTCTCGAAGAGGACGGCGCGGCGCATTCGGTCAATATGGCGACGCTGCGCTATGAGACCTGGAAGTATGAAAAAGGAAGGTTGGTACTGACCGGAATGAGTATCGGGAACGGTGTGACGATTCCGTTTTCGGATACGGTGAAGGTCGAGGGTCTCACGGAAGACAGTCTGCTGCTTTCGCGGGGAGAGACGGTGCTTCACCGTTACAGACGGTCGGTGGAAGAGTGCGGTTTCTCGGCCAATCCGGGTGAAATCGTACGCGGGACGGTAACCTTTGCACATGAGGTCCGCACGTTCCGGCCGTTGAACGACACGGCCGTGTACTGGTTGGTCGATAGGTCGGGTTATCTGCAGCAGCGGTACCTCGATTCCGGCCGGCCGGAGTGGCAGGCGGATGCGGAACTGGAGGTGCGGCGTGTCGATGGTGCGGCGTCGGAATTTGCCGAACGGTACGACGGCGTTTACCAGGTACTGCGCGTCGTGGATGTGCGGGAGCGATAGCCGGTGTCGCCGGAACGTTTTCGGTGTTGTGTGAATCGGATGCGGCTGCCGGAATCCGCTGCTGTGGCCGTTCCGTCTATCGGATGCCCCGGCGGTCGAGAGCGGCGGCGTAGGCGCGGGCGTTGCGGTTGTGTTCGGCAAGCGTGCGCGCGAACGCGTGATAACCCGAAAAGTCGGGCCGGGCGCAGAAGTAGAGATAGTCGTGTTCCGCATAACCGAGCACTGCATCGATGGCTGCCACGGAGGGCATGCGTATCGGTCCCGGAGGCAATCCGGCATGTTGGTAGGTGTTGTACGGCGAATCGACTTTCAGGTGTCGGTTGAGGATGCGCTTCAGAGTGAAATCGCCTATTGCATAACGTACCGTGGGGTCGGCCTGCAGGGGTATGCCGCGGTGTAGGCGGTTGATATAGACGCCCGCCATGACCGGCATTTCGTCCGTCCGGTTGGTCTCCTCGTCGATGATGGAAGCGAGTATCGCCACTTCCTTTTCCGTAAGTCCAGTGCGGCGCAGACGTTCCTGCCGCGTACCGCTCCAGAAGCGGCGGTACTCCCTGTTCATGCGTTCGGCGAAGGCGTCGGGTGATACCGTCCAGTAGACTTCGTACGTGTCGGGAATGAACATGCCGATGAACTCCTCCGGCCGGAAACCGTAGCGGGCGGCCACGGAGTCGTCCAGCAGCATGGCGGCGAAGGCGGCGGAGTCTGCGCGGAGCTGCCGGCCAAGTACGGAGGCCAACTGGGGCATGGTGCGTATGTTGTTGAAGGTGACGCGCAGAGGCGTCTGGCTGCCGCTCCGGAGCATCGAGACTATCCGGTGGGCGCTCATTCCCGCATGCAGCTCGTAACGGCCCGACCGTATCTTTCGGTCGGCGCCCATCGCCCGTGCCACTATCCGGAACCGTCCCGGCCGGGTGATGCGTCCTTCGGCCGAGAGCGTATCGCACAGCGCCTCGAAGGAGGTATTCTCCGGGATGCAGACCACCGAATCCCGGTCGGTGATACTGCCCGTGAACAGGCCGTACCCGGCGGCACCGGCGGCGAGAAGCACGGCAAGCAAGACAGCGGCTGCCGTAAGGAGCCGTCGCTTTGCGGTATGGCGGGAGGGATGGGGCATCGGAAAGGTACGCTCTCTTTGATTCGTTTGCAAAAGTATGAAAAATTTGCTTATCTTTGTGCCGGGTAAGTCTTATACGACCAGCTCCTGCTGAATCCCCCAGGCGTGGAAGCGAGCAAGGGTAGGCGGTCGCAGCGGTGCGATATAAGTAGCTTACCCTTTTTTTGTATGTTGTCACGGGCGACGGCCGCGTATCCTTTCGGAATCCATTCTTGTTCGCCCCTTAAACGTTTCCGTCATGTTCGTTAAACTATATCCTGAAAACCCGAACCCCAGGGATGTGACGCGTATCGCCGGGATACTGCGCGGCGACGGTGTAATCATCTATCCGACCGACGGCGTCTATGCCTTCGGCTGTTCGCTGGCGAGCCAGAAAGCGATAGAGCGTCTCAAAACCATCCGCGGCAAACGTGACGATGAACTCACCATCGTCTGCGACGGACTGAGCAATATTTCGGAGTATGCGCGTGTGGATAATGTGCAGTTCCGCATCCTCAAGCGCAATCTGCCGGGGCCCTTTACCTTCATCATGCAGGCCTCGGGCCGCATACCGGGCAGGGCGCTCGGGAGGCGCAGGACGGTGGCGGTGCGCGTACCGGCCAATCCCATTCCGGTGGCTATCGTGCGGGAGCTCGGCGTGCCGATGGTAACGGCTTCGGTCAAGGACCCCGACGAGATTATCGAATACACCACCGACCCGGAGCTGATTTACGAACGCTACCGCGATACGGTGGATGCCGTAGTAGACGGCGGATACGGGAATCTCGTTCCGACCACCATGGTGGACCTCACTTCCGGTGAGCCGGAGATACTGCGCGAAGGCGGCGGCGAACTCGTATGATGGACGGTCTGCCTTGATTTTCTACTTTTTCCATTCGCCCACTTCGAGGCTGCCGATGGCACTGCCGTCTACTTCGAGCCGGATGGCTGTCCGGACTTTGTGGAACCCGTATTTGCCCGCAGCACCGGGATTGATGTGCAGTGCGCCGTGCCGGCGGTCGTACATCACTTTCAGAATGTGCGAGTGGCCCGTTATGACGATGCCGGGTCGGCACGATTCGATGCGGCGCAGGAAGGAGGGGTCGTACCGGCCGGGATAGCCGCCGATGTGCGTCATCAGTACGGTGATTTCCTCGCATGCGAAACACGCCGTTTCCGGCCATATCCGTCGTGTTTGGGCGTCGTCTATGTTGCCGTAAACGGCCCGGAGCGGTTTGAAGGCCGCGATTTCGTCGGAGAGCGCAGCCGAACCGATGTCGCCCGCATGCCATATCTCGTCCACATCCGCAAGGAACCCCTTCAGGGCAGTATCGAAAATTCCGTGCGTGTCCGATATGATTCCTATCTTTTTCATCCCTGCAAAGATAAGCCGGCCGGACGTCTGCCGTATCCCTGCGGACGGTTTTTTACCGTGCCGTTCTTTCGGAGAGAACAGTTCGGCCGACCGGTTCCGGTCGGAATGATAAGATTTACTTGTTTAATAATACATATCAGGCATGTGATTTGTAGCGTGTGAGATTGACGGGTACCGGTCAATCGTTTCATTTCTCAAATAAGTGTTCTATGAAGCATGCGTTACGGATTTTTGCAGCGGGTGCAGCACTGCTAGCGGTTGCCTGCACGAAGGAACAGTCCGACGGGGAGCGGATACCGGAATCCTTTCCGTCCGACAGCCATTATGTGAACGTAGATGAGGCCCGTGCGGCGGTGGAGACCATGCTCGGCAGCATGGACCCGGAGACGCGGGGTGGAGCGGTACGGAGCATCACGGGAGTCGTGACGATAGGCGGGCCCGGCGATACGCGGGGCGGCGCTTCGGATTCGCCCGTTTACCACGTTTTCAGTCTCGGTGACGGAGAGGGGTTTGCTCTTGCTTCGGGTGACGACCGCACACCGCCCGTCTTCTGTATCACCGACAGCGGTACTTTCGAGGAGATAGCCGAAACGGGTAATCCCGGTCTGGGCATGACATTGCTCAGCTACGATATCAATTATCGTGTGGCGGTAGGACTGCCCATTCCCGACGAAGGGGACGGGATGATATATCCCGGCGAGCCCGGCTATCCGTCCGCTTCTGCCTATGGCAGCGGCGGTGGGATTACCGATGTCGATATCGATTACGGCGGAGGTGTGGGGAATAATATCACCCGCAAGACTTATCCGTGGGAGCTCTCCGGCTACAAGGGGACGCAGGTCGCCTGCAACTGGGGACAGGGAGAACCGTATCACCTGATGATGCCGATGATATCCGCCAACAAACACGCTTATGCCGGCTGCGGTGCGGTGGCCGTGGCGCAAATCCTTTACCATTACGGCTATCCTGCGAGCATCGACGGTTATGCGTTGGACTGGAATAAGATAAGCAAGCATAGAAGTATTTATAGTTGCGATACGACTGTCTATCCGGCAATTGCCCGTCTGTTCGAGAGGCTTAATTCCCAAAATTATTTGCAGGCAACCGTCAGGGGGAGCAGTGGAACATTTACTAATACGAATCGGATAACGCCTACTTTTCAGTCATTGGGGTATTCGTGTGTAGCGGAAGCCGATTACAGTGCGGTATCGCTTTTGAAAGCTATTATGACAGACGGAAGACCAGTCATGGTGTTCGGCATGTCGCATCGGACACCGAAATATATTTTAGGGAAAGTGTCCGGCTATGATTATTCTGATGGACATTATTGGGTTTGCGACCGGGTAATGACCTACAAACAGAAAATAGAGACCTACAATTGGAGTATCCTGCTGCGGACGGATTACGAATACCTTTACTATGTCCATTGCAACTGGGGATGGGACGGAAGTCACAACGGGTATTTCCTTCCTAATGAATTCGATGCAGCACATGAGCCTGCGAAACCCGATACGCGTGCGGTGGAGGGTGAGGAGAACTATTACCAGTTTCGTATGAAAATGTGGCACCAGATAAAACGATGACAGTGATGAAAAAGGTATTTTATATTTTGCTATTTGCATGGTTCGGGATTTCCTGTACCAGAAGCGGAAGCGAAGTGGGAGGAGAATTCAGTGCAACGGAATATTATATCCAAGGCTATCTGGAGGCCGATATGCTGACAGGGACCGTTTGTACGGGAGGCTTAATCGGGTTGGGATTCAGCGGGGAACTATATTTGCCGTCTCGTGGTGAAAAAGGCGATAAGTTTCGGGAGTTGAGCGCTTTTTACGGAGATACGCACTATAATAAGCCGACCTATCCCGGAGGGCCCAACGTGTTATGCAATGAGTTCAAGAAGATAGATATTGTAAGCGACAAGGATTTCAATGAGATTCCGGCAGGGCAGTCGCTCGGTAATGTCGTTCAGTTCCTTGCTGTTTCGGTGAAACCATTCCTCGATAGCGGGTATACGGAGGAATTCGATTGGAGCAGGAATGATGTGCCGTCAGAATATAGAGACTATGCTTGGAGATTTTGGCCTAAGGAAGAGTTTTATCCGGTATATGGCTTGCTGTCGGAGTTGAGGGAAAATGAGCTCAAATTGCTTGAAAGAAGAAGTCCGAGCCTTTGTTTCCTTGATGAACCGAGGGCTTTTCGGAAACACACGTTTACGATTACGCTGGAAGATACGACGGGGCGGGAGTTGAGCTGCACGGTCGAGTACGATTTCGATGCTGTGTAGCCGGCTGATTGATTCGGTCATTGCTTCAGTGAATTAATGCGTTCCACAAGCCTGCCGAACCCGATACGTGTGCGGTGGAGGGCGAGGAAAACTATTACCAGTTTCGGATGAAGATGTGGCACCAGATAAAACGATGACGGCGATGAAAAAGGTCTTTTATATTGTGCTATTTGCATGATTCGGGATTTCCTGTACCAGAAGCGGAAGCGAAGTGGGAGGAGAATTCAGTGCAACGGAATATTATATCCAAGGCTATCTGGAGGCCGATATGCTGACAGGGACCGTTTGTACGGGAGGCTTAATCGGGTTGGGATTCAGCGGGGAACTATATTTGCCGTCTCGTGGTGAAAAAGGCGATAAGTTTCGGGAGTTGAGCGCTTTTTACGGAGATACGTACTATAATAAGCCGACCTGTCCCGGGGGGCCCTACGTATTGTGCAACGAGTTCGAGCGGATAGATGTGATAAGCGACAGGGATTTCAACGATATTCCTGCGGGTTCGTCTTTAGACAGCGTGGTGGAACTTCTTGCCGCATCGGCCAAACCGTTTATCGACAGCGGTTACGATCCGTCGTACGGTTGGCCTGACAATGCTCCGGCTGCTTATTATCGGGACGGTGAACCTATCATGTGCGGCACTTATGGAGGGTTCTCTCCGGTTTACGGAGTGTTGTCGGACCTTCGTGCGGAAGATTTGAAATTGCTCTATTTTAGTTATGTGGGATGCATGTATCTTTCGTTTCTCGAAGAACCGGCCGTCAAGGAGCACACGTTTACCGTTACCATGCAGGATGCTGCAGGCCGGACGTTGAGCTGTACGTTCGAATATACATTTTGATTTTCTGTGCCTGCCGGGCCGTCGGTCCGGTACAGTGTGCAGGGGGCATGAAAGGACAGGCTGCCGATGAAAGTCGGCAGCCTGTCGTGTGTCATAGCGAAGGGAGCTTTTACTGGGCTCCGCCGGTCATGGATTTGAAGAGGGCGTTGTATTTTTCGTACTTGGCCATCATGCCGTCCAGGTCGCGGATGCGGAACGTGACGTTTTTGAGCAGTTCCACGGTGCCCACGTTGGTCGGGTCGCTCGCATAGGCCTTTTCGAGATAGGGAACCGCTTTGGCATATACTTGGAATGCCTTGTTGAGTTCCGCATCGTATTCGTCCTGCGTAGCGAAAGTAGCGGCGCGCGAATTGACGTCTTCGAGGATGGCTTCGGCCTGCTTGATATAGACGATGCCGAGGTTGTTGTTCGCTACATAGCTGTCGGGGACGAGTTCGGCCATCTTGGTGAATGCCTCTATCGCCTTGTCGTATTCGTTGTTGGAGACATACAGTACCCCCAGCGCGCTCCACATGTCGGCGTTGGTCGGGTCGCTTTCGGCCGCTTGCTGGACGATGGTGAGTATGTTGTCGGGGTTCTCTCCGAGGAATACGTATGCTTCCGAGAGGCTTTCGATGATTTTGGAATCCGTCGGATACATGGCCATGCCCTTTTCCAGGTATTGCTTGGCAGTCTGTATTGCATTCGGGTCGGCCATGGCGTTGCCTCGGTAGGCGTGGTATATCAGGTAGTATATTTCGGGGTCCGAAATCTCGGCATTGCCGGCGCTGATTTTTTCGGCTGCCGTCAGGTATTCGATGCTCTGGGGGTACTTCTGGGCGAGCATGAAGGCCAGGCCTGCGTCGTGCAGCAGGGAATAGAGGTCGGCCTCGGAGATGGTGGCTCCGGGCATCTGGGCCACTTCGTAGGCACTGATGAACATGTTGCCGGCCTCTTCGTACATGCCGAGCGGGAAATAGAGGGCTCCCGTCTTGGAATACTCGTCGTATGCCTGTTTGAGCCCTTCGTTCACTTTCTCGGCAGTTTTCTGATTGTTCCCGTCGAGTTCGTAGGCTTTTTCATACGCTTCTACCGACTTTTGGAGTGCACCGGGATATATCTCCTTGGTCATTATCCACGCTACCGGTATGGCCAGTTCGTCGAGGTAGATGTCCATGTACGGGAATATGCCCTTGGTATAGACCTTGCCGTTGAGCTCCACGACCTCAGCAGCGGTAGGTTCGCCGAACAGGGTGGTAAGCGTGACAACGTCGATGCCGTCGTAAAGGTGCTTGGATACTGCCGTCGCAACTTCGTAGAATACTTCGCCGCGGTGTATCCATGTAGAGGCCTTGCCCGATTTCTTCGGGTTGGCGATATCGGCGTCGGAACGCTCTATCTTGTTCAGCAGGCTCTTTTCGTTGATAGTCACCTGCTGTGCGGAGAGCGACGGACCGCAAAGACAGATTGCGGCAGCCGCCAGCATCAATATGCGCTTCATGGTAAGAAATGATTTAAGTTATTGTTTTTCGTAATGTGGTAATATTGTCTTTTTCATCGGTTCGGGCTGTACCGGTCGAATGTCCGTTTTTCGCGGGCTTCCGGTGCGGCCGGCGGTTACTCTTCGTGTTTCCCGCCGTTCTCCTCCGCAGCAATTATCGTTCCGTCGCTCTCCCCTTCGGGCTCTTCGCTTTTGGGAACGGCCATGACGGAGGCTATCGAATCGCCTGCGCGGAGGTTGATGACCTTCACCCCCTGGGTAGCCCTTCCGGCCAGCCGGATGTCGGAGGCAGCGGTACGTATCGCTGTTCCGTTGCGGGTGATTATCATCAGGTCGTATTCGTCGGATACCGACTGGATGGAGACCACCTTGCCGGTCTTCTCGGTCACCTGCATCGTCTTGACGCCCTTGCCGCCCCGGTTGGTCGTGCGGTAGGCATCCAGGTCGGTGCGTTTGCCGTAACCGTTCTCGCTGAGTACGAGGATGTCGTTGGCGCTTTCCGGTTCCATGCATATCATTCCTACTACGCGGTCGTCGCCTTCGATGGTGATGGCGCGTACGCCTGCTCCCGTGCGGCCTATCGGGCGTACCTTCTCCTCAGGGAACCGGATGGCCTTGCCTTCGCGGGCGGCGATGATGATGTCGGCGCGGCCGCTGGTCAGGTTGGCGTCGATGAGCTGGTCGCCCTCCTTGACGGTGATGGCATTGACACCGTTCTGGCGGGGCCGGGAGTAAGCCTCCAGTTTCGTCTTCTTGATGATGCCTTCGCGCGTGCACATGACGATGTAGTTGTTCTCGACATACTCCTTGTTGTCGAGCCCGCGCACGTTGATGTAAGCACGTATCTTGTCGTCCGGTTCTATCTGGATGACGTTCTGTATGGCGCGTCCCTTCGAGGTGCGCGTTCCCTCCGGAATGTTGTAGACCTTGAGCCAGTAGCAGCGTCCCTTTTCGGTGAAGAAGAGCATCGTGTCGTGCATCGAGGCCACATAGATGTGTTCGATGAAGTCTTCGTCGCGTGTGGCGCTCGCCTTGACGCCCACGCCGCCCCGGTGCTGCGTCCGGTATTCGGCCAGCGGAGTGCGCTTGATATAGCCCATGTGCGAAATGGTGATGACCATCTCGTCGTCGGCATAGAAATCTTCCGGATTGAACTCTTCGGCACTCATGACGATTTCCGTGCGGCGTTCGTCGCCGTACTTCTCCTTTATCTCCAGCGTTTCGTCCTTGACGATGCCCAGGCGCATCTCGCGGCTGGCCAGCACGCGGTTGTAGTACTCGATGCGTTCGAGCAATTGCGCATACTCTTCTTCTATCTTGCTACGTTCCAGTCCGGTCAGCGCACGAAGCCTCATGTCGATGATGGCCTGTGCCTGTACCTCGCTCAGGCCGAAGCGCTCCATGAGAGCCGCCTTGGCGATGTCGGGCGTCTGGGAGCCCCGTATGATGGAGATGATTTCGTCGATGTGGTCGAGAGCGATGAGCAGTCCACGGAGGATATGGGCGCGTTTTTCGGCCTGGTCGAGATCGTAGCGCGTGCGGCGCTCCACCACGTCGTGCCTGTGGTCCACGAAATGGCGGATGAGATCCTTCAGGTTCAGCAGGACGGGCCGGCCGTTCACCAGCGCGATGTTGTTTACCGGGAAACTGGTTTGCAGTTGCGAGTGTTTGTAGAGGGTGTTGAGTACCACGCTCGCCACGGCGTCGCTCTTGAGGATGATGACGATGCGCGTACCGCGGCGGTCGCTTTCGTCGTTGATGTACGAGATGCCGTCGATTTTCTTCTCGTTAATCATGTCGGCAATCTGACGTATCATCTCGGCCTTGTTCACCTGATAGGGAATCTCCGTCACGACGATGCACTCCCGGCCGCTGTGAGTGTGCTCTATTTCTGTTCGGGCCCGCATGACGATGCGTCCGCGTCCCGTTTCGAGCGCCTCACGCACCCCTTCGTAGCCGTATATGATGCCTCCCGTCGGAAAGTCGGGAGCTTTCACGTATTTTGCCAGTTCGGAGACTTCGATGTCCGGATTGTCTATGTAGGCTGCTATCGCGTCGCATACTTCCGAAAGGTTGTGGGGCGGCATGTTGGTGGCCATGCCCACCGCGATGCCCGACGAGCCGTTCACCAGCAGCAGCGGGATGCGGGTGGGGAGCACGGAGGGTTCCTGCAATGTATCGTCGAAGTTGTTGACGAATTCCACCGTATTCTTGCCGATGTCTGCCATCACCTCGTCGGCTATCTTGCGCATGCGGGCCTCCGTATAACGCATGGCCGCGGGGCTGTCGCCGTCCATCGAACCGAAGTTACCCTGACCGTCCACCAGCGGGTAGCGCATGGCCCACGGCTGTGCCATGCGGACCATGGCGAAGTAGACCGAGCTGTCGCCGTGGGGGTGGAACTTACCGAGCACGTCGCCGACGATACGGGCGCTCTTACGGTGCGGCTTGTCCGAATAGAGGTTCAGTTCGTTGCTCATATCGAAGAGGATGCGCCGGTGTACGGGCTTCAGGCCGTCGCGCACGTCGGGAAGCGCGCGGGAGACGATGACCGACATCGAATAGTCGATATAGGCGGTCTTCATCTCTTCCTCGATGTTTATCCGGATTATCCTCGGTTCGGCGGGTGTCTCTTTAGTTTCTTCTGACATATCTGCTGATGTTCAAAACTATCATGAAATAATCGTGTAAAGATACGATTATTTTGGATTATGTACAAAATAAGCCTCTCCCTTTTTCTCCCCCGGACAGCCGGTGTGGAGAGGGTTCCGGCTCTTGCCGGCTTCGCCTCCGGAGGTGTTGCGGGGTGTGCGTGTACGGGTTCCGGCCGAACGGAACGGGGTCTCCGGAATTTCCGGAGACCCCGTTCATGCCGCCCGTTCTGTCGTTGGCACGGCGGATGTATCCGTCAGCCTTGCGGATAGACTTTCAGCGTACCTCGGAACGTGCCCTTGACGGTATAGCCTGCGTCGCTGACGAAATCGAACTGCATGTCGTACGACTCTTCCGTGCTGGAGACCGTCATGGTGCCTGTCCGGATGCACGCTTCTCCCGTGTATTCGCTCCCGGCCATGCGGACGTACCACGTTCCGTTCGGGAAGGTGGGATGGCCGTAATAGCCGAATGCGCCGCCACTGATGTCGCCGGCCTGGGGCGTCAGGTCGGGGTAGTTGCCGAAATTGACCGTTACGGTATAGGTACCGTCCGGAATACGGTATTCGTTGTCGTCGTTGGCCGCTATCGGTTCGGTGTAGAGGAGAATGTTCAGCCGGTCGCCCGAGCCGGTGTAGGCCGCTCCGTCGAAGCTTAACCCTTCGCTCCAGAGGCGGAGTTCCCAATCGGTGTAGGGCTGGTCGCGGAAGTCGTTGTTGGGGCGCACCAGCACATAGCTTTCGGTGAGCGTTCCGAACTCCACGTGTTCGGTAAGGGTGCTGATATAGTCGGGTTTTCCCGCTTGCGAGACCTTTACCTCCACCGGGCCGACGCCGACGGCGTCGGTAGTCAGGACAATACGTCCCGTCCGTGCTTCGGCCTCCTCATTTCTGCCGACACTTACGCTGATGCTGTTCATCCCTTCGTTTTCCGATGCGGCAATCCAGCCGGTCGTCTCCGTGTCGTACTCCGTCTTCATGAACCATTCGCAGTTTACGGCTTCGACATCTATGCGGTAGCTTTCCTGGCCGATGTAATCGAAGGAGAGACCTTCGGAGGGGGTGGCTCCGTTCGTCAGTGTGACGTTCAGGGAAGGGGGCAGCTCTTTTGCCTCCTGTGTGACGCGTACCGCCTTCGCGGGTACTGCGGCATCGCTGGGCGTAACAGTGATGTCCGCCGTGCGTCGGGCCGGTTCGGGATTCGGGGATGCGGTGACGGAGAATTTACCGTCGCTCTCCGTGACGGTGAGCCAGCTGCGGCCTGATTCCGCTATGTCGGTACTCCATGTCAGGTCGTTTCCCTCCACGGTTACGATGACCTCCTGCGGCCTGTCGTCTTCCGCCCCGAAAGTGAGTGCGGCCGGATTGACCGATAGGGAATAGGTCTGGGGACGGTCGGAACCCTGCTGGGTTATCGTAACCATGCGCGATTTGACCTTGAAGTTGTCCGTTTTGACGGTCAGGGAGGCTGTCCTCGGTTCGCTTTTCAAATTGTCCCGTACCGTTACGTTCAGTTTTCCGGCCGTCCGTTCTTCTACCGTGACCCATTCGGAGGCTCCGGCGGAGAGGGTATATTCCCAGGTCACGCCCGAAGCCGTGACAGTGAGCTCCTGAGCGGCCGCCCCCTCTGCTGCGAAAGAGAGCTGTCCGGGCGTTACGTCGAGCGAGGGGAGTTCGGTATCCGTTTTATTGCATGCGGCCAGTGCGATACATGCTGCCGCGATGTATGAAAGTCGTTTCATGTGTGCAAGGTTTAAGATTCATGTTTCGTCTTGTCCGAGGGAGCCCCCTATGCCTCTGCGGGAGGGGCGACGTACCAGCCTATCGTAATGAGGTCCTGGGTACCGGTCATGTCGAGCATCGTACCGAAAATCACCCGGCCGTCAGGTGAAACGGAGTTGATATAACCGGTCGGGACGTAGATACCGTAGGTGTCGTGTACCCATTCTTCCACGGAACCGAGTTCTGTATTCGTGTTCAGGTCGTACACGACTCCGGAGGAGAGGTTCATGGTGCCCAGTCCGATGAATGCGATACCGTCGTCCGTGACATGAATGCCGACGGAGCCGCCGTAGTCTTTCACGACAGTGGTCGTTTCGGTTTCCGTATTGTAAAAGGCGGCGTATTGCGTCCGGACGATATCCATGCGGTTGTCGGCCAGTGTTTCGATGCGGTAACTGCCGGCTATCCATTTGCCCGTGGCGCTTATCTTCGTATATTCGGCGGTGCAGATGATGCCGTCGGCGAGGTTGTAGTCCATCTCCTCCCCGAAGGCGTCGAGCATCTTGACAGGTTTGATTTCGTGGACGTCCTGTCCGACGTAATCCACTTTCCATTCGCCTCCGTCGCGTTTCCAGTAGACCATGCCGAAATCGAGGTTTTCCCATGTCGTACCGTAGATGACCGAGCCGTCGGCCGAGATGCCCCGTGCCATGATACCGTACCAGAACGCTTCGTCCCGGAAATTTTTGGCGGGCATCGGAAGTTTCTCGGCGACGCCGTCCGTCCAGAGCAGCGGCCAGGTGAGTCCCTCTTCGCCGTTGCTCTCTTTGGCGAAGCCTACCCAATATCTGCCGTCGGCAGAGCTGCCCTGTACTTCGGGTTGAAACTGGAATCCGGCGGGAGCCTCGGGAACGATGATATCGCCGGTAGTATTGATGGCTATCTGTCCGCCGTTTGAGTTGGAAAGGAACATCAGCCCCTGGTCGGTGATGGCGATGGTCTGGCTGATGAAATAGAGCGATTCGGGAAACGGGCCGAATTCGTACCGTTCTTCGGTCTCGACGTCGATGATGACCGGCGAGTATTGCCACGAATCGTCCGGTGCGACCGAGATGATGTAGCCGCCGGCATATTTGCCGCCCGGCGACATGGCCGAACTCGCAAATTCGTCGAGTTTGCGGTAGCGTGCGAAAGAGGAGTCTTTCGGCAGTTGGTTGATGCGGATGGTTTGGGTTGCCCGGTCGGCCTGGATGGTGACCGTTGTCTTGCGTTCCTGGTCGGTATCGTTATCGTCAGCGGTTAGCGTAAGGGTGTGTTCGTTGGTACGCTCGGCTTTTATCCATGATGCGTTCGGGGTGGCCTGCCACGTCGCCGGAGAGGCATCGACGGTTATCGTCAGCGGTGTATTGTCTTCGCCCAGAAAGGAGCAGGCTGCCTGACTGAGATTAACGTACTGTAAATTTTCCGTTCCCTCGTTGCAGCCGTTCAGGACCGAAACTGCGAAAAGCGCCGCTGCGACGCCTTTCGGAAGCAAACATCTTTTCATTTCGTTTTAGATTATTGAATTGTTAGGTAAATAGGGTGTGTGGATATGAAATCCCATATCCTCGTATGTATGCAAACATAATGATAAAATAAATATTATATATGCAATGTTAAGATGTTTTCGTATTTCTTTTGTGAAGAAATATATTCCTCCGGTAAGAGGCGGAGTTGTACGTTCCGTTGTTTTAATGAACGGTTTTCGCTGATGTTTGTCTTGTTTCCTGTACTGCGGCAGGAGAGGTTGCAAGGCGTCGAAAGAGAGGGGGTACCAATACGCAAGGGGATGACTGCCGAGCAGTCATCCCCTTGCGTATTGGTATTGCGGACGGTCTATCGGAAATCTATCACTTCGTAGTCGCCGTAAAGCGACGGGTCGAACAGGAACATGGTTTTGTCAATCTCCTCGAGGGGGATAATCCGGTCGATGGTGACGGTGAGTTCTTCGCCCTGATAGTCGTAGTTCAGCGCCACGGGCATGCCGTCTTCCGCACTCACGTACAGCGTTATCGTTCCGTTGCCGTAACGGTCGCTGCGCGGAACGAGTTTGACCTTTTCCACTGCCTTGCGTTTGAGCTCGGCCGGCCCCGTATAGGTACTTTCGAACTCTTCCGGGGCGAACTCGAAGGCGCGCGTGGGGTTGTTCAGGATGTTGTGCGAACCGGTGTCGGCTGCGTCGATGACCACCTCCTTGTCGGCCGCATAGATTTCGTAGCGGTTGGTGCCGTCGCTGAACTGCTCCTGTTTCTGGAGCTTGATGCGGTAGCGGTCGCCGCTGACGAAATAGTTGCCGCTCATGTTCCCCATGCCTTGGGCCGACACGGTGAAACGTACTTCGTAATTGCCATACGAAGCGAAGGTTTCGGCAATGTGGCGGAGGATGCTTTCGCTTGTTTCGTCGGCTTTTGCGGACGATGCCGCTGCGACCAGTGCGGCCGCTATCAGGATGAATCTTTTCATGGTATCGGTATCTGTTTGTTGCGTTGTACGGCAGATTCCTGCTGTGTTCCCTCTCCGGAGAACGTAGCATTTGTTCGGTTATTGTGCCTGCTGCAGTACCCTCATACGTCGAGCTCCTCGTCGTCGTAGGAGAGAAGGATGTCTTCGAGCTGGCGCATGTCGGTCACGATGACCTCACGCGGCTTGCTGCCGTCCTGCCTGCCTACGATGCCCATCTTTTCCAGTTTGTCCATGATGCGGCCCGCCCGGTTGTAGCCGAGGCGGAAGTTGCGCTGGATGGCCGATGTGGAGCCCTGCCGGTTCTGGACGATGAAGTGGGCCACCTGTATCAGCATGTTGTCGGAGTCGGCCGTCTCTTCGCCTCCTCCTCCGTTGCCGCTGCCGGTCGTCCCTTTGAGCTCGAAGAAGGGGAGTTCGAAAGGCCCGTCGTATCCCTCCTGCTGGCTGATGAAGGAGGTGAGGTTCTCGATTTCGGGCGTATCGAGGAAAGCGCACTGCATTCGGGTAAGCTCTCCGTTGAGGTAGAGCAGCATGTCGCCCATGCCGATGAGGTTGTTGGCCCCCGGCTGGTCGATGATGGTACGTGAATCCACCATGGAGACCACCTTGAAGGCGATGCGGGCCGGGATGTTGGACTTTATCAGTCCGGTGATGACCTTCACGTCCGGACGCTGCGTCGCCACGATGAGGTGGATGCCCACGGCGCGCGCCTTGGCGGCAAGCCGCGTGATGGGGATTTCCACTTCGCGGCCGGCGGTCATAATCATGTCGGCGAACTCGTCGATGACGACCACGATGTAGGGCATGAAGCTGTGACCGTCGCGTTTCTTGAGCTTTCCGGCCTGGATGCGGGCGTTGTAGTCGGCGATGTTGCGTTCGCCCGCCCGGTTGAGCAGCGTGTAGCGCTCCTCCATCACCATGACCAGCGAGTTGAGCGTGTTTACCGCCTTGCTCGTGTCGGTGATGATGGCGCTCTCCTCGCCCTCCATTTTGGCGAGGAAGTGCCGGTCGAGTTTGGCGTATGCCGACAGCTCCACCTGTTTCGGGTCGATGAGGACGAACTTCAGCTCGGCCGGGTGTTTCTTGTAGAGCAGCGAGGCGATGATGGCGTTCAGACCGACCGATTTGCCCTGTCCGGTGGCGCCCGCCACGAGCAGGTGGGGCATTTTGGTAAGGTCGCCGATGTATATCTCGTTGTATATCGTCTTGCCCAGAACGATGGGAAGCCGGTACTGGCAGTCCTGGAACTTGACGGACTTTACGACCGAAAGCATCGACACGATTTCGCGCGTGCTGTTCGGTACCTCGATGCCTACCGTACCGCGTCCCTGGCCGAGCGTGACGATACGGATACTCTGCACCTTGAGTGCGAGGGCGATGTCCTCCTCCAGATTGCGGATGCGCGATACCTTTACTCCCTGTGCGGGCTCTATCTCGTAAAGCGTTACCGTCGGCCCTATCGTGGCCTTTATCTTGTCGGTTATCCGGATGCCGAAATCCTCCAGCTTCTCGCGGATGATGTTCTTGTTTTCGCGTATCTCGTCTTCCGAGATACGGATGCCCACGCTGTGGTCTTTCAGGATAACCCATGAGGGGCGTTGGTAGCGGGGCAGGGTACGGGTGGGGTCGCGGAAATCGTCGGCCTCCTCCTCTGCTTCGGTATCCTTGTAGTCCGTCTTGACGATTTCGATGCCCTCCTCGTCGCTGACCACGACACCGCCGGCGCCGAGCGTGGCCGGCGTGCGTGTCGGACGCAGCGTCGAAGCCTTGATGCGTTCGCCCTGTTCGTCCACCACGATGAAGTCGTCTTCCTCCTCTTCGATGAAGGGGGATTCGGCTGCGTCGTTCCCGTCGTTTCCGGCCGTCGCTCCGGTATGGCCGGCGGGTAGTTCTTCGTTGTCCGTCCGGTCGCCGTTGCTGACGAAGATGCCTTCCGCCTCCTGTTCATCGGAGGGATAGACCGTGAGGGTCTCCTCGGTTCCGGATACGGCCGTCCGCTCCGTTCCGGCCCTTTCGGCGGATTCCGTTCCGATTGCCTCTGACGCGATGTCGGATGCGGCTTTCGCGGCGGGTACGGTATCGGGCGTATAGTAGTAGTTGGCCGCTTCCATGTCTTCACGCAGCCGCTCCTCTTCGGCCTGCCGCTGTGTGTCTTCCTTTCCCTTGAAGGGATGGACGGGAATTTTCCCCATGAGGTCGGTAGCCCCTTTGGCTACCGACGAACCTACGCGGTTGACGACCTTGATGGTGCTGCGGTTGATATAGACCGCGATGAGTATCCAGCAGACTGCGAGCAGCAGTCCGAGCCCGGCCGTCCCTATCACCGAACGGAGCCAGTCGGCCGCGGCGATACCCGCTTGTCCGCCGAGTCCCGTGCCGAAGATGCCCCAGCGTGTGCCGAAAAGATAGCCGAGCGAGAGCGAGCCGAGTATCATGACGATGAGCGTCGTCCGTACCGAACGGTTCAGGAAGAGCGGCCGGACGCGCATGATGCGCAGCGAGAGAATGAGCAGTACAACGGGAATGCCTATGGCGAAGACACCGAACCACTTGCCGACGAGTGCCGAGCCGGTGATTGCTCCCAGCTTGCCCGCATGGTTGGCGACGTTGTCCACCGCGCTCCAACTGAGTCCTTCGCGCAGGGCGGCCTGGTCTTCGCTCCAGGTGAAGTAGTAGCTGACGACGGCGAGCAGGAAGAAGAGCGACACGAACAGGAGCAGGAATCCGTATATCCAGCGTTCCGTTTCTCCTATTTTCCTGCCTGCGAACAGCCTGGCGGCTGTTCCGGTACTTTTCGCTTTCGTCTTTTCCTGTTTTGCCATGGTGCGGCTTTTCTGCTGTTCGGGCAAAGATAATAAAAATGTGCGAGGGTGCTGCCGGCCTGTCGCGCCGGGTGCGGTGTCAGAGCCGGGAAGCCCGTTCCCGGAGCCGTTCGGCATAGGGAACTCCTGCGGCCGAAAGAAAGGTATAGACCGGGACATGTCCTCTTTCGGCCCGCAGTCCATGGCGGTCGAGCAGCGATGCGGTTCGTCGGGCGATGGCCGGTGCGGGGTCGATGATTTCGATTGCGGCGCCGGCCTCGTCTGCGATGACCTCGGCCAGAAAAGGATAATGGGTGCAGCCGAGCACGATGCGGTCGGCGCCCGCTTCTACCAGCGGCGCGACGGCCCGGTGTACGAGTTGTCGGATGGCGGGCGTGTTTTCCTCGCCTCTTTCGACCGCTTCCACGAACCCCTCGCCTACGGCAGGCAGTATCCGGACGCCGGCGGCGTATTTGCCGCTCAGTTCGCCGAACCAGTCGCTTCCCAGCGAAGCGCGTGTGGCGAGCACCCCGATGATGCCGCTGCGGGTGGTGGCCGCGGCCGGCTTGATGGCCGGCTCCATGCCGACGAAGGGAACGGGATAGGCTGCCCGCAGCCGTTTGACGGCTATCATCGTGGCCGTATTGCAGGCCAGTACGATAAGTTTGGTTCCTGCGCCGAGCAGCGTGCGCACGGCATCGTCGATATAGCCGGCCACCTCTTCGGCGGGCTTTTCGCCGTAGGGGCAGTGTGCCCCGTCGCCGTAGTAGACGACCGACTCCTCCGGCAGGGCTTTGCGCAGCTCCCGCCAAACGGAGAGGCCGCCCATGCCTGAATCGAAAACACCTATCGGGGAATTGTCCATACGGTACAAAGGTAGGGATTTTATGCGTGCGTGGTACCGGGAAAACGGCGGTCGTTGCATGCCGTCGGGAAAGGACGGCCGTTGTCCCGTTCGCTTGCGTTACGATGGCCGGGCGGGGTATTCGTTCCTTCTGTCGGGTCTCGGCGTATGCGGCGGACGCTTTGCGGAGACGGGGCGTTGTGCGGGCGGGCGGCCTGACGATTGACGGCATGATTTTGAAAGGCCGGCAACGGGGATTGTCGTCCTCCGGCTATCTTAATTATGACAGCGTGGCATGCTGCGCAGGCGTTGGCTGCGTGGCCGGAGAGGTATTTGTCATCTGACGGTGCGCGGCAGGTACGATGCCGTGGTGTTGTACCTGATGTTATTTGTATGGGGTGGCGGGAGTTGTGAGTCCAGCAGATGCGCAGGGCGACGAGGAGTGCACAGCGTTGACGGCGTTGTCGCTTTTCGTCGGGGAAGCGGTGTGTTTGCCCGGCACTTCCGGACGGTCGTCTGCGGCGGTTACGGCCCGGATGGTGACGGGTTTTCTGGGGTAGGTGTCCGGCACCGGGTCGGGGCTGTGAAACGGTGGCTGCGATTCGGCAGTTCGCGCGGAGCGCCGTATCGGCGTATCTCTTTTCGGTGCGGAGAGGGGCGGTTATCGGAGCTCCTCCAGCGCGCGGACGTAGGCGATGATTTCGTCGGCGATATGTCGGCTGTCCATGCCGTCGCAGATAACCGTCCGGTCGGCCTGCGCATAGTAGCTTTCCCGTTGGGCGAGCGTGGTGCGGACATACTCTCGGATGCCGGCCTCGTCGAGTCCCGCTATCCGGGGGCGCCGGTCGCGGCGGCAGGCGAGCAGAATATGCACCAGACGTTCCTGAGAGGAGGCGAGATAGACGATGCGGCCCCGCTGCCGCATGAGCGACAGGTTGCGTTCGCTGCACGGCAGGCCGCCGCCCGTGGCTACGACGGTATTCCCTTCCTGCGGAATGGCGGCGAGCGCTTCCGTCTCCAGTTGCCGGAACACCGTTTCCCCCTCCTCGGCGAAGATGCGGGCGATGCTCTTCCCGGCAGTCTCCTCCACCAGACAGTCGGTATCGGCGAAAGTGTATCCGAGGGCCCGTGCCACGCGCCGGCCCGTTGAGCTTTTGCCGCATCCCATGAAGCCTGTGAGATAAATGGTCATCGTATGGTGTGCTTCGGTCAGAAAAGGTCAAGCTGTTGGATGTCGGGGTTGCGGGTTTCGTCCTCCTCCTCCGGCCGTTCGATGATGAGGTCGTCGTCAACCGCCGTTACGGTGGTGCGGCGGATACTCCGGTTGCCGTTCTGCAGGGCATCCTGTTCCCCGTCATCGCCGTTGGGGTCGGGGGTCGTCGGCTCCGTCGTCCGGCCTGCGGCATCTGGAACCTCCGGCTGCTCCCCGTTTTGGGACGCATCGTTTTTCTGGTCACCGCTTTCCGGCGATGGGGCCGGCGTGTCCGGCAGGTCGTTCGCTGTGCCATCTGCCTCTCCGTTCCCGTTGCCTGCGGATGTCTCGTCGGGGTCGGGTCGGAGCGGTTCGGTAAAGCGGAGCGCCGCCACGTCGTAGGTGGTGAGCCGTTTTCCCTTCGCCCGGTGGCTCTTGACGCCGATGAACTGCTCCACGTCCACCAGGTCGGCGGGACGCGTACGGTGGGCGCCGCCGTAGGTGATTTCCAGCTGCGGATAGCGGTCGGCCGACAGGGCTGTCATCCGCGAGCGGGGGTTGGAGTCGTCGATGAAGGACTGCATACGGTTGTCGCTCGCTTCGGCAGCGAAACGCTTCAGGTAATAGTAACGGCTGTCGGCGTCGTAGTATGCGACGCTGTATATCCGGTCGGGTGCGTACTTCTCCACCCGGATGGTATCTTCCGGGAAGTGGTGGCCGGTGTCGTATCCGGTGGTATAATATTGGCCTTTGGACGTGAAGACGATGATTTTGTCGTCGCCCTGGAACTCGCCCAGCAGGCGTCCGCGGCCGTCGGTATTGAGCCGCATCACGTCCTCGTCGAACCAGATGTTCTGTCCGGCGAGGGTGGAGGCGCCTCGCTCTTTCACCTGTATCTTGTGGATGGCGTAGCGCGAGAAGAGATTGCCCTGCGAGCTGCGCCCCTTGATGGCGAGCTTGCTGAAGTCGAGGTCCACGATGGCCTTTTTCAGCCGCGTACGCTGTTTGAACATGATTTTGAGTACCTCGGCCTCTCCGTTGGGATTCACGCTCATGTAGAGGATGCGGCTGCCGGGCGTGCCTTTGGTGATGGCGTATTCGCGGTCGCGCGTGACGCCCTTGATGGCGCAGCGCTTCATCATGATGGGGCCCTTCTCGCCGTCGCGGTAGAGGACGTTGTAAATCGTCCGTTCGTCGTTGCGCTTGAAGACCCCGATGTACTGGATGCCGGGGGCATAGAAGGCCTTGTCGCTCACCTTCGTCACCAGATAGTTGCCTGCCTGGGTGAAGACGATTACCTCGTCGATGTCGGAACAGTCGCAGACGTATTCGTCCTTCTTCATGGCGTTGCCGATGCCGAAAAAGCCCCCTTCGCGGTCCACGTAGAGTTTGGCGTTGGCGACGACCACTTTCGCCGCCTCGATGCTGTCGAACTCCCGCAGTTCGGTGCGCCGTTCGCGTCCCTTGCCGTACTTCTCCTTTATCCGGCCGTACCAGGCGACGGCGTAGTCGGTCAGGTGTTCGAGGTCGTGGCGGACACGCTCCGTCTCCTCTTCGATGCCCTTTATCTGGTTGTCGGCCTTGGCGGAGTCGTATTTCGAGATGCGGATGAACCGCAGCTCGGTAAGCTTTACCACGTCCTCGTGTGTCACTTCGCGGCGCAGCAATTTCTTGAAAGGTGCGAGCCGTTCGTCCACCGCCTCGTAAGCCTCTTCGCGCGATTTCTTGCCTTCGATAGCCTGGTAGATTTTGTTCTCGATGAAGATGCGTTCGAGGGAGGCCATGTGCCACTCCTCGTCGAGCTCCCCGAGGCGGATGCGCAGCTCGGTGCCCAGTAGATGTTTGGTGCGTTCGGCGCTCCGGCGCAAGATTTCGCTGACGCCGATGAAGTGCGGCTTCTCGTCGGAGATGACGCACGAGTTGGGCGATATGGAGACTTCGCAGTCGGTGAAGGCATAGAGCGCGTCGATGGTCTTGTCGGCCGATTCGTCGGCGCTTACGTGGACGATGATTTCCACCTTTTCGGCGGTGTTGTCGTCCACTTTCCGTATCTTGATTTTTCCCTTTTCGTTGGCCTTGATGATGGACTCCTTGATGGACTCGGTTGTGGTGCCGTAGGGGATTTCGGTAATGGCGAGCGTGCGCTTGTCGATTTTGGAGATGCGTGCGCGCACCTTCACTACGCCGCCGCGCAGTCCGTCGTTGTAGCGCGACACGTCGATGAGGCCGCCCGTCTGGAAGTCGGGATAGAGCGTGAACGGTTCGCCTCGTAGACAGGCTACGGAGGCGTCGATGAGTTCGTTGAAGTTGTGCGGCAGGATTTTCGAGGCGAGGCCCACCGCGATACCCTCTACCCCCTGCGCCAACAGCAGCGGGAACTTCACGGGCAGCGTGACGGGTTCCTGGTTGCGGCCGTCGTAGGAGAGCATCCACTCCGTGGTCTTGGGATTGAACACCACGTCGAGGGCGAACTTGCTGAGCCGGGCCTCGATGTAACGCGGCGCGGCGGCCATGTCGCCCGTGAGGATGTTGCCCCAGTTGCCCTGCGTGTCGATGAGCAGCTCCTTCTGGCCGAGCTGCACGAGGGCGTCGCCGATGGAGGCGTCGCCGTGGGGGTGGTACTGCATCGTCTGGCCGATGATGTTCGCCACCTTGTTGTAGCGTCCGTCGTCGATTTTGCGCATAGCATGCAGAATGCGCCGGTGTACAGGTTTGAGGCCGTCCTCCACATGGGGTACGGCCCGTTCCAGTATCACGTACGACGCATAGTCCAGAAACCAGTCCTTGTACATGCCCGTCAGACGGTAGCGGGCCGTACCCGTTTCCGTGAGGCGCACGTATTTTTCGGACATCCGGCCTCGGCTCTCCGGCACGGCGTCCGTATCGTCCGCGTCCGTCATTCCGTCGTCGCCGGCATCCGCTCCGTCGGTCTCTTCTCCGAAACCTGCGGCGTTGCCCTCTTCGTCCGTATCGTCCGTACTGCCGGCCGCCGCCGTTCCTTCCTCTTCCGGGTCCGTTGCCGCCCGTTCCTTGTTCCTTCTCTCTTCGCTCATCGTATCCTGGTTGGCCTGCGGCAGCCGGACCGCCGCAGGCTTTCGTTATGTTTCCGCGGGCGAAGGAGGGATGTTATCGCTTCCGGGAGATGTCCGGGGAGCCCGTCTTGTTGGGATTCTCCATGTCGGAGAGCCCGTTCTCGTCCCGGCGGAAATCCTCCGTCGCCTCTTTTGTCCCGTCCAGCGGCCCTGTTTCGTTCATCAGGCGTTCCGTATCCGCCTTTTCCGCTACACATTCGTTGGGGAAGTCGCCTTTGTACTTCCTGTCCAGTTCTTTTCCGTTCATAACCGTGGTTTTTAAAGTTGTCCGTAAGTCGCGGCATCGGTGCCGCTCTTCGCAATAACAAGTAAAAACCGTGCCGGAAAAGGTTCGCTGGCATTTTTTTCGCAATTCGGCTGCCGGCAGCCCTCTCTTCCCGCCCTTCGTGCGGATTATATCAGCTCGTCGATGTAGTCGGCCTCTATGCGCAGGTTGTTGATAATGAACTCCTGCCGGTCCGAGGTGTTCTTGCCCATGTAGAACTCGAGCATGTCGTGTATCGGGTCCTCTTTCGTCAGCCGCACCTGTTCCAGCCGCATGTTCTCGCCGATGAACTCCTTGAATTCGTCGGCGGATATTTCGCCGAGTCCCTTGAATCGCGTGATTTCGGGGTTCGGGCCGAGCCGGTTCACCGCCCGCTGCCGCTCCTCTTCGTTGTAGCAGTAGATTGTCTCCTTCTTGTTGCGCACCCGGAACAGCGGGGTTTGCAGCACGAAAAGGTGGTTGTTGCGTATCACGTCCGGAAAGAACTGCAGGAAAAAGGTCATGATGAGCATCCGGATGTGCATGCCGTCCACGTCGGCATCGGTGGCGATGATGACCTTGTTGTATCGCAGGTTGCCGATGTCCTCCTCGATGTTGAGCGCCGCCTGGAGCAGGTTGAACTCCTCGTTCTCGTAGACCACCCGCTTGGTCAGTCCGAAGCTGTTGAGGGGCTTGCCGCGGAGCGAGAAGACCGCCTGCGTCTGTACGTCACGGCTGGCGGTGATGGAACCGCTCGCCGAGTTGCCTTCCGTAATGAAAATCATGGTGTCGAACCGGCGGTCGTTCTTTTCGTCGCTCAGGTGTATCTTGCAGTCGCGCAGTTTCTTGTTGTTGAGGCTCACCTTCTTGGCCATTTCGCGCGCCTTCTTCTGAACGCCCGATATGGCCTTGCGTTCCTTCTCGTTGGAGGCCACCTTCTTGCCCAGCGCATCGGCCGTCTCGGGGTGCATGTGCAGGTAGTCGTCCAGCCGCTCCTTGACGAAATCCATGATGAAATTGCGCACCGATGGGCCTCCCTCGGCCACGTCCTTCGAGCCGAACTTGGTCTTGGGCTGGTTCTCGAACATGGGATTTTCGACCTTGATGCTGAGCGCCGCGATGATGGAGGTGCGCACGTCGGCCGGGTCGTAGTCTTTCTTGTAGAATTCCTTGACGGTTTTCGCCACCGCCTCCCGGAAAGCCGCCTGGTGAGTGCCTCCCAGTGTGGTGTACTGGCCGTTCACGAACGAGTAGTAGGTTTCGCCGTAGCCGCTGCCGTGGGTGATGACTACCTCGATGTCCTCGCCCGTCAGGTGGATGGGCGGGTAGAGCGGCTCCTCGGAAAGGTTGTCGTTGAGCAGGTCGAGCAGACCGTTCTTCGAAAGAAAGGCCTTGCCGTTGAACTTCACCGTCAGCCCCGGATTGAGATAGGTATAGCGGCGGAACATGGGTTCCACGAACTCGTAGTTGTAGGCGTAGTTGCCGAATATCTTTTCGTCGTCGTCGGGGACGAAGCTCACCCACAGACCGTTTTTTTCCTGCACCCCCTCCTCCCAGCGGTCCGAGAGCTCGTAGCCGCGCGAGAAGCTGACCGTGCGGGCCTGGCCGTCGCGCACGCTGCGGACGGTGAATTCGCTGGAGAGGGCGTTCACTGCCTTCACGCCGACGCCGTTCAGCCCGACCGACTTGCGGAACGTGGTGCTGTCTTCGAACTTGCCGCCGGTGTTCATCTTCGATACCGCATCGGAAAGCTTGTTGAGCGGTATGCCGCGTCCGTAATCGCGGATGGTGACGCGGCGTCCCTCGATGGTCACCTCGATGGTTTTGCCGTGCCCCATCATGTATTCGTCGATGGAGTTGTCCATCACCTCCTTGATGAGCACGTACATGCCGTCGTCGGACTGGCTGCCGTCGCCGAAGCGGCCCACGTACATGCCCGGTCGCTGCCGGATGTGTTCGTTCCATGCCAGCGTCTGGATGCTGTCGTCGTTGTAAGTCGATGCGTTGGTATTCCGGTTCTCTGCCATGAATGGTTATCGCTCCTTTTCGGTTTTCTTCTCCCGGCCGCGGATGGCGGCCAGTTCGCTGACAGTCCGTTCCCGTACTTCGGCGAGTACCTCCCGGACGGGGGTCTCCGCCACCTTTCCGGCGGGTACGGGCGGGGTGATGCGCACGGTGAAGGTGTTGCACCGTACCCGCCATCCCTTGATGAACGTTTTGGCTCCGTCGATGACACACGGCAGGATGGGAACTCCCGCCTCCCGCGCGAGCAGGAAAGCACCCTCCTTGAAGTTGTGCACTTCCCCGTCGCGGCTGCGCGAGCCCTCCGGGAAGATGATGACCGAGGTGCCGCGGTGCAGGTGTTCGAGTCCTTTGGACATGAATCCGAGCGTCTTGCGTACCGAGCCCTTGTCGTCCACCGTGATGTCGCCGTGCAGCCACAGCACCACCCCGAACAGCGGCCATTTGTAGACGCCGCTTTTGGCCACCCATTTGAAGTTAATCTTCGGCAGCACGTACATCAGCGGGATGTCCACCATGGATTGGTGATTGACCGTCACCACGTAGGCGCCTTTCGGGTCGATGTGTTCCCTTCCTTCCACGCGGAGCCGCCAGAGCGGGTTCAGGAAGAAGATGCTCCGTGCCCAGAAACGCGACGCCGCATGGAGCGCCTTCCGTTCCCGGTCGAACGCCACGGTGAGCGCGAAAAGCAGGAGCATGAAGACGAAGTAGGCGAGCGACCACGCCAGCAGGACGAGGTAGTATAGGATGGATACGATGGCTGTCAGCATGTTGCGAAGGTTTGGCCTCCTGTCGGGGAAGAATACATGTAAATTATGGAATCAGCTTGCAATTTTAGCAAAAATTCGCCTCAATTCCTAATCGTCTTCTTTTTGTTTTTGTTAAGATGCTGTTATGCTGTTTGTTGACCGGCAGCAGCGGACGATGTGCAGCGGTATGGATTATTTTGACTATTTTTGTCCCGTAACGCTGTTATCAATCTAACACACAATATGCAATGAAAAAGGCATTCGTTTTCCCCGGACAGGGGGCCCAGTTCGTGGGCATGGGTAAAGACCTTTACGACAACATTCCCGAGGCGAAGGAGCTGTTCGAGCGAGCCAACGAGATACTCGGTTTCCGCATTACGGACATCATGTTCGCCGGTACGGACGAGGAGCTGAAACAGACGCGGGTGACGCAGCCGGCCATTTTCCTCCATTCGGTCATTCTGGCCAAGAGCCTCGGTGCGGCGTTCGTGCCCGACATGGCTGCGGGACATTCGCTCGGCGAATTCAGTGCGCTGGTGGCTACCGGTGCGCTCAGCTTCGAGGAGGGGCTGAAGCTGGTCTCCAAACGTGCGCTCGCCATGCAGCGTGCCTGTGAAATCAATCCTTCGACCATGGCTGCCGTGCTTGCCCTGCCCGACGAGACGGTAGAGCGGATATGCGCAGAAACCGAGGGCGTGGTGGTGCCGGCCAACTACAACTGCCCCGGCCAGCTCGTCATATCGGGTTCCAACGAGAGTGTGGAGCGGGCGTGCGAGGCGCTCAAGGCCGCGGGTGCGAAACGGGCGATGAAACTCGCCGTGGGCGGTGCGTTCCATTCGCCGCTCATGGAGCCGGCCCGCGAGGAGCTCAGCCGTGCCATCGAGGAGGCGGTTATCGTGGCTCCGTCCTGTCCCGTTTACCAGAATGTGGATGCGCTGCCGCATACCGACCCGGCTGAAATCAAGGCGAACCTCATCGCACAGCTCACCGCGCCGGTGCGCTGGACGCAAATCGTGCGCAACATGGTGGCCGACGGTGCCGCTTCTTTCACCGAACTCGGTCCCGGCAAGGTACTTCAGGGCCTTGTGGGCAAGATAGCCCCCGGGGTGGAGGTCACCTCGATACAGGCGCTGTAACGGGTTCCGGCGAGGCCGGTAGGGTCCGATGACCCGCGAAAGTGCGTCGCCGGAGCGGTTGTCCCCGTTTCCGCGGATGTTCCCGAATCGCCCTGGCCCGGAAGAACTTGAAAAGGAAGGCGGCACCCCTGTATGGGGTGCCGCCTTTTATCGTCCGCTTCGGTGCCGGGCCGGAACTCCGTTACGTATCCGGTACCGTCGGATGCGGCGAGTGCCGGGTTATTTGTCGTCCGGGCGGTAGAGGTTCGCTTCGACGTATTGGCGGAGCGTACCCTTTTCCTGCATCTTTTTGAGTCGTTCGAGTTTGCCGTTCCGTCCCAGCAGGTCGCGGTTCCGGTCGTAAAACGCTATCGAATATTCGATGGCCCGCGTGGCCCCTGCGGTCCGGTCTTCGTCCGACAGACCGCGCGGAGAGAGCGTCATTTTGCCGAGCGTGCCGTTTTCGCTTTTCAGTTCGAGTAATCCGGCTGCATACCCGCCTGTATAAACGGTCATCTGTTCCTCGAAGTATTTGGCGTCGTCGAGGAACGCGGTGAGTGTCGGGTCGAGGCTTATCCGGATACTCGGTGTCTCTCGAAGCCAGGTGTCGATGAATTTGCCGATTGTCCGGCGGTCGAAACTGTCGGCTTCGAGAGGGGTTTCCGTCAGCCATTCGACGCACTCCAAAACGTTTGGCTCGTAATGGTAATAGGCTTCCGGGGCGGTTTGCAGGAAGTTTTGCGGGATGAGCGGCTCCTGCGCGTGCAGGGAGGCGGGGACGATGACGACGAGCGTTGCTGCGATGAGTCCTTTCATGTTCATGGTCTGTCGTTTTGAAGTCCGTTCGGTTACAGTTTCTTGAGTGCGAGGCGTATGACCTCCTCTACCCCTGCGGAGGGGGTCTCCTTCAGGATGGATTGTACGGCTTTTTCGGAAGCCGCCTTGCCGAATCCCAGCATCGTGAGAGCCGCTGTCGCTTCGGTGCGGGTTTCGTCCGTTCCGGCTGCGATGGTCTGCGCGGGCGAGCCCGTTCCGGTACTGCCCAGTCCGGCCGCCTTGTCTTTCAGCTCGACGATGATTTTCTGGGCCGTTTTCAGACCGAGCCCCTTGACGTTCTTGAGTAGTACGGCGTTTTCGGTTGCCAGAATGTTGGCCAGCTCCGCCGGAGAGTAGGTGGAGAGTATCATGCGAGCTGTGTTTCCCCCGACACCCGAGACGCTGACCAGCAGCCGGAAAACCTCGCGTTCCTCGCGTGTGGCGAAGCCGTACAGCGTCTGTGCGTCTTCGCGTACCGCGAAATGGGTATATACGCGGGCTGAGGAGAGATGTTCCAGTTCGGCATAGGTTTGAAGCGAAATGACGAGGTAGTAGCCCACGCCTCCCGCCTCGACGACGGCGTAGGCAGGCGTCAGCTCCGTGACTTCGCCCTGTATGTAGTCGTACATGGTTCCTGACGATTTTGTGGATTGCGTAATGCAAACATAGAGAAAATTCATATATTTGCTCTCCGTAACGAACGAAAATAAAACCATACGCGATGAGAAAAATAGTTGTGGCGGCAGCGGTGCTGCTGGCTTTTACCGCTTGCCGGAACGGCGGGCAGCAGGCTCCTGCGGCGACCGGTCAGGAACCGGAGGCGGCAGCGGCGGTCGAAGTACGGAGCGAAAGACCCAATGTGGCTTATATCCAGATAGATTCGCTGATGCTGGATTATCTGCTTGCCCAGGATTTGAGCAATGCCTTCCAGGCCAAGGCCAACAAGGCCGAACGCGAGCTTAACGCCAAATCCCAGCAGTTGGAGAAGGATATGCTGGAGGCGCAGGACAAGATACAGAAGGGGCTCGTTACGCGGGCTACCGCCGAGGAGATGCAGCAGAAACTGATGCAACAGCAGCAGGAACTGCTGGCTACGCGCGACCGGATGATGGGCGAACTCGCCGAAGAGGAGCAGGTGATGAACAACCGGATATACTATGCGGTCATGGATTATCTGAAGGAGTACAATGCCGATTACAAATACTCCATGATAATCAGTACGACCGCGTCGGGGCCCATTCTCCATGCCGACCCCGCAATGGATATCACCGAAGAGGTGCTCGCTGTGCTGAACGAACGTTATGCCGCCGAGAAAGCGGCCGGAAAGAAGTAGTTTGCACGCGGAGGGAAAACGATAGGCGAGGCTGCGGGTGACCGCGGCCTCGCTGTATTTCGGGAGAACGGTCTGTTCACGGAGACTGGCAGCCCCGTTCTGTCGGACGGCCGGGAGCGGTGCAGGGCGTTTTCCGGAGCGGATTGCCGGGCCGTGCTGCCCCGGAGAGCCTTTCCTGCGGAAGATGCGGGACGCAGGGTGTTTCGGTATGAATAAAATGGTGCGGAGGAGGGCGTTTATTCCGGTCTTCTTACTATTTTTGTATCTGGCAAAGCGGCGTTTCGGAGAGTCGCATGCCTTTCCTGCCGGAAGCATTCCCTTGGGGATGCGGGCAGACTGCGGTTTTAAACGGTTTCGGACAATGGCAGAAAACGGCATACAGCCCGGCGCACCGGCGCCGGAGAAGCATTCGGGCGGCGACAGACCGCTCGGAGAGCAGGAGGGGATACCCGCCGTGTTGAGGGAGAGTTTCACGGAGCGTATGCGTCCGTGGTGGGCGCGTTTCACGGCGTGGGTGAAACGGATATGGGCGCCCGTGTGGAAACGGCTCCGCAAGTTCATCTCCGTGCCTTTCCTCGTCATGCTCCTGCTGTCGTTCACGCTGTGGTATGCCATCAAACTGGGCTATACCTATCAGGCGGAGATACCCGTCCTGGTCAATGTGGATGGCCACGTGTTTGAAGTGAATTGTATGGTCGAGGGGCAGGGAACGCGTCTGTTCACCAAACGGCACTCCAAAGGGAAGCCGTTGGAACTCAGTTGGAGCGATTTGGACGTATCGCCGTCGGCCATCAATCCGGGGTGGGTGGTCATATCGCCCTATTCCCTGCAGAATGCCATCTCGGCACGCAATACGGATATCAAGTTCCTTTCCGTCGGGCCGATTCCCGAGATAGAGTTATGACGCGCCGTGTTCCGCTCAAGGTCGGTGTGACGGGGGGAATAGGCGGCGGGAAGAGTACCGTCTGTCGTCTGTTCGCCATGCTGGGTGTCCCGGTTTACGATTCGGATGCCGGGGCGAAGCGGCTCATGTCGTCCGACCCGGCGCTCATCGCCGCTATCCGGGAGCGGTTCGGGGCGGCGAGTTACCGCGACGGCGTATTGGACAGGCGATACCTTGCTTCGCAGGTGTTCAGCAGCCCGGTGGCCCTGGCGGCCCTGAACGGGGTGGTGCATCCTGCCGTGCGGAGTGATTTCCGTCGTTGGGCGGAGGAGCTCGGTGCGGAATATGTCGTGGCGGAGAGTGCCGTGCTTTTTGAGAGCGGGATGGACCGGGAGGTGGACGAGATAGTGACCGTTTCCGCTCCGGAAAGGCTGCGTCTGGAACGTGCCGTCGGCCGCGACCGGAGTTCGGAGGAAGAGGTTCGCGCCCGCATGAGGAGTCAGATGAACGATGCGGAGCGGGAAGCGCTCGCCGGGCATGTTATCTTCAATGACGAAAAGCATCTGCTGTGGGAGCAGGTATTGCGGCTCGATGCCCGGTTTGGTGTCGGCCGGCGGTAAACGGCCTGTATGGAAAGGTAGATTGGTTTATACAGCAATCATGATGAAAACGATAAGAGTAGGGAGCCGGCTGCTCGACCTGCAGCGGCCTGTGGTGATGGCCATTATCAATGTGACGCCGGATTCGTTTTTCGCCGGCAGCCGGACACCTGAGGTCCGGGCTGTCAGGGAACGTGTCCACAAGGCCGTTGCCGAGGGCGCTTCGATAATCGACGTGGGCGGTTATTCGTCGCGGCCGGGGGCGGCCGACGTACCGCCTGCGGAGGAGCTGCGCAGGGTGTCGCTCGCCGTGGAGGTCATCCGCAACGAGCATCCGGAGATGGCGGTCTCGGTCGATACTTTCCGGGCGAGTGTGGCGGAAGGGGTGATTTCCCGTTTCGGACCGTGTATCGTGAACGACATATCCGCCGGTGAGCTCGATGCGGACATCATGGGGGTCGCTGCCCGCTACGGTGTACCCTACATCGCCATGCACATGCGGGGCACGCCCGCCGACATGCAGGGGCGTACCGTTTACGGCGACATAACCCGGGAGGTCGTGGAGTATCTGGCCGGGAGGCTGGAAGCGGCCCGCCGGGCAGGCATACGCGATGTGGTGCTCGACCCCGGTTTCGGTTTCGCCAAAACGACCGCCCAGAATTACGAACTGCTTGCCGGAATGGGCGGAATTGCGGAACTCGGCTGTCCCGTACTTGCCGGTGTCTCCCGCAAGTCTATGATTTATAAGGTGCTCGGCGTGACGCCCGACGATTCACTGAATGGTACGACGGCGCTCAACTGGGAGTGCCTCCGGCAGGGGGCCGACATATTGCGGGTACACGATGTTGCTCCGGCCGCAGAGGCTGTGCGGCTCTTTAATTTCTACAGGGAACATGGACGGATATAGGATGATAGAGGCTGCCGACGTGCATAAAAGTTACGGCTCGCTGGAGGTGCTGAAAGGGGTTTCGCTGACCGTATGCCGGGGCGAGGTGGTGTGTATTGTCGGGGCGAGCGGTGCGGGCAAGACTACGCTGCTCCAGATACTCGGTACGCTCAGTGCGGCCGACAGCGGTCGTATACGCATAGACGGTATTCCGGTCGAAAGGCTCTCCGACCGGGAACTCTCCGATTTTCGCAACCGCCGGATAGGATTCGTCTTTCAGTTCCACCACCTGCTTCCCGAGTTTACCGCTTTCGAGAATGTCTGCATGCCGGGTTATATAGGGCGTCGCGACCGGGTGGAGGTGGAGAAGCAGGCACGGGAACTTCTCCTGATGCTCGGGCTTGGAAGTCGGGGGCACCACAAACCTGCCGAACTCTCCGGAGGGGAGCAGCAGCGGGTGGCCATCGCGCGGGCATTGGTGAACTCGCCTTCCGTACTGTTGGCCGATGAGCCTTCGGGCAACCTCGATTCGAAAAACCGCGAGGAGATTCACCGGCTCTTTTTCGAGCTGCGCGACCGGCTGGGACAGACGGTCGTTATCGTGACGCACGACGACGGCTTGGCGGAGATGAGCGACCGCAAAATAGTGATGAGCGACGGCCTTATCATCGCCTGAGACGATGTGCCCGGGCGGATGGGGATGAGTGTGGCCTCCGTGTCCGGTTGGTTTCTTCTCTGTTAGCGCTCATGATTTCTCAGTGTCGGCTAATTATCGTTTGACGATGGGGGCCTGCGTAGTTTTTTCGATACCAGAATGTGCTGGCTATTGTGGCCGTTCGTCCTCTTTTTGTCACCGTTGATGGCTTTTGCTCGGCATCGGTATTTTCTGTCGTTTTTGGGTGGTGTTTCTGTCGGAGTTTTTTCGATATCAAGAGGTGCAGGGGGGCGTCTTTTTCTGTCACCGTTAACGACTTCTCAGTATCGGCGTCTGTTTTGACAGTAGATTTGTCTCCAAACGTGTTCTTGTATCTGTTTGTATTGTCGGAGACGTTCGATATGACAGAAGCTTGCGGTAACTAAACTTACACTCTTGCAGGATGACTTAAGACATATATCCTTCCGAAAAGCAGGAGATTTCTTTGTACCGTTCGGAATATATTGTCTGCTTTCGGAGCGAAATCTCGTTTGTCCCCCTACTGTTTTCACACCGCACACCTTTCCTCCGCCCGTATTGGCAAATTTATTTCAATTCTACATCAAAAATCACAGCGCCTGGTAATCAGCTATATACAAAACTATGTAACAAATATGTAGCAAATTTTACCAGCCTAATGCGGAGAGAAAATCAACAAATTCAACTTATGTTAATTTTGTGTTATCCAGTCATTTAAGCCTTAATGACGACTCTAAATGCAAAAATAACAAATAATTAGATATATTCTGTTATTCTCAATCAAAATATCAATATTGATATACGTTTATACAAAGAGGTATTTATCGGAGAGCCTATCCGCAACATCGGAACATTCCTTGTCCAACCTGAACTCAATTACGAGTATGCTGTCATCATCGTGTTCCGCGTTATAGATATCCAACAATCGGTTCATCTCTTCAATATTGTGTATCTCGGTCCCGATTTTCTCGGAAAGGAATTGAAATACCTCCTCCCAATTCGAATAGTAATACGACTCTTGATAACCATTTTCCACCTTAATGCGCGGCAGATATTCACTATTGACATCATTGGTCCCGTAGTAGCCCATTCCGGGTTCTTCCGAGCGGTAGTAAATAAAGACGGAGGGGTATTTGAACTGAATGAATTTTCGTAAGTCGTCAAATTCGCCCCAGGCAGTCATAGTGTCGAAACGGACGACTGTATAGTTGTGGTTGATCGAAAGATTGCCGAACTCGCCTCGGCAGCTTATTTTGTGATAGTCACCACCCAGAATCGTTACGAGATTTCCCAGCCAAGTATTGCCGAATCCGTTTTCAATAAGGGATTTTTCACTGTCCTCCAGCGATTTCATCTTTTTGTATAAGTCGCGTATATCTTTTTTATCTCCCACAGCGACATAGGAGGTCCAACACCAATTAGGCATAGTTTTATCGATTAATAAGTTAGTTAATAGATTTGTCTTAATAGGATTTGTTATTGTCGCGTCATTCGAGCGCTTTCAATTTCGGTTTCATCAGGAATCTCCTTTCCCGTATAAGGGATATAAGTAGGTATGCTGCCAAAGAAGATTTCAAGTTCGGGTTTCAGACAATGTTCTTTTCAGCTTCTTCCTGTGGCAATTTCGGAAGCATCGGACACCGGACTCTACGGAGGAATAGTTGCATTGGTCGAAACAGTATTGCCACACTGCCGACATGCTTCATAGAGGAAGGTTTCGTATTCGAACCCGATAAATTCTTTCGTGTTAGGAGCGACAACGGCGGCATACTTGACGGTGGTCCCACCACAAAGACTGCATACTAATTTTCTTGAATGAGTTTTTCTGCATCGTTTGCATCCATCGTTTCGGAGAGTTTTTCGTACAGGGCTTCGGCCATAGCGAAGCATCCGTCGAGTTTCGGCTTGGCTTTGCCTTTCGTGCGCGAGTAACGAATACTGTTTCGGGAGAGTTCGGTTACGCTTCGGCACAGGGTCCCATGTGTGCGAAGCGGTATGGGAATCCGCTTGAATTTGCACAGCCCGATAAAATTCTCGCTGGAGATGTATTCCCCAGCGAGGAACCTGGTCCCTGCCAACCGTAACTGTTCGCGCTGCTGCTCTTCGACTTGTCGTCGCTGCTCCTCTTTCCGGCGTTTCCGCTCCTCGTCCTCTCGCTGCAAGCGTAGCCGACGTTCTTCCCGGTAACGGATCAAAGGTGCCGCATCGAGGCCCAGTTCTTCATAAATCCGCACGAGGAGGAGTTGCAGATGTCGTCCTTCCTGCATGGTCTGCTCGATGGTCCGGTGGAAGTTTTTCAGGACTTCGGCTCCGGTAGCGACTACATCCTTATCAGCGAGAAATCGACGATTGTAAGTACCGTATTCGAAAAAGACGTCTTCCAGTTGCAGGACGATGGCAATCATATCGTCCTCTTCACGATATTGATCCTTCTGTTGAAGGTAGGTGTACACGCCCTCGCCGACTTTTTCCAGTTCAGCATAATGCCAGACGACCTGATTGGGATTCGAGCGGCTGTAACACAAAAATTTCGTTTTCATAGAATCGATTATATAATCTTGTTATAATTGCATTTTGCCGTTTTTGGATTTAAGCGTTTTGGACCAACAGCCAAAAAGCGTCGAACAGTTCCACGACGCATAGGTCAGAAACCGGTACCATCCACAGTCTGCCGTCGTCGTAGTCCAACAGAGCATAGAGTACATCTTCGTTCACTCGGAATCCGTACACGCAGCAAGCATCGTGATTTTCGTCGCTGATTCGGACGAAGTATCCTTCGGTTTCGAAATTTTGGTCTTCGAACTGAACGACGAGACTCTGCATCTGCTCCACCAGCTCTTTGTCGCGTATGCGGTTACGATGCTCTTGCATGGCAAGGTGCTCCCTGTCCTCATCGGAAATCGGGCATACGATTGTCAAGTAGTGGGCGGAGACATCCCGCGTGTTCTCTCCATCCCCGATACGGATGATACGCTCGCTTTCCGATTTGTCCGCATTGATTTTGTCTTATGAATCCAGCACCTCATACTCGCCGGACTCCTCGCAGATCGGGTCGTTCCACCAGACCCGCTGTCCTTTCTTGAATGTTGTCATGATTTCGTTTATTTTGTTTCGTCGGGAATTTCCTTTCCCGAATAAGGGTTATAGAGCGGCGTATTGCCCACCGCTTCGGCGTCGATAGCGAAAGCTCCGAGATTCACGTCATAGAAAAGCTCCAATTTCTGCGGTGTCGAAGCCACGTACTTTTCAGCCTCTTCCCGCGATAATCCCGAAAGCATCAGACTCCGGACGCGACGACGGAACATCCCGGGGTTGACCCTCGGGGTCGTGACAACCTCGATTACTGCGGTTACGTCGTCCGTGATGGCTATGCAGTCGTTTAGAGAGCTATTCTGCCGGATATTGCGACACAATGCCACCTCCTGTTTTTCGATTGATAATGTTTTCTGTTTACTCATATATTGTAATCTTTTGTATTTCATCGACATATAATAGAATAGAATGTAGAAATTAATTTCTGCGCTCTCCGATCATTTTGAATATGGATGACTATGATTCTGTCTGTCGGGCTTTGCGAATGACGGCGTGCATTCGGTGCGGCTTTCTTCCCGCCGTTCCAGCTTTTTTCGAGCGTAGTTCTTGTCGTATTATCAGCTTTCGATGTTGCAGAGTGGAACCCATACGGCCTGATAGCCGAAATCCGTGATACCTTTCTTGTCGTTGATAGGTTCGTTCAGCGTATCGGTCGATTCATCAGAAAAGAGATACGGCTGCGACTCGGGCCAACGAAGCGGCTTATAACAGACGTTTGCGGCTGGACCTTTTTGAAAATATCGGATATAGTCGTATTCCGGTACATAGCGGGCACCGTTATCCTTGCTCTGGAAACTGGGATATCCGATGTCGTTTTCCTCAAAATACGCAGTGTCGTCCGGGAACTCCACCAATACGTATGGACTATCGTGCCTTGTTCGTGCTGTCCGCAGCTTCTCTTCCGTGAAGTTGTCTATCTCGTCAAGGTATTCTATGGTGCTCCAGTCCGTATTCTCGTGTCGGCGGGAGAACTCGTCGGCCCAGCCGATAATTGTGCGGACCGTTTCGCGGGAGTCGGATGACAGCCGATATTGTCGTCGGCCGACTTCATAAGCGATATCGACCAGTGTTTCGGAGTAATCACGCAAGGAGACATTGCCCAGAAATTCTACGGGATACCTGGCTGTGAAAGCTGCGATAGCTTCGGCAAAGAGACCGTTCAGAATTTTGTCACGCAGCAGAAAGGCTTCTTCGCGTGTGATACCCTGTACGGTAGACTCGTGGCCGTCAATGAACAGTTGGAGTTCGCCCTGATGCAGCACGTCCTCGCGCTCGTGGTAGTTCGGAACATTCGCCTCGATGAAATTCCAGAATGAATCTGTGATAGATAAGTCGCTATTTTTCATTTGTTTATTATTTCTGAGACCATAACAGTGTCTTTTCCTCGATTGACAAACTTTCCCACCAGTTGTCACAAACATCTACGAAATCTTGATAACCATCTTCAGGGTCAAAGTCGTCCTGACGGTAGCCGGTAATGCGCTCCATCTGCCGGAAGTCCAGACCGTGCCACCACTCGTCGAGGTTTTGCAGTAATTCGCTTTCTCGGATTGGGTAGGTATTTTCGTTGCAGTTACAACAGTAATTTTCATCGCGGTTATATGCCTGCGAATACGCCTCACGGGTGTTGGTATCGACCCAAATTTGTTCCTGCACGACAAGTGAGCCGCACTCTTCGCAGCGCCACGGGTCGTCAATGACAAAGCCGTACGTCATGAGCCAACGGACGATGCACAGCAACCCTTCTGTCTGGATATGTTCGAGAGGTTCGTTGAAATCTTCGCCCACTTCGCCGTTCAGAGTACAGAGCAGGCGGCCATCCCCGTCGATAAAAAGTTCGTACACTGTGGCGGCTGCATAACCGCCGTATGTACCGAACGAGTCGTTGTAGGTAATTACGATGGGTGCAGTATCGTACTGTTCGAGCGTCTGGTCATGGGCATAATGTTTACCCAGGTTTTGATAGAATGTACCTAAGATTCGATGTTTGGCCACAGCATCCCGAATCAGGCCGAAGGCCTCGTTCCGAATTGCGGTCAGACGGCGGGTAAGGCTCGTAATGAGGACAGGTTCTGTTTTCGTGTCGTTCATAGTTTTGTCGGATTTGATTGTTGTCGGTTGGTGGCTTCTGTTTTTGTCGGATATCATTTAATCTATACAGTTGATAATGGCAATGCACCTGTATTGAGAATCGTCCAGTATTGGATATAGATATTTCGGTTGTCAGTAGCTATACCCGAGAAACATGGAAAATGCTTCCTGCGGTTGCTCTTGTGCAATACCGACATAATATTCCTGCCATTGCGCCGTACATTCGGTATGCCTGACCGTAAATCGCAGGATGGCGTGCTGTTCGCCCAGATAATCGAATGTGGAAAGGACTTCGCGTTGTATCGTTTCCCTCTGGCAATCCCGCCAATTCATGTAATCCGCACCCGATAGAGGTCTGTCAGCGAAGCCTGAAATCCACTTTCCGAATCCATCTTTGGAAACTTCAGGATATTGTTCCCGGACAGCCGCCCAAGCGTCGGCACTTGCTTCTTCCAGAGTCGGATAAGGAGTCGGAAATTCCGTGCGGTCGTTGCCGTCGCGGGCTACGGGATTCCATTCCGCATCGCAGAGTATGAAGACGATGCTCGGCACGATTCGACCGTTACGTTCGCAATATCCATACGGAGCGTCGCAAAGCGTCCACCACGTATGTTCGTCGAAAGTATCGCGGCCGACATACTGTCTGCCCCCGTTGATATGTTTCACTTCCCAAACTTCCTTGCAGTCTCCCGCATCGATATACAGGAGCCGTGCTTTGTATTTTTTATCACTCATAATAACTGAAAATTAAATTTATAAAGCAGCCTGTGCCGCAGAATCTGCGACGCAGGCTTTGGTATTTTGAACACTCTCTGTCAGTAAGCCAGTTCTGCCACCGTTGCGTTGTTACCGATGTAAAGGTCTCGTTCGGTGGTCAATCCGAACGGCCCTCGTAATGCTTGCAATTCGGAAAGCATAAGAGGTCCCCATTCCCACTCGTAGCCGAGGGTACAGTAGCCATACAACATCCAGTCACCGTCCGGTTGCTGCTCGGCTTCGGTTATGAGCCATGTCGCCGCACCCCACGGAGTGAAATATTTGACCAGCACCGTAGCGTCGATTCCTTTTTTGTCCTGTGAACGGAAAGGATGCTTTTGGAATTTCTTTTCGATTTCTTTGGTTATCAATCTCATGATTAAATGCTTGAAAAAAATTAATATTATATCCCGATTCAGCCGTCCGGCTGTTTTCGGTTTTCGGCACGAATGGTAACGGACGGGGCCAGAGGCGATCCGGCAAGGCTTTCGGCAATAAAAAACAGCACCTCTTTGGGTGCTGTTTTTTTGCCGAAACTCGTCTTGGCCTTGTCCGGTCGCCGCCCGTCCGGTACTTTTGTCGCCGAAACCGAATGGCAGCCGGACGCAAAGACGGGTATTCCTCACGTCTATCCATGCTGCTTCGGAACATCGACTGATTTGCCGCGACCGAGTATGTCAATATCGAAATGGAGTTATCGACTTATGCCGCAACGATACGCTGGTTGCCCCACGATACGTACAACTTGCCGTCGTCGTCCCGTTGGCGTGTCAGCAGTTTTTCGATAAGGGAGGGCGTTAGGTCGAACTCCTCGAATATTTCGGACTCCTCTCTTATCTCTCCGAGTTTAATGAACTCGTTCAGCCGCTCTTTGGTCGTTACGAGTGCCAACAGGTTTTGTTCGATGGATTCGTCGTAGGTTACGAAATGTACCCGTTTTTTCTGCTCGGAATCCAAGCGTATGAAGCGAAAATAGAACTGCTCCATGCGGGGAATGTTCCACTGGAGGGATTCGAGGATTATGTCGTCGCAGGAAGGGATATTGACCGAACTTTTGAGTGCTTGTTGTGTGCAGACCAATATCCCGTCCGTCGTCCGGTCGAATCGGTCGATAATTCTTCTCCGTTTTTTGAATGATTGCCGGCCATGAACCAAAAATAGAGGCCTGTTCGGAATTATCGCCGAGACATAATCCTCATACATCTCCAACGCATCAAGTGTAGTACATCCTATAGCTACTTTTTGCGGTATATTCCGGACCATTGCAGCTATATGTCTTACTTTCTCCGGGAACGGCTCTCCCGTATATCCGGGCATGGTATTGGCAATCGAGCATGCTTTTATCATCAGAATGATCTGTCGTACGATTTTCATTGCAGCGTCTTTGCGAGTGTCGCCCGTACTATTGAAAAAGAGGTTGCATATCTGACAAAATTCTGTGAGAATCTTTTCATAAACGGCTTTTTCTCCTGCACAGGGAAGAACTACATGATTCTTGATTTCGTATTTTTCACCGGCAAATTCCCGGAACTTACGTGTCAGCACCGTTTTGGCATTAAGCTCCCACAGAACTTCTTTATTGTATATATCCTGATTGTGCTTTTCGATGCCGAAGACGGTTACTTTACCGGGGCAAAAACAGGATTTGAACAGCGAGGCTCCGCCGTATGCGGGGAACGGCTCGCCGTAAAATTCGTTGGATGCGTCTGCTATTTCGTGTGTTTCCCGATCTTGGTGATAGACTTTGGAACACCAGCACATCATATTCACCGAATTGTTATAGAGCAACGATAGCTGGCTGTACTGTTCGGCTACGTTGTTGCGTGTGGTTGTACCCGTTGCCAGTATTTTGTACGAGCAACGACGAAACAGATTGAGCGTATTGCGTGTACGTTGCGAGGTGTCGTTGGTCAGTTCGTCCGATTCGTCGAAGATTAAACATAGTTTGTTGGAGTGGCTCTTTACGAATCGTTTGAGCCAATATTTCAGTTTCCCGAGCATGGAAACCGAAATGACGATAAACTCTCCCGGTCGGATATTTTCCAGATGCCGGGGCTGCGTAATGCGGGTATATCGTTTTTTCTGCCGAGTCAGAAACGGCTCCCAGGTCATTTCGATCGCCAGCGCCGGAGCTACGACGATGGTGTTGTGTACACGCTTGAGGGACCGGATGTATTTGGCGAAGTGGTATGCTACGGCTGTCTTGCCCGACCCCTGCTGCCAGTTGAGCAGGTTGAAGCGTTTCTGGAAAAGCCAGTTCATATCGTGCCGTTGCAGGTCGGTAAACCGGCACCGCTTGCCGTCCTTGTTTACGAACGACAAGCCCTCGATATATTCAGTCAGATGACCATCCTGCGGCATCTGAAAATAAGGAATGCTTTGTCGCAGATATTCCCGGTGTTTTCGCCCGATCACTCGCCGCGCCGCGCGATACTGCTTTTCGATGTCGGGTGTCCGCCACGCTCCGGCATCGGGCAGACCGCCGTTATTGATTGTAAGTTTATAAATGGGCACTTCCCGGACAGCGATGTCGTCGAGAAGGTGCGGGGCGTATGCTTTCAGCTTGTAAGAGTAATTGGTTTTCACCAGTGCGACTTTTCGCTGCGGCACGAAGTGTTGCTCCCGGACGTATCGTCGCAATATGGCCAGCACTTTCGCATAGGTGAGCTTCGAGCGCTGGTACTCTTCATATTGCGTTTTCGACGCATTCTCGGGCGGGGTCTGGCTGCGGAATTTCGATACGAGTGCTATGGCCTGTTCGTATTTCGGCCGCAGGTGCGGATGGGTCTTGATTTCATACAGATACTTCGTCATCGTGTATTCGAATGCTTGCTCTTCTTCGAGTTCTATGCGGTTTGTTTCCTGTCGTAATTTCAGTTTCAGGGAACATTTGATTTCCCGGAAGCGTGCGATCCGCTCGCGGAGCTGTTCCTGCGTAATAAATTCGTCCTCCCGATACGGGCGGCTTTCGATATGGGCGGATTCCCGGGAGAATACCACCAGCTTGGTCGCAAACTCCGCGACGCCGAGATCTTCGAAAGTATCCTGCGGCAGCTTCGTCTGTCCGAGAAATGAAAAACAGTTGTCGATGTAGCGTATCTGGGATTTGTCCCAAAATTCGCTTTGCAGGAAGGAACACGGCACGATGCACAGGAGCAGACCTGCGGGTTTCAATACGCTATATGCTTTTCGGAAATAGTAGAACTGCGAAGAATCGTTGCCGAATTTCAGATTGAAAGGCGGATTTCCGAGCAGCAGATCGAACAGCATAGCAGGCTCGTACTGTTGCATGTCCTGCACGGAAATATGCGCTTCTGGATATAGATAACCTGCAACTTTTACTGCACGAGGATCTATGTCGAAGCCGTAAGCGTTGTGTAGGTTAGGCAGGAAATTGAAGAAGTTGCCCATTCCGCAGCCCATATCGAGAACGGTTTCCGTCGGGTCCGAAGCCGCAAGCGATACGATCTGGCGGCAAAGGGCGTGGGGCGTGAAAAACTGTCCCTGCTCGAACTCCCGTTTGGCGCAGGCATATTCGTGGTAATTGGCAAACTGGTCGGGATTGAGGTCGTGCAACCCGCCCACACCCGTGTAACAGTTGTAAATGGTTTGCCGGGGAATTCTGTTTTCGCCGGATTCGATGTCGGCGAGGATTTTTTCGTTGATTTCCGCACGCCTGGCCTGCGGAATTGATTGTGGAATTATTTCATACATGGTCAATAAAACAAAAAGGCCATACACGACTTGGGTGTATGGCTCGAAAATTTATGATAATGAAATTATGGCAGTTCGATGATGAACTCCGCAAGAGTATGGACTTGACAGTAAAAACAGGAAGAGCAGCTAAGGCTGCTCTTCTTTCCTACGATCATATATGACAATACCGACTCTTCGGATATGCTCTATTAAATCCGGACTATCCAAATCTTTGTAAAGCGATATGTCGAACAGATACGGCAATAACAAATCATCAATAGTAAGTATGACCCGATAAAGATCCATAAATTCCAACTTGTCTCCGGACAAAACGATATCTACATCGGAAAAAGGTTTGTAATTGCCTTTGGCTCTGGAGCCATATAGTATGACTTGTTCGATATTCTCTTCGCAAGAAAACACATGATGCAGTTTTTTTAACGCATCTTCTGACAATCCGTATTTCATTGCTCGAAAAGATTGATTCCCGGCTCTAAAAGAGAATTCATTTTTCTCTCGAACTCCACGAATAGAGGAAAATAGATTTCGGAAATATTAGCGGTTATTTTATCTGCCGATTCGTCATTGTAGGTATGCGATGTAAGGTTTCGGTCTACGATTGAATGCATCCACCTCTCATCGGTTATAATTCCTATTTGCAGGGCTTGGCGAATGGCATCCCGCGATCCGCGAATATCGTGATAACCCTGATATTCCTCGTAATCTTTCATCACCTTCCACGCCATTTCGTGTGTATATTCGAAACGTTGTATAAGTCCCTCTTGCAACAGTTCATCTATATCGTGCCCCATGTGCGACTCTTCGGTCACTATTTCAACGGCTGCTGCGAGTTTCCGCAGCGCTTTACGATAATTTGAAAACCGTTGTTGCCAACGTATATCTTGCTGTTCCATGTTGTCGTATTTTACGCTTGTTTTGCAAATATAACAAATTTTCACGCTTTGGAAACAATACTCATAGGATATGAACTATTTATGATTTCCGTATCGTTCCGAGCTTCAGAGCCACGAAACAATCCAGCGCTTCCCTCGCCGATGGGAAGCGTATGTCGATACGACCATTCTTATAAAATTTGATCTCGCAGCCTTTCGAGTTCTGGATTTGATACCAAATACTTGTATCAACTTCGTGCGACCGTAATCCTACAATATCGTTGCTACTTCCCGTCAGCAACCCGCTGCGGTGCATGATGACAGCGGTACAAATGTCGGATACGATTTTTTCTTTTCCATATGCTATCGAACATCTGGGAGTAGAACTTTTCATCCAAAAGTCATCGAAAAGATAGGTTACGGGAAATACGACCGTCGCTCCTTTCAAAGCCGGAGGATAATATTTGAGGTCTTGCAACAGTCGGTCGATAATCTCCTGTTCCGCTTTAGCCTGAAAACTTTTACCGTCCAAATAGTCGAGAACGTGTCGGAGGCAATTCTCGTAATACGGTCTGAAGTCGATGCGGAGCGTATCGGAACCGAGGTTGAAAGACGGAATTGTGAGGTTGTATTTACGATTGAAATAATCGGTAATCATCGTGCAGAGTCGCCTGCAAGCAGCATCGTGCAAATATACGATTTTGTCGATACTCTCGAACGGCAGAAACAAGAACTGATCGAAAGGTGTTCGTTTCGTCTTATCTTGCGGCAACTTATAGGTCGCCTTGCTGTCGGGAAGGAAATCGACGGAATAATCCTGCAACAACAGTGCTTCGAAGCGCAGCTCGTCGTATTTTTTGCCCAAGGCATCGTGAACGTTGTCGAACTGGGTCTGTAACTGGCGGCAAAAGTCCGTGTCTTCTTCAGGAATAAGCGTTTGTCGATCCGCGGGAATTTCATCGAATATTGCAAGCAAATTCTGATTCTGACCGGTCTTTGGATAAGGTTTGTTTTCCATTTCGATAAATAGTTAAGTAATGTTGTTTATAATAGGAATTTTACAAGTACAGGTTTTTATGATGCGCTACCCACTCTAATCGTCATAGGGACGTCCTGTTTCGATATGGCGTTTTATGTCGATATTTCAGGTGTAGTCCGAGAATGTCCCAACCCGCTTTTCGAGCAGGTGCCGACAAATCACTATATTTGTATATCCCGATTCAGCCGGACAGTTGTTTTCGGGTTACGACACGAATGGTTTTTTTCTACATTGTGGAACCGGTTGTAAAAAGAAGGTGAGAAAGTGCGGTCGATCGACCGCACTTGTCTTCTCTATGCAAGTCTCAGGTGTGTGTTTGCCAGAGGTCGTCGTGATTGAACGTGACGGCACAGGACTGGTCGGGCGAGCCGTGGTACAGCAGGCCGCCGTTCATAATGAGCTGCCCGTCCGGGCCGTACAGACTGAATCCGAAAGAATATGGGGCGAAATCGCCGTAAAGATGCACCGTGCGTCCGTCATGCTCCCAACTTTCGAGCCTTGCAAGACACTCCTGCAAGGACTTGTCGCCGAGCGTCGCGGCGTATTCCTGCGCTTCGCAAAGCCGTTCTTGGCATTTGATTATCATATTGTTGATGTTGTGTAATTAAACAAAATGTCCGCTCCCGAAAATTCGGGAGCGGACCGGTTATTGTGAACGATTTGTAATTTGGAGAGGTCGGACAGTTATTCGGCAAGCGTCCGGTTATGCTGTTCGACGATATCCGTAAAGATTTTGATTATCCCGTACAGTCGCTAATACAAGCATCCGAACATCCATAGAGGAATATCCGTTTAATTTGCAATGGTAGATTTAAGGTCGTTTCAAGTACAAATACAACAAAACACTTTTGTAAAAGCGAATTTCACTTATATCTTCACCTTTTCAAAAGTGTCGTTGGCTTCGGCGGTCCTTTATTTGTCAATTTTCTCATATTCGATGCTGTTTATAATGCGCGGGCCATCAGCTCTCCGGATATCTCTTGCAACTCCCGGCTGCGTGCGGGAGCCAGCTCCCGAGCACAAGCTGTAATCGCCTGGGTGAGTTTCCAGAGCGTCGCACCGCCTGAAAGTCCGTCGTCGGGATTATTAGCCATCAAGAGTTTCTGTACGCCTTCGCCCTCCGTTTTCTGAAGCCGCCCTCCCTTGACCAGTTTCTTCAATTCCGCCTCGAAATCCACCTCAGCTTCCGAGGCGGCCTGTATCTCCAGCGATTTTTGCCGAAGGTTATTCGGGTCATAAAGATTGCGGGTATAGTCGCCGATGGCCGATACCATCGTCGCGGTATCGAGACGATACGTTCTATCGGAAAGTATCTGACTCTCCGAGAGGCGTGCTCCCAGATGAATCTGTTTCATCACGCTCTCGCGCACCATACCGTTCAGACACACGCCGTTCAGGAGGAACGTTCGCATCTCCACGGCACCGTCCCCGTAGTCGGAGGTCGAGAAGCGTGCGCCCATGTATATGGCTACTGTTCCGTTCCGCTGCGTAGGGATACAGATCGGTTCCGGCATGATGGTTTCCACGTATATCTTGGTGTCGGTCATCAGTGCGTCGCACGGCACGCCGCCCTGAGCCGTTGCCGCCGAGAGGAAAGCCGTGACCAGCTCCACGCTGTTCAGACGGCGGTAGCTGTCCGACAGTACGCCGCGTACCTGATCGTCCACCGTCCGCACCAGCAGCCGGCTGCGCTCTGTCCACGATGAGTGCTGGTTGAGTATCTCTGCCGCGAGCCTGCGCTGCCAGGCGGCGCCTTCGAAGAGTTCCCGCAAATATTTGGCGGGTACGGCGACTTTCTCGGCCAACTGACCCACGGCATTGCGATGCAGCCCGTATTTACGGCCGGCCATATTCATAATGAGCTTGTTGCCGTCTTCGAGAAATATTACATCGGGAGCGGCTTGTGTGCGGTTGGCCGCACCTATCGACGCCAGGTAGTCGTTCGCCGTGCCCGCCTCCTGCATAAGTCGCTGCATGGTTTGCCGAAACAACGGCTGGTTGTTGTCGATCATCCGGTGTACACGTTTGCGTGCCACCTCGTTAAGTCCTTGTTGTAATGTTGTCTTTTCCATAATTTGCCCGTATAGGTTTAACCTTTGGTGACTTTAGCGGCGAAAGAACTTTTTCTTTCGTTGTTCACCGATTTCTTCCTCTTGTTCCGGAATATCCGATTCGTCGAATCCGTATCCTGGTTCCGGTATCGGTGTATTGAATGAATGTTCAGCCTGGTCGCGCAGATGTTCTTCCCGAGTCCAATATTCCCGGGTCCAGTCTTCGCCGTTGATGTCTATATTCCATCCTGGGTTCATAATGATGACTTTTAAGATTCAACAATTATTGATATGCCATTTTCACCGACGGGTTCGTCTTCCCGGCGTGTGATACGGTTACGGGCGCATGGAGAACGGACGGGCTGCGAAAGCACAGCGCAGGACAAGGCTTCGGGCATAAAAAAACAGCACTCTTGCGGTGCTGTTTTTTTGCCCGAACCGTCAGGCTTGGCCTTGTCCCTGCGCGGGCCGTCCGTTACCTTTGCTGCCCGGACCGGAGAACACGCCGGAAGACGAACGGACTCCCTCAGCTCTTTCCGCCTGCCATTTATCCGGATTTTTCGGCCGTATCTATCATACTTTACGCCCCAAGCCCTTGGTTTCTCTTACTGCATCGGGAATATGCAACGATACGCCATCCTCCAAATAATTTCGCTGCGAGCGCCGAATATCCGGATATTCTTCCGCCAGAATCGTTCGGGCCTTTTCCCGGGCCTGCATCTGCAACTGTTCCAGAGATGACCGGTCATCGCAATCGGCTATGTTCTCTTCCAGGTCTTTGAAATCGGTTTTATGTGGAAAGATGTATCGCCATTCCGGTGAAAGCCTCTGCGTCGGATAGCCTTCTCGGGAAATGTGGTCCAGTAAAGCTATTTCGAATGCTCGCATGTCGACATTCAGAGAGATGTCTTCGCCCATACAGAAGCGGGTATAACACTCGCTCGTGGGATGCAGGTCGTACTCTTTTACGAGGAATCCCTCTTTCAGAATGTCGCTGTTAAGAAAAGCGTGAGCCGGGATATCCGTCAATTTGAAATTACGGCTGTAGTGATTGAAATTGAAGTTCAGAGCCGGAATGTGTTTCATCAGTACGGAAGTATCGAAAAAGGAATGCAGATCGTACAGACGGAGTGTCTCGGTCTGAATTTCCCGGTCGAAGAAGTGGTCGGCGATGTGCTGGTGCAAGCTCCGGTATGCATCGCAGCCTACCGTTTCGCTCATATCGTAAAGCAAAACGCGGTTGGAAGCCAGTTCCACGGCACGGACTGAAGGGAACGACCGGGGTTCCGTTTCCCCGAGGGCCAGTTGCCGGTCGCTGCCTTCCGCAGAAAGCGGGTCTATTCCGCTGCGGCGGCAGAGCGCAGCATTGCGCAGGGCAACGACGTTGGTGGGACGCAGGTCCGCCAATGTGTCGAGATGACGTAATCGACGATGGTAATCGCTGTGGTCGCGCCCGGTTTCGAGTGTCGGGAGCAGACTGCCATCGGGAATGATATATCGGAAAACCCAGTCGTCGGGTACCGGAGCATCTGTCTGCAGGGAGGCGTCCAGCAAACTGTCGATGAATCGCCGGAAGTCTCTGTCGTCGGTCCGGTCGCGGATGATGCGTACGCAGTCCGTCTTGCCGTCAGGGGCAACGCACAGAAAAAGGGTCGCCGGTTTAGTGTTTTCGCGCATCGTTTATCGTCTTATTTTACAAGTTATATCGGGCTGTTCTCCGGGAAACTGTTTACGGTCCACGTACAATACGGTCTGTTGGCCGAGACGAGGACGTGTCATGTGGGTAATATGTTTCCAAAGCTGCCCTACGGTCATCTCTGAGAGAGGTTGTACGGCTCTTTGACCCGGCTGGATGCGTCGTCGGAAAATATCGTAGTTCACCGCATTGGCTGTCATGTCGAATTCCTGTAAGATGCGTCCCTGGCCGAGGATGTGCACATCGGCATAAAGCTGTGCCTGAGGGTCATGTTCCTGTACGGACAGCCGGTCCACCATCTCTGCCACGCGGTCCGGGACGGCTATGATTTCCCAATAACGCAGAGGGCCGCCCGGTTGTGCGGGATTATAGAAGTTCAGCTCCAGGCGGTGTTCGTACTCCCGTCGCTGCCGCTGTCCCTCGGTCGTTCTGGAAAAGAGCATCACTCCCTGCCGGGATTCCAATGCATCGTAGGAGCGGTATTCGGGGATAACGGCATTCTGGCGCGGGTAACTCCTCGCCATCTCCTCTTCGAGAGCGGGATAATCCGGCCGGGCCATCAAAAGGGTCCGCTCGGCGGCAGGAGTCAGGGGTACGATGTCCTGTTCGATACAGAAAAGCACGTCCCGCACATTGGCGGTATAGCGGCATTCCCCACCGCTGCGGCGTATGGTGTCGAGTACCCGGTCGAAGAATCCGTGTCGGCCGGCTTCCCGCAAGTCGGGTACATCCCCGCCGTCATGGAAATGTACGTAAGACACCCATACATTCGGGTTGTGACCTTCCCGAATAATATGTTCCGCATCGTTGTGCAGGTAGCGCAGGAATCCGTCGGTCCCGTTGTTCGAACGTGTTGCGTGCAGGACGTTTTTGTAGCTGTCATAAGTCAGATACAGGTCGGAGTGTTCCCTTGTTTTCATACGCTTCTATTTGCCGATATCCGTACAGTCGTCGGAGGGGTGCCAGGGTTCTATGTCGATGCCATTGTCTGCCTGGGGAGGACAGATAACTTCCGTTTCCGTCTGCTCGGAGAGCGTGCAGCCGCTCATCGCTACAAGCAGAGCTGCCGCCAATAACAACTTTTTCATATGCTTTAACGGTTTTTGATCAGTTCGCTCAGTTCTGGGTCCAGGGCGGCCCGGTAAGAGAGGTCTTCGTTCAAGGCGCAGGCCGCATCGAATGCCTGGAGTGACTGTGTGGGTTTTCCCTGCCGGGCATAAGCGATGGCCCGCAGGTAACATACACGGGCATCATCATCGCTCAGCGAAAGCAGCAGTTCGAGAGCCTGTGCATTGCGGTTGACCGACAACAGACAGATGGCCGTGTTGATGTCTGCATACGGAGCCAGGATGCCGAGTGCCGCGTCATACTGCCGCTGCTGCATCAACCCGACACCTTCGGCATAGAGACTGTCGGGCCGGGTTGTCACGAGCGTATCCTGCACCATGTCGGTACGATGCAGCCGGTAGTCGATGTGTACGGCCCGCAACCGGGGGTACAGCATTCGCTGCATATAGGCATACTCCTCCGGGAAACATGCCGCAATGCGTGTTTCTCGCAGGTCGGGGTCCTGTTCCTGTTCGATAAACATTTCTATTTCCTGCTTGTGGACGATGTTGTCATCCTGATGGATAAGTGCTGCAAGTGTTTCCCAGTCTTCGCCGATGCCGCCGGTCCGTATCAGCGTATCGAGGGACAGTGAGGGAAACCAGGCGGCGAGCCTGTGTTGCAGGTTCCGGGCCCTTTCCCTGGAGAGTCGTTCGTTTAGTCGGACGGGACCTTCGGGAGATGCACCCGCCCGAAGTATGATGCTGTCCACGGCGTATTCGCGGCGGTCGAAGATTTTTTCCATCAGTTGTGCTATCAGAGACAGTTGGACTTCGTTGTTTTCCAGCGTATCGACAATGCAGGATTCTCCGGCTCGGAATGCCAGTCTTTTCCGGTCGCTGACACGGATATGTTTTTCGATGATGCGTTCCACATAACGGGTCGTGGTATCGGCGAAGAAAAGCATCGAAGAGATGTTGTAGCGCAGCGTATCGGAGGGCGGCAAGGGATAAACACTGCCGTCCAGCCCTCGGATTTCGCCTTCGAGGGTGACGAGCAGTCGGCGACCGGCTTCCGCCGCAGGAATGCGCTGTACATAACGCAGCGAGATATCTTGTCCGGCTCGGGTTACGGAATCCGCACGCACTCCCTCGGGCAGCGGATACCGTACAAAGCGCCGGAAACCCCGTGCGGCATGCACCGAGTCGGGCCGGAAGCGCTCCAGATAACGGACGTATTGCCAGTAGTCGCGCCTCTGTACCCGGTCGAACAACGTACCCCGCAGGGAAATCTCCTCCAGAGGTATCCGCTCCTGCTCACGATGCAAAACGGGGCGGAGGACGATACTGCGGCAATTACTCTGCAGGATGCGCGGGAGGGTTACCAAAAAATCGATTTCAATATGTCCGCAGCGTTCGGGAACGGTACGTGAGGGAGCTACGACAGTCACGGCATCGAGCCAGATATTGTAGGTTTCCTCGCCGTTCTCATAAGTTACTTCGACGGGAATAAGGTCGAACTCCGTGTTCGTGCGTATTCGGCGGACCGTATCGGCAGGGGGCGCTACAGCCCGCAGGGGGCGGGGCGTATGACTCAGCAGCGCCTGGGCATCACGGCGGGCCAGGCGTCCCGAGGTGCTGCAACTGCACGCAGCACCTGCAGCCAGCAGCAGGAAAATATACATTGCGATTCGCATGAAACTTATGTCGTTTTACGGGTCGAAACACGGAAGGTATCGCTGAATCCCCGGGTATCGGTCAAGGTGAAGTCGAAGTAGTTGTTGGTCGTTTCGTATTGGGTCGTTCCGTCGGAGTTGATGAAGCGGATTTCGACGGAACTGCCTCCGTTGTTTCGGTGGACCTCGATGTGTTCACCCTCCTTCCAGGTTCGGTAGGCATTGCCGAAGGTCCTGTACTGCATTTCCCATTTGGGATAATATGTTCCTGTCGAAGTCCGCTTGAAAGAGAGCGAGAGTACGTTGTCCGGATCGCAATGCTCGGTGACAATGACCAGAACGCCTTGCGCGGTACCGCTCTGCCAGCGGAAGGTATTGAGATATTCTTTGTCGCCGGCCTTGGTTCCCCAGAAGGTGTACTCCGTTTTGGCGATACGGTAATCATCGGGATTCGTTCCGAGGATGGTCACGTTGTAGGTGTATGCGGTATTGCGGCGTACATTGAAATCGGAAGTATCGTTCTGTCCGATGTATATGTTGTATTCATAGAATGCCTGATTCAGGCAAATGCGAATATTGACATAAGTAGCCATGCGGGGTGCCTTCCGGTAATTGCGGTCTTCGGGAAGAATAATTGCAGGAACTGTTCCCTGAAGGTTTTCCAACTGATAGTAAGTGAGGGTATGACGCCTTTTCTTGGAAGTCAGCTTTTCGTACGGGAAGTCGAACTGCCCTTGAGTCGAAAGCAAGCGGTTGTCGGTCCACAGGGAGGAGCGCAGCGGAAGATTGTAGGGGATCATCGACACGATATAGGCGTCCGAGGAGAGTGACGACGAGATGGAAGCTGTGAAAGTAATCTTGCAAAAGGGCCTTGTCAGGCGTAATTCCAGAGATGAGAGCGCCTGCGAAACGGTAAACTCCTCTCTGGTGACGGCATACTCCAGACCGCCGGTCGGAAATCGGTCCGCAAAAGAGGCGGTAACCGTGAGGGCCTGAAGCTGCTCTTCGGTCAAAAGCCCCAAATCGCTGCCGAAGTTCCCGAGCGCATAGATGCGGTATGTACCGTAAGGCAGTTCGAGGCGGGGTTGCATGTCGGTATTCTCGTAATAGGCGTGTTTGCGGTAGTCGAGCGCATCGTTGAAAATATAGATATTGACATTATCGGGGCGTCCGTTGATGACCCTCATGGTTCCATCCGGTAGATTCCAGGGCTGCCCGCTCTCTCCGAAGGTGAGATCGACTTCGCCGTAACGGGCTGCAGGTGTCGGAACAATGTCTCCGGTTGCCTCCCTTTGACAGGAAGAGATGCCCAGGAAGAGGACGAGAAAGATGCTGATGATGAAGTTCATGATTGCGTGAAGATTGAGTTAAAACAGGTAAGAAAAAGTGAGGGCGCACTTGGAGGGGCCGAAGACCCAGCGCCGGTGATGGCGGATATATTCGGGTTCCGAATCGGGCGTGAAGCGTCGTTTTTCGCTCTCACGCATATGATAGATTCCAATGCCGCCCTCCAGCGTCATGTTCCAGCGTGCCGAGAGCGGCCAGCAGTAACCATAGGAGATCCCGGCCCCCGAAAGCCATCCTTTGTGGCGGTGCGAGGCATTCCACACGTTGTACGACGCCAAAGCCGCGTGCATCGCCAGAAAATGTCCGGCATACTCCTCGAAAAACCAGTAGCGCACCCCGGGTTGCAGAGCGGCGGCTGTCAGGCCCAGTCTTTCGGTGCTGACAGGATTTGCGAGCAGGGCGAGTTCCACGGACCAATGCGGTGCGACAGCGGCCTCCAACGTAACATTCAGGGTTCCGGAAGCCAGCATCGGGGCGTTGATGCCTACGCTGAAATATTGAGCCGAAGCACGCGGAGCCGAAAAGCAGACTGCGGCCATACACAGTAAAAACAATAGTTTGCGGTTCATGTCGCGGATTCATATAGAGGACAGAGCGGAGTGATAGCCTCCTCTCTGTCCGTTTCACTTGCCGGGATTAAATGCCGATATTGATGTTTTGAGTGACGGGGGTTTCCCACGGAGCGACCGTAATGGAAGCCGTCACATCCTGTCCGGTCAGACCGGTCAGACCAATCGCCACCCGGTAATATCCGTTACGTGCGAGCTGTCCGTTGCCGGCGGTGCCGGATAGTTCGACTTCATACGAGATAGGGACCTGGTCGGAAGTCGTCGAGGTCTTGCCGTCACGGTCATACACCCCGTCGAGCGTCAGCAGGACGCGGCTGCCTGAGGCGAGAGCCGCGTTCTCGAAGCAGTAGAACAGAGCGTTGAACCGACCGCTCGTCTCACCCGGGGTTTGGGTGTGCGTAAAAGTCATGGCTCCGGTTTTAGGCGTTCCTCCGAAATAGGGAGTCTGCATCGCCGAACGGGAAAGTTTGACCGAGGTAATCCGGACCGTTCCCGGATACTTGTCGGCAAAGGCAGGAGACAGGGAGGCTTGAACGGCTACTTTGGCTACGTCGCGCCGCAAAGTAATGGCCACTTCGGTCGTCGTACCTGCTGCGCCGATGCTTTTCGTCGCTGTGCCGGACATCAGAAATCCACCGCTGCGCAGCGCCTTGCTCGAGACATTGGCGAAAGTGCCGTTGTAGCTGCCCGGAGTCTCTTCCGTCAGGGCGAGCAGGGCTGTTTTGGTCGTAATGTTTTCATCGACGGCAGCATTCGCCAGCGCATAGAATTCGATACTCTTACCGGCTGTCGAACGCGGCAGGGCGAACGTAGAGCGTCTGGATGAAAGTTCCGCCGATGTGAAATTGCGGCGCACGACCAGAGCACCCTCCTCAAAACAGAATACGGTAAGCGAGGAAAGCGATTGCTCCCACGCTTCGGTCGTGGTGGTATTGTCGAAGAAAGCACGTGTGAAGTCGGCATTCTCTTCGGCGACGAAGGTGATGGATGCTTGAGGCAGGTCGGTGGCGGCCGGAGTGAAGGTCTGTGCCTCCTCTTTGGCACAGGAGGCAAGAAGTGCCGCGCTTGCTGCGGCCCAGATAAGATGTTTTTTCATGGTTGTAAAATGTTTGAAATGGTTAATGAATATGGGTTTTCAAGTGTCAGGGATTTCGAGGTCTGCCGCGAAGCCGCACGAAAAGTCCGTGCTGGCTGACATATTCCTGCAGGAACTCCCGCAGCCGAGCCACGAGCGTTCCGTATTCCCGTCGTTGCAGAATGCCGTCGTCGAGGTTGAACGAACCGAACACGGGAGCACAGATGTCGCAAAGCTGAAGCGCCAGCGGCCGCAGTTGGTATTCAGGAATTTGCGGATAATCCGTGGCTAGAATATCCCGCAACAAGTCGTAGCGCGAGAATATCAGCCCTTCGTACAGTACGGCATCGGCACGGGCAGTGGCTTTCAGTGGCGAAAAACCCTGGGCAAGCGTCGTCCGATAGACGGCGTATGCCCGATTGCTGCGGGTTGCGACCAGCTCCCGGGCACCGGTGAGTTGCGGATGGCGTTCTGCAAGGAACTCCTCCAGCCTGCGGCGGTAATAATCCGCAGTGATCTCGCCTGAGCCTGTCATGGCGGCTTATCTCCTGTGACCCCGGCTCTGCGACTGCTCCGGAATATCGTTGTCTACATGCATGTCATTTTCGCTCTGCACCGGGGCACCGGCAGCCTGTTTCCCGGCCTGCTGTTGGCTCTGTGCCTGTGCCTGTGCCTTCTCCTGTTCCATACGGCGCAGACTTACATAAGTTACACCGTTGGTATTCCGGTCAATGCAGATATCGCGCTTGAGCGGCATTCCGTTACGGTCCGTAAGGCCCTTGCCGCTGATAGGCTCGTAGGCCAGGAGCATTCTCATGCGGGTGTCGTCCAACTGTCGGGCAAGGTAATCGGGAACATACGGGCGCTGATAGTGATGACCGGTCGTTCTGTAATCCCGTGTGTGGGTATCGTATTGGACATCGCAGGAGAACGTGTTGTCATTGCCGTAATAGTGGCAGTTGTCCAAATGTACCTTCCGACCGCGCTTATACTCCTCCTGCTGTTCTTCGCTCATGCGGGCGTTGAAGACGTATTCGGGGGCCTGAATCTCACGGCAGGGAATAAAGGTCATACGGTTGGTTGTGCGGTTGAAACCGGCTACGCAATACTCTCCATCGTGACGAATGGGACGTTCAAGCGTTTTCCCGGCAGCCAATGCCTTCTTATCCTCCGCACTCAGCTCGATGCTGAGCGTGGCGTCCTGCTCGAATTCCGGAATCGCAAGCGGGCTTTGCAGCTCGAAACCGATTTCATTGTATTCATTCTTGACGGCCTTGATAGCATACAGCCCATCCATTTGTATCTGCTCGTTCAGTTTGGATTTGAGAGGATAGAGTTTCTGCGGCTCTTTACCCAGTTCCATCTCCTTGAAAATACCGTCCTGCTCCATCTGTTTGACATCGAACCCTGCTGCCGCCAGTTCTGCCTTGGGCATACGGCATTCATCGAAAATGATCTTTTCGAGGTTTTGCGTATAGGTGCGGTATTTTTTTGCGGTCTCCAGCAAAACTTCGTTTTTGGGGTCCTCATGCAATTTACGAAGGTCTGCAGCTACAGCACCTACCTTGTCGAACGAAACGATATACAGTTCGGGCATTTTGGCAGGATCCTGCATCTGGGCCCGCATGTTTTTGAAGAAATTGGCGATGAACAGGCTGTCGCGCTTTTGATAAAAGGCCGGCTGATTCTTCGTCGTCGGGTCGGTCGTAACAATCTCCTGATTTCCCTTGTTGTCCTGTATCAGGTTGCTGACCGCTTTGACACTGCCGTCTTCGGGGTAACGCAGCAGAATGGTCTCCTTGTTCGGGTCGGGATGGACCGGCATCGGACGTTCCGAGGCTGTCGAATTCGTTTTTTCTTGTTTTGCCATAATAGTAAAATTTTAATGGTTGGTATGTCTTTGCAGTGCGAATGTATAACATTGATTTGATGCGCGATACAGATGTCACTTTCCTGGCCCTGACAGGCACCGTGGGGCACGTTCGAGCACTCGTGATACGGGGATTACCGGGAGGCAGTCCCTTTTTTCGGTTCAGGAATCAGATGACGAAGCGCGGGGTCGGTTTTGATACGCTCCATTTCATCCTTGATGATTTGATTCACCTCGACACGGATGCGGTCGTAGTTCTCCTCGATCTGACGCTCCATGCAATCCTCCCCGTTTTCGTCCTCGAAGAAGGAGATTTGCGGTATGGGAACGTAGGATTTCTCTTCGCGGGCGACGGCGGCGGTATCGACGACAATCTTGGCGTGAAAAACCTTCTGCTCGATCTCCTCGCCGAAGTTATCCGCGACGGCTCCGGCGAACATGCCCTGCGAGAGGTTGCTGATTTTGGCGGCCGGAATGAGCGAATCGAGCTGCGTACTGTACGAGGTGGACTGCTGTTCGGGAGAGATGGAGAGGGATTCGCGGCGCTGGACGTTCTTGCCGAAGCGCTCGGAGAGAATGCGGGCCGTATCGCCCATGACCTGACCGCTGAAGATGTTGCCGACCGTATTCTCGATGACTTTGGCCTCCTTCTCTCCGTAGTCGCGTTCGAGCTGCGAAAAATCTTGGAAACCCAGACACACGGCGACCTTGTTCGAGCGGGCCGTAGCAATCAGGTTGTCCAAGCCACGGAAATAAATGGTGGGAAGCTCGTCGATGATGATGGACGACTTGAGTTTGCCCTTCTGGTTGATGAGACGCACGATGCGGGAGTTGTACAGCCCCAGGGCGGCTCCGTAGATGCTTTGCCGGTCGGGGTTGTTGCCGATGCAGAGGATCTTCGGCTCGTCGGGATTGTTGATGTCGAGCGTGAAGTCTTCGCCGCTCATGACCCAGTACAGTTGCGGCGAGATAAGACGTGAAAGAGGTATCTTGGCCGAAGCGATCTGACCCTGCAACTGGTCTTGGGCGCCGGACTTCCAGGCGTCCATAAAGGGCGAGAGGTAGTTCTCCAACGACGGATAGGACGTAAGGATGATGAACAGGTCCGAGTAGCGTTTGTTCAGCAGCTCGATGGCGTGCGGGAACGTACAGTAGCGGCCGTCCTTGTAGATTTTGAGAAACCAGATGATTGCCGCAAGCAGGATAATCGGCGAATCAACGAAGAAATCGCCCTGTTTTTCGATCCATGTCTTATTGAGGTTAAGCATGATTGTGTAGGCCGATTCGTAGGCGTCCGAGATGTCGGTCATGAATTTCGCGGCGATGGGATTGCAACGATGCGAGCGGCGCGGGTCGTCGAAGTTGATGACGTAGAATTTGGGCTGTACTTTATAGCTGTGCCGATGTCGGCGCAGATGGTTGTAGGCGATGAGCGAGAGGTCGGGAAACTTGTAGTCGTAAACGTACATGGCGAAGCCTTTCTCGATTTGCTGCTTGATATACTGATTGACTACGGCGTAGCTTTTGCCTGAGCCGGGAGTGCCCAGGACTATGCTCGCCCGGAAGGGATTGACGACATTGACCCAACCCGGCCGCCATTGTTTACGATAATAGTAGCTGGTGGCCAGATTCACGGAATACTCGTTCTCGATAAGGCGGGTTTCCTGTTGGAAGCTCTCGTTCTCGACATTGAACGGGTCGTCGGGAGGCGCCCCGATAAGCAGGCGTCCGGTCCAGACACCGGCGGTAAGCAGGCAGATGTAACCCGCACAGACGCATACGATATAACCCAGGCAGAGAACGGCGGGATTGCCGGCTGCGTGCAGCAGCGGCGCACTGCCCAGATAAAGGACCGAACCTGCGAGTGCGCACGGCAGAATGCGGCGCCACGTCATCCGCTCACTACGGACACCGGTCGTGCCCAGGCAGGAAAGAGCCAGGAACAACACCGAGAACAATTTCGTGTAGAACGGTGAAGAGAAAAGATGGGTAGTATGCTGGAAATTCGTAAGGATACGGTCCGCCAAGTCGAGCGTTCATCCCTGTTGGGCGAACCAGTCGTGGCAATACCAATAGAGGTGGACGAGAACGAAAAGCAGACTGATGCCGCGCATGAATTGCATCGTCTGTCCCAAACCCCGCAAGTCGTCTTCCTGTTGCATGTTTTTTTCGGGCAAAGGTATCTTTCGGCAGAAAATTCGGGCATCGAATTGCGGATATGTCATCTTCAGGCACGCCGGGGCATCTTCTCTGTCAGGAAACAGGGCTGTCTGTACAGCCCTGGTCTTCGTTTACTCCTGACTGAGACGGAGCATGACCTCGCGCATACGGTCGAGCAGCGGCGTGAGACGTAGTTTACGATTGATTGCGGCGTGGCGCAGCACATCGTAATTCGGCATTCGGACATTGAAAGTCGTCTCAAAGGCCCGAACGATGGTTTTCAGCTTGGCCGGACTGCCGCTTGCCGTAGTCAGGAAGCCGAGTTCATATAAGGGGGTAATCAATTCCACCAGGTCTGTCGCACAATAGTCCTTGCCCAGATATAGCGGGGAAACGGGCGCAACTTCCGGCAGCGCGGAAAAGGCCGGATGTTCGATGCGCAGCTCCAGAATGTGCAGCTCGCAATCGACCAGATGCAAGGCTTTGTTACAATAAGTCGTCGCGCACTCCCCGCAGGCGATATGTTTCAAAAGCTCGGCATACGAGGCCAATTCAACCCGCAAATGAGACAATTCCCGCATGAGTCCCGGTGTACAGGGACTGTCGGTAAGTTTAGCCAAATGTTTGCAGAAAGTCCCGTAGTATGCTTTCCATACGTGCGGTGCAGAGAGAGTCATCCCTCCGGCAGATGCTTCTTCCAGCATCTTCAATAGTTCCCAGTTCTTCAAGTTCGATTTCATAGCAGTTTGGTTTTAATTTATAGATACCCTGGCATTGCCCGGGGTGAACTGACGTATGAAATATCCTGAAAGAGAAAAGGTTCCCGCAGACGTAAACGTGCACGAGAACCTTTGGAAAGAAAAACGAATGTCGACTGACAAGAATAATTCGCAGGTTGCCTTTCTTCTTGTCAAAAAAGCAGATATATGTCGATGAAAGGTGTATGCAGCCGGATAATCATTGATTCGTTTTTATAAATATAGTGATTTATAAACAGAATCCGATTGTATTCAACCGAGACGCTGGTATTTTGTATGTATTTGCGTCCCTAATTATTCCTGGTATATGAACAGGGTTACGACTGATTCGAACAATTAGCTTGAAAACGAGCGTAATTTTAGTAATACGAAATGGAAGAAGTAGGTAGAAAGGAATAAATAATTGCGTCAATCCCTTCCGTAAGTGTATTTTGTTACACTTTTATTTGTAAATAAAGCCTTTTTGCATTAAGTTTGCATCTAAAGGGTATTATTTTGCACCTATGGACTATTCGATTATCAAGGAACGGCGCTTTTTGTTGGGGCTTACCCAGCAGGATTTGGCCGACTATACGGGGCTGAGCTTACGTATCGTCAAGAGTATCGAGGTGGGCAAAGGCAATCCTTCCGTTGCCACACTCTCGAAAATCGCCGACACACTCGGTTTGGAACTACTATTACGAGTCAAGGAGGTCGTTAAATGAGAAAAGCAGAAATATACAACAACGGTATATTGGCCGGCGTACTGACGGAGACCGACGAGGGACGGTATTTGTTTCGTTACGATGATGCGTTTCTCGCTGACGAGCGGCAGACAGCTATCTCCCTTTCATTTCCGAAAAGGGAAAAAGAGTTCGAATCGGATACGCTGTTTCCGTTCTTCTATAACATGCTCGCCGAAGGAGCGAACAAAGCGTACCAATGTCGCACGCTCAAAATCGACGAGGAGGATGCCTTCGGACTCCTCATGGCAACGGCACATACCGACACTATCGGCGCCATAACTGTAAAGAAAATATGAAAGCATTGACGGTTTGTCCCGGCCATCTGGCCGAAGGATTCGATAGATATTGTCCGTCGTGTACGCGGCGGCTGTTCGACGGAAAGCGGGTCTCTCCATGTCTCGATTTCAATTACGATGCCGACAACGCAGATATGGCCGAGAACATCAACCAGCTTTCCGTATCGGGCGTACAAGAGAAATTGTCTGCTGTCATTGACAATGGCAGAATCGTTCTTACCCCTGTCGGTGAAAAAGGACACTATATTATCAAACCGGCACCGGTATACAAACACCTGCGCTTCCGCAATCAGATTCCGGCCAACGAGCACCTGACGATGCAAATCGCCCGGCAGGTATACAAAATTCCGACGGCGGAAAACGGTCTGGTCTTTTTCAAGAACGGCGAGGCAGCCTATATCACCAGACGATTCGATTATGACACTGACGGTAACAAGATCAAGCAGGAGGACTTTTCGTCGTTAGCGCATAAGACGAACGCAACGCATGGACGCAATTTCAAATATACAGGCAGCTACGAGGATGCCGCAACATTGCTTCGCAGCAATGTTGCGGCATGGCAAGTGCAGATGAGCCGATTCTTCGCACTCGTCGTCTTCAACTATCTATTTGCCAACGGTGATGCACATCTGAAGAACTTCTCGTTGCAACAGACTTCCGGTGGAGATTATCTGCTTGCACCAGCCTACGATTTGCTGAATACTTCGATTCATGTGGCGGACGAGGATTTCGCGCTGCAAGGCGGGTTGATTCCCGAAACGGAATATTCCGATATCTATACGCGGACGGGGCATCCATGCAGAGCAGATTTCGAAACTTTTGGACGGCGAATTGGCGTGCTACCGAAAAAGATGATAGCGATTCTCGACTTGTTCACGCAGGAGCAACCGGAGGTTTATGCTTTGACCGACCGCTCGTTTCTCGACAAGAAGGTCAAAAGGATGTATAGACGGTCGTATGAAGAAAGATTGAGTAGATTCGATAGAAAAAAATAATAAATTATAAAGATATGGACAAAGAAACTTTGACAAATCACATTACCAGATTAGGAAAAAGAGATTTTGAAACAGCTTGTAGACTTGTGCTATCAAAAGTATTTAATCTAATAGCGGTAAATGTCGATGGTGCTGGGGATGGCGGGACTGATTTTATTTCGTTTGACCTTGATGGTAGTCGTACTAAAGTTGCTTATCAGATTACGACACAAAAAAACGATATTAAAAATAAAGCGTATAAGGATGCGGCTAAAAGTATTTCCAGGTTAAAAGTGCAAAGCTTCTATTTTCTAACTACTTATCCTCTATCTGAGACGGAAACGAGAATTCTCGAACAGGAGATTGCAGATGAATTGAAGATATCTGCAAAAGTGTTTTCTTCGAGCACTATAGCAGGCTTATTGATAGATAAAGAGCTTGTTGGGGATTTTCTTAATGATACGAATTACCCTGATCTTAGAGCATACAATTCGAGTTCTCTCGATTATCGGGAAATGGCATTGCATAGTTATACTATTTTATCTGACGATGCTAAACATTTGAAAGAACGAATATACGACGATTCCATGGTATTAGTTTTATCTGACTGCTCAGATGGGTTGGATGAAACGGAAATAATCGAGCGAGCGATCAACCTTTTGTGCCTTTCTGAAAGCAAACGCGAATTACTACATAAAAGAATAGGTGCATTATTTTCCCGTCATTTAATAGAAAGAACCAGCAATGGAAAAGTAATATTGACGAAATCGACAGCACACGATGTAAACTTACGCAAGTCATTATATGAAAGAGAGCTGGAAAACTTATCCGCAGCTCAAACCGATTTGTTTCAAGAATACAATATTGCATGGACTAAAGAGGACTCAAAACAAGCTTCTGTTTGGTTGGCAAATGCTTATATTGCACAGCAAATCTCTATTCTCAAACAGGCCAAAGCAAGTATAACGTCCAACTCACTATTTGGCATAGAAGATAAAGGAGGTATCGATAAACTTAAAAATTACCTTAAAAAAGATAAGCATGTTCCTGTGGAATACATGGATATCATTATTGACAAAATGCTTCAAATGGCATCTAACCATCCTTTAATTGTAAAAATTACACGAGCATCCGTATATATTGCATTGGAAGGAACGAATCCTTTATCTGCATCGAAAACTCTCGGTGCAAATAGATGGAGCGATATTAAAATGATGATAGAACCTACTATTGGAATACCATATTTATGTTCACAATTATACCAAGGCAAAGTCAATCGTTATTTCGATAATGCAATCAAGAGCATCCAACGAGCGAAAGAGTTGGGTGTTTCTATGTACATTCCTCCTTTTTACATCAAGGAATGTGCAGGTCATCTCCATATGGCCAGAAAATTCAATGATATTGATTTAGACCCCCATGAAATGCAATATTCAAGTAATGCGTTTGTTGCCAACTATTACGCATTGAAAATGCAAGGTGTGAACATGCCGGATAGTTTTATGGAATATTTGTCTACTTTCAGTCCGGCCATAACTATCGAAAATAATAGCTACGCCGATTGGATAAGAAACATAATGATAAATATTCAGTCGATTTTTGCGCAATCAGGCATAATACAATATCTTGAAATACCAATAATGTATTCTGAAGATGAGCTAAAACAATACGAAACGGAGTATAGTTATTATCTTGAAGAAAATAACATAGTTAAATCCAAACGGTTGATTAAAAATGATATTTCAGCTTTAAAATACACGGAAGATGGCGTTGGTAAAAATGGAGAACATTGGATGCTTTTGACTTTTGATAATGCCTTAATTCATGTTGCACAAAAATGCAAACATAGTGCATGGATTAATAATCCATTTTCTTTTTTGGATATAACGGAAATGACGAGAGATATTTCCGACACACAGTTTTCTTCTTTGGCGCATACCATAGCTATCTCTAGCAGTACACAGGCTTTGGCTATAGGCGCACGTATAATTGATAAAATTATCGCTTACGCTTCAAATCAGATGCAAAATTGGGAGTTTAGACGTGAAATAGATTCATTTAAGAATGAAATCATTAAGCGAGCTAAGACCGACAATAAAGATTATATGTCGGAAGTCGATCGCAAAACAGATGATTTTTTGAAAAAGCATGGCATTGCCATAGAAGATGAGTACGATGAAGATGTTGACATGTAAATTATTCGGATAGGAAGTCGCTTTTGCTTTAGGATAAATAAATCATATTCTGATTGATAGTTTATCTTATGAAGATAGTTTTTGATTCATTATAACAGTAATTACCAGACGATATTTTGCTGTAAATAAAACCGGATGATTTCGGTCTTGAAGATATATTCGTATTTGGCTTGCAGGAGTTGAACCTGAGCTTCGACCAGCGCATCGAGCGCCGTGTTGTAATCGACGACGGTAGCCGCTCCGAGATTGTACCTTTGCGCCATTTGCCGGGCGGCTTCCTCGGCCGAGGCGACGTATTTCTGTGAAGAGAGATACTTGTCCCACGCCGTCCGGGAATCGATCAGTGCTTGCGTAGCCTCCTTGTTCACCTGCTTCTCCGTAGTGCGTAATGCATACTCCGCCTGGCGAACGGCGATCTTCTGCCGCTGGACGTTGTGCCGTGTCGTCAGACGGCCGAAAATCGGAACGTTCAGCGATACGGAAATATAGCTGCTCGCATTGTCCTTGTACTGTTCGGCGAACGGATAGGCTTCGTAACGGTACGTGCCGTCGGGATTCATAAACATTTTCTGCCTGGCGTCGGAATAACTCGACCCGTAGCCGGCCGAAAGCGAAAGCGTCGGATAGTAGGACGAACGTGCGATTCGCAGATCGCGGCGGGCGATGTCGATACCCAGCCTTGCGGACTCCACCTCCGGGAGTTGCTGCGCCGAGGCCAGAAGCGCATCGGTACTGACCGGCATCGGCGTATCTCCCAAAATATTATCCGAAGGAGCGACGGTATGGAATGTCGTGTAATCTTCTATTTCCAGGAGCTGACAAATATTCAGGCGGGCGATGTCGTAGGAATTTCGAGCCGACAAAAGAGTGTTTTCCGCATTGGCCAGTTGCGAACGTATCTGCAAGAGGTCGGCAGAGGTGACTTTCCCCGCCTCGACCGATTTACGGGTCTTTTCCTCCTGTATTTTCAGGGTTTCGACCGTTTGTTCGGCATTGCGGATGTTCTCTTCGGCGCAAAGAATCTCCAGATAATAGGCCGTGATATTGAGCCGGATGTCGTTGCGGGCTTTCTCCACGCCCAACAGCGCCGCACGCAGATCGAGGCGGGAGCGTTCGAGGTTATGGAGATTCCGCATACCGTTGAATAAAGTGACCGAGGCACCGACAGAGGTCGAAGTACCGTTCACGCTCTGATGCTCCACGAACTCATACGTGGTGGGATCCAGTACGCGGCCGCTGGAGAAACTGTAACTGCTCGATGCGGAGATGTCGGGAGCATAGGCCCAACCCGCATCCGAGCGGGTTAGCCGTTTGGTTTGAACGTCGAGTTCGGCCTGCTTGACTTCGATATTATGTTCGAAAGCATAGGCGATACATTCTTCCAGCGTCCAGCGTTGCACTTCTTGTGCGCTGAGCGGTGTTGCACCGAACAACATCGGCACCGAAGCGACGACGGCGAACAATGGTATTATGCGGCATCTCATGGTCAGCGGTTTTTGAACAGCGATACGACAGGTTGTATGAATTGCTCGATAAGGCGCATATCCTCCGTGATGATTTCGCCCGTACCGTCCATCTGCTGAATCATCGGCAGCTCCTTATCATAGGTCGTCCTCATCCCTTCGGGAAATACGACTTCGACCGTATAGGCGATCGTCGTACCGGTCGCGGTTTGCACCGAAGCCGGAACCGAGGAAATAGAACGTATCGTACCTTTCAGGACGCCGTACTCCATATAGGGAAAGCCGTTCAGTTTAACGTTGACCGTCTGTCCTGTTTCCACCTTGCCGAATCCGGCCGAAGGAACCTCCATACGGCCGATCACTTCAGTCTCCTTTTCCGGGACGATGCTGGCAAGAGCGGAGCCGACGGTCACATGCTGCCCCTTGCTCCAATATCCCTGCAACGACACGATACCGTCCATCGGAGCGATGACCGCATACTGTTCTTTCCACTGGGCTATGGCAGCGAGCAGTTGTTGGCGTAACTGACCTATGGAACGTTCGTATTCGGCCACCTCGTTCTCACGCTGCACGGAGAGTTCCACCAACTGTTGTTCGGTTTGCAGGATGGTGAGTTCCGTGGAAGTCAGTGTCGCATCGAAGCCGGCCTTGCTGTTCTGTTTGGCGAGATAGTTCTGTACGGAAGTTTCGTAATCGGCCGCAGAAATAACCGATTGAGTGAACAACAGCGAGTCCCGCTCCAATGTCCGCTGCCCCATAGCAAGGTCCTTGTCGAGCAGTTTGCCCTGTGCCTCCAATTGGGCATAATAGCGATTGTTTTTCGCAATCTGGGCTTCGAGAAGGCGCTTCTTCGTTCCGATGAGATCGGTGGCCAGATAATGCTTAAAATCAAGGCAGCGGGCCGCGAACTCCGCCCACGTGGATTGCAGGTCGCCCAGAACGTACCGGTCGGACACCCATTCGGCCTCGGCGAGCGCTTGCGGCGAATCGGTGGCGAAGAGGTGCTCTTCCAACGACCGGATGTCGTCGTAGTCGGCCGGTGTCGCAAGCAAAGCGATAAGCTGACCGGTACGGACGTTCTCCCCGTTGCCGACACATACGCTGTCGAGCAGTCCGTCGTAACGGGCCGTAAGGTCGGAAGGAGCATTGACTGTCGTAATGGATATGGGAGCCGTGACGGTCTGTGGATACTTGATGATGTAGCAGCCCAAAACGATTAGGGCAAGTATGACGAAAATGACCGTAATTCCCCACCGCACGACCCACGAAGGCGCACGCCCCATGATCTCCTGCGCCTCTTCGCTGTGAAAGTTATTATCTATTTGCGGCATCGTATGTGTAGTTTTAGTTTCCCAATTCCAACTGATTCTTTACCAATTCGTAGTAGTAACCCCGTTTGGCCGTCAGTTCGTCGTGCGTGCCCTGCTCGACGATGCGTCCGTGCGCCAAAACGATGATGTTATCGGCATTACGGACCGTCGAAAGACGGTGTGCCACGATGACGACGGTTTTGCCTTTGAATAATTTCTCCAAACGCTCCATAATCGTGCGCTCGTTGTTAGCGTCGAGCGAATTGGTCGCTTCGTCGAAGAAGAGGTATTTGGAATCCTTGTAAGCGGCACGGGCAATCAACAGGCGTTGTTTCTGCCCCGTACTCAACCCGTGTCCGTCGGCTCCGATACGGGTGTTATACCCCAATGGCAGCGATTCGATGAACTCTCCGATATTGGCGATTTCCACCGCCCGGCGGATCCGTTTCATATCGGGTATTTCATCCGATACTGCGATATTATTGGCGATCGTATCGGAAAATACGAAACTCTCCTGCATGACCGTCCCGCACTCCTGACGCCAGCAATTCGGGCTGAAAGCGGAGAGCCTGCGGCCGCCCAGCAACACGTCACCCTTGACCGGAGCATAAAAGCCAAGCATCATTTTAAGCAGTGTCGTCTTGCCGCTGCCGCTTTCGCCTACGATGGCCGTAACCTTGTCATGCGGAATCGTCAGGTCGATTCCGTCCAGCACTTTGTCCGAGTGCGGCCCTTCGTATTGAAAAACTACGTTTCGGAACTCGATGGCCGCGTTTTCGGGGATGTCGCGGATCAGACCCGCGTCTTCGGGTTCCTCATCCGGTTTTTCCTGAATTTCGTTCAGGCGTTCGAGCGAGATTTTCGCATCCTGCGTGGCCTGCACGAAACCGATGAACTGCGATATGGGGGCGTTGAGCTGGCCGATGATGTACTGCATGGCCATCATCATACCGAGCGTCATTTCCCCATTGATGACGGCACTGGCGGCAAGGAACGAGATGATAACATTCTTGGTCTGGTCGATGAACGTACCGCCTACTTCCTGTGTCTGTCCGAGTGTCAGGCTCTTGATCGAAACCTTGAACAGTTTGGCCTGGATACGTTCCCATTCCCAGCGTTTCTGCTTCTCGCAGTTGTTCAGCTTGATGTCCTGCATACCGTTGATAAGCTGGACGATATTGCTCTGGTTGTTGGCCGACTCCTGAAAACGCATGTAGTCCAGCTTGCGGCGGCGTTTGAGGAATATCAATACCCACAGGATATAAAGACCGCTGCCGAGCAGGAATACGCCGAGGATGCCGAGATCGTACCCGGCCATCACGACACTGTATATGACGAGCGACACGGCGGCCATCACGATACTCAGCAACGAACCGGTCAGGAATGTCTGGATCCGGTTGTAATCCCCGATGCGCTGCATGATGTCCCCGACCATCTTCGAATCGAAAAACGCGATGGGCAGGCGCATGAGTTTGGCCAGAAAGTCCGAAATGAGCGAGATACTGATGCGTGTGGTCATGTGGAGCATCAGCCACGAGCGGATGAGGTTGTTGGCCATCTGACCGAGCGTCAGCACCACCTGTGCGACGAGAATCATGACCACGAACGAAAGGTTGCTGTTCCCGATACCCGTATCGACGACCGATTGGGTCAGGAACGGAAGAATCAGACCGAGTACGGCAGCAATCAGCATCGCAAGGCCGAGTTGGAGCAGGTAAGATTTGTAAGGCCGCAGATAGCGCAGCATCGAGGCGAAATTCAGTCGTTTGTCCTCATCGCCCTTCTCGGCATAGAACTCCGGTTTCGGCTCCAACAGGAGGGCAATGCCTTTGGCCGAGGAATCGCCGGAAAGGTCGCCCTGCAAAACGGAATCTTCGGCTCCAGTCTGCAACCACGATTTGAGAAATTGTCGTTCGCTATATTTGAGTAATCCTACGGCCGGATCGGAAACATAGACCCACCACTGCCCGCGTTTCTTCTCGATTTTATAGACGACCACGAAATGTCGCTGGTTCCAATGTACGATGCAAGGAAAATTGGCTTCGTCGCGCAATTGCTGCCAGGTGAGTTTTACACCGACCGACCTCAAACCGATACTTTCAGCCGCATCGCTGATACCCAACAGCGAAACGCCTTCCCGCGTGATGTGGCAGCGCTCACGCAGATTTTGCAGGGAGTAGTGTCGACCGTAAAACGCGGCGATGATTCGCAGGCACGTCGGGCCGCAGTCCATCGAATCGAGTTGGGTATAGTGGGGGAAAGGCATAAGTCCTATTTATTTGTGCTTTGAAATTCAATAGCTTTTTTACGTGCTATATGAATTTTTAGGAATTCAGCCATATAACCTTTATAAAAAGTGCAATTACAGTTATGGCCGTTGTCAAATTTATTCTCGATTCTTTGAAGAGGGCACCCGCCATTACATATAGGAAGATATTTACATTGTGAGCATACAACATCCTCAAGGGTATCGGCTCCGAATAATTGGCGATTCAAGATTTTTTCATTGATATCCATTAAACGGCCCTCATTATTTATTTTACCGATAGCATACTCTTTATTACCTATCACCTCCCAACATTTGTAAGCATACCCTTCAGGGTCGAATGATATAGCCATATGGTCCCGTATAGCGCACTCATTAAATGCACTTTCAGGATAACGAATAAAAGGAGAATCAAACCCTTGCTTTGCTAAATCTAATATAAATTCCGAACGTTCTTTATGATTAAATAACGTGCTTTTGATTTTATTCCTGTCACAATTGCTTGCTCCTCTATCCAATACGAAGGCAGGGGAAATTCCCATGTGGCGACGTCCTTCGAAACGTTTGGAATACAACTGGCATAACGGAATATATTCGTGGGCGTTTTCATGTGTCAGATTAACACGTATAACAATATTAATATCGGGAGCAAGATCATTTAGTAATTCTATATTTTTTAATACTCTTTCAAATACATCTTCTCCGCTGGGCAAGTGTTTTACTTTGTTATGGGTTTCCTTCATACCATCCAAAGTAATTTGTGTTGAAGAAATTCCAACTTTCTTCATTACACGTATGACCTCTTCATTGATATGATATCCGGTAGTTATAATATTGGAAGAAATAGGTTTTTTCCATATGGCAGAAAACTTATCATAAAACTCCTCTATTTGAGATATGGCCATTAATGGTTCGCCTCCGAACCATGTGATCCTCATCATTTGTAAATCGGGTTGAGCAGTAATGTATTTTATGATTGCATCCATAGTTTCAGCAGTCATATAGTTTTTCTCTTTATATTTCTCAAAACAATAATGACATCTGAAACAACAATCCATGGTAGGTGCTAACGTTAAATGCATTCCGATTTGTTGGATTCGGGTATTTGTTATAGACGCTTTATATTTCAAATAATCGTCTTCATCATTTTCTGTTATAATGCCATTAGTGCATAAGGTATCCCATAAATCTTGGTCTATAACGTATTCAGGTAGTTCTTTATACTGTTGATATTTTTGAAGAAATAAATAGGAATCTGCATCTATTTCGATAAGGGCGTTTGAAAGAGAATTGTATGCGTAATACTCTTTGTTCTCGGTATCGAACAAGAACGTGTATTTAGACAGCTTCATTTTTGTATAGTGTTAAATATTAAATTTCTACATGTCTTGTCTAAGTGAAAGTATTTTGCCGATATAAACCCTTCCGGCAGCAGTTGTATCCCATAGGTGCAATTAGGTTCGGATTCTTCAGGCGCCAGTATCAGTTTCACCTGCAGTTTATCTTCAGACCATTCTACGGCATTTATGTAGAGTTCTTTTACATTAGGATCATCAGAGCCACTTCCGTAAAATCCCCAAGCGCCGAGCATAGGTTCTGAGAAAGTTATGATTATCTCGTTGAAACCGGTAATATCCGAATTAACTGCAGGATATACATTGGTAATATATGGATGTCTGTTTTTATATTCTGTTAGGACAGAATCAAAATTATCAGCCGTGAAATTTAAAAAAGCTATGAGCTGGGGCATGAAATCTTCTATATGAGGGTACAGATCCCTGTGCGCGTAAAAGTTTTCCATAAAATCCATGCTGCGCCGCATCCATATAAAACCTCTTGCTACTTGATAGCTTACCCGTGCATTGAACGATGAGTACCCAGTTTCTTTCAGGTATGCAAGAACGCATAAATTATTAAGCCATTCTTCTAATGTGACGTCTGCTCCGGAGTAAGCTAACTGGTGCATTTTATCCTCTACATACGGATAAATTTTATTGGCTGAATATTCCATTTGCGGCGACCATCGATCAAATAATGGATTTGTATAATGGTGACAGAATTCATGTATTATGGTCGGTAATGTTAGGAATGAATTCACATGAGGCATACCGTTCCCATCTTTCATAACTCCGACCAATATTCCATTGCGCAAAGCATAATTACTCGGGCCGTTCGTTATACTTATGTATATATCCAGCTCCTTATCGAACTCTTTTCCGAAAAAAGAATAAAACCATTGGGTGTCGATTGTGGCCAGAAGTTCATTCATCCGATTGGTGGCGATATCATATAATTCTTTATGATCTTTGTAGAATTTGTGAAAATTACTTTCTTTATAGAATTGATTGATCATTTTCAGATACTTAGCAAACAACTCCTCATTCCATTGAGAATCATATTTTGATATTTGTGAAATGTCGAATTGAGGCTGCAATCGTATTTTGCCGTTTTTTATCTCTAACATTTCCGCTGTAGTGGACACGTTATTGTAGCCTATCGCATGCATTGTATTTAATTCGCGGATATAATTGATAGGCTCGGTAAACTCATAGGGAGCTAATTCTGTTATAATATCTTCTACATAAGACGGTATGGCACATTCACAATATTCCGGTACTCCCGCTAATGCGAACATGATGCTGGTAAGCTCAAAGCGCTCATCTACTTTGGATATGATTTGCGAGTAAGATTGCACGTTAAAAAAGAGCATTCCTACAATTATTAATAGTGTTTTTTTCATAATTTTTTGGAATGTGTTTTATTATTTGGGCAAATGAAACATTTGTTTCATTTGCCCGTCAACGCCTTAATTTTCCCGATTATGGTATTCCATTATAATCCGCTTGACCCGGGCACCATGTCATATATTTAGGCATTTGTCCACAGGTTGAGTGTTCATATAACATCCCCACAGTACATGTCACATATGGTAAAACACTTCCGCAATTTGTAGACTCATACATAGCAACCGAGGATTCTTTGCATGTAGTAAATATTCTGGAACTTCCACCACATCCATCGTGTGCTGAGAGGATAGTACATGTTCCTGAATTGATAATTACGCCGCCAGTAATCTCTTTCATAAGATTATTTTTCAGGAATCGACTTTCTTCTATTACTTTAAACTTACTCATAGTTGAAAGATTTTAAGGTTAGCCTACTCTTTTATAGCTTTTCGGCATCCGCTATATTGTGTTATACTTCATAAGATAACAAAAGAAAGCCTAAGCCGTGAATTGATTATTATGATTTATAAATAGTTATTTGGTTCCAAACCATATAGATACAAGGTGGCTGGCCTCGAACTATTTTTAGACTAATGAAACTATGTGAAAATACATTTATGTCATGAGAATCTTTATCAAAAGTGTGGTTTCATTTTCTTGCAATTTAACAGATATAAATCATCTAAACAATATTTGTTTTGTTAAAAGTTTTCTGTAAATTAGCATGTTATATGATTATAGTGGCTGCTACGCAAAAGGAGGGGAAGGTACTACCGTTTACCCCGCTTTTTTATACCACCACGAAATGCCGCTGGTTCCAATGTATGATGTAGGGAAAATTGGCTTCGTCGCGGAGCTGTTGCCATGTGAATTTTACACCGACCGACCTCAAACCGATACTTTCAGCCGCATCGCTGATACCCAACAGCGAAACGCCCTCCCGCGTGATATGGCAGCGATCACGCAGATTTTGCAGGGAGTAGTGCCGACCGTAAAACGCGGCGATAATTCGCAGGCACGTCGGGCCGCAGTCCATCGAATCGAGTTGAGAATATGAGGGGGAAAAGCATAAAGAACAACAATTTATAAGGAAAGGAATCGAATTTTTATATACTATCAATAAAATTCTCTAATTGTTCTTGAGTAACATATCCTGAAGATAATAAGATTTCTTTAAAGTCATCAATACTACAGCGCTTTTTTGTTGCCATTTCCTTATAGAAAGTATGTAATAATTTCATAAATTTATCTTCTCCGATTGATTGCGCAAATAAATGGATTAGATACGGTGTTTTTTCATAAATAATCACAGATGGTCCAGTTTGATTTCCGGTCAGATTAACATAATTATTCTTAAGATTTTTGATAGAGATGGAATCGGAACTATTACCATAGATAGCTTCATAATACTTTTTTTTCTCTTGAAAAATTTCATTTCTTATATCTAAATCTTTATAGAAAGAATAAATAGCAAGATATTCTACCATACTTTCATTAAAAAAATAATAAAATGAAGATGATATCGGAGGAGCATATTGAATGAATGTGTGAATAATCTCATGAACAAGAGAATGTGTTTCCCACATCGTTTTGTCTATAATCAAACAAAAATTTTGATTTCCACAATCCATCATACTACCCCAACGAAATATCTCATTATTGGCATCTAAAAAATAAATATCTCCATCAGCTACTGTTATATGATAAGGGATGGACACATTAAAAAACTCAATAAGATATTTTATTGATTCAAAAAGCTCTTGAGGTAAATTATCCCTTGTTGAATTATACCCAGTAATAGGAGATAATGTATAGTAATAATTCCCATCAATCTCTAATGTGTCTGCGGCAATATCCTTTGCAAACAAACACTCTATTTGAATCGTTTTGTAATTGAAATTTAACTGCTTATAAAACTTTTTGTTTAGCAAAATAAATGATTGCCTACCTTCGGATAGTTGTTCGTATTTGGTATTGAATAGATTAGTATCGACTCTATTTATATCATAAGCATATACATCAATATTGTTTGTAGTGTAGAAATTTGCTTCTGATATATACATATCATTTGTTGTAAAATACCAAGATTGCCATTTTGAGAAATATAATTGCATATAAACCCAAGTTGATGAAGGAACTCTAAAACCAAAATCAGAACTTAAATTATAAGATATAGAGATATGACAATTTCTATCAGGCAATTTCACAAGTAATCTTTCTCTATTTATAGTAAATTCAAGCGGCATGCAAATGTTTGATATTGGATTTGTTGTCGTTATGTTTATGTTACTTATATTATTGAAATATGAATTACCATTAATTTTATAAGGAGATATTCTATTTAGTTTTAAAGTTAATGTATCTTTATCATAATCATCAATTAATAATTCTTGTTTAACAGAAACAGAATAGCTATAAATTGCAGGATAATAATCGCTGATACTTTTATTGAACTCGAACAAACGCTCCTGCTCTGGTCCAATATAGATATTTAATGATGAAATTATCGAAGGAGTCGCATTCGTAGCAACGGTTAGCAAGAGATAAACTGCAATAATTATGATGCGTTTCATTTTCTACATCCAAATTTTAGTGATAAATCTCACACATTAGTTATCAGAGAAAAATCCAGGAAAATATTGCGTTAAGTAGTAATAAATTTTCAGATTAAATTCCCATCTAATTTCTTCTAATTTGCAATGATTAATATCCATAGAGGACCTGTTACTTATATTATCCGTAACCTTTTGTGCCAGACACCCACCAGAACATAGATATTTCAGCCAGCATTTTTTACATTCGTTAATTTCATCAACAGAAATAGGAGTGTATAAATCTTTATCTAAATAATTACTGTATATATCTCCAATTTTGTACTTTTTATCATTCATCAAATTTGTACAACTAAAAATATCTCCATCAGCCGTAATTGTATAATAATTATATCCTGCACTACAAATAACTGCTCTCAAAAATCTATATCTAATAGAATGATCTAGTTTTTTAAACTCACGATTGTAGATTTTCTTTTGAGGGATTATCACTTCATGTAGATAGTAATCACATAATTTATTATATTGTTCCTTCAAATTATTTAAACTTGATTCATCATACGTGGTTAACTCTAAATGGTTTCTATTTTCAGAATTAAAAGCATGCATAATTGTGAAAGGCACCCCAAACTCTTCAAAATATTTATAAGTTTCCAATAAATATGGGTTGTTATTGACAATAGTTGCGCGTATTTCAACGTGAATACCATTCTCTTTCAATCTACGAATATTTTGGATGACGTTATGAATACTTTTCTTGCCATTTTTATAATGACGAAGATTATATTCATTGTCAGGACCATCTAAACTTATTAAAACAAATATATTATTTGTTTTGATGAAATTAAGTAATGCATTATTAAGGATTGTTCCATTGGAAGTGATTGAATAGCAAATATTATAATCAGAATATGTTTCTTTGAGATGCTTTATCGTAAATTCCATTATCGGGAAATTCAGTAGAGGTTCGCCACCAAAAAAATACACTACTCGCTGCTTCTCTTTTTCCGGTGTATTCTTAAAAATATAAGCAAAATTTCTTTTGACATCTTCTTGTGTATAACTTCTAAAATTTATGCCATTGCCTGCATACACAAAGCAATAAGGACAACTCAAATTACAACTTGAAGATATCGGTAAAACAATATGGGTAAAATCATTCTTACTTCGGTCTGCTTCATTATATCGAGATGTACTTGGAGCCGACACTATTTTATTTATAATAAAATTATTAATATCCTTATAATCAGATAATTCTTGTGCTAATCTAATTCCTCCTTCTTTAATACTTTGCAGGAACGATATTAGTCGTTTATCTTTTAATGGATATAATTGAAGTGTCGGAGCGTGAAAAAATAAGACTACATCGTCAGAAATGGGAATTAACCGAATATCGTCACTTTTGAGTTTCATTTTTAGCGGTTTATTATTACTCATAATGTAGTAGTATTTTATGTTTTTATCGTTGAAAGCAGTGGGAAAATCCCACTGCTTGACACATTAAAATAATCAGCCTTATGGTTTTCTGGGAGGAATTACAGTAATAACCGAGTCACAACCTCCTGTCACGACACCATCGCACTGACCAACATTTCTTGGTTGGCATATCATAAGCATATTCGGACAGGTAGGCGTCACTAGGCTATCGCACTGATCTATCAAAACTAATTTGCAAGGATCGTCTGTTACCTGTGCAGTACACGTACCGCCTAATATCATTTGAGATTTTTCGGAATTTAATAATTCCATTTCAAATTTTTTCATAATCCATTGTGTTAAATTTTTTAACTTCATTTTATTTCGACAGATAGTTTGAACTGCCGTTTTTACAAGACCATTTTTGCGAATGCCTTTTTGCGTTTTAGTTAAACTTATAAGCTGTCAAACTTTGTTTTGTTTACTTGTAGGAGGCTTCTTTATTTAGGCAGGCAAAACCGAAATAAGAATATTAAATTTTTGTTTTGTAATTTTAATTGCAGCTTCTGGTACTTCATCCTGTCTGTTCCAAATATCTTCGATGATCAATCATACTTCTTGTTTGATTTTATGCCCTGCTGATTCACAACATATTTTCAATAAAGCAACTATATACGGCGCTGCGGTTTCTTATAGCGATATTTTCCGCCGATTTCATAAAGGCTGTCATTCGGGTAATATACGAGTTGCTCCCGCACGTTGGGGTCACGCTCAATCTCCTGAATCAGAGCACACAGATATTGCATGTCCAACCGGGTACGGCGTTTGTTGTCCTTCGTAGCCGGTAATTCGATCGATGTACTGTCCGCAATCTTTCCCGTGCTACATCCTGCGAATAAACCGAACGGAGTACACCGTGTCATTGCCCGATGCCGGTATTTCAGAACGGAACGCTCGAATTTAGTCTGCTTTTTTCGGTCTTTCGATACACAACCTTCATACAGCTCCGGCGAGGCTAAATAGAGCGCTTCCCGAAATTCAGGACTCAAGGTCGTATCTTCTGCCGGAGCATCCAGCGGAAATAATGGCGTCCTGAAAACAAAGTCGGGGAAAGGGATAAACGTCGGTTTCATTATGTCAATATAAATTACAAGATTAGGTTCCTTTTAACAAGATAACAATACAATATGTCAACAGCAAATACTTTGAAATAAAAATCTCTTTAGGTGTAAATTATTTTGATATAGCATCATCAATAAATATTTTTTCCATATCTTTATATTTTCTATAAGTGACCATTTAATAGTTAATATTCGTTGTTGCTTAACAAAATAGTTGATAATCTATCTGATATAAAATCACTTAATAATTGCATAAAGAATTGTTGGCTATATTTATATTCGGAATGTGGTGTCATACGACATAATATAAGATATCATAATCAATAATCGGTTGACTATAAATTGTATAGTCAACCGGTTATGATTTTATTAGCTAATGATGTAGACAAATTTGGCTTATCCAAATTGCTACTCTTCTCTATTTCTTAATATAAGACGATTCATTTCTTCAAGTATTTCTGACCTTAACTTATTATCTTCAGACTTAAAATCATGGATATACTTATTTGTTATATCCATGATTTGGTCAGAATAATCAATATTCTGAAAAAGGGATGTCAAATCTGCATATTTAATATTCCCATTACTATTACTCCGATAGGTGTTCAAAATCAACAGCAGAAATTCATCAATAGGTAAATTTTTTAAATTTCACCTTATCTTCTTCCTCTTCCTCTTTCGCTAATTTTGCTCGCAGTTTGGTGAATTTCTGAGCAAGAGCCCATTCAGAAACATCCTCCTTATCGAATAATCCATTCAAAAGGTCTATAAAACTAATTGTTTCATTAGATGCATTAAAATTCTCTTCGACCAGTGAAATTATATTGTTATTAACGGATGAGGGATCATTTTAAATATGATGTATATACAACTTACGGCATCAAAAGGCAGGGCTGGTGGTGAATCTCTATTTTCTTTTCATCAGTTGTCTTTTTTATTTTGTTTCTATAGGTAGCTGTTGACGTCAGATAAAGCGATTTAGGTAAAAGGTTGTATCATTACAACCTTTTGGGCGTTTTTTTATATCTTTGCATTGTTTGTTGATAAATATGAATATGAAGTATCTTAATATAAAGAAAGCGTTGACTGCATGGCAGAATTTGCAGCC